>Ga0209051_1000195_pt1 | contig 107201 bp, 86 predicted proteins | sample AraplaCvi_mMS_r2_2_FD_184286 | JGI IMG/M metagenome (GOLD analysis project Ga0209051, IMG submission 184286) | Arabidopsis root microbial communities from North Carolina, USA - plate scrape MF_Cvi_mMS_r2 (SPAdes) (version 2) | ecosystem: Host-associated > Plants > Roots > Endosphere | place...
GGCATCTAAGCGGGAAACCCACCTGAAAACGAGTATTCCCTATCAGAGCCGTGGAAGACGACCACGTTGATAGGCCGGGTGTGGAAGTGCGGCAACGCATGAAGCTTACCGGTACTAATAGCTCGATCGGCTTGATCGTTCTCATTGACTGTGCTCATCGAACGAAGTTCGATAGTGAGTAGTGAATAGGCAGTAGCGAGTAGTGAAAACTGCTCCGCCTCTTTCCTCACAAGCCTCAAAGACGTGTTCAAAACAAAACACTACCGACTAGTCACTAATCACTAGTCACTCGTGTACCAGCTTCTCAAACATAAAGTTGCGCTTTGCCGACCTGGTGGTTATGGCGGGGTGGCTGCACCCGTTCCCTTTCCGAACACGGCCGTGAAACGCCCCTGCGCCCATGGTACTTCGTCTTAAGACGCGGGAGAGTAGGTCGCTGCCAGGTCTGCAAAACGCAACTTCTTGAAATAAAATCTTCTCACACAAAACTAACGGCCCAAAGCCGATCAAAGGGCCGCTCACAAAGCGGCCTTTCGTGTTATAATCAAGCAAGTCAATCAGACTTGCCATGGCGCGGGGTGGAGCAGCCCGGTAGCTCGTCAGGCTCATAACCTGAAGGCCGCAGGTTCAAATCCTGCCCCCGCAACCAAATTCCCTTAGCACAACACCCCAAAACCCGCCTCTCGGCGGGTTTTGGCGTTGCTGGGAATGGTCGTGGGATTCAGCGCGCGGCAGCGGGATCCGTCAGTTCAGCTCATTCCGGGCCAGGAATTCCGCGGCTTGCACAGTCTCCAAAGCATTCGCGGTCTCCCTGAAGTACGGCAAGGTTTGCCAGAGAGTGCGGTCGCCGACGATATAGAAGCGGCGTTTGGCGCGTGTCAGCGCCACGTTCAGGAGGTTCGGCTTCGATGCGGCCCAAGCTGCGGCTCCGCTGTGATCGGGATCGGCGCCGAGCACCATAAAAACGATGTCTTCCTCCTTGCCCTGGAAGGTATGGACCGTGCCTATCCGCTCCCGCAGCCATCGAGACAACCTCAAAGGAGGGGACCGCATATTTCCGAGCGGATCGACCCATCCTGCATGGGTCAGAGCCTGCCTCAGATTGTTTTTGATCTCCTTGAAGGGCGAGATGATGTAGAGGTCCGGCAATGCGCCATCGCGGCGATAGGTTGCAGTGAGGACATCGACGATGAAGTCCGTCTGTTCGGCAACCGTCTGTTTGCCCGCTACCCTGCCCCTGACGTCGATCCAGGCGCTGTCACCATAAAATGGCGGCGCGTCGCCGGCCGGCCGGCGATTCTCCAGCCCGAATACCATCTTGTCCTGGTAGGCGATCCGGTTGGCCAAGCCGAACATCGGATCGATGCAGCGCCGATGCACCCTCAGTGGGGAGCCGATCCAAAGCCCGTCCGCTTCCTCGCCGGGGACGGTCGTTCCATAGCGGTTGGCGGCATCGGCGAGCATCTGCACCGACGCCCGGTTCGGCGAATATTGTCCTGCCGCCGTGTGGGCAGAGAGAGCAGAAGCGGCAGTGATCAGCGCGCTGGGAAGGATAAAGACCGGTTCGATCTGCTGCGGATCGCCGATCGCCATGACGCGGCGCCCTCGCAACAAGGCCCCGACCGCCGCTTGCGGCACCGCCTGACCGGCTTCGTCGATGAAGACCCAGCCGATCGAACCGGTGCCCAGCCCGCGAAATTGTCGGGCGAAGGAGGCGAATGTCGTCGAGACGATGGGAACGATCATGAAAAGGCTCTGCCAGATCAATGCTATGTGCTCGTCATCGACGGGACTGTTGTTGGACAGCAGTTTGCTGATGGCAACGATGTTTCCGCCAAAACCCCCGCCTTTTCTGCCAACCTCCGCCAGCCAGGCTTCGTGCAGCGTCAACGCCGCTTCCAGCAATGCCGAGCGCAGGCCTGCCAGCTCGTGCTGATGCCAGAGACCATCGATCTGCAACCGCTCGGTTTCGAGGTCTGTGAGACGCCCGGGCAAAGTGGGATGACCGAAAACTTCCCCCAGACGGTCGAATTCCTCTCTTTTCCTCTCCCAGATTTTCTGTCGTGACCGCAGTGCCTGTTCGGCCCGCTCATGTTCTCGCAAAGACTGTTGCCGCTGAGGTTCATGGATTTTCGCAAGATACTGTTCACAGTCCGCCAGCGCCTTGCGCAATTCCAGCTGCCGGCGTGCATTGGCGCCGACATTCTGCCGGTGCTGGCGGGCGGGACTGCTCGGCATCACTCGCTCCCACCAGGCAGGCGCGCTGCGGTCGAGCAGCTGTTCCTCCTCCTTCAGATGCGACAACTCTTCCTTGATCTGGAGCATTTCCGCCGCGGTCAGGTCGCAGCGCTTCTGCGCGCGCCGAAGGTCGGCGGCGGCGGCCGCGACCCGTTCAAGCGCGTCGCGGCAGAATGCATCCTGTGAGACCCGCGCGATATCGTCGTGGAGATCGGCATAGCGCGCATATTGACCGATCTTGTCGCGAACCCGCTCGTCGGCGGCACGAAAGGCCGACGATGCTTCGGCGAAGCTCGGCCCCTGATAGCTCTCTCGCCACTGCCAGATCGTCTGCGGCTTGGCCGCGCCGGACCAGCCGGGGTTCGGCCTTTCGGGGATCTCCATGAAGGCGAACCGTTCTTTGAAGGCTCGCCGGTTCCTGGAGTTGCCGAGCGCGCAGGCGATCAAACCCCATGGGCGGTCGCCGTCGGAAAGCTTGACGGCGGCGCCATTGTCCTTTTGGCAGGCGATCTTGTGCGCGACCGTCTGCAGATATTGGAGGGAAGACGTCCTGGCGATCGAGCTTCGCTTGGGAAGGTCGCGCGAAACATTCTCCACGGCGGCATTGTTGGAAGAGGCGACCACCATTTCGAAACCGGCGAGGCCCGGAATCAGCGCCGATATCGAGGCGGTGCTGCGGTCTGTGAAGGTGACGCGGCGCGGCGATCCGTCAAAGGCATCGCGCGCCACCTTCAAGGAAGAGAGAACGCGGGCGCGCCGAACGATATTATCCGCGAACATGTCGCGAAGCAGGGTCGTCTTTCCCGTCCCCGGTGGGCCGTTGACCGAGAAAAGTCCGGTCTCCGAAAGGTCGCCAATGGCGGAGTTGATCGCGAACTGCTGCATGAGGCTCATCGCGTGATGAGATTCGCTGAGCCAGCGTCCACTGTTGAGTTTTCCGGGATGCAAGGCCCGAATGATCGCCTTGCGCCCATCCTCCGAATAGAGATCGATCCGCTTCTCCGGGGCGAGGGGGGTGAGATATCGCCTGAGCGGCTCGGGAATATCACCGTGTTTGACGCACATTATCGCCCGCTCGATATCCTCGATGAAGAAGCTGTTCAGGATACCGATCTCTTCCTCGGCGCTTGCGCTCTCATCATCCTCATCGTCGGCATCGGGCGCATGGCTCTCCGGTCGTGGTGGCAGCGAGAGGATTTCGGGCCTTTCCGCCCTGTCTTTGTAGCGTATTTCAACCGCGGCAATGGGCTTCTCCTGATGCGTGGCGAAGCTCGCCCAATCGCAGAGCAATTCATGCAGCGTCAGGATTTCGCCGGCATCGAGCGGCTGATCGGCATCGTCGTCGAAGGATGAGGATCTCAGCTGTCGCTGCGTCCGAAAATTCTGAAGCAATTCCGTCAGTTGCCGCTTGCCGTCGGCAAATGCCTCGTGGCTGAGCGAGGAGAGGCCGGATTTTCGCACGCGCCCCAAAGCCCATGGAAGCGTGGACACGGAAAATGTTTCGAAAATCGGCTGCCCCAGGGGTGTCAGCTGCAGGCTGGCAAAGCAGGTATCGCCGTCGAGATCGCCGCGTTCGGCATCCTCATATTCGGCGATATCGGCCGCAGTCATATCGAAGTGCCTGCGGACAGCGGTAATTTCGGATTTGCCGAAAACGCCGAGAAACAGGGTAAAACCCGTGATCTGCTTCTCCTCGGGGATTGCTGGACGGCTGAGCGCGGCACTGTCATCGTCGAGCGTCCTTGCATGCAGCCAGAAGACACTTCGCCCTTCACCTGCGACGATACGGCTGGAGAGATCGTAGGGAATAAAGAACTCGATCTTGTGCCAGAAATCGAGAATGGCCAGAAGCCGTTCCCTTTCGGCGCCATCTGCATTGGTCTGCATGAGGTTCCACTGAGGCGTTGCAAATTAGGCTTGCGCCTCTTTTAACAACGATCACAGCTCGAAATCAAAGACCATGGCGGCTGCGCGTCCAGGAACCGCCAGAAGGCATTGTCCCGGCAGGTATCTCGTCAGTGCAGACGTGGCTGGCGTCGCTCGCTGAGCTGCCAGCCTCGGTTCCAGCGGGCGATGGTCTCGGACACGACATCGGTCTTATGAGGCGTGGGTTCGGCCCTCGCCTGGATCCGTTCGAGGGCGGCATTTGCCTTGGCAACATAGTCGAGTGCGGCCGGATCGTCCGAATGCACGTCCCGGATCGCGGCGAAAACGGCCTCCGCTTCGGCCAGCCGTTTGCCGGCTGCAAGAGCAATGCCACGCTTGTAATGCGCCTGGATCAGATGCGGCCCGACATCGCCGACCAGGCGGAACGTCTCGGCGGCCTGGTCGTATTGATGCAAAGCAAGCTGCGTATCGCCAAGCCGCATCTGGATCGGCGTCGGATCGGGCGCTTGCTCGGCGAGCGCCTTATAGGCGGCCAGAGCCTCCGTCAGCCTGCCCCGGTCGAACAGCAGATTGGCGAGGCCAAATCCCGCGCCGGTATGGCCTGGAGCCGATTGCAGGACCTGGTTGAAGGCAATCTCCGCTTTCCCGCGGGCGCCGTCGCGGTACATGTCGAGCGCCTGTTCATAGACGAAACGAATACTGCGCGGGTTGAGCGCTCCATGCAGATTCTGGCCATTGCGGGTGCGGAAGAGCGTGCAGCTGATCCGTCGTTCCTCGACCCCGAACATATATTTATAGGGCTCGTTCCCGCGCAGGAAGTCATAGGTCTTGAAGCCCTGCTCGATCGCCCGCCGGATGCAGTGGCCATGCAGGATGAGACCGGGAGACGGCGTCTTCCAGTTTTCGTCGCGGCCGGTGACATAGAAGAGGATCGCCTTCTTCCGCCAGTCGACGATATTCGCCAGCGCGCCAAGCGGCTGGTCGCCATGCCAGAAGACCGGCACCTCGAGATTGCCGTTGTCGAAGCAGTCCATCAGCATTTCGCGGGTGGTGATGATCAGCCGCTCGGTCCGCTCCGCGCCTTTGCGGGTGCTCCACTTGGTCCGCCAGAGATCGAAGAGGATGTCCAGGTCGCGATGGATGGTCTCGGGGGTCGCCGTCGTGATGCGGAAGATATCGCCGCCTTCGACCTTGCGCAGGAATCGCCGGAGCTTCTGGCGCGTCTGACTGCTCATGCGCTGTTCGAGATAATCGTCAAAGCTTGCCGGCAGGGGAACGATCGGGCAGATCGTATTGTCGATGTTTTCATTGTTTCTGGGCGAGCTGTCGCGAAACATCACCTCCGGCCCCCGCAGCGCCTCGATCATCTTCTCGCGCCGTCCGGCAGGGCCGCTAAAATAATCGAGCTTCAGGTCGGTCCAGTTCTGATGTTTGATAAACGAGGCAAAGCCGGCAATGGCATGATGTTCGTAATCCGGCCTGACGATGAAGCCGGTATAATCGGCCGCAAAATTCCCGGCCATTATGATCTCGTCGTAGAAGAGGCCGGTTTTTTCGTTGAGATGCGTGATGAGGCGCAAGGGAAAAAAAGCAACGTAGGGTGCATCCGGATCGCGTTCGCGAAGGGCGAGTATGAACCAGCGGCGCCGGCGCGACAGATAATTCTTCAGCCAGATCCAGGAGAGGAAATGCTGCGCATCGGGATCGTCCATGAAGACCTGGTCCCAGTTGTCGCGCACCGCCTCGAACCCGGCAATGGTGTCGATGATATCTATGCGCATGGCCGCCCCCCAATACTCCATACGTTACTCGGGAGCTTTCATTCTAAGGGGAAAAACCGATCTTCAAATAAGCCGTCCGGATGATTTTCAGGGCTTAATTATGATTAGTTTTGAGCCGGCAAATAACCCAGAATCCGGATATATTTTATTAAATAATTCAATTACATAGAGTTAAGCAATTTGTATGGAACACGATGCCTCAATATAGGTCGCCAAGGTGTCCAAAGTTCGGCCACTCACCATACATAAGGACTAGATCAGAGCTCGCCGGAGATCCGCGGGCTCGCATGGATAAAGGCCCAGAGCGTCCGGCTGATGGCGACGATCTCGGCTATCGACTTCTCCAAATGGTCGATCTCGCGCGCATCCATCTGCTCGATCTTGCCGTAGCGGATCTCCTTGTCGTCCTCGACCAGCCGCATCAATTGTGTGCTTGAGATGTCTCCCTTGTCGTCGAAGGAATAAATGCAATGATTGTATTTGTTGCGGGTCTTGGATTCCTTCTTCAGCCGCGCCATGGCTGAAAGGATCGCTTTCCGGTCGGAAGGCGGGGTCGAAGCGAGCTTTGCAAGCCGTTCGATGAGATCCATCCGTGCACGTGTCGTGTTGAGGGTCAGGAACACGACGATTGCCGCATCTTTTTCGACCCGGAGGAGATGGGCAATGATGTAGATCAGCAGGCTTTCGGTATTCGTCCAGACATAGTTCAGGCGCCCGACCCGTAGCAGGACATCCGACATCGCCGCCATGCTCGCCCTTTCTTCCCCGGAGGGGACGATCCATCCCGAAGGGATGATACATTACCGACATCATATCAGAACACGGACAAATCCCTGATCCTCGCGGACCCCCGTCGTTTGCTGGATCGCTCAGCGTTCCTTGAAAGCCCGGGACATGCTGTCGGTAATTGGTTTGCTGATATATTCGAAGAAGGTGCGTTCCGACGTCTGGATCAGCACTTCGGCCGGCATGCCTGGAACCGGATGGAAATTATGCACCCGCGCAATCTCGGAGTCGGGTATTGCGACGCGAACGATATAGACGTCCTTGACCGAGAGGCCCGCATTCTCCTCGATCGAATCGGCCGAGACATAAAAGACCTTGCCCTCTAGAACCGGCGTCGTCCGCCGGTTGAGCGCCGTCAGCCTGACCGATGCCATTTCTCCCTCGCGCAGCTGATCGATGGAGGTTCGCAGCACCTGCGCTTCCAGGATCAGCGGCACATGCGCCGGCAGGATCTCCATGATCGGCTTGCCCGTGGTGATGACGCCGCCGGCGGTATGAAAATAGGAGCGTACGACGGTTCCCGACACCGGTGAACGGATGGTGGTGCGCTCGAGCACGCCTGCAGCCTCGCGCATCTGTTCGCGCACGCTGTCGAGATCGGATTCGGCGGTCTCAAGCGCATCGAGCGCCGCCTGCTTGTTGGAGTTGACGGCGATGACGGCTTCCTGGCGGAATTTGGCGATTTCTGCCTCGCTCTCGTTGATCTCGCCGTTCAGGCGCGCAATGTCGCCCATGGCATCGGCGATCGCCCGCTCGATCGCCAAGAGATCCGTCTTGCGCATATAGCCGACCTTGACCAGCCGGGCCTTGGAGTCGCGTTCCTCGGTCAGCAGCGATAGCTGCCTTTCGAAGGATTCCTTTTGGCCGGTATAACCGGCGAAGCGATATTCCAGCGATTGGATGTTTTTTTCGATCAGATTGAGCTGCTCTTCGAGCTTGATCTGCTTGCTGTGAAAGACGATGTTCTGGCTCTGGATGATCGCGTTGATGTCCGGATCGCCCGCCTCTTTCGTCACAATAGCGGGAAGGTGGAATTCGCGCAGACCCTGCGCTTCGGCGCGCAGCCTTGTGACGACGGCTTCCAGGCGCAGGCGCCGAAGCTGCAGCATCCGCTCATTCGAGCGAGAGGCGGTTGGATCGAGGGTCAGCAAAATATCGCCTTCCCTCACGGTATCACCCTCGCTGACGCGCATCTCCTTGATGATGCCGCCTTCCAGATGCTGGACGATCTTGTTGTTGCCCGTCGCAACGAAACTTCCCTGGGCGATGACAGCCGAGGCGAGCGGCGCCGTTGCGGCCCAAAAGCCGAACCCTCCGAACGAGGTGAAGAGAACCGTCAGGCCGACGATGCTGTGCATCCGGATCGAGCGCGGCACGTCGCTATACCATTCGAGCTGCACCGGACCGGCGGTCTCCTGTTGTTTCCGTGCCATAGCCTTCACCCTTCGATGCGCGGTGCTTGTTGACCGTTATTGCTGTTGTTCTTCGATAGCGCCTGCAGCACCTCGATCCGCTCCCCGAACATGGCGACAGTGCCGTCCTTCAGCACCAGGATCTTGTCGACGCACTGGAGCAGGGCCGGGCGCTGGGTGATCGTCACGGTGGTGATGCCCTGCTTCTTGGCATGGATCAGCGCCTTGGCAAGGGCTGCCTCACCCTGTGTATCGAGGTTCGAATTCGGCTCGTCGAGGACGACGAATTTGGGATTGCCGAAGAAGGCGCGAGCAAGCGCGATGCGCTGCTTCTGGCCGCCCGAAAGCGGAGCGCCGTCGGCCGCCACGATGGTCTCGTAACCCTGCGGGAAACCCGCGATGAGCTCGTGGACGTCGGCCAGCACCGCGGCCTCGTAGATCTGGTGATCTTCGATGTCGTCGCGCATGCGGCAGATATTCGCCTTGATCGTGCCGGGAAAGAGCTGCACGTCCTGCGGCAGATAGCCGATGCTTTCGCCGAACTGGCGCTGATCCCAGTTTCGCAGATCCATCAGGTCAAGGCGCACATTTCCCGACGTGGGCACGATCGAGCCGACGAGCATCTTGCCGAGCGTCGTCTTGCCGGACCCGGAATTGCCGATGACCGCCAGCGATTCGCCCTTCCTGAGGGAGAAGGAGATGCCGTTGAGAATGACCTTCTTCTGCGGCGGCGGCACGAACAGAATGCGTTCGACATCGAGCCGGCCTTCCGGATTGGGAAGGCGCAGGCGCGGGAAGTTCAACGGCGAGTTCAAAAGCAGGCTCTTGATCCTGGAATAGGCGGCCGCCGACCGGTTGAACTGGTGCCAGCCTTCGATGGCGCCTTCGATCGGCGCCAGTGCGCGTCCCGAGATGATCGAAGAGGCAATCACCATGCCGCCGGTCAGCTCACCGGAGAGCGACAGATGCGCGCCCCAGCCGAGCAGAGTGATCTGGGTGATCATGCGGCAGGCCTTCGATATGCCGGAGAAGATGATGTTGCGGTCCTGCGCCTCGACCTGCGATTTCAGCGAGCCCGCCGTTTCCCGGCCCCACATCTTCACTGCCTCGGGGATCATCGCCATTGCGTTGATGATCTGCGAATTGCGCGACATGGAATCCAGGTGGAAATTCGCCCGGCTGAGATAGCTGTTGGATTCGGCAAATTGCCGGGCGGTGAATTTCTGGTTCAGATAGGCGATGAAGAATAGCACCGCGCAGCAGGTCATGATGATGATGCCGAGATGCGGATGCACGAAATAAACGACGACGACGAAGAACGGCATTAGCGGCGCGTCGAGAAACGCAATCAGCGTGCCGGATGTGAGGAAACCGCGCAGCAGCTGCAGGTCCTGGAGCGTCTGATAGTCTTTGCCGCTGCCATGCAGCGAGGCCCGCGCCGCAGCGCTGAGGATCGGCGCGCCGAGCTGCACTTCGAGTTCCACCGCGGTTCGCATCAGGATGAAGCGCCTAACCGTATCCATGAAGGCCTGAAGCAGCACGGCGCCGAGCACGGCGATCGAGAGCATGACGAGCGTGTCGATCGAGCGGCTGGTCAGCACCCGGTCGGATATCTGGAAGAGATAGAGCGGGATCGCCAGCAGAAGCACGTTGATGGCGATCGTGAACATCATGACGACCACCATGTTGCGCCGTACGGCCCCCATGCCGCGCGCGAGGCTGGCGGCGAAATTCACAGGCTCGCTGCGCTTGTGAAAACCGCCGCCACTTCCCCCGCCCCCGCCTTCGCCGCCCCCGGGATCGGAATGCTTGCCATTTCCGCCTCCGCCGGTGCGGAGACGCCTGTCGGTCTCGCTGACCGGACCGCTGTCGCCTTCGATGGTCTTAGCGAAAGGCATCGTCGGGCTCGATTTGAGCTCGGTTTTCTCTTTCGGCAGTTCAGGCGTCGCCCGCGCCTCGATCGGCGATGGGTCGGATGCCTCCGCCAGTGTTGCTTCAACCGGTTTTTCTTCCACTGGTTTTGTTGGTGCCGGGCCCCTCATCACTGCAGCGGGAGCCGCCGGTTCTGCATTCCAGGCTTTTAATGAGGATTCCAACGTCACCGTCTTTTGCGGGAGGGGTGCCTGCACCGTGGCTGCGCGCGCCATATGGGCAGCGTCGCTTGCTGGAACATCGGCCGGCGCCTTGCTGCGATCGGAAGACGCAGACGAAGCGGCGGCACCGGTGAGCCGACGAAGGTTCTCGACGGCTTCGTCGATCGCAGAGATGCACAGATCGTTCCTCACCGCTTCCGAGGGCGCAGCGGAGGGAATATTGCCTGACCTCAAATCGAGGGCGCTGCCCGCTGCAAAGACTTGTTTCGAAATCTGGTTCATCGTGATTCTCTCACAATCCTCAGGGTCACGCGACCACGGCTTGCATGACGTCGGCGGGATGCGCCGACGACCAAGAAAGGTCATGCCCTGCATTGATTACGCCATCGGCAGAATCGCCGGCCGCAGGATCATCGTCGTTGAGAAAGGCGATGACTTCGTTGGCGAGCCTGTCGTCTGCCTGGTGCGGCTGGGTCGTGTCATGCTCTACAAGCCCGCCCTGAATGAGGATAGCGTCCGAGTAGAGCTGGCCTGCCAGATAGGTCGTCTGGCCGAAACTGTCATAATCGATGATCTCGGCGATATTGACGACCGCATTGCTGCCGGTGTCGATCGTGACCGTTGCATCGGGATTGTTCTTCAGAAGCGTCGATGCCGCCTGGGTCACATCATCGGAATCGCCGAGGATGCTGACCTGCTTTATAACAGTCATGTCGTAGAGATTACCGGTAATGTAGAGCACGTTGAGGCCGGCATAGCCTTGGAAATTCACATCGAAGGACAGCCCTTCCGGCATGTTGGGATCGCGATCTTCGATGGCTTTCTGGGTCTCGATCATATAATCCGGCATTGCCTCGAAGGGGCTGCCTGCGCCGACATTGTGAATAGAGGCGAAATTCCAGATCAGATTGTCGCCGGTCTCGATGTCGGCGCCGGGATCGGCGCCGTCTTCCGCCCGCACCCAGTCATTGTCGTAGAGCAGCGAGATCTGCGTGATGCTGTTGATGTCGAGCACATTGCCGCCGATGATCACCAGATCATATTGCATGCCCATCCCGAAAAAGGAGGAGAGGTTGATGGAGGTGTTGCCGCCTGTCAGAACCGTGGTTTCGGATCCCGAGGTGGTGACCGTCATCGTGTCGTTGTCGCTGACGAAGTGATACTGCTCGACCCATTGTACGAAGGAGACATCGCCGTCGATGACACTGACGCGCCAGCTGGTCGGGAACGTCGGATCGGCAGCATCGGTTTCGGCATGGCTCGATGCTTCGAAGGTGCTTTGTTGGAAGACCGCGATATTCTTGGCGACTGTCCCCGCCTCCTCGGCCGAGTGCGCGGATGCGCGCAGCGCCGAGGCGATATCGTCATTATCGCTATAGACAAAGGATTGGGAAACCGCATCAACCTGATGGTAGTCGCCCATCACCGCGGTGACCGAGGTGATGACGGCGGTATTGATCACCGAGGCGACGTTGATGACGAAGTTCGCCCCGGCGGTCACCTCAAGGCTGTTGCCGCTTGGGTCGGTCTGCTCAACGGATGAATTGCTATCGTCGGGTTCTTCCGGGAGCTTGGCGAGACCGCGGTCGGGCAGGAAGTCATCGAGGACAGGGATCTCGGCCTCGATCTTGCCGTTGACGTAAACCGGACCGTTGACCTCGGGATCGAGGCGGATGAAATCGTGCGTGGCGTCGGTGCTTGGCGGCGTTGCACCGCAGCTCTCGCTATCCTCGTCTTGGACATTTGCGGCATCCTTGGTATCGCGGGCATTATGGATGTAGCTTTCCAGATCCTGGGCGATCTTCAGGGCGCCGTCATAGCTGTCGGTTCGGTGGAGATCCGAAAAAGGCGTGAAGACTTCGGCCTTGGTGCCGAACTCCGCCAGCCGCTCGGTGACGAAACTCGTGTCCCGGGCAGCATGATTGCCGTCCGTCATGTCGAGATAGTCGTCGTCGTAAAGCACGTTGACCTGGAGGACATGACTGATCGCCGAACCAGGCCCGGCAAAGACATTCAATTCCGGCTCATTCGACAGCACGATATCCGTGGGCGAGCCGAAATGCGGTAACGGGATGTCCCTTGCGGCAATCGCCGCCAGCTTCTCGATGCTCTCTTCGAAGACGCGGCCCAAATGACGCGAAGGACCAAATTCGATCTCGTAACTGCCGCCTTTGTAGATGATCTCGGGATCGTAGTCCTTGAGCTGCAGATTGGAAGTGAAGGCCGCGGTAAACGCGTCCTGATCCGGCAGAACCGGTCCATCGTCGCCGGCTCCTGTGCCTTCGGCAAATTTGGTGCGCGCCCTCATCTCTTCGGTGGTCATCTCGAAGAGACCGATGAAGTGCGCAATGATTTCCGAAATCTTCTCGATATGCATGGTTCGGCCCTCCCATTCGAAATGACGATCGGCCTTTTAAAGCGGCCCCGCCGGGAGCCATGGTCGTCAAACCGTTTTCAAACAGTCGAACTGCACCGGCGCCGGCCGGTGCAGTTCGTCTTGGTCGCTGGAGGTTAGTATCAGGTGCCGGTATCCTCGCCGACGTCGGAGACATGAGAATTGCCGCCGATGACGCTGGAGTCGACCGTGTTGCTGAGCAGGTTCGCGCCCTGAACGAGCTCGAGGTGGAAGCCTGAATTGGCAAGGATCGCCGAAGCATCGGCCGCGCTCGAGCCGGTGGCGTCGTCGCCGGCCTTGAGATCCCAGCCCCGGCCGTCCATTTCCATGCCTTCCGCGCTATCGGCGGTGCCTGCATTGGCGTTCAAGTGGTTCTGGGCGCCTTCGTTCTCCATCTTGATGTTCCAGGCGCTGTCCTGGTCGGCCAGATGGTTTGCCTGAACGGCGCTGAAGCCGCTGTCGTTGCCCGCGCCGGACAGCGAGTCATTCAGAATGCTGTCGACGTCGAGCGTGAAGGAGAAGTCGTCGCCGAGGTTGAAGGTGAGGTCGTGGCCGGCAACGCCGAGGTTGTCGAAATCTTTGACGTCCTCGATGACGGCGAAGTCGGTGTCCGTCTTGTTGAAGCTGTCAGCGGTGTTGTTGCTGTCGGAAACTGTCTTGGTGTCGGTATCGGTAATGGTCTTGATATCGGTGTCGGTCACGGTCTTCGTATCGGTGTCCGTAATCGTCTTGGTGTCGGTGTCGTTGTCGCTGTACGACTTGCTGTCATAGCTCCAGTCGTAGTCGGTTTTGGTCTCGGTGATCGTCGTGGTCTTGGTGCTGGTGTCGTCGTCGGACTTGTAGCTCCAGTCGTATTCGTTATCGCGGTTGTCGCCATTGTTGGCGGAGAGTTCGGCTTTGACGTCGACGTCGACGCTGTTGTCGGTATTGTCACGATTGTCGCCATTGGCGACGCCACCGACATAACCTGTCGAGCCGTCGTCGACTTCAGTTGAATTAATAGCGCTGTTGGCAAAGCCGTCGGCCAGCGCCCCGACCTTCGTGATTTCGGTTACGTCGCCCGATGGTTTCGGGTCGTGTTTATAGGCGTCAGACATCAAAATCTCTCCAGAAAAAAACCGGAGCAGCTTTTCGAAATCCCTCTCATCTCAAATGGGATCTTGCTCGCGCTCGCTCCGATGCGGTTAACATCGGCAGATGTATTCGATACCAGTCATCTGCAGCTTCATCGCGATTTGTTCGTCAAACCGTTGGTATTGGGACCGTACGTACTCAGTACAAGGCCGCACATATCCAGCTCCGCATCCTGACGAGGATGAGGAGTGTTCAGGCTTTATTGTCGTTGATTTGCCCTAAATGGATGCCACGTACCAAAAACACACGCCGATACCTGGATCGTCCATGCCGCCACTTTGGCGACGATCACAGATTGCTGGAAAAAATGCGGAGCCGATAGATATCAATTCGGGCTAAGGCAGATTGACCACCTCCGTCTAGCCCCTGTCGGTGGAGCAATGGGACGTCTCAGGTGGGGTATTGCCGAGCGACGAGAGTAAGACTTGCAGCGCTCGCCGCGGGGTTGAGTGGCGCCATTCGACGGTTGTTCGGCCCATATCCGCTTGAGGACGAAAATATAACAATCTGTACTGAACTATTACATCGAGCTCTGATCTATATTGGGAGCAAATTTAACCTCGAAGTACGCATCATAGTAAAAATACAACCAAAGCTTAGTATATTGTTGTTTTTCGCCCGCTAAAACTAATCACTTTGGGCCATTTCCTTCCTTCTCAATCCGTATTAACATAATTAAGAAATGTCTAAAAAATAAGGCGGTGACATCCGGGGCCGGCATTTCATACTATTGAATACCCGCCATCGCTCCACGTTTGAGTAAAGTGTAACGCTAGGGGAGGCGTATATGTTCATGACAGGCTCAGAGACGGAGAATTCTGACCAGGGACGGAAGTTGGAGTCATCGAGAAATACTATACTAGTGGTCGCCAAGGCGGACCTGTTTTCTGAATGCATGGTAGAAGCGCTGGCGAAGAAATTTCCGAACTGTGAGGTGTCAAGCATAACGAGCACAAAGCCGATGCTGGACAAAGATGCCAACGATATAAAGCTTGTTTTATTCTATCACATACCTGCGCCCGAGCTTCATGAAGCGCTGCAGGCTGCTCGCGAAAATCACCCGGAAACTTCCGTCGGACTCGTCGTCGAAGCGATCGACATGCTCGAACCCTATGTCAGCCGCCTGGTGGAGGCAAGGATCATCGATGGCGTCCTGCCGCTCAACCTGCGGCTCGATGTCTTTATGGCCGCGGTTGATCTGCTGATGAAGGGTGGCGAACATTTTCCGTCAGCCCTTCTCAATCGCCTCACCAACAAGAACACCCCGCTGGAGCCTTCGCTCTATCAGACAAAATCGGTCGATGCGGCGCGCACCAATGCGCTGAAGCTGAGACGCGACAGCATCTCCTCGTTGACCACGCGCGAGGTTCAGATCCTGGACCTCATATGCAAGGGCACGCAAAATAAGATCATCGCCGACAAGCTGCATCTTTCCGAAAACACCGTGAAGGTTCACGTCCGCAACATCTACAAGAAGATGAACGTCCGAAACCGCACGGAAGCTGCATCCCGTTTCTTCAACGAGCATCCCGCCGGCGAGGACGACATGTCCGGCCGGTGGCGCAACTGATCCAGAGCAAGTCCGGCAAATTGGCTAGCGATTTTGCCAGGCAAAGCGCGCTATTGCCGGGAATGGCGTGAAAACAAAAAGGCTGAGCATCTTGGTGAACCGAAGAAAGGCGCAAATACTCTCGCGCGCCACGCGTCCATTCAGACGCGCAAACAAGGCCGTCGCACTGATTGTTGCGTCAGATCGACGGACGTGCGAAGCAGCGCGACTTCTGTCCGAAGCCGCTGGGAGAGCAGATATAAGGCGCTGAGCCGTGATAGGCGACGCGAACCGTTGGCGTAGCCGGGCGTTCGGGCCGATTTGCCGGATAGGCATAGGTTTTTGCAGCGCGCGGGGCCTCGACCACGACGACGTTCTTTTTCGCGACGGCGGCTATGTCGTCGTTAACGACGGTACAGGCCGCTGTCCCGATCGCAAGAAGCGTCGTTCCCCCGGCAAACATCGCAAGATGAAATAGACGCCAGCCTTTCGGCTGCGCTGCAGCTTGTTTTTTCAACATGGCCAAAACCCCTCGCATATGGCGCTTCCGGATGCAAGGCCGGTCGTGCGGTTCAGCCCGGCCGATCTTCCCGTTACTTCTAGGTGAGCTGCATTGAGTGAAGCTTGAGCGCGGTCTGGACACTCGCTCTGAGGGTAAAATAGACAGAAAATGATTAATCATTTGTTACATCAAAGAATAGTTGCGTAATTATTTCGAATACTTGGAATTTTTGAAGTTGACCTTATCCGCAATCGTCTTATCATTTTAATAGTAATTCAGTTGTTCTAAGAATAACTCAAAAGTTATTCATGTTGAGATAGTCGGTACAGAGTCGGTACAATGAATATCCAACAGGATAAGGACGGCATGAAGTGCTTAACTAAAACAAAAGACTAAAACATGGGAAGGAGTTGTAATGCGTAGTTTCGTTCCCAGCGAAGGCTATTCCGAAGTGACAGACATGCCGGTGCGCAAGGATTTGGGCACCGCTCTTGTGAACGGCGGCGCCGGTTTCCTCGGCTCGCATCTCTGCGAAAGGCTTCTACAGCGCGGCCACCGAGTCATCTGCCTCGATAATTTTTCCACCGGGCGCCGCGTGAACGTCGATCACCTCGCATCGAACGCCCGTTTTCAGCTCGTCGAGCACGATGTTCGCCAACCCTTCGATATCGAAGCGTCCCTCATCTTTAACTTCGCCTCGCCCGCCTCTCCGCCCGACTATCAGCGGGATCCTGTCGGCACATTGCTCACCAACGTGCTTGGCGCCGTCAACACCCTGGATTGCGCCCGCAAGACCGGTGCGGTCGTCGTTCAGTCGTCGACGTCGGAAGTCTATGGCGACCCGAACCAGAGCCCGCAGCAGGAATCCTATTGCGGCAACGTCAACCCGATCGGACCGCGGGCCTGTTACGACGAAGGTAAACGCAGCGCCGAGACCCTGTTTTTCGATTATCACAGGACCTACGGCGTCGACATCAAGGTCGGCCGCATCTTCAACACCTATGGGCCGCGCATGCGCCTGGATGACGGCCGCGTCGTCTCCAATTTCATCGTACAGGCTTTACGCAATGCAGATCTGACGATCTATGGCGACGGTGAGCAGACCCGCTCTTTCTGCTATGTCGACGATCTCGTCGAGGGCTTCCTGCGTTTCTCGGCCGCCGGCAACGCCTGCCACGGCCCGATCAACCTCGGCAATCCGGCCGAGATCACGGTTCGGCGCCTGGCGGAGATCGTTCGCGACCTCACCAATTCGCGCTCACAGATCGTTCATCTGCCGGCGGTCACCGATGACCCGCGCCAGCGGCGGCCGGATATTTCCCGGGCCATGGCCGATCTGGGCTGGCAACCCTGCATCGGGCTTGAAACCGGCCTGGCGCGCACCGTCGATTATTTCGACGGCTTGCTTGCCGGCGCCGAGAAGGCGGAGGTCGTATGAGATGCCCCGCTACATTTTGGTTACCGGCGGCGCCGGTTTCATAGGCAGTCATATCTGCAAAACGCTGTCGCGTGCCGGTATGGTCCCCGTCACCTACGACAATCTCTCGACGGGGCATGCCGACAGTGTCCGCTGGGGACCGCTCATCCGGGCGGACCTCGCCGATGCCGCCACGCTGCGCCGGACCCTTGCAGAGTTTTCGCCCGATTGCGTCATCCATTGCGGCGCCAACGCCTATGTCGGCGAATCCGTCGAAATGCCCAGGAAATATTACCGCAACAACGTCGTCGGCAGCCTGACGCTGCTTGAGGCCTGCCTCGACCAGGATATCGACCGGATCGTCTTTTCGAGCAGCTGCGCCACCTACGGTGTCCCGGCCTCGTTGCCGATACTGGAGGAAACTCCACAGCACCCGGTCAATCCGTACGGCCGCACCAAGCTGATCTTCGAGATGGCGCTAGAAGATTTTGCCGCCGCCTATGGCATCCGCTTCGCCGCGCTGCGCTATTTCAATGCGGCCGGTGCCGATCCGGACGGCGAGCTTGCTGAGCGCCACCATCCGGAAACCCATCTTATCCCCCGCGCCCTTCTCGCTGCCGCCGGCAGGCTGGAGCGCCTCGATGTCTTCGGCACCGATTATCCCACCGAAGACGGAACCTGCGTGCGTGACTATATTCATGTCAGCGATCTCGCCCAGGCGCATCTTGCCGCCGTCAATCACCTGATGGCCGATGGCGATTCGCTCAGCGTCAATCTCGGCTCCGGCCGCGGGACCTCGGTGCGCCAGATCCTCGAAGCCATCTATCGCGCGACCGGCCGTGAAGTTCCCGTCCGGTATCGTCCCCGCCGGGCCGGCGATCCGCCGATCCTCTTTGCCGACACGGCAAAAGCCAAGGCGGAACTCGGCTTCGCGCCCTCTCTCTCGGATATCGATACGATCATCCGCACCGCCGGTCCCACGTTCGGGCTGGAGGTGAAGGCATGAGCATCGGTTCGGAAATCGGCCATCGCACCAGGACGGCGAAAGCCGCCTCCGCGGATGCATTCGATGCCGTCTTCGCCGGCTGGAACCGCGTCGTTTACGGTTTCGGCATCCTCTGCTGGCTGGCGGCACTCGGCTATTTCTGGATCTGGTGGTGCCAGTCGGCTCACATCATTTCCTGGACGGCCTTCGTGCTCATTACCCTCGTGCTGGGCTGGATCACGCTTGTGCCGGCCTATTTCATCCTGATCTTCCTCGATGCGAGAACGGTCAGCCCCCACACGCGGCTGCCGGAAGGGCGGGTGGCGATGGTGGTCACCAAGGCGCCGTCCGAGCCCTTTGCCGTGGTCCGCGCAACACTGCGGGCGATGCTCGACCAGATCGGCGTAGATTTCGATGTGTGGCTGGCCGACGAAGATCCTTCACAGGAAACCCGGCGCTGGTGCGCGGAACACGGCGTGCTGATCTCCACCCGAAAGGGCGTGGCGGAATATCATCGCGCCACCTGGCCGCGCCGGACGCGCTGCAAGGAAGGCAATCTCGCCTATTTCTACGACCATTTCGGCTATGCGCGTTACGATTTCGTCGCCCAGTTCGATGCCGATCATGTGCCGACTCCGACCTATCTCCGTGAGGTCCTCCGTCCCTTCGCCGACCCCGGCATCGGCTATGTCTCCGCGCCCAGCATCTGCGATGCCAACGCCGCGACGAGCTGGGCCGCGCGCGGCAGGCTCTATGCTGAAGCCAGCCTGCACGGTTCGCTGCAGACGGGTTACAACAATGGCTGGGCGCCGCTTTGCATCGGCTCGCATTATGCCGTTCGCACCTCAGCGCTTCGTGAAATCGGCGGCCTCGGCCCGGAACTCGCCGAAGACCACTCGACGACACTGATGATGAATGCCGGCGGCTGGCGTGGCGTGCATGCCGTCGATGCGATCGCCCATGGCGACGGACCGGCGAATTTTGCCGATCTCGTCGTCCAGGAATTCCAGTGGTCGCGCAGCCTCGTCACCATTTTGCTGCAGCATTCCGGCGGTTACATCGCGCATCTGCCGTGGCGGCTGAAATTTCAGTTCGTATTCTCGCAGCTGTGGTATCCGCTCTTTTCCGTCTTCATGGCCGTTATGTTCCTGCTGCCGGTTGCCGCCTTGCTGACGGGCCATGTCTTCGTCAACGTCACCTATCCTGATTTTCTGGTGCATTTCACGCCGATATCGGTCGTGCTGACGCTATTCTCCGTGTTCTGGCGGGCGACGGGCACTTTCAGGCCGTATGATGCGAAGCTGTTCGGCTGGGAGGGGCTCGCCTTCATCTTCCTGCGCTGGCCGTGGTCGCTCGCCGGCAGCCTGGCCGCCATGCGCGATCGCATCTCCGGCTCCTTCGTCGATTTCCGCATCACGCCGAAGGGACAGCAGCAGCAGCATTCTCTGCCGCTGCGCGTCGTCGCGCCTTATATCGCGCTCGCCGGGCTGTGCGCCGTCGCCATGGCTTTTGCCAGCGAGGCCGCTGCCGCACAGGGCTTTTACATCTTCGCCGCGATGAACCTGTCGATCTATCTGTTGCTGACGGTGCTGATCGTCGTTCGCCATGCAATCGAGAACGGCCTGCCGCTGCTGCCGCAATCGCATGGGCTGCGGCTCGCGACCGCCATGGGGCTTGCCATCTGGGTTACCGGCGGAATGCAACTGGGCGGCCATGGCCTCCGCAGCCTCGAAGCCCTTTCCCATGGCCAGCCATTCGTCAGCTTCACCGAAACGCAATTTGCCGTGGCCGGCGCCGGCCTCGGCGGCGGCAAGACCAAGATCACGAAATTCCGTCTCAAATGGAATGGGTTCGGCAACATGGGACGGGACCAACAGGGTGTCTGAGCCGGCGGAACCGGTAAGTGTCGAACAGGAGGAAGTAATGCGTATCGGATCGAAACTTTATGGAGCGGCCCTTGCTCTCAGCTTGTGTCTGCCAGCGGTGGCCCAGTGCGCCGAGGCAGCTGGCAAGATGGCGCCGACGCCGACGCCGCTCAGCGCCTATGAGCTCTACCGCATCTATGGCGACAAGACCTGGGTCTGGAACACCGGCGGCGGCCGTTTCCTGGATGACGGCCGGCGTTTCGTCGCCTGGGTGAACGATAAGGGCAAGCAATCCTTTGCCGAAGGCAAGTGGGTGGTCGACGACCTCGGCCAGCTCTGCATGCGCGCCACCTGGACGAACGCCGAGGGTGCGGCCCGCGCCAGCACTTGTTTCGGCCACCGCAAGATCGGCAACACGATCTATCAGCGGCGCCAGCCGGACGGCAATTGGTACGTCTTCCGTCATGCGTCGGTGCGCGGGGATGACGAGTTTCGCAAGCTCGTTCCCATCGATTCGGTCAGCGACAAGGCGCGTGACCTGAAGCAGGTCCTGCTGAGCCAGGAAGTAGCCCGAAAAGGAGGGTGAGCCATGAAGAAGCTGATGAAAAAGAACCTCTCCACCGCAGCGATCGCGCTGCTCCTGCTGTGTGCCGCGGATATGCCCGGCCGAAGCGAGGTGCAATATGCGGGCATAGCCCCGAACCCGGCTGCAAGCGTCAAGACGATCATCGATAAACGCCCCGAACTTCATGCCGACGGCATCAAGTTCGGGGCCTACGATCCGCATGGCGATTTTGGCGCACAATCAAATGTCTCAACCGAAGCGCTGTTCCTGCCCTGGGAAGACGTCGATCTGGAGACGCTGCGCGTCGCCGATGCCTACGCGCAGGCCAGAGGCCGCAATCTGCTGATCACCGTGGAGCCATGGTCCTGGGACGTCGACTGGCGGCTGACCTCCGCCGAGCTTCGCCGGAAGGTCCTGCGCGGCGATTACGATGTCAACATGCGGGCGATCGCGCAGATGATATCCCAGCTGAAAAGCCCCGTGATCGTTCGCTGGGGCCAGGAGATGGAGGACAAGTCGGGGCGGTTTTCGTGGTCCGGGTGGAACCCGCGGGACTATATCGCCGGCTATAAGCGAATGATGGATATCGTCCGCCAGGAGGCGCCTGGCACTCAGATCATGTGGTCGCCGAAGGGCGAGCCGGGCTTGCAGGACTACTATCCCGGTGACGATTATGTCGATCTTGTCGGGCTCTCGGTCTTCGGCCTGGAACGCTACGACGAGCTTGCATACGACAAGCATCGGACGTTCTCCGAAGCGCTGAAGCAGGGTTACGATCTCGTCGCCGGCTATGGCAAGCCGATCTGGGTGGCGGAGCTCGGCTATCAAGGCGGCGACGCCTATGTCCGGCCCTGGATCGAAACCGCGACGCTGAAACAGAGCGCCTTTCCAAACTTGCAGGAAGTCGTCTATTTCAACGATCGGGATGTGCACGCCTGGCCGTACGATCTCGGCCGGCCGGACTGGCGCGTGGTCGATAGCGTCAGCAACTGATCCCACAAAACAAGGAGAGGTCCGCCGGGGTTCGCGGGCCTCTCCTCGCAGGTTAAAGCATGGCGCGCGATACGATCGCGACGCGGCTTAGCTCTTTGTTTTATGCATGTCGTTTGCGGCAAAAGCGCTTCGCGCTTTGCCTAGGAAAACCGCTGCACACTTGCGCGACACGCTTTAGGCGATCGATCATCCTTTGAGCGTCGCCTTACCCTCTTCGACGAGCCGGGTCGCCGCATCGGCCGGAGAAATCCGTTCGAAAGCGAGTTCGTCGCAGATCGGGCGCAGCACGCGCTGGTCGAACTGGGTCGCGCCCATCGGCACCGGCGGCGGATATTCGCCGACCTGATCTTTCAGAAGATTGACGTATTTGACCGTTTCCTGCTCCGTGGGATTGAGCTGCGGCAGAATGGCTTCACGCACTGTCGGCGACATCGGCACGCCGCGCTCGACGCCGAGGATCTTGCCGGCCTCGATATCGTTGACGAAGAAGTCGATGAATTTCGCCGCCGCTTCGCCGTTCTTCGTCGTGGCGCCGAGACTCCAGATCAGCGCAGGACGGTAGTAGTGGCCCGACGGCCCGCCCTTTTTTTCCCGCGGCAGCATGGTGATGCCGAGCTTGTTCTTGATGATCAGCTGATAGCCGACCATCTGGTTGGAATAGGCCATGCCGATCACCGATTTGCCGACACCGAGGCTGTTGGTGTCGATGGTGTTCTGATCGAGCGTCTGGACGTCGGCGGCAACGGTTCCGCCCGCCTTGCGCAGCTTCTCCCAATAGTCGAACCATTGCGTGGCATCGTCGGCCGTGAAGCCGAGCCCGACGGTTTCTTTTGCAAAAAGGCTTTTGCCGCGCTGGCGCAGCCAGGCATCGAACACATAGGCGTAGCGGGCTGCATAGGGGCCTCCGCTCTTGCCGGAAGATTTTGTGAGTTCGACGGCGAGCTTGGCATACTCATCCCAGGTAAGGTCGGGTGTCGGCAGCGGGATGCCGGCCTTTTCGAATTCGACCGTGTCGAAAAACATCGAGAACGAGTTGAGGCCGAGGCCGACACCATAGAGTTTACCGTCGATGGTGGTCAGTTTCAGCATGTCGGCGCCGAAGGACTGGACCTTCAGCGTCGAGGGGACGAATTCGTCGAGCGGCAGGCAGGCGCCACGCTTGGAATAATCGGAGATCGTTCCCGGCTCGAGCTGGAAGATGTCGGCGATCGAGCGGCCGGCCATCTGTGTTGCGAGCTTCGTCCAGTAGCCGTCGCCGGATAGCGATTCGCCGACGATCGTGACGCCGGGTGTCTTCGATTGATAGAGCTTGGCGACATCGAGCGTGCGCTTGGCGCGATCGTTCGAACCCCACCACATTGCACGCAGCGAGGTGTCCTCGGCAAAAGCCGGAATGGCGCTTCCCGCGCCAAAGGCGAGGCCGGCGGCTGCTCCGGCTGATCCCATCAGAAATGAACGGCGGTTGACCTGCATGATATCCTCCTTGCCCCAATATGCCCGCCGCCATCCTCCAATGGCGTTTGCGAGCAATTCGTCACAAAGACTACGCAAAAAAATAATTATTGCAAGAAATAATGATTATCTTGCAAATTTGCATAACTTGCATAAACTTTGCCCCATGAATGACGAAAAGATCAGGAACGAACAGAAAGTCAGACGGCCGCGCCAGGCCGATATCGCCACATTGGCCGGGGTCTCCGTCTCGACGGTGTCGCGGGTACTCGCCAACGAACCCGGCATCAGCGAAACCGTGCGCCGCCAGATCTTGAAGGTGGCCGCCGATCATGGCTATCCGGTCAAATCAGCGACTGAAGCCGTTGCTGGCGGGCTGGCGCTGATCGCCAGCGATGGCGTCACCGGCGGCCTCAGCGTCTTTTATGAAGCGATTGTCGACGGGTTGCGCGCCGGCGCCGCCGACGCAGGCATGCCCTTCGAAATCCGCATGGTCCGCGAGGATCGCACGACGCCGGATGCCGTGCGCGACTATATGCAGGCAGCAGGCGCCGAAGGCCTCTTTCTCGTCGGCATCGATCCGAACGAGAGCCTGCGCGACTGGCTGCGGGACACCTTGACGCCCGCCGTTCTCGTCAATGGCACCGATCCTCGAATGCAATTCGATGGCGTTTCGCCGGCTAATTTCTTCGGCGCCTATCAGGCGACGAGCCGATTGATGAAGGCCGGCCACTGCCGCATCCTGCATTTGAGCGGCTCGCACCGCCATACGATCCGGGAGCGCATCCGCGGCTTCGAGGCGGCGATCGCCGCCGTTCCCGGTGCCGAAGGCCGTTTCGTGGACCTCGCACTGCAGGGCAGCGCCAGCAGCGAGGCCCATGATCGCACGGCTGCGATCCTTGCTGAAAATGCCGGTTTTACCGCCGCTTTCTGCATGAATGATTTCATCGCCGTCGGCGTGCTGGAGGCCGTCACCGAAGCCGGTCTGCGTGTGCCGGAGGATTTCGCCATCGTCGGCTTCGATGATCTGCCCTGCGCGCTGATGACAAATCCGCAGCTTTCCACCATGCGCGTCGACCGTGCCGCCCTCGGGCGCGAGGCCATCTCGCTGATGCTGTCCCGTTTCCGCAACAGGACGGCGCCGGCGCGCCACATCTGCCAGGCTGTCATTCCCGTTTCGGGAGGGACCGTTGTGAACGCTGAAACCCGTGAGTGACGCCGATGACCTATGATCCCGCCAGCGCCAACCCGCTCGCAGGCAATCCGCTCGAAACCCGCGCCGATATGAGCCGGGCCCTGCTTGATCTCTTCGATCCGCTGCTTGCCTGCTTCTCAAAAGGCAATGCCCGCGTCAGGCTGAGCGGGGCGGCCGCCCATTTCGACCGGGCGGCGGCCGATCTTGAAGGCTTTGCCCGCCCGCTCTGGGGTTTGGCGCCGCTTGGCGCCGGCAAGGGCGACTTCGCCCACTGGCATCGGTTCGCCGAGGGCCTCGCAAACGGCACCGATCCCGCCCATCCGGAATATTGGGGAACGGTCAATGGCCGCGATCAGCGCATGGTCGAGCTTGCCGCTCTCGGTTTTGCCCTAGCGCTGGTGCCGGAAAAGATCTGGGAACCGCTCGATGCGCGCGCCCGCGGCAATGTCATCGCCTATCTCAAACATGCCAGGCAGTTCGACTATGCCGACAACAACTGGAAATTCTTCCGGATTTTCGTCGATATCGCCCTCGATCGCCTCGGCGCCGATTTCGACCGCAGCCTGACCCGGCACTATCTGGAGGAACTCGAAGGCTTCTATATCGGCGACGGCTGGTATCGTGACGGAAACGTCCGCCGCATCGACCACTATATTCCCTTCGCCATGCATTTCTATGGCCTGATCTATTCGAAGCTGGTCGACGACGATTATGCCAAGCGCTATCGCGAGCGCGCGATCCTCTTCGCCCGGGATTTCCGCCACTGGTTCGCCGCCGACGGCGCCACGATCCCCTTCGGCCGCAGCCTGACCTATCGTTTCGCCTGCGCCGGCTTCTGGTCGGCGCTCGCTTTCGCCGATGTCGAGGCGCTGCCTTGGGGCGAGGTCAAACAGCTCTGCCTGCAGCATCTGCGCTGGTGGAAGGATAAGCCGATTGCCGATCGCGACGGCGTGCTGTCGATCGGTTTCGGCTATCCGAACCTGCTGATGTCGGAGAGTTACAATTCCGCCGGCTCGCCCTATTGGGCGTTGAAAGCCTTTCTGCCGCTGGCGATCCGGCAGGATCATCCGTTCTGGACCGCTGAGGAAAAGGCGCCGGAGCAGGCACCTGACGTCGTCCCCCAGCGTCATCCCGGCATGGTGATGATGCGGACGGGCGGCGATGTCGTGGCCCTTTCCTCCGGGCAGGAAAATCTGCAGATGCGTTTCGGCACGGAAAAATACGCGAAATTCGCTTATTCCTCCCGCTACGGCTTCAGCGTCGAATCCGACGAACGCGGCTTTGCGCTGGCCGCCTTCGATTCGATGCTGGCCTTCAGCGATGACGGCCTGCACTATCGCGTGCGCGAAACCAATGAGGAAGCCAAGCTCGTAGGCGACGTGCTGTATGCGAAATGGTCGCCGTTTGAAGATGTCGGCGTCGAAACCTGGCTCGTCCCGGCAGCCCCTTGGCATATCCGCCTCCACCGGATCAGCTCAGGCCGGCCGCTAGGCATCGCTGAAGGCGGCTTTGCCATCGGCCGCCGGGATTTCGAACTCGATAGGCTGTCGGCTTCGGATGGGGCTGCCTATGCGATCGGCGACGCCGATTTCACCGGCATTCTCGATCTCGGTTCTTCGGTCAGGCGCACCGGCCTGGCCCGGAAGGCGCAGCCTAACACCAATCTGATCGTTGCGAAAACCCTGGTGCCGCAGCTGCGCGGCCAGATCCCGGCCGGCGAAACCATCTTGGTGACGGCGGTACTGGCGTTCAACGATCCCGCTGCCGTCTCCTCGGCCTGGACGAAGCCCCCGAAAGCGCCCGACATCGCAGCGCTGGAGGCCCTAGTGCGGGAAAAGGGCGTGACCGTCAGCGCCATCGAAGCCCCGGGACAGATGCCATGAGCCGACCGGCCATTGTCCTTGCCATGCAGCCTTCTCGTACCGAATACGTCCTGCCCGACGAGATCCTGCGCCGGCTCGGCGGTATCGGTCGCCTGCTGGATCCCGAGCCGCTGCAGCATTTCGACGATGCGCGGGCAAGACGCCTGCTGAGCGAAGCCGAAATCCTGATCACCGGCTGGGGCGCGCCCTATGTCGGACCCGATATTCCCGCCGCCGCGCCGCGGCTTCGCCTGATCGTCCATGCGGCGGGCACGGTGAAGGGCATCATCGACGACTCCGTCTTCGAAGCCGGCATAGCGGTCAGCCACGCGGCCGAGGCCAATGCTATGCCGGTCGCCGAATTCACACTGGCGGCGATCCTCTTCGCAGGCAAACGCGCCTTCCGTTTCCGCGATCTCTACGTCGCCGACCGCAACCGCGATCGAACCTATCCGATGCAGCGCGAAGCGATCGGCAACTACGGCCGCACTCTCGGAATTGTCGGCGCATCGCGCATCGGCCGGCGGGTAATCGAGCTGTTGAAACCCTTCGGTTACAGGCTGCTGCTGTTCGACCCCATGCTCGACGCCGCCGAGGCAGCCGGCCTCGGCGGCGAGAAGGTCGAGCTCGACGAATTGATGCGCCGCGCCGATATCGTTTCCCTGCATGCGCCGTCGCTGCCGTCGACCCGGCATATGATCGACGCGCGAGGACTGTCGCTGATGAAGGACGGCGCGACGCTCATCAATACGGCGCGCGGCATTCTCATCGATGAGGCGGCGCTGCTTTCGGAGCTGAAGACCGGCCGCATCGATGCGGTCATCGATGTCACCGATCCGGAAATCCCGGAGCCGGATTCTATATTTTACGATCTGCCGAACGTCTTCCTGACGCCGCATATTGCCGGCGCCATCGGGCTGGAACGGGCGCGCCTCGGCGAGATGGCGGTGGACGAGGTCGAGCGCTTCGTGACCGGCCGGCCGCTGCTCTACCAGATCCACCAGGCAAATCTCGAAAACATCGCCTGAGGCGCATCGAGCGGCTCAGGCGAGTAAAAACAAAGACCTAAAGCGCTAGGAGCGAATCAGAAAGATCGCGACGCGCCTTAGCTATCAGCGCGCTGTTTCAACGAATTCGGCGACCCGTCATCGGCAAGCTCAGGCATCAGATCGGAGATATTGACCACCTTGCCGGTGCGTGAGCTCGTCAGCGCGGCAATGCCGCAGAGCACGGACATGGCGCCGGCCCGCGTGCCGGCGCGCTGGCCGAGACGGTCTTCCATGTCGGGCTTGAAGATCATGTTGCGCATCCGGTCGTCGCCGCCGTAATGGCCGCCGGTGAAATGCGGAACGATGATGCGCTCGACCGCCTCCTTGCCGTTCGGGAAATTGCGGATGAGCAGGATCGTGTCCTGCTTCGGCTCTTCCCACGGCTGGGTTTCATACTGGCGAATTTCGATGCGTCCCTTGGTACCGTTGAAGGCAAGGTGATGGCCTTCGATCGGCTGGAAGGTGTTCAGCGAATAGGAGACATGGACATTGTTGCGGTAACGCAGGCTGACCACCATCGTATCGGGAATATCGATGTCCTCGCGGAAGACGCAGCCGTCGCGAAAATAGCCGTCAATCTTCGACGGATCTTCATAGAGCTGATCGAGAAAGGAATCCTTTTCGATATCGAGATAGTAGTCGCATTCATGCGCGTGCGGACAGAGCTTGCAGCGCGGTCCGCGGAACGGGCCCTTGCCGCCGTAGTTCTGCAGGTCGGCGAAGGAGGTGACGGCGTCGGGATCGCTGTCGAGATACCAGTTCAACAGATCGAAATGATGCGTCGCCTTGTGGACGAACAGGCTGCCGGAATTTTCCGTATAGGCATGCCAGCGTCGGAAGTAGTCGGCGCCATGCTTGGTGTTGAGATACCAGTGAAAATCGACGGAGGTCACTCGACCGATCTCGCCGCTGTTCAACAGCTCCTTGATCTTTGCGGCCGTTGGCGCGTAGCGATAGTTGAAGGAGACGTCGACGCGGCGGCCGGTGCGCTTTTCGGCATCGAGAATTCGGCGAATTTTCTCGACCGAGGTAGTCATCGGCTTTTCGGTAATGACGTCGATACCGGCCTCCAGCGCCCGCACGACGATATCGTCATGCGTATGGTCGGGCGTGCAGACGATGACCAGATCCGGTTTCTGCTCGGCGAGCATGGAATTGATGTTTTCATAGAGCGGCGCATTGCTGCCGATCATGTTGCGGGCGCGCTCGCCGCGCAATGAATTCGTCTCGACGATGGCTGTGAGGTCGACATGTTCGCGCCAGCCGGCCAGCAGATCCTTGCCCCACATGGTGGTGCCGCGGTTTCCTGTGCCGATCAGGGCAAAACGGCGTTTCTCCATCGAATGATCCTCCTGCATGCGTGATGAAACGAATATTGAAAAGTCAGATCTGGCAGCAACTTTTGAACCGCTCGACGCAGGTGGCGATCACCTCGTCGGCCGGGCGTTTCCACCAGGTCTCTGCCGAAAAGATCTCCACTTCCTGCGCCCCGAAGAAACCGGCCGCCTCGATCATCCGTCTTATGCCCTTGAGATCGATGACGCCATCGCCCATCATGCCGCGGTCGAGCAGCATGTCCTTGGTCGGCACCAGCCAGTCGCAGATGTGGTGGGCAAAGATCCGTTTCATACGTCCGGCGCGGGCGATCTGGTTGGCAAGATCGGGATCCCACCAGACATGGTAGACGTCGATCGCGACGCCGACATCCTCGCCGAGCGGCTCGCACATGTCGAGCGCCTGGCCGAGCGTGTTCACGCAAGACCGGTCGGCCGCATACATCGGATGCAGCGGCTCGATGGCAAGCTTCACGCCTGATGCCTGGGCATGCGGCAGCACCGCGGCAATGCCGTCGAACACCATCTGGCGGGCCGCGACAATGTCCCTCGAAGCGCCCGGCAACCCACCGACGACGAGCACCAGGCAGTCGGCTGAGAATGCTGCTGCCTCGTCGATCGCCCGCTTGTTGTCGTCGAGATTCTTCTGCCAGTCGGCGTCGTTTGCCGCCGGAAAGAAGCCGCCGCGGCAAAGCCCGGTCAGCTTGATGCCATTCGATTTGACGATTCGCACCGCTTCGTCGAGTCCGGCCTTGGCGACCTGGTCGCGCCAGGGCGCGATCGAGGTGATGCCGTGCTTCAGGCAGATGTCGACGGCTTCGGCAAAACCGCATTGCTCGCGGACCGTCGCCAGATTGATCGAAAGTCCTTCGACCTGCATGTCATTTTCCTCCCATCGCCGTGACCGAGATCAGTGAACGCCGCTGACGGCAAGCACTTGGCGCATGCGCGCCGTTGCCAGTTCTGGATCGGCCAGCACCCGCGCCTTGTCGGCCAAGCGGAAGAGCTCTGCCAGATGCGTCAGCGAGCGGGTGCTCTGCTGGCCGCCGACCATGACGAAATGATCCTGCAGGCCGTTGAGATAGGCGAGGAAGACGACGCCGGTCTTGTAGAAACGCGTCGGCGCCTTGAAGATGTGGCGTGACAGCGGCACGGTCGGCTCGAGCAGGTCGAAGAATTCGTGGTTGCTCCTGCGGCCGAGCGCGTCGAGCGCAGCAGACGCTGCCGGCGCGATCGCATCGAAAATGCCGAGCAGCGCATCGGAATGGCCCTCTTCGTCGCCGGCGATCAATTCGGCATAGTTGAAGTCGTCGCCGGTATACATGCGCACGGCCTCAGGCAACTGCCGGCGCATCGCCACTTCCTTTTCTTTGGAAAGCAGCGAGATCTTGATGCCGTCGACCTTGGCGGCGTTGGCTTCGATCACGTCAAGGCAGGTTTTCATCGCCTTCAGGTGGTCGCCATTGCCCCAGTATCCCTCGAGCGCCGGATCGAACATTTCTCCCAGCCAATGGATGATAACGGGTTCCTTGACCTGGCGAAGGATGCGGTCATAGACCCTGACATAATCGTCCGGTCCCTTGGCCGTGACGGCAAGCGCCCGGCTCGCCATCAGGATGATGCGGCCGCCAGCCGCCTCCACCGTTTCGATCTGCTCCTCATAGGCTCTGAGAATGGTATCGACGGTCACGTCGGGTCCCGGCGTCAGATGGTCGGTGCCGGCGCCGCAGGCGATCAGCGCATCCTTGCGGCCGGCCGCTTCGCCAAGCGCCCGCCGGATGAGGTCGCGCGCTTCCGGCCAGCCGAGGCCCATGCCGCGCTGCGCCGTATCCATCGCTTCGGCAACGCCGAGGCCGAGATCCCAGAGCCGGTGGCGGAAGGCGAGCGTCCGCTCCCAGTCGATCGCCGGCGTCAGCCAGGGATCGTTGTCGGCGAGCGGATCGGCGACGACATGGGCGGCGGCAAAGGCGATGCGCGGAAAAGCCTTGGCGTCGCGTTTTTTCAGTTCGATCGGCGTTCCGGTCAGCGTGTAGGGGACGATCTTGCCGTCCAGCGGGAGATTGATCGTCGTCACGGTTCAGAACTCCAATGCGGGAACATCGAGCCAGCGGCGTTCGGCCCAGGATTTCAGGCCGAGTTCGGCCAGCTGCACGCCCTTGGCGCCGGCTTCCAGCCCATAGGGCCACGGCGCGTCTTCGACGACATGGCGGATGAACATTTCCCATTGCACCTTGAAACCGTTGTCGAAAGCCTGCGTATCTGGAACCTCGTCCCAGGTCTTGTAGAAGTCGATCATCTGCGGCTGGTCAGGATTCCACACCGGCTTCGGCGTGTTGACCCGGTGCTGGCTCCAGCATTTCGTCAGGCCGGCGACGGCCGAACCATGGGTGCCGTCGACCTGGAAGGTGACGAGGTCGTCGCGGCGCACACGCACGGCCCAGGAGGAGTTGATCTGGGCGATCGCGCCGCCGTCGAGCTCGAAGGTCGCATAGGCCGCGTCGTCGGTGTCGCAGTCATAAGGTTTGCCCTGCTCGTCGATGCGCTGCGGAATATGCGTGGCCCCGAGGCAGGAGACGGCCTTCACCTCGCCGAACAGATTGTCGAGCACGTAGCGCCAGTGGCAGAGCATGTCGAGGATGATGCCGCCGCCGTCGCCCTTGCGGTAGTTCCAGGAGGGACGCTGGGCCGGCACGCCCCAATCGCCTTCGAAAACCCAATAGCCGAATTCGCCGCGCACCGAGAGGATCTTGCCGAAGAAGCCGGAATCCCTGAGCAACGCCAGCTTGCGCAAGCCGGGAAGGAAGAGCTTGTCCTGCACCACGCCGTGTTTGAGCCCGGAGCCGCGCGCCTTGCGGGCAAGATCGATCGCCACCTGCAGGTCGTCGGAAATCGGCTTTTCGCAATAGACATGCTTGCCGGCATCGAGCGCCCGGGACAGAAGTTCGGCGCGCATCAGCGTGGTGCCGGCGTCGAAGAAGATCGTGTCGTCGGGGTTGGCGAGAGCGGCATCGAGATCGGTCGACCAGCGCTTGATGTTATGCTTCTTCGCCAGCTCTTCCATCTTGGCGCCGTTGCGGCCGACGATGATCGGGTCGATTTCTAGCTTCTCGCCCGATTTCAGCGCGATGCCGCCCTGGTCGCGGAAGGCGAGGATCGAACGCACCAGGTGCTGATTGTACCCCATGCGGCCGGTAACGCCGTGTAAGATGATCCCCAAGCGTGCCATGTTTTCCTCCCTGGAATCTTTTGCGGCGCGAGCGGGCATCAAGCCGGGCCCTCCCAAGCCGGTAACTAAACAGTTACTTGATGGCAGAAGAGCGGCGAGGCTGTCAATAGTCAAATCCTGATTTCAGAATTCAGTGCTTGATCGAGGCGAGCGTCACGTGGACGATATGTCTTTCCCAGGCATTGAGATGGTTTGGCTCGATCAGGTCGCGGCCGAAGATCGTCGAAAGCGTGTACTGGTTGGACAGGTAGAAATAGCCGAGCGAGGCGATCGTCAGATAGACGTGCAGCGGATCGGCGCTCTCGACGAAGACGCCTTGCTTCTTTCCCCGCTCGAGGACGTCCGAAAGCTCGCCGATCAGATGCGAATGCAGTTCCTTGAGCCGGACGGATTGGCGCAGCCAACGGGCCCGATGCAGGTTTTCCGTGCCGAGCAGGCTGAGGAATTCCGGGTGCTGGAGAAAATAACGCCAGGTGAAGAGCGCCAGTTCCCCGATGCCTTCCTCCGGGCTGCGGTCACCGATATGGAGCGCGCGCTCGGCGGTGCGGATGCCGACATAGGCCTCTTCGAGCACGCGGAGATAGAGCTGCTCCTTGTCGCCGAAATAATGGTAGAGCATGCGCTTGTTGGTGCCGGCGCGCTCGGCGATGGCGTCGACGCGGGCTCCGCCCATGCCGTTTTCGGCAAATTCCCGGGTGGCCGCTTCCAGGATCGCGGCGCGCGTCCGCTCCGGATCGCGTTGCGCCGTGCGTTCCTGAGATGGGCGCCGGGATTTTTTCTTCTCCCCGTTTTCGCCGTTGTCGTTCATCGTTTCCCCTCCGTCTCGCATGTTGCGCTCATAAGCCTTCGGTGCGAAATTGTAAAAACCGAATTTTAGAAGGGCGGCGAGCAAGAACCGACACCCCGCTTGACAGGCTTGCCGCTTTGCTCGTAGCTTGTAACCAATTAGTTATTTATGCAAGAGTAACTACATCGGAAGCGTGTGGAGGCGCTTCCCCTTTGGAGGAGGAAAAAATGAGCCTACGTGTAAGCAGACGTAATTTCATGGCGGGAGGCGCAACGCTTCTTTCGCTCTCGGCGCTCGGAACCAGCGCTTTTGCACAGGAAAAGCGCTTGCGCCTCCTGTGGTGGGGCTCGCAGCCGCGCGCCGACCGCACCAACAAGGTTTCGCAGCTCTATCAGTCGAAGAATGCCGGTACCTCGATCACCGGCGAATTCCTCGGCTGGGGCGATTACTGGCCGCGCCTTGCGACCCAGGTTGCCGGCCGCAATGCGCCTGACGTTATCCAGATGGACTACCGCTATATCGTTCAGTACGCGCGTCGCGGCGCGCTTGCGCCGCTTGAATCCTACATGCCGGCCAAGCTCAACCTCGACGATTTCGACAAGGCGCAGATCGATGGCGGCAGTGTCGACGGCCATCTCTATGGCGTCAGCCTCGGCGCGAATTCGGCCGCGACGGTTCTGAACACCACCGCCTTCAAGGAGGCCGGGGTCGATCTGCCGACGCAGGCGACCACCTGGGATGAGTTTGCACGCATGGGCGCCGAGATCACCAAGGCCGGCAAGCGCAAAGGCATGTTCGGTCTCGCCGACGGCAGCGGCGGCGAACCTCTGTTCGAAAACTGGCTGCGTCAGCGCGGCAAGGCGCTCTATACCGCCGACGGCAAGATCGGCTTCGGCGTCGACGACGCATCGGAATGGTACGATATGTGGGCCAAGTTCCGTGAAGCCGGCGCCTGCGTTCCCGCCGATATCCAGGCTCTCGACAAGAACGATATCGAAACCAATACAGTGTCGCTCGGCAAATCTGCGGCCGGTTTTGCCCATTCCAATCAGTTCGTCGCCTATCAGGCCATGAACAAGGACAAGCTGGCGCTTACCAACTATATGCGCATCAAGTCGGATTCGAAGGGCGGCCACTATCGCAAGCCTTCGATGTTCTTCTCTGTTTCGGCCCAGTCGAAAGCGATCGACCTGGCCGTGGACTACATCAACTTCTTCGTCAAGAATCCCGAGGCAGTGCTGCTCTTGGATGTCGAACGCGGCATTCCGGAATCGGCCGCCATGCGCGAGGTTGTCGCGCAGAAGCTCGATGAGAATGGCAAGGTTGCATTGGCCTATGTCAGCGGTCTCGGCGATCTCGCTGGCAAATTGCCGCCGCCGCCGCCGGCCGGCGCCGGTGAAGGCGAGCTGATGCTGCGAAACATCGCCGAACAGGTCGGTTTCGGACAGCTGTCTCCCGCCGATGGCGGCAAACAGTTGGTCACCGAAATCACGCAGATTCTCGCACGAGGCTGATCCCGTATGAGCAATGCGATGCGCACGCCCGCAGGGGCCATAAATGTGGAAAGATATCAGGGGGCCGTGGCCGAAGGACGCTTCCGGCGTGTCTGGAATGCCAATGCTCCCGGCTATCTCTTCCTCCTGCCATGGCTTATCGGCTTTTTCGGGCTGACGCTCGGGCCGGCCCTGATTTCGCTTTACCTCTCCTTCACCGACTTCGACATGCTGCAGTCGCCGCGGTGGGTGGGAATGGCGAATTACGTGCGCATCGCCACGGCGGATCCGAAATTCTCGGCTGCGATGCACGTCACCCTGACGTATGTTGTCTTCTCGGTGCCGTTCAAACTGACCTTCGCTTTGCTGGTCGCCATGGCGCTGAACCGCGGCCTGCGCGGACTGACCTTCTATCGCGCCATCTTCTACCTCCCTTCCTTGCTGGGCGGCAGCGTGGCGATCGCCGTGCTCTGGCGCCAGCTTTTCGCCAGCGATGGTCTCGTCAATGCCGCACTCTCGCAGTTCGGCATCGAAGGTCCGAGCTGGATCTCGCATCCGAACTATTCGATCTATACGCTGGTGGCTCTGTCGGTCTGGCAGTTCGGCTCGCCGATGATTATTTTCCTCGCCGGCTTGCGCCAGATTCCCCAGGATATGTATGAGGCCGCAAGCCTCGATGGCGCCTCGAAATTCCGCCAATTCTACAAGATCACCCTGCCGCTTTTGACGCCGGTGATCTTCTTCAACGCCGTCGTCCAGACCATTGATGCCTTCAAGGCTTTCACACCCGCCTTCATCATCTCCGGCGGCACGGGCGGTCCGATCAACTCGACGCTGTTCTACACGCTCTACCTCTATCAGGAAGCCTTCGGCAATTTCCGCATGGGCTATGCCTCGGCGCTCGCCTGGATCCTGGTGCTGATCATCGCCGTCTTCACCGCTTTCTCTTTCCTGACCTCGCGTTATTGGGTGCATTACGATGACTGAGATGACCGCTTCCGTCACTGCGGCCAGGCCGCCATCTGATATCACCAAACGGAGCCTGCCGGCGTCGCTTGTCATCCACGCCCTGCTGATCGCCGCATCGCTTCTGATGGTCTATCCGCTGTTGTGGATGGTTTCGGCATCGGTCAGGCCGGAAACCGAGATCTTCTCGTCGACCTCGCTTATTCCGTCGTCGATCGATTTCTCCTCCTACGCGCGCGGCTGGGTCGGCCTCGATGTCAGCTTCGGCCGGTTCTTCTGGAATTCGCTCGTCATCTCGGTGCTGGTGGTGACCGGCAATGTCATCGCCTGTTCGCTGACGGCTTTCGCCTTTGCCCGGCTGCGTTTTGCCGGCCGCAATTTCTGGTTCGCGATCATGCTCGGCACGCTGATGATCCCCTATCACGTGACGCTGATCCCGCAATATGTGCTCTTCCTCAACCTCGGCTGGGTCAACACCATCCTGCCGCTCGTCGTGCCGAAGTTCCTGGCAAGCGATGCCTTCTTCATCTTCCTGATGGTGCAGTTCTTCCGCGGCATCCCGCGCGAACTCGACGAAGCTGCCATGATGGACGGCTGCAGCGCCTGGCGCATTTACTGGAAGATCATGCTGCCGCTGTCGCTGCCGGTCTTGGCGACGGCTGCCATCTTCTCCTTCATCTGGACCTGGGACGATTTCTTCGGCCCGCTGATCTACCTGAACGACATGAACACCTATACGATCCAGCTCGGCCTGCGCACCTTCGTCGATTCCACCAGCGCATCGGATTGGGGCGGCTTGTTCGCCATGTCGACGCTGACGCTGGTGCCGGTGTTCTTCTTCTTCCTGTTCTTTCAGCGCCTGCTGATCGAGGGCATCGCCACGACGGGCATGAAGCGTTGATGGCGGCAACGGGAAAGAGCGACATGAGCATCAGAACGGTCGCAATCGTCGGCTGCGGCATTGGCCGCTCCCACATTGTCGAAGGTTATCTGCCGCATGCCGACAAATTCAAGGTCGTGGCGATCTGCGACCTGAACGGAGAGCGCCTGGCGGCAGTCGGCGACGAGTTCGGCATCGAACGGCGCACCACCTCCTTTGCCGAGCTGCTTGCCGACGACACAATCGACATCATCGATATTTGCACCCCGCCCGGGGTGCATCTGGAGCAGGTGGTGGCTGCCCTTGCCGCCGGCAAACATGTCGTTTGCGAAAAGCCGCTGACCGGATCGCTCGCCGCCGTCGATACCATCATGGCGGCGGAAAAGACTGCAAAAGGCGTGCTGATGCCGATCTTCCAGTATCGCTACGGCGACGGCATCCAGAAGGCCAAGCGGATCATCGACGCCGGCATTGCCGGCAAAGCCTATACGGCCTCGGTCGAAACCTTCTGGCTGCGCAAACCCGAATATTATGCCGTGCCCTGGCGCGGCAAATGGGCGACGGAACTCGGCGGCGTGCTCGTCACCCATGCGCTGCATCTGCACGACATGATGATGCATCTGATGGGCCCGGCGGCAAGGGTCTTCGGCCGTGTCGCCACCCGCGTCAACGACATCGAGGTCGAGGATTGCGCCTCCGCCAGCCTGCTGATGGAAAGCGGCGCCTTCGTCTCGCTGTCCTGCACGCTGGGTTCGCAGGAACAGTTGAGCCGGCTGAGGCTGCACTTCGAGAATGTGACCTTCGAAAGCAGCCATGAGCCCTATACGCCGGGCAAGGACCCCTGGAAGATCATCGCCGCCAATGACGACGTTCGGGGGCAGATTGACCGGGTGATTGCCGACTGGCAGCCGGTCGCGCCGCGTTTCACCACCCAGATGGGCCAGTTCCACGCCTTCCTCAGCGGCCAGGGGCCGCTGCCGGTGACGACGGTGGATGCGCGCCGGGCGCTGGAACTCGTCACCGCCATCTACCAGTCTTCCGACAGCGGCGCCGAAGTGCCGCTGCCGGTCGGCCCCGACAGTCCGAAATACGCCGATTGGCGCGCAAGAACGAAGTAACCGATAAATGAAACGAGAGGGGTTTTGAGAAGATGGCAACCAGTGTCGTTCTTCAGAAGGTCGAGAAGCGCTACGGCGCGATGGATGTGATCCATGGCATCGACCTGACGATCGATCCCGGCGAATTCGTCGTTTTCGTCGGTCCATCCGGCTGCGGAAAATCGACCCTTCTGCGCATGATCGCCGGTCTCGAGGAAATCTCGGGCGGCGGGCTGCTGCTCGACAACGAGCGCATGAACGAGGTGGCGCCCGCCAAGCGCGGCATCGCCATGGTCTTCCAGTCCTACGCCCTCTATCCGCATATGTCGGTTTACAAGAACCTTGCCTTCGGCCTGGAGACGGCGGGTTACAAGAAGGCCGAGATCCAGCCGAAGGTCAAACGGGCCGCCGAGATCCTGCAGATCGAGAAGCTCCTTGAGCGCAAGCCGAAGGCGCTCTCCGGCGGCCAGCGCCAGCGCGTCGCCATCGGCCGGGCCATCGTGCGCGAGCCGCGCATCTTCCTGTTCGACGAACCGCTGTCGAACCTCGATGCCGAGCTGCGCGTGCAGATGCGCGTCGAGATCTCCCGCCTGCACCGGCAGCTCGGCAACACCATGATCTATGTCACCCATGACCAGGTCGAAGCCATGACGATGGCCGACAAGATCGTGGTGCTCAACTCCGGCCGCATCGAGCAGGTCGGCGCGCCGCTCGATCTCTACAATAACCCGGCCAACCGCTTCGTCGCCGGCTTCATCGGCAGCCCGAAGATGAATTTTCTGAAGGCCCGCATCGAAAAGGTCGGCGAGACGGAAACCAGCATTCATGTCTGCGGCAATTCCGTCCGCCTGCCACGCCGATTGAAAGGCGAGGCCGGTGAGGACGTCACCTTCGGCATCCGCCCCGAGCATCTTTCCCTCACGGAGGGCGCCATCACGCTGTCGACCGTCAACGTCGATCTGGTCGAAAATCTCGGCGGTGCCACTATGCTCTACACCACGACGCCGGACGGCCAGCTCCTGACGATCGCTCTCGACGGCCAGCAGAAGGTCGAGCGTGGCGCCAATGTGAAGACCTTCTTCGATCCGGCCCGGTGTCACGTCTTCGACGCCGCTGGAAAGACCATCTAACCGCCCTGCTTGACAGCCGATCCTGCTCTGCCCCATCATTTCGAGAAGGTGATGGGGGGTGATGCATGACGCCTGAAGATAGGATTCATGCGCTCGGCATTTGGCAGGGCCCGATCGAAATCTCGCCGATCTCAGGTGGCATCACCAACCGGAACTATCTGGTCAGCGATGCCGTCGCGCGCTGCGTGGTGAGGCTCGGCACCGATATTCCCATCCATCACATCAGCCGCCAGAACGAGCTTGCCGCAAGCCGCGCGGCGCATGCCGCCGGCATATCGCCTGCCGTCATCCACCATTCGCCTGGCGTGCTGGTGCTTGACTATATCGAGGCGCGGGCGCTGTCGCCGGAGGACGTCAGGACACCTGATATGCTCGCCCGGATCGTTCCGCTCATCCACGCCTGCCATCACGACATCGCCCGGCAATTCCGCGGCCAGGCGATGATCTTCTGGGTCTTCCACGTCATCCGCGATTACGCCGCCAGCCTGAAGGAGTCGGGCACCCCCTATCTTCCATTGCTGCCGGCCCTGATCGGCAGGGCCGAGACGCTGGAACAAGCGGCAGGGCCGTTCGACATCGCCTTCGGCCACAACGACCTGCTGGCCGCCAATTTTCTCGACGACGGCACGCGGCTCTGGCTGATCGACTGGGACTATGCCGGCTTCAACACACCGCTGTTCGATCTCGGCGGATTGGCTTCCAACAACGAGTTTTCGGAAGCCGCCGAGCGAATGATGCTGGAGGCCTATTTCGACCGGCCGCTGACATCGGATCTCAGCCGGCGCTATGGCGCGATGAAATGCGCCTCGCTGCTGCGCGAGACGCTGTGGAGTATGATTTCGGAAATCCATTCCACCATCGCATTCGACTACGCCGCCTATACCGCCGAAAATCTCGGGCGCTTCGAACGCGCCTATCAAGGCTTTGAACAGGATCGATAAATGACGAAACAATTACCGAAGACGGCAAAAGCCGTGGTCATCGGCGGCGGTATCATCGGCTGCTCGACAGCCTATCATCTCGGCAAGCTCGGCTGGACCGATACCGTCCTTCTGGAGCGTAAGAAGCTCACCTCGGGCACCACCTTCCATGCCGCCGGCCTCGTCGGCCAGCTGCGCAGCAGCGCCAACATCACCCAGCTGCTCGGTTATTCCGTCGATCTCTATAAGCGGCTGGAGGAGGAAACCGGCCTCGGCACCGGCTGGAAGATGAATGGCGGCCTGCGTCTTGCCTGCAACGAGGAGCGCTGGACGGAGGTCAAGCGTCAGGCAACGACGGCCCAGTCCTTCGGCCTCGAAATGCAGTTGCTGACGCCGCAGGAGGCCTTCGATCTCTGGCCCCTGATGACAATAGACGATCTCGTCGGCGCCGCCTTCCTTCCCACAGACGGCCAGGCCAATCCCTCCGACATCACCCAGGCGCTGGCGAAGGGCGCCCGCATGTGCGGCGTTTCGATCTTTGAGGATACCGAAGTTCTCGACCTTGAAATCGACAAGGGGAGGATACGCGCCGTCATTACCGCTGAGGGGCGCATCGAATGCGAGCGGGTCGTCGTCTGCGCCGGCCAGTGGACGCGCGCCTTCGCTGCCCGCTTCGGCGTCAACGTGCCGCTGGTCTCGGTCGAGCATCAATATATCATCACCGAATCCTTCGGCGTGCCCTCCAACCTGCCGACCCTGCGCGATCCCGATCGCCTGACCTATTACAAGGAGGAGGTCGGCGGCATCGTCATGGGCGGCTACGAACCGAACCCCATTGCCTGGGCCGAGAAAGGCATCCCCGAGGGTTTCCACTACACGCTGCTCGACAGCAATTTCGACCATTTCGAGCAGATCATGGAACAGGCGCTCGGCCGCGTTCCAGCGCTGGAGAATGTCGGCGTCAAGCAGCTGCTGAACGGCCCGGAAAGTTTTACGCCTGACGGCAACTTCATACTCGGCGAGGCACCGGAGCTGAAGAATTTCTTCGTCGGCGCCGGCTTCAACGCCTTCGGCATCGCCTCTGCCGGCGGCGCCGGCATGGCGCTTGCCGAATGGGTGACGAAGGGCGAGCCGCCCTATGATCTCTGGCCGGTTGATATCCGCCGTTTCGGCCGTCCGCATTTCGATACCGACTGGGTGCGCACCCGCACGCTCGAAGCCTATGGCAAGCATTACACCATGGCCTGGCCGTTTGAGGAGCATTCGAGCGGCCGCCCCTGCCGCAAATCGCCGCTCTATGACCGGCTGAAGGCGCAGGGCGCCTGTTTCGGCGAAAAACTCGGCTGGGAGCGGCCGAACTGGTTTGCCGATCTATTCGCCAACGAGGAGCCGAGGGATATCTACAGCTACGGCAGACAGAACTGGTTCGAGGCCGTCGGCCGCGAGCACAAGGCCGTGCGCGAGGCGGCCGTCATCTTCGACCAGACCTCCTTCGCCAAATTCGTGCTGAAGGGCAGCGATGCCGAGGCAGCCCTCTCCTGGATCGCCTCCAACGACGTCGCAAGGCCTGTGGGATCGCTCATCTATACGCAGATGCTGAACGACAAGGGCGGCATCGAATGCGACCTGACCGTCGCCCGCATCGCCGAGGACGAATATTATATCGTCACCGGCACCGGTTTCGCCACCCATGACTTCAATTGGATCGCCCGCAATATTCCGGCGGAGATGCATGCCGAACTGGTCGATGTCACCTCGGCCTATTGCGTGCTGTCGCTGATGGGGCCGAATGCACGCGCCGTGCTGGAACAGGTGACCGGCAGCGACGTCTCGAATGCCGCCTTCCCCTTCGGCCAGGTCAGGACCATCGGCATATCAGGCTGCCCGGTGCGGGCCTTGCGCATCACCTATGTCGGCGAGCTCGGCTACGAACTGCATATTCCCATTGAATATGCGACCACGGTCTATGACGTATTGATGGCATCAGGCGGCGAGCTTGGCCTCGTCAATGCCGGCTACCGCGCCATCGAGAGCTGCCGCCTGGAAAAGGGCTATCGCGCCTGGGGCTCGGATATCGGCCCGGATCACACGCCTGTTGAAGCCGGCCTCGGCTGGGCGGTAAAGATCAGGAAGAACATTCCCTTCCGCGGCCGCGAGGCGATCGAGCGGCAGTTGTCGGGCGGGGTGAAGAAGCGCCTCGCCTGCTTCGTTCCCGACGATCCCGATACCGTACTGCTCGGCCGCGAAACCATCTATCGCGACGGCAAACGCGTCGGCTGGCTGTCGAGTGGCGGCTTCGGCTACACGCTTGGCAAGCCGATCGGCTATGGTTACGTCCGCAATACCGACGGCGTTACGGAAGATTTCATCCTCTCCGGCACCTATGAACTCGATATCGCCAGGGAACGGATCCCCTGCAAGGTGTCGCTGACGCCGCTTTACGATCCTGATATGGCGCGGGTGAAGGCGTGACCACGCAGTGTGGGTTTGCGCCTCCGCGGGAGAAGAGGCGTGTAGCACGCGCCTCGCTATCTCTCCCCAGTCAGAGCAAGGCTTCCGAGGAAGAGAGAAAACCTCAAAACAACGGCAGCCGGTCGTCCTGGATCAGGATCTCCAGCTTGTCCGAGACATCCTGCGCCCAGGCGCGGTGTCCAGTCAAAGCCGCCGGGAACAATCCGGGCAGGGTGAAGAGAGCCGCCGAAATCGCCGGGCCGGTGCGCGGGACATCGGCAATGAGTGCGGCGATTTCCGCGGCCCGGGGGTCGCGCAGCTCGAAGCGCTCGCCATTGCCGTGTTCGCCGATCGCATAGCGCATCCAGGCCGCCACGGCGATCGCATAGGTCTCCGCCCGATCACCATGCGCCAGCGCTTCGCATGCCGGTTCCAGCAGCCGCTGCGGCAGCTTCTGCGTGCCGTCCATGGCGATCTGATAGGTGCGGTGCGCGATCGCCTTGTTTGCAAAGCGTGCTATCAATTCATTGGAATAGTCGTCGAGATCGATGCCCGGCACCGGATCGAGCGTTCTCGCCGCTGCATGCATATGGCGATAGGCCAGGGCTGCCAGGGCGGCATCGTCCATCACGTCCCGGATGAATTCATAGCCGCCGATATAACCGAGATAGGCAAGCAGCGAATGGGCGCCGTTCAGCATCCGGAGCTTCATCTTCTCATAAGCTGAAACGTCTTCGACCATCAGCGCGCCGCGCACCTTTTCCCAGGCCGGACGGCCATCGGCGAAATGGTCGTCGATGACCCATTGCGTAAAAGGTTCCGTCTCGATCGCCGCCATATCCGTGCGGCCCGTCAGCCGCTCGGCATCGGCATAGGTCGCGTCGGTGCTGGCCGGCGTGATACGGTCGACCATCGTCGACGGGAAGGGCACGTTCGCTTCGATCCAGCGATGCAGATCGGCATCGATGCGGGAGGTGAATTCGAGCACCAGGCGCTTCAGCACGGCGCCGTTGCTCGGCAGGTTGTCGCAGCTGAGCGGCGTAAACGGGGCGATGCCCTTCTGCCGTCGGCGCGCAAGGCCCTCCACCAGGTAGCCAATGACGCCGCGCGGTGCATGCCGGTTGGCGAGGTCGGCGACGATATCGGGATGTTTAAGGTCGAGACCGCCGGTTGCGGGATCGAAACCATAGGCCTTTTCCGTCACCGTCATGCTGACGATGCGGATCGCGGGATCTTCGAGCCGCGCCAGCAGGCCGGCCGGATCGCGCGGCGCCACATGCGCCTTCAGGATCGAGCCGATCACCTCGGCCGTCGTGCCTGATGTATCGCGGATCAGTGTCGTATAGAGCCCGTTCTGGGCGCTCAGATTGTCGGCGACATCGGGCGTGCGCAGGCTTGCCACCTCGATACCCCAGTCGCCGGCTGCGGCGGCCAGCGCGCCATCGGTAAACGGCGCGAAATGCGCGCGAAAAAAGGCGCCGGGACCCAGATGCAGGATACCGCTTTTCAGCCGGCTGCGGTCATAGGCGGGAAGCTTCGCCGTCGGGGCGAGGCCGGAAAGGGTCTGCAGTCGTTCGCTCACAGCTTGTAGGCCTTCTTCGCATTGCCATAGGAAAGTTCGCCCGCCACGATCGCGGCGTCGCTCTTGGAAATCCGGTGCTCGGCGGCGAGCCCGGCGAGGAAACGGCAGACTTCGCGGCGCCAGACATCATGCCGCGCCGGGATCGAAAGCAACGCCCGCGTATCGTCGTTGAAACCGGCCATATTGGCGAAGCCTGCCGTTTCCACCACCTGGTCGAGATAGCGGCGGATGCCGAGCGGGCTGTCGTGGAACCACCAGGGCGGGCCGATCATCAGGCAGGGCCAATGGCCGACCATCGGCGCCATTTCGCGCGCATAGGTCGTCTCGTCGAGGGTGAAGAGCAGCACCCGCAGCCCCGGCGCATGGCCGTATCTGGAAAGCAGCGCATTGAGGCCGCCGACCCAGTCGGTGCGGGTCGGAATATCGGCGCCCATATTCGGGCCGCGCGTCGCAAACAGCCCGCTGTCGGTGTTGCGCCGCGACCCCGCATGGATCTGCATGACCATGCCGTCCTCGGCCGAAAGCCCGGCCATCTCGGTCATCATCTGGCCGCGGAAGAGTTCCGCCTCCGCAGCCGACAGCGGCCCCCTCAGCGCCTTGTCGAGCAGCGCCTGCTTTTCCGCAAGCGGCAGATCGGCGGTGAAGGCTGTGGGTACGCCGTGATCGGTCGCGGTGGCGCCGAACTGGCGGAAATAGGCGCGCCGGCGCCGGTGCGCCTCGATCAGGCCCTCCCAGCGCGTCACGTCAGCGCCGGTGATCTCGCCGAACTTGACGAGATTATCGCGGAAGCCGACCGCATCCGGATCGGTGACGCTGTCCGGCCGGTAAGTGGTGCGCACCTTGCCGATCCAGCCGTCGGCGGTCATCTTTTGATGATGTGTCAGCGGGTCAAGCGCGCCCTCCGTCGTCGCGATCGTTTCGATGCCGAATCGCTGATGCAGCGCCCGCGGGCGGAATTCGGGAAGGGCGAGCTGAGTATTGATATGGTCGTAGAGCGCATCGGCATTGTCTGATGTCAGCGGCTCGGTGCAGCCGAGCACGGCCGACATGGCGTGGTCGACCCAGAGGCTCGACGGCGTTCCGCGGAAGAGATGATAATGCTTGGCAAAGGTTCGCCAAATCGTCCGCCCCGCAGCCACCGGCTTGCCGTCGAGCCTGGGAACGCCGAGCTCGTCCAAGGGAACGCCGGCGCTGTGTAGCATCCGGAAGAGATAGTGATCGGGAATGACCAGCAGCGAGGCCGCATCTTCGAAGGGCTTGTCGTCGGCGAACCAGGACGGTTCGGTATGCCCGTGCGGGCTGACGATCGGAAGATTGCGCACCGTCTCGTAGAGGTCGCGCGCAATGGTCCGTATTGCCGGGTCGGCCGGAAAGAGCCGGTCCGGATGAAGAAAGCCGTTTCCTACATCCATCAGTATTCCTCCCTGATGGATAAGGGCCTACCCCACAACATCAGGCGCGGCAAGGTCTTTTAGTAACCAGATGGTTCGGTTTTTGCGCACGGTCGCACCAGCCATGGAAAGCATTGACGAAGCGGCCTATTTCCGCTTTGGGAGGAGCATCTGTATTGCCGGTTTCGGCAAAGGAGGATCGATGTCCGACGAGACGAACCGCATCACCCGGCTGGAGGAAATGCTGGCCCATCAGGCCAAGACGATCGAGGAGCTTTCCGATCAGCTGACCGAGCAATGGAAGATCGTCGAGCAGATGCGCTCCAAGCTCGACCGGCTGACCGAACGTTTCCTGTCGCTCGAGGAGCAGTCGCTGGAAGCGCCTGGTATCACCCGCCCGCCGCATTATTGACGGCACGCGGCGAGAGGCCGCGTGCCCGATTTTCCCGGCTGGCCGATCAGACGCCGCCGATGCAGAGATATTTCATTTCCAGATAGTCGTCGGCGCCGTGGCGTGAACCCTCGCGGCCGAGGCCGGATTGCTTGATGCCGCCGAAAGGCGCGGTCTCGGATGACATGATACCGGTATTGATGCCGATCATCCCATATTCCAGCGCTTCCGCCACCCGCCAGACCTTCTTCAGGTCGCCGGCATAGAAATAGGCGGCAAGGCCGAATTCCGTATCATTGGCTTGAGCGATGACATCTTCGGCCGTCTCGAAGCGGAAGAGCGGCGCCACTGGCCCGAAGGTTTCCTCGCGCGCCACCTTCATGCCGCGCGCAACGCCGGCCAGCACCGTCGGCGCAAAGAAGGTGCCGGCGCCGTCGATGCGCTTGCCGCCGGTCAGCAGCTTGGCGCCCTTGGCAAGCGCGTCGCCGACATGGTCTTCCACCTTGGCAAGGCCCTGCTCATCGATCAGCGGCCCGATCTCGACACCCGGCGTGAAGCCGTCGCCGACCGACATTGCGGCGACCTTGGCGGCAAGCTTGGCCGCGAAGGCGTCATAGACGCCCGACTGGATGTAGAGGCGGTTGGCGCAGACACAGGTCTGGCCGGCATTGCGGTATTTGGAGGCGATCGCGCCCTCGACGGCGGCGTCGAGATCGGCATCGTCGAAGACGATGAACGGCGCGTTGCCGCCGAGCTCCAGGCTCACTTTCTTGATCTGATCGGCGCACTGCCGCATCAGGATGCGGCCGACTTCCGTCGAGCCGGTGAAGCTGATCTTGCGCACCTTGTCATTGCCGCAAAGCTCGCGGCCGATCGCCGGGCCGTCGACGCCGACGATGAGGTTGAAGACGCCGGCCGGAATGCCGGCCTGTTCGGCGAGCGCGGCAAGGGCAATCGCCGTCAGCGGCGTCTGTTCGGCGGGCTTCGACACGACAGTGCAGCCGACGGCAAGCGCCGGAGCCACCTTGCGGGCGATCATCGCCGCCGGGAAATTCCACGGCGTGATCGTGCCGACGACGCCGACCGGCTGCTTGATGACGATCATGCGCTTATCTTGAGACGGCGCCGGGATCGTCTCGCCATAGATGCGCTTGGCTTCCTCGGCATACCATTCGATATAGGATGCGGCATAGAGAATCTCGCCGCGCGCTTCCGCGAACGGCTTGCCCATTTCGGCGGTCAGGATCGCGGCGAGTTCGTCAGCATTGGAGACCATCAGGTCGAACCATTTGCGCAGGAGGGTGCTGCGCTCCTTGGCCGGGCGGGCAGCCCAGGCCGGCTGGGCAGCATAGGCCGAATCGATCGCCGCCCGCGTCTCGGCTGCCCCCATGTCGGGCAGCGAAGCAAGCAGTTCGCCGGTTGCCGGATTGAGCACGTCAAAGGTCTTTGTGGCATCGCCCGATGTCCAGACGCCGTTGACATAGCCGGCAGCGCGCAGGAACGGCGAAGAGAAGGGAACGTGCCTTGTCAGGGCGGTGGTGAAAGCCATGTCATATCTCCTTGGGAGCGGCTGCCTGTTGCCGGCAACCCTTGTAATTCGGGACCCATCGCGTCACTTGGCCGAAGTCGCTTCCAGCATCGAGGCCTCGAGAATGTCGAGCGCCTCGCCGAACACTTCGTCCTGGATGGTGATCGGCGCGAGAAAGCGGATGACGTTGCCGTGGACGCCGCAAGTGAGCAGGATCAAGCCCTTGCCGAGTGCTGCCAGCCGCACCCGGTTGGCGAAATCGGCGCTCGGCAATCCCGTCTTTCGGTCGTTGAATTCGACGGCGTTCATGAAGCCCGGCCCGCGGATATCGACGATCTCGGGCACTGTCTCGCGCAGCGATTCCAACCGCTGCTTCAGCCGGCCGCCGAGCTGGTCGGCACGGCCGCAGAGATCCTCGTCGGCAATGACGTCGAGCACTGCGTGGGCGGCCGCGATGCCGAGCGGATTACCGCCATAGGTGCCGCCGAGCCCGCCCGGTCCCGGCGCATCCATGATTTCGGCGCGGCCGGTGACGGCGGCGAGCGGAAAGCCGCCGGCAAGGCTCTTTGCCATTGTCGTCAGGTCGGCCGCCACCTCGTGATGATCCATCGCGAACATCCGGCCGGTGCGGGCAAAACCGGTCTGCACCTCGTCGGCGATCAGCAGCATGCCGTGCTGGTCGCAAAGCTCGCGCAGCGCCTTCATGAAAGCTGGGGGTGCGGAATAGAAGCCGCCTTCGCCCTGCACCGGCTCGAGGATGATGGCGGCGACACGCTGCGGATCGACATCGGCGGCGAAGAGCTTCTTCAGCGCCGCGAGCGACTGGTCGGCGGTGACGCCGTGCAGTTCGACCGGGAAGGGGACGTGGAAGACGTCGCCCGGCATGGCGCCGAAGCCGACCTTGTAGGGCACCACCTTGCCGGTCAGCGCCATGCCCATGAAGGTGCGGCCGTGAAAGCCGCCACCAAAGGCGATGACGGCCGAACGGCCGGTTGCCGCACGGGCGATCTTGACGGCATTTTCGACCGCTTCTGCGCCCGTCGTTACGAAGATCGTCTTCTTCTCGAAATCACCAGGCACCAGCGCGTTCAGCCGTTCGGCGAGATGCACATAGCTTTCGTAGGGCACGACCTGATGGCAGGTATGGGTGAAGCGATCGAGCTGATCCTTGACCGCTGCGATGACCCGGGGATGGCGGTGGCCGGTGTTGAGAACGGCGATGCCGGCGGCGAAATCGATGTAGCGACGGCCTTCCTTGTCCCAGATCTCGGCATTCGCGGCGCGATCGGCATAGATCTGGGTCGTCATGCCGACGCCCCGTGAAATGGCGGCGTTCTTCCGGTCCGTAAGGCTCGTCGCGGTCATCGATGCGCTCCTGTCTGAAGGGTTTGAAATTATCTTGTATAAGTTCTGCAATTTGCCTATAAAACTCCTACATTTTTCCTGCAAGAAAACAAGTGGGATTTTTTGCTTCAAACATCACGCATTTTGATAAATGCTCGGCAGCGATTGGAATCGGGGATATTGGCGGATGAACGATAACGGGCCGGTACGCTACAAGGTGGCGGAAGCCGCACGGCTGGCGGGCGTTTCGGCCTCGACGCTGCGTCTCTGGGAAAGCCAGGGCCTGGTCGTTCCCGGCCGTTCGCAGACCGGTCATCGCCAATACAGCGCCGAGGATGTGGCGCGGCTGAAGCGCATCTCCTGGTATCGGGCCGAACGCGGTCTCAATCCCGCCGCCATCCGCGAGGCGCTGGAAGGTGAGGAACCTTCCGCCGATGGCGCCGAGGCAAGTCAGGATACCGGCCTCGGCCGCAAGCTGCGCAGCCTGCGCCACGCCGCCGGCAAGACGCTGGATCAGGTGGCCGGCGATATCGGCGTCACCTCCTCGACACTTTCGACGCTGGAGCGCACCTCGCAGGGCGTCGGTTTCAAGACGCTGCATGACCTCGCCGAGTATTACGGCACCACTGTCTCACGTCTCTCCGGCGAAGAAAGCGCCGAGGTGCCGGTGCTGGTGCGTGCCGGGGAATGGCGCAGCTGGCCGGAAACGACGCCTGGAGTTGCGGTGCAGTTGCTTGCCGAAGGCCCGAGAATGATGGATTGCCATCGTTTCGTGCTGGCGCCGGGCGCTGCGAGTGAAGGCGCCTATCGCCATGAAGGCGAGGAATTTATGCATGTCCTGTCCGGCCGGCTCGAGCTGGTGCTCGACAGCGATCAGTTCTTCGATCTCGGTCCGGGCGATTCACTTTATTTCGAAAGCCGCCGCTACCATTCCTGGCGTAACCGCCACGACGGCGAAACTGTGCTTCTCTGGATCAACACGCCGCCGACATTCTGAAGCGCCTGCAGAGGAAGCGGTTTCGCATTTTGCGGCTTTGCGCTATAGGGCTAGTGCATAATTCCTTAAATCGGAACCGATTTAAGGATAAAATTATACTGCAATTCATAAGTACCGCAGCGTGCTTTGCGCGTCTGAGAGACGCCCGGCGCTGTCGGGGACGCATTCGAACGAAAGATAGGCTCATGGCCGCCACCATACGTTATCACGAAGGCGACATTTCCGCGGCCGATGCCGCGCGCTACACCGGCGCGATTGCCATCGACACCGAAACGCTCGGCCTGGTGCCACGCCGGGACAGGCTCTGCGTCGTCCAGCTTTCACCGGGTGATGGCACCGCCGACGTCATCCGCATCGCCGCCGGCCAGAAAGCGGCTCCCAATCTCGTCGCCCTGCTCGAAGATCCGACCCATCAGAAGATCTTTCATTACGGCCGCTTCGATATTGCCGTGCTCTTCCACACTTTCGGCGTCACGACGAACCCGGTCTTCTGCACCAAGATCGCTTCGCGCCTGATCCGCACCTATACGGATCGCCACGGCCTCAAGGACAATCTCAAGGAGATGCTGGACGTCGATATCTCCAAGGCGCAGCAGTCTTCAGATTGGGCGGCCGAAACGCTGTCTCCGGCCCAGCTCGAATATGCCGCTTCCGACGTGCTTTACCTGCATGCTTTGCGCGACAAGCTGACCGCGCGCCTGATCCGCGACGGCCGCTTCGACCATGCGACGGCCTGCTTCGCATTCCTGCCGACCCGCGCCAAGCTCGACCTGCTCGGCTGGGAAGAGGCCGATATCTTCGCCCATAGCTGAGTAAATTGCCCGCGACTTGCGTGAAACAAGGATCGTGGAAGCGGCTGGTCCGCGGCCGTTAGCAATTCGTTAACGCCTCTTTCCTAAAATTCCCATTAATATTTATGCATTTCGATGACGCCGGTATTGCGTCATGCGGACAGGAGGATCTGCGGGGATGCAAGGGGCCGGATGAGCGCGGTCCTTTATAGAGCCTGCTTTCATCGTCACTTTACGAAAGGAGCATGCCATGTTGACTCCCGTTCGTGCAGCGTCCAATGCAAGCTTTTCGTCTCAAGGCCAGACTGCGGAGATCGTCGCCGGCGGCCTCGGCCGTTCTGTGATTGCTCCCGCGCCGGTCAACGCCGTCGAAGCCGCCGACCTGAATTCCGCCGTTGCCGGCAAGCTCAGTATCCTGCTGCTTGCCGCACGCGAGCGCATGATCGAGGCCCTCTTCGATGCCATTGATGCCGCCGGCCGCGCCGTCTCGCTAGATCGCGGCGAGGACGAAACCAATCTTGCCTTCGCCTCCCGGCTAGCCGATGCCATCCTGCGGCTGCCGGGCGTCAGAATCGACGAGGTCGAGCGCCAATTGACGGAGCAAGGCCACAGCCTGCCACTTCGGATGATCGCCGCAGCCCTGAAGAACCCTGCAGGCCCGGAAGCGGCGCGGATCGTTGCCTATCTGGAAATCGTCCGCTACAAGGACCGCGATCTCGCCGCTCGCGCTGTCGTGCGCTCGTACGGCCAGAATGACGCTTCGCCGATGCGCGCTGAAGCCCGGCCGGAGATCCAGCTGCATGAGGATCATGCGCCTGCCGCCATGCGCAAGCCGGCAGACGAGCTGTCGGCGCCGCCCGGCGCGCTGATCGAGGCGGCGGCGCTGGCCACCGCCGAGGAAGCGGTGATCGCCGAGGCCGTTGAGGTAGCCGATCCGGAAACGCCGCGGCCTGAAAACCGGGCTCAGTCCGCGTCGGCAGCGGCAAGCGAGGTCGCCGCGGAAGAATCTGAACGGCAGGAGATCGACGCCGCGCCAGCCTTGCCGGCCGAAGCCACAGCGGCCGAGGAGGCGCGGGAAACGCCGGAGGCGCCCGCCCTCCAGCCTCGCACTGTGTCGGAAAAGGGCGATCCTGTCATTCCAAGGAACTGGACAGGAATTGCCGCTTCGATGACCGAAGAGGTCTCCGAGATGATTGTCACCATCATCCGCGAGCAGGATGTCGAACCGGTGCTGGAGGATGGTCCCGTCGAAGCGGCCGTGGAGATCGATACGATCCTCGACGATGCCGTCATCAGCGATGCGGCCGAAACCTTGACCAGGCAGCCGGCTGACCTCGCAGCAGCCGATGCGCGCCCCTCCGCAGCGCTGCACCCATCGCCGATGGAAACGGAGATCGTGGCTGCGGCTGCCCGCCAACCGAAAGAGACCGATGCGCCACTGCCAATGACGGCGATTCCCGAGACGGCCGAGGCTGCCTATGTCCCGCTTGCAGCAAGGATGCCGGAGGGACTTGCCTATACGCAGCTGCCCTATCAGTTCGCCAAGGATGTCCCGCCGAACGGGAAGGCGGATGAAACCAGCCACCAGAATCAGCACCACCACGATGGGGCACCGCCAGATCAGCAGCAAGAGGATAAGCAGCAGGCGCAATCCGGCGGCGGGGATGCCGCGGCCGATGGCGAAGCAGCCAATGCGGCGCCTCAGCGCCGGACGCCGAGAATGATCGATACCGAGCCGACGCCATATCAGTCAGGCGCGGCCGCCGACCCGGTTTATGCGCTCTATCAGCGCATGGTCGGCTGGGAATAAATAACCTGAAAATGAAGAACCCGCCGGATCGCTCCGGCGGGTTCTTCAATTCAAAGGCTGATGCGAGGCTTATTCGCCGCCGCGGTTCTTGAGCGCTGCGCCCAGGATGTCGCCGAGCGAAGCGCCGCTGTCGGACGAACCGAACTGGGCAACGGCTTCCTTCTCTTCCGCAATCTCCAGAGCCTTGATGGACAGCATGATCTTGCGGTCCTTCTTGGAGAAGTTGGTGACGCGGGCGTCGAAGACCTGGCCGACCGAGAAGCGCTCGGGGCGCTGTTCGTCGCGGTCGCGGGCGAGGTCGGCGCGGCGGATGAAGGAAGTGATGTCCTCGTGGTTGACGAGCTTCACTTCGACGCCGCCGTCGTTGACCGCGATGACTTCGCAGGAAACGACCGCATTCTTGCGCAGGTCGCCCGATGCAGCGGCGTCGCCGACCGCATCCTTGCCGAGCTGCTTGATGCCGAGCGAGATACGTTCCTTCTCGACATCGACGTCGAGAACGACGGCCTTGACGACGTCACCCTTGTTGAACTCCTCGATGACCTGTTCGCCCGGACGGTTCCAGTCGAGGTCGGAGAGGTGCACCATGCCGTCGACATCGCCGTCGAGGCCGATGAACAGGCCGAATTCGGTCTTGTTCTTGACTTCGCCTTCGACTTCAGTGCCGGCCGGATGGCTGCGGGCGAATGCTGCCCACGGGTTTTCCAGCGTCTGCTTGAGGCCGAGCGAGATACGGCGCTTGGACGGATCGACTTCGAGAACGACGACTTCGACTTCCTGGCTGGTGGACAGGATCTTGCCGGGGTGTACGTTCTTCTTGGTCCAGGACATTTCCGAAATGTGGATCAGGCCTTCAATGCCCGGCTCCAGCTCAACGAATGCACCGTAGTCGGTGATATTCGTGACGGTACCGGAAATCTTCTTGCCTTCCGGATACTTGGCCTGGATGCCATCCCAAGGATCGCTCTCGAGCTGCTTCATGCCGAGCGAGATGCGGTGGGTTTCCTGGTTGATGCGGATGATCTGAACCTTGACCTGCTGGCCGATGTTCAGGATTTCCGATGGATGGTTCACACGGCGCCATGCCATGTCGGTGACGTGCAGCAGGCCGTCGATGCCGCCGAGGTCGACGAACGCACCGTAATCGGTGATGTTCTTGACGACGCCGTCAACAACCTGGCCTTCTTCGAGGTTCTGAACGATTTCAGAGCGCTGCTCGGCACGGGATTCTTCCAGAACCGTACGTCGCGATACGACGATGTTGCCGCGGCGCTTGTCCATCTTGAGGATTTCGAAGGGCTGCGGGTTGTGCATCAGCGGCGTGACGTCGCGGATCGGGCGGATATCGACCTGCGAACGCGGCAGGAAGGCGATCGCACCGTCGAGGTCGACCGTGAAGCCGCCCTTGACCTGGTTGAAGATCACGCCTTCGACGCGCTCGCCGGCTTCGAACTTGGCTTCGAGCTTGACCCAGCTCTCTTCGCGGCGAGCCTTCTCGCGCGACAGAACGGCTTCGCCGAGCGCGTTTTCAATGCGCTCAACGTAAACTTCGACTTCATCGCCAACCTTGAGCTGGCCATCCTTGGCGCGCGCGCCGAATTCCTTGAGCGCGATGCGGCCTTCGACCTTCAGGCCGACGTCGACAACGGCGACATCCTTTTCGATGCCCGTGACGATGCCCTTGGTGACATAGCCTTCGGCCAGATCGTTCTTGGCAAAGGACTCTTCGAGAAGGGCCGCGAAATCCTCGCGAGAGGGAGTAGCTACTGACATAAAATCTCCTGCGTGTCCTGAATAGCGGAGCGGACACGTATGCGCCGGTTGGTTTGCGTTGAACGGGCCTGAACCCAGTCCGCCCTCTTTCACGAAGGCAATCCGGCGCTTGGACGGAATTTCAGGCTGCTGTATTAGAAGCGATCCATGCGTCTGAGCATGCAAAATCGCTTGAATTTAGGCATTTCGGCTCAAGACCGCATCGATGATCGATTGAGCGGCTTGAAACGCGGCCTCTATACTCATTTCCGACGTATCAAGCAAGTGCGCATCATCAGCTGGTTTCAAAGGGCTGTCGGCCCGTCCCATGTCGCGTTCGTCGCGCCGCTTCACGTCCTCGAAAATCACATCGAAATCCGCCGTCGCCCCCTTGCCGAGAATCTCGTCGTAACGGCGTCTAGCGCGCACCTCCGGCGTTGCCGTCACATAGAGTTTGACCGGTGCATCCGGGCAGACGACCGTGCCGATATCGCGCCCGTCGAGCACGGTTCCCGGCGCCTTGGTCGCAAATCGTCGCTGTGCCTCGACCAGGGCCCGACGCACCGCCGGCATCACGGCTATTTTCGAGGCCGCTTCGCCGATCTCATGCTTGGAAAGTATATCGCGATCCAATCCGGCGAGTTCAACCTCCCGCGCGATCTTTTCGGCCACCGCCTCGTCGTCAAACGGCAGGCCGGCGTCGAGCAGCGCCTTGGCCGTGGCGCGGTAGGTCAGGCCGGTGTCGAGATGATGGAAGCCGTATTGCTCGGCGATGCGGCGCGAAAGCGTGCCCTTGCCGGCCGCAGCCGGGCCATCGATGGCGATGGTGAAAGTCTTGCTGCTCATGTGTCGATCCTGGGGCACCTGGCTGAAAGGCGGCGGCGCGGCGCCATGCACGGCGTAATCCTTTGTAAAGGCGCAGGATTTCCTGCGCAAGACCGAACCTTCCGGTGACGATCTTCGTTCAGCTCTGCGGCTGCCGCGGCTCGTTACCATAAACGCGCCGGGCGGTCATCCGCCGCTGGCGGAAATAGCTTGCGCTCCGATCATAAAGTTTGGCTTTGACATGGGAAGCCGCAGCGATTAAGGGGACCGGCTTATAAATTCCGATGGAACGCCGGCTTGAACGGCATTTGCCGAATCTTGCATTCGGCCATTCTCACGAGGCTTATAGTGGCGAAAGCGGAACTTGGAACCAAGCGTACCGATCCGGAAACCGGCAAGAAGTTTTATGATCTGAACCGGGATCCGATCGTTTCTCCTTATACCGGCAAGTCCTACCCCCTGTCCTTCTTCGAGGAAACCTCGGCGATCGCCGATGTTGCCGAAGAGGACGAGGTTGCGGAAGTCGATACCGAAAACACCGAAGTCGAACTGGTTTCGCTTGAGGATGCCGATGACGCCGCCTCCGGCGACGACATCCCCGATATCGGCGACGACGATGTCGAAATCGAAGGCGATGACGACGACGATACCTTCCTCACACCCGACGAAGACGATGACGATGACGACATGAGCGACATCATCGGCGTGACCGGCGACGAAGACGAAGTTTGACGGCTGCATTTCGGCCCGGTGAGGAAAAAATTCTCCGGGCCGAATTTTTTAGGCTTGCTATCTCCGAAAACCGGAAGTAATAAGCCGCCACTCCGCAGGGCACGCCCTGCGAAGCATCCCAGGACCGGCGCTCAGCCGGACCACCTTGATGGGGCTATAGCTCAGCTGGGAGAGCGCTTGCATGGCATGCAAGAGGTCAGCGGTTCGATCCCGCTTAGCTCCACCACGCTTCGCCCTTACGGGCTTCGCGTGGCGCAGCCGCGGGAGACCGTTAGGCCGAAGCAGTGCCCGGCATAGCCCGAAGGGCGACGACGGGCTGTCCGCAGCGTCGATTTTCCCGATCAGGAATACACTGGCTCTACCGCAGATCTGAAACAGCGATTCGCCGCTCACAACGCCGGAAAATCTACCCACACTGCCAAATTTGCACCATGGAATTTGCTCTGGTATTGCGCCTTTCGTGACAAGCACAAGGCGCTTGAATTCGAAACATACCTGAAATCGCATTTCGGCAGGGCTTTTGCCAGCAAGAGACTGGTCCAGCCGAATCTGACTTCAACTCGCTTGGCTAACGGGAAGACCGATTCCGAATAATCGCAGGTGCATGCGAAAGCGGTGTAGTTGGATCACGCGACGTGTCTGGCGCATTCAACGAAAAGACTCCAGGAATAGAGGCCGTCGGGCGACGCAGGCACTCCGCTCCCACGACCTCAATCTCTCGGCTATTGCACCGACAAACCGGCAGCCTCTATTCCCGCAAGAAACCGCCGCTGATCCTCGGTCCGCGCCAGCCGGCTGGTGACCTCCTGCCTGATGTTCGGGATCAAGGCGGGTGACTCGCGTCGGATCCAATCAAGCTGTTCCTCTGCCTCCTGCTTTTTTCCGAGCGCGCCGAGAATGGAGAGCAATACCAGGCGATGCATCGGATTATAGTTGAGATCCGACATGCGTGACCAGAGTTCCGCAGCCCGTGTATCGCCTCGCATGAAGGCGCAGAGCGCCATCCCGACCTCATAATATCCGCGTGGCCCGGCATTTTTGCCGACCGCTTCTGAAATCAGCGTGCAGCCTCTTTCCCATTCCCCCGACATTGACAGCCGCAGGCCGTATTCACCGGCCACTTCGGTATCGTTCGGATTGCTGGCATAGGCGCTGGCGCCGGCGCTGAGGGCCGCAACCGGATCATTGTCGAAAAAATTGGCGAGCATCAGCGCCTGAAGTGCGCGTGCATTCTTCGGGTCGAGCTGCACCGCGTGCTCGGCAAGTTGCTTTGCCAGGCCGAGCGTCGCGGCCGTCGCTTTTGTATGAAGTTGGTATGAAAAGCGGAACTCGTCGAGATGGATCAGCGAAAGAAGGGCCACGACATTGGATTCGGCCGGCATTTGCTCCACGGCCCGTTGCAGGCAGGATTTTGCCACCTCATGCGCCTGCACAGTCATTTCGCTGCGGTAGCTGTAGTAGGAGAGAATGCATGAAAAGGCGTCTGTGCGTCCGGCGATGGTCGCGGTATCAGTTTGAAACATGACGCCGAAAGGGCGCGCGACCGCAGTCGCGATATCCCCGGCAAGGCTTGCTTGCGTTTTCGGGATGCCTTGCACCGTCATGTCTGCATCGTAATTGTTTGCCCAGATGACAGCCGCATCCGCCCGCCGCACGAGCCTTGCCGTCGAGCGCAGCATGCTGCCTTCGAGCCGCACGCTTCCCTGCAGGGCATAGAGAGGCTCCAACGAAGCTTCGCCGGATTTACTCCGCGGCATGGCAGTGACGACAACGATATCATTGAAGCGCACCAGCTTCTCGATGATGTCGTCGGTCATGCCGCGAGAGATATCGGAGGCAAGGTTCCCGCCAGAGACATTGTCAAAACGCTCGACGATGATGGTGGGGCGGTTGTTGGCGCCCAGTCCCGTTTCGCGCTCTACACCCGGCGACCCGACCTGCCGAAGGATAGCCGCTGTCGAGGCTAGGATAATCACCGTGCCTGCTGCAAGCAGCCAATATCGAGGCGAAAGGCGCCGGTCCGCGGGGTTCCGGCCGATGGCATCCGTTGCTGCATGTATCTGTCCGTTATCCGCGCCTGACGCGTTCGCCTGTTCGGGCGGCAAGATATCTGCGGGTTCAGCGCCGCCGATGACATCGAAGACCGGCGCGTAGCCGCCCTTCGGGATGGTGATGATGATCCGGTCGGCGCCGCCGGCTGTGAGGTAATAGTGTTCGAGTTCCCGTCTCAGCCGGCCGGCTTCGATACGAACGCAGGGATCCTGCTGGGCATCGAAGTTCGCGTCCCGGCCAAAAACCGCTTGTGCGATGGTAAAGGCCTTCAGATAGTCACGGCGGCCCGCCAACGTTTCCGTGACCACAAATTCGAGGAACTTCCTCGTCCGTTCGGGAAGGCGGAATTCGCGGCTGGACAGAATGCGCTCAAGTTGCTGCTGTACCTCCTCCTGCGAGGCGGCGACCCTATTTATGCCTGCACTCGTCATCGGTTCCCCCAGACGCCGATTGCGAACAACCTGCAGCACGCTGTCTCAAACGATAGTCTCACCGCGGCATAACAGCAATGCCGCCCGGCCGAATACCCTAACCAACTCTAAGCCAATCCGATGATTAGCCCGAAGATGGACGCAGTCACGGCTTACGAAATGCCAGCGTAGGATACCGTATTCTACCGACGCCGTCATGTATCTTACTGCCTTAGTCTCCAAGCTCGCCCTATCATCGCCGTGTATTCTGGAGGAGGCTGCGATGACATCACCTGAGAGCTCTACACCCCATTCCATGACAAGCGCAGAGGAGCTGCGCAAACGTGCTCTGGAGCTTCAGCTTGTCGAGATGGAGCGCAACGAAAGGATCATGGCGCGTGAAGCAAAAAAACACGCGGAATTCGTCGAGGATTTTTTCCGCAAGCAGATCGGCGAAACGGAACGCGCCGTCATCAAGCGCCTTGTGATGAAAGCGGCGGCAGACGGCAAATACGAGGCATTGATCTACAGTTTTCCCTCGACGTTTTGCACCGACAGCGGCCGTGCCATCAACAACAACCTGCCGGGATGGCAGAAGACGCTGCAGGGAAAGGCAAAGGAACTCCTGGAGCTCTTCGAGCAGGTGGCCAAGCCACAGGGTTATGGGCTGAAGGCCATGATCATCAACTTCCCGGATGGCATGCCCGGAGACGTCGGCTTCTTCCTCACTTGGGAGCCGCCGGTCGACTGACCGGCAGTAAAGTAGGGGGTGATCAACTTGAAAGCGATCGAGATCGAGCGCAAGTTCCTCGTGCGTAACAATAGCTGGCGCGATTGTGCCGGCATTTCGCATGTCCTGCAGCAAGCCTATTTATCTCGCGATGAGAACTCGGTTCGTGTTCGCTTGATCGACGGTCGTTCTGCTTGCCTGACGATCAAATTCCGCACGACAGGGCTCGCCAAAGACGAATATGAATATGAGATTCCGGTCGATGAGGCGCGGGACCTGCTTCACCATGCGACCGGCCACGTCATTGAGAAAACGCGCTATCGGGTCCTGTACGAGGGCAGAAACTGGGATGTGGACGTCTTTGCCGGAGCCTATGAGGGATTGACGCTTGCCGAGATCGAAATGGCGAGTGAAGATGATCTGCCGGTCCTGCCGCAATGGCTTGGGCGAGAAGTCACGGGCAACGATAGCTATTCCAACCGCGCTATGGCCGCTGCCTCAAGTAAGCCTCCCTTGGGTGCAGAATGCGGCGACTGATAATGGCGCCCCTCTGGAGACGCGCAGGCAGTGTAAAACCCTATTCACTGACAACGGTCCAATCGGCGTCTGGATTGAATTCCATGATCGCCGCGGCGCGCTGTTCCGTTTGCGGCCCGAGATCGCGTTGATAGATGACGTTCATCCCGTTGACGATAAAAGTCTGCACGCCGGTCACCCGATATGAGACCGGCCAGGCGATGAGCGCAAAGCCGCCGGTCAAGTAACCATTGACGAGGTAGCTTTGTTTGCCGCCGAGCACATTGTCACCCTGGGCTGTCAGGATGCGATAGCGATATCCGAAATAACCTTCCCCGCGTTTGGCGGCACCGAAGGCAGCTGTCTCGACCAGCGCGCTTGCCGGGCTTTCCTCCGGATAGACGCTTGGATCCCAGTAAAGGCCGTCCAGCTTGCCGGGACTGCTGATCAATTTTTTGGCGAACTCGTAAATACCGTCACCGTCGCGATCGTCGGATGCATATTGATATTGCGCGACCACATATTCGTGCATGGTATCGATCGTCGCGAGCTCGTTTTCGCCGACGCGCCGATTGACGATCTCCGCCAGGCCGCGCTGCGTGTCGAAGGACCATTTCCCGTCCTTGCCCTCGGTGAGCGGAAACGGCAGGGGCCAGAGACGGTCGCCGATCGCAATGAACTTCCGTCCCCCGAGATCCTCCAGAATCATCTGCCGCGCGGCGCCTTCGCGGATCAACCCATATGTGATCATCGCCTCGTTGCTGGACCGCAGCTTGTCCGCTTTCAGGCCGAGAAGGCCTGCAAACCCGTCGACATCGTTGGAAGCCAGAACTGCCTTGAGGCGATCGAGAACCGCCCCCGGCGTGCCAAACGACGGCGTCGGACCTGCCGTCGCAAACTCCGTGAGATCGGTCCGCATCTGCGATGCTGACGGGGTCGCGGAGACCACGCAGAGCACGGCAGAAATCATAAGCGGGATCAAGGTTGATTGAGTTCTCATCATATACCTCCGGCAGTCTTGGAAGGAAGATATCTATCGCCGGCCGCCGCCGCCACGGCCACCGCCGCCACCACCACGGCCGCCGCCACCACCACGCGATACAGGAGGACGGGAGCGCTGTGGCGCCGCACGCGGTGCAGAGCGAGGTTGGCTGCCCATGCTCTGCGCCCCCCGCTTCGAAGAGACCGCCTCCCGGCGGCCGGATTGGACATTCCCAAGCGCATTCGGCTGCCGGTTGCGATTATCGGGTCTGGCGGCCATCTGCGGTTTGTTGGGCTTCTTGACCGATTTCTGTGCTGGCTTGGCTGCGCGATTAGCCGATTGAGGACGGGCTTCGGGCCGGGTTGCATTCTGACGAGTGGCGGCCGTCGGCTTGTTTCCCTGCGGTTTGGACTTCAGCCCTTGCACCGTGCCTTTTCGAATATCGTCGGCGCGCGCCGCCGTTCCACGATTGCCTGGCCTCTCGCCAGCCTGGAAATCCTTGGCTTGGTTCCGCAGCTGGTTACGGTTGTCGGCTTGCAGGCCGGACTTGATCGTCGAACGGTCAAGCTTGGCAAGCTGGTCTTTGCCGATGCTCATTTTGCTGCGATCGACCTTCGACCAATCGACATCGTTCCACTTCATCTTGCCATTGAAGTCTCGACCGTTCAGGCAATTGTTGCAGTCGATATCGATGTCACCACCGCCCCAGCGACCGCCCCACACCCCCCAGTCGTCCCAATTAACGACGGCCGCCCAGGCGAGCCCGGTGACCGCGCCGGCAAAAAAAGCGGCTCCGGGATAGTAATAATTGTCGTACGGCTCCGGATAGTAGGAGATCGGCTCGGATGCATAGCCTGGGTCGTAAAGCATCTCCGGCGCATATTGCGGGATATAGATTTTTTCCGGATCGGTGGGACGGATGATGACATTGTCGTTTTCCGTAACGACCGTCACCTTGTCATCCGTCTTGATAATGTTTTTTGCCACTGCTTCATCGCGAAGTTGCTGAATGGCAATCAGCACATCCTTCTGCTGGTTGGCGAGCGCATCGGCAAGCGACTGGGTCCAATCGAGATCCTCACTCATCATCTTGACGATATCGGGGTAGTTCAGCAACGAGACGACGCTGCCGTCCCAGTCGCTCTTGGGCTTGAGGTCGGCGTTCTTGTTTTTCGCATCCAGAAAGCGCTGGGCTTCGATGATCTGCAAGGGGAAGAGCGATGCGGCCGAAATCGCCGCGACCAGTTCGTCCGGATAAAGCGCGATCCGCGCCACGAGCACTTCAAGTTCATCGTCTGAAAGGAGTGTAGCCGTGGACGGTTCTGCCTCCGCCTGGTTGGGCGCAGCAGCCGGGGCAGGAGCCTGCGCTCGCACTGGGAGTGCCAGCTGCAGCGTGATGATCGCCAGGGTCGACAACCCAACCAGCAGCTTGCGTGAAACTCTATTCATCGCACAAGGACCTCCCTCTAATTATTGAATGACAGAAGCGTTCACCGTAGTTTTGGACTCACGGGAGTCCGCCTGAGCATCACAATTTTCGATTGTGCTATCGCTTCCCTCATTTCTTTCAGCAACGCATCGACCAAGCCTGCATATTCCAGCCGTCGCGCCTCCCTCACAGAGTCGGACAGCTGTTCGACATGCGCCAATGCCTGCGCCGCCGCCGCCAGATCCTCACACATGCTTCGAAACGTGTCGTTGACGTAAAAAAGTCGCTGCACCAGCCTTGCCTGGTCGGGAAAATGAGCTTCTGCCGCTTCAAGGGCGGACAAATATGTCGAACCACTTTCTCCCGACGCCATCTCCGCCCCCGCCGACGAACTGCCCTAAGCAGTGCGAAAACTATATAACAGCCGCACCGTCAGGAGACGTAAAATACGCGAACCTACGGTCGCCGGCTTCTGACAGCCGCATCCCGGTCGCCATACGAGGCGACGATTGGGATTCGGCGGCCGATCTCGCGTCGTTCCTTGCTGGACAGGCAATCTCCCCAGCCGGATCGGCCGCGAAGGCCCCGATAGAGATTACGCGATGCTACGGGTCTTTGCGCCGCAACGGGCCTATTATCCGATCGTCGCTTGCGATCAAAATGGCTCGGACAGACCAAGCCAGAGGGGGATCCGTGTTTCTCGACTATTTTGCCTTGGGCGTCTTGGTCTTCGTCGTGATCACGCTTTTCTATGCCATGATTGCCATTCACGACATTCTCCACCTGATGGCCAAGGCGCGGAACCGTCCTCATCAGGATGCCATCCATGTTGCGGGATGGGTCAGCCTCTTCACGCTGCATGCGATCTGGCCCTTCCTGTTCATTTGGGCAACGCTTTACCACGACGACCGCGGCTGGGGCATCCGGCAAGACGGAAAGCTGTCGGCGGAAGTTGCTGGATGAACTTCGTGTTCCTCGAACACTAAAGACATGTCCGCAAACACCTTGCCTAGGTTTGCACCGCAAAAACAAAGATCGAACGGGCACGAGGGCCAACGGCATCAGATAGGGAGCCAGGGGTGATAGGAAGTCTTCCCATGTTGCGGGGCCTAGCCGGCTTCAACAGAGCCTGGCTTCGCAGTGACATTCCGGCCGGCCTGTCGATCGCCGCAGTCGGTTTGCCGAGCGCCATCGCTTATCCCGCCATCGCCGGCCTGCCACCGGAGACCGGCATCTATGCCAGCATCGTCGCACCGATCGCCTACGCGATCTTTGGTCCTTCCCGGCTCTTGGTCGTCGGCCCAGACGCTGCGACCATGACCGTGCTGGCGGCCGCCATGGGCGCCATCATCGCCGCCGAACCCGCGACGGCAAGCGTCGACAGGGTTGCCATTGCCTCGGCCCTTGCGCTTGGCGTCGGCGTCTTCTGTATCGCGGCGAAATTGCTGAGGCTCGGCGTTCTCGCGAGCTTCCTCTCCCGTCCCATCCTGGTCGGCTTCTTCGCCGGCGTGTCGCTCTCGATCCTTGTTGGGCAAATCGGTCGCTTCACGGGGGTAAAGATCCAATCGGATGGACTGATCCCGCCGCTTGTCGAAATGCTCGCCAAGAGCAGTCTGATCCACTGGCCTTCGCTCGTCCTCGGACTCGTGATGTTCGCCTTGTTATGGATCGTCCGAGCCTTCCGATTCAGAGTTCCGGGTCCCGTTCTGGTGGTTGTCCTCTCGGTCGTCCTTTCGGCGATCTTCGATTTCCAAGGCCGAGGCATAGCAGTCGTCGGCGATATCCCAAGCGGGCTGCCGAGTCTGTCCCTGCCTCCATTGCATCAGATGCCTCTCGATAAGATCGTGCTCGGCTCGGCCGCGATCTTTCTGGTCAGTTTCGGCGCCGGCATCGTCGCGGCAAGAAGTTTCGGCTCGCGAACCGGCGAGGAGGTCGATGCCAATCAGGAATTGGTCGGACTTGGCGCCGCCAATATCGCGCCCGCCCTGTTCGGCTCTTTTCCGGTCAGCGTCTCGGATTCCCGAACCGCGATAAATCTGTCGACTGGCGGTGTCTCCCAGGCCGCAGGACTGGTATCGGCCGCGACGCTGGTTGCCGCACTTGTGTTCCTTCACAGTGCGCTGCGCATACTCCCCATTCCCGCGCTCGCGGCAATCCTCGCGACGGCGGCGATCAGCCTCATCGATATTCACGAATTGAAAAAGATCTGGCGCATCAGCCGCATGGAATTCATTTTCGCGCTGATCGCCATGTGGGGCGCAATCAGCTTCGGTGTTCTCAACGGCGTCATCGTCGCGGTTGCGGCAACGCTCGTCTATCTCTTGCGGCAGACGATGTTTCCCCGCGACGGTCTTCTTGGTCGCATCGAGGGACGGCATGGCTTTTTCGATCTTGCCCGTTTTCCGGAAGCGCGCCCTGTGGAAGGTGCCGCCGTCTTCGCCATCCAAGGCAGCATTCTGTTTTACAACGCCGATTACGTGCGCATGCGGCTGACCTCGGTCGCGAAGGCACTTCCTGCTGAAACCAGATGTCTCGTGCTCGATGCCGGCGCCGTCACCCATATCGACAGCACCGGCGCAGCCGCACTCGACGCCGTGGCCGAGATCCTGGCAAAGCGGAATATCGTCTTCGCCATGGCCGATCTCAGCGAAGAAAGCCGCGGCATCCTCGAGCGCGCCGGGGTCATCGAGGCGATCGGCGCCGACAATCTCTTCAATGGCAGGGAAGAAGCACTGAGAGCGCTGATCGGAATTGTCGGCGAGTCCGGCAGTGCCTCGTCGGCAGGGTAGAGCAATTCCGGCAAAACTGCACAGCGGTTTGCGGCCAGAATTGTGTGAAAACAAAGATAGCATGTTCGCGAAAGGGAGGGAGAGAAAATGGACGAGAATTACGAACCCAGCCGGACGGATGGAGAGGCAGGCCGCGTCGGAAAGGATAAGAAGAAGAAAAAGAAATCATGGGATTACGACAAGGAAATCGCACGGCTCCAGGTGGAACTGGCCCATTTGCAAGCCTGGATCAAGAAATCCGGCACGAGGGTCGTCATCGTCTTCGAGGGTCGGGATGCCGCCGGCAAAGGCGGCATGATCAAGCGTATAACGGAAAGGGTCAGTCCGCGGGTCTTTCGCATCGTCGCATTGCCGGCGCCGACCGACCGTGAGAAGTCCCAGATCTACATGCAGCGCTATATCGCGCATATGCCGGCGGCCGGCGAGGTCGTCATATTCGACCGCAGCTGGTACAACCGCGCCGGCGTCGATCGCGTCATGGGATTCTGCAGCGACAAGAAAGCGCAGCGCTTTCTTGAGTTGGCGCCTCGCTTCGAGGCGGCGATCGTCGAAAGCGGCGTCGTTCTGCTGAAATACTTCCTGACGGTCAGCGAGGAAGAGCAGGAACGCCGTTTCAGACGCCGGATCGACGACCCGCTGCGACAGTGGAAACTCAGCCCTATGGATGTCGAATCCTATCAGCGCTGGTGGGACTACACGCGCGTTTATGACGAGATGCTGCGGATGACCGACAGCAATCACGCGCCGTGGTGGGTGGTGCCCTCGGATGACAAGAAACGTGCCCGGGTCAACTGCATTTCGCACATCCTGCAATCCATTCCCTATGAACGGGTGAAGTTTGAAGCACCCGACCTCGGCAAACGTCAGAAGCGGCCGGCGGATTTCATGGAGGACCTCAGCGTCCGCCATGTTGTGCCCGACGCGACGTCATAACACGGCTTTAGCCGAACATGGCTGAGAACACAGGCGATACGGCGGCGCAGGGAGCCGGGTCAGGGCAGATTTCGGTAGAGGCGAGAATAAGCGATCTTGTCCGGTTGGGCATCATCGGGCTTTTCGCCTATTGGACGATCGTCCTGATTGCTCCCTTCGCGCTGATCGTTATTTGGTCGGCAATTCTGGCGGTGGCGCTTTTCCCGATATTCCAAGCGCTCTGCAGGTTGCTTGGAAACCGGCCCGTCATCGCAGCCAGTATCATCGTCGTCTTTTGCCTCGTCCTGATCATTGCGCCCCTGGCTCTCGTTGCGGTCAATTTTGCCGACACAGCGCAGGCGTTGATCAACAAGTTGCGGGTGGGGGATTTCACGCTCCCCTCGGCGCCGGCGGCCATTCGGGAGTGGCCCGTCGTCGGCGAGCGTATCCATGACGCCTGGAATCAGATTGCAAGCGATCTGGCGGCGACGATCATCAAGTTTCAGGCGCCGATTCGTGAGGTGACGGCCGTTATCGTCACAAAGCTTGCCTCAATCGGCGGCGGCGTGTTGAGCTTTGTCGTTTCGATCATGCTTTCAGGAATATTTCTCACGCGGTCAGCACGCCTGGCTGCCGCCATACAAGTGCTGGCAAACCGCATCGCCGGTGAAAAGGGTGTCGGCTTTGCCCGGCTGGCCGGAGCCACGGTGCGCAATGTATCGCGAGGGGTCATTGGCGTTGCCTTCCTGCAGACCTTGCTCTGCGGATTGTGCTTTGCTTTCTTTGGCGTCCCGGCGCGTGGGGCACTGACATTCGTGATCTTCATGTTTTGCCTGATGCAACTGGGGCCTGGGCTCGTGCTTCTTCCGGTTATTATCTGGTCGTGGGTTTCGTGGTCGCCCGCCGCTGCTTTTGCGTTTACTGCCATCACCGTGCCTATCACGCTCATCGACAACATATTGAAGCCCATGCTGATGGCGCGAGGTCTCTCGACCCCGATGCCGGTCATCCTGATCGGTGTCATCGGCGGCACTCTTTCCCACGGGCTGCTGGGCTTATTTTTGGGGCCGGTCGTGCTCAGCGTCTTCTACGAGCTGCTGAGAGCCTGGGCCTGGCCGTCGGTTCAGGCCGGAGCGGAAAATAGCCGAGCCGCCAGCGTCGACGCCCTACCGGAACCCATAGAAAATAGGCAATGACGGTCTTATGTGGCGGCAGGCGAGATGCCCCTCGGATTGGTCGCGGTCAGTGTTGGGCGGGGTCACCGGTTCTTGCAGTAGACGACAACTTCCTGCTCAATTTCGCGGCATAGTTGTTCATACTCGCTGATCAGCTTGTCTTCCCTCGGGTTCTTGCTTCGGAACCGCTCCAGCGCGTCGGCTGCAAGATCGTAGGATTCAAACATTTCCGCGAGCGCTTCACTGGTCTTATTCGCGAGAAGATGCCGAATATCGGGAAGTCGCAACATCAATTTTCTGCGGCCGCGCTCTTTGCTCATGGGTCAGCTCCGCATTCAAACACTCTTGCAATGGATACGAAGCTGCGAAGGTGACGGATCGTTCCCGAGATCACGAACAAATGTATGGATTTGAGAACAATAGCCACGGGAAGCCGCATCCGACCCGGAATGGCTCTACATGTAAAGCGCGTCGCGATCTTTCAGGTTCGCTCCCCGCGCTTTAGGTCCTTGTATTTACGCATGTCGTTATCGCAAAACCGCTGCACACTTTTGCGCGACATGCTTTAGCTGCTGCCGTCACGGTCCGTTGCGTTTAAAGCCTTTACTGTGATGGCTGCGATGACGCCGGTCAGAACGATCCCTGCAAAACCGATGAGCAAGGCCAGGATTCGTGCCGAAACATGTTTGGGCGTGAAATCGCCGTAGCCGATGGTAAGTCCCGTCACGAAGGTAAAATAAAGCGCTTCGTCGATCCGCCAATTCTCGATCTGCCAAATGGCAAGCCCAGACGCGACCATGATCGATACGATGCCGGAGAGGATCGGCCAGATGACGCGAAGCTGCTTTGCCAGTGCGATGAAGAACAGCCGCCTCATCTGCCGGGTGTGCGGCCCGCCGGCTGATTGCCTGGGAACGCGGGACATCATCGCACTGCCGGCGGCAGGACATACAGCGTTATCGCGAAAATCATGTACACCATTAGCACCAGGACGCCGACAAACCATGCCGATCGTCCGCTGTTGGTGACGAACATCGCAGTCACCGTCGCAAGGAACATCATCGTCACGGCGCCCGGCCAGAATTGCAGATCCATTTGCGACGGGCCGATAACGTAGCTCATCAAGACCAGAACGGGTGCGACGAACAAGGCGATCTGGGACGCGCTCCCGAGCGCGATGCCGACGCTCAGATCGAGCCGGTTCTTACGCGCGCCGGAAAACGCTGAGGCCATTTCGGCGGCGCCACCGACCAATGCAACGACGATAAAACCGACAAAGGCGGGGGTCATTCCGAAGGCTTCGGCCGCTTCCTGCACGGACTCGACGAAAATCTCGCTCACCAAGGCGACAAGGACGGTGACCCCGCCAAGCGTGCCGAGAGCAAGACCGATCGGCCAGGGCGCTTCACCGGCCTCGGCATGATCCGCCGAAGAGAAAAATTCCCGATGTGTTCCAAGCGTGAACAACAGCCCTAGCCCGTATCCGATGATCAACAGGACGGCCAGGCTGAGGCTGAGGGTTTGAGTGACGGGTGCGACCGATGCTGTGTCCAATCCGCCAAGTGCCGAAGGCATCAGCAGGGCGACCGTGGCCAGAAACAGCAAGCCGGCTTGAATACGCGCGCTGGCACGGTTGAATTCCTGAATGTGGTATTTGAGTCCGCCGAGCAGAAACGAAGCGCCGAGCATGAACAGCGTATTGGTGACGATCGCTCCGGCGATGGACGCCTTGACCAGCGTATATTGGCCGGCCTGCAGAGCAGCCAGCGCGATGACCAGTTCGGTTAGATTGCCGAGGGTCGCATTCAGCAGACCGCCTGCGGCGTCACCCGTCTTGGCGGCTACCGATTCGGTTGCGTGACTGAGCAACCCCGCCAGCGGCACGATAGCAAGCACCGAAAGGACAAACAGCGCAGTGTGGGCTTCGGGCATTACCGCCGCAGCTACGAACACCACCGGCACCGCGATCAGCAACCACAGCATAGGGCTGTCGCGGATCTCTTGCAAAAGGAGGCTCAACGGTTTGCTCCCTTTGGGTGGTGTTATTCGGGCAATGCAGTCTGCTGGAAGAAGTTGACTGTCGACTCATCCGGCGGACCAAACCAGGTTGTAAACAACGTGCGGAAATCCTTGGCCGCATAGGCTTGGCTCAACGCTCGATCAACTGTCAGCCGGAAGTCCTCGTCCGTTCGCGCGAGTTCAAGACCAAGCGGCTCGTAGGTGAAATGACGTTTTAAAATAACCAGATCGCCAGAATTATCGCTGCGCGCCGCAGCGTCCATCAGAAGCGGCATGTCTCCAAAAAGGACAGCTGATCGACGGTCCAGAACGCGCTCGATGCCCTGCTGGAAGTTGTCGACGGATGCCGCCGTCGCGGCGAGCTGGAAGGTCTTGATCCTGTCCGACAGCCACCGCTCGCTTGTCGTGCCCGTTACAGACGAGAATGTCTTGTGCTCGAGTATTGTGCGCGCAGGCGAGCCTCGCCATACAGGCCTGTTCGTCGGTTCGCCATACTCCAACACCTCCCGTAGAGCCAAAGGCGCGCTGGCGCTGACAACGGCCCCGGTGCCGCTCGGAAAGATCGGGATGGAGAACGAGACCTTTTGCCTGCGGCTGAGTGTGACCGGCTCCGCACCGCAGACGAGATCCACGACGCCATCTGCAACAGCAGTCTCCCGCGCGTCGGCGCTCAGGGATACCCACTCCACATTGAGCCTCGACAGGTTCAGTTCGGCTTTCACGTTGTCTGCAACCTTGTTGCAAAGCGCGACCGCATACCCGTCGGGCGCTCCACTGTCGGTCTTGAACGAAAACGGTCGGGCGTCGGGCTCGTAGCCCAGTTTTAACGAACTGCTGGCGCGGACACGATCCAGCGTCTGTGCGTCGGCTGGGGCTAAACCTATTGACGAAAGCGCCGCGATGGCAATGACGGTGCCCGTTGCGATCCAGCGACCTTTGATAGACATGGTTTCTCCTCCCCCGCTACTCGGCCGGCACACGGTTCACGCCGACGGCGAAGCGCGGTGCGATCAGGCCGTAGATGATGAAGCTGATGCCGGTCACGAGCATTCCGCCCAACACGGCATCCTTGCCGGAAGCATAAATTGCAAAGACGCTGTAAAGCATGCCGATCATGCAGATGACGGCATTAAGCCGGTATTTCGCAGGCGGCACACGCGCCGCCTTCATGATGACGAACAGCGCCGAGAGTGCGATGATGTAAGGCAGGACGTTGGTTACCACCGCGAGATTGACCAGAGCGGAAAACTGCTCGCTGAGTGTCGGAGAAATTGTCATGAGAGCAAGACATGTTTGCACGACACCGAGAATGATCATCCCCTTTACCGGCGCACCCATCTCGTTAACGTGGGAGAATATGACAGGGAACATTCGGCCCTCCGCGGCGGTGCGCGCAGTCTGCGCGATCGTGAACTGCCAGCCCAGGAGCGAACCAAGGCAGGCAAGCACTGCAAGCGCCATGATGATCGAGCCGATCGTCGGATTGAACATAGTGGCATAGGCCAGCGCGAAGGGTCCGGTCGAAGCTGCAAGTTCTGCATTCGGTACGATGCCCTGAATGACCGTCGTCGACAGGATATAGATGACCGCAGCGCCAAGTGTGCCGAACATGCAGGCAAGCGGCACGTCGCGCTTCGGGTTCTCAACGGCATCCGAATTCTGCGCCGCCGACTCCATCCCGAGAAAGGCCCAGAGCGTCAGGGAAATACTCGATCCCATTCCTTGGCCGAGCGTCAGTCCCTTCGGATTCCAGGCGGCGGCGAAAGTGCTTGAACTGAACCACAGCCACCCGATGATCGAGAGCAAACCCACTGGAATGATTACACCCCAAACCGTGATCGAGCCGATACGCCCGGTGATTCGGGGCCCGCCGAAATTTGCCGCAGTCGTCAGCCAGAGAAGAACGATGAGCGCCAGACATGTCATGATCGGCGTCGAGGTCAAAACGGGAAAGAAGCCCGCGAGGTAGCCCACCGCAGAGATGCCGATCGCGACATTGCCGATGGCGAGCGACAGAAAATACAGAAAGAACACCAGGAAAAAGCCGTCCTTGCCATAGGCATCCTCCGCATAGGCCGACATGCCCCCCGGCCGCTGGTTGAAGATCCCTGCCTGAGCGAACCCGTAGGCAATCGCCATCGAGCCGATGGCGGTCACAAGCCAGGAGAGAAGCGAGATCGCACCCACTTGCGCCATGTTGGCAGGCAGCATGATGATGCCTGAACCCATCATATTGACCGCGACGATGAAGGTGAGTTGCACCAGGTTCATCTTTTTCTTGGCCGTGGCCTCGCCCGCAAGATGCATTGTGTTGTCGGTCATGATGAGATCCTCCCGTCCCCTTGCTCGCGCACGACGTACGTATAGAACTTGATCCGCCCATCGATCCGTTCCTGGAACACACCCTGGACTTCGTAGTTGAAGCCCGGGAAGCGATTGAAAGATTCTTCGAAAGCCAGGAAATAATCGCGCATCGGCCGCGCCCTTTCATCCCACCGCTCTCCCGGCACGATCACTCCGATGCCGGGGGGATAGATCAATGCCAGCGTCGCCGAGATCCGGCCAGCGGCTTCAACGAGCGGCACGTAGTCGACGTTGTTGGCCACCAGCGCTTCATAGGCCTGTTTCGGCGCCATTGCCGGTTCCGGAAAACTTTCTGAACGGAAACACAGGCGCTGCAGGTCCTTCACGCCGGCATCGCGATAGAACGAATGCATCTCCCTGCAGACCTGCCGAACCGTGTAGCCCGCATAACGCTCGCGATTGGCCGCAAACACCGTCGGCAGAACCTCCTGCAGAGGCGCGTCGCGATCCCAGAGGTTCTTGAACTTCACCAGCTTGGCCACCAGCGTATTCAGCTTGCTCTCATCCTCTGCCGGCGTAAGCAGGAAAAGCAGGCTGTTGAGATCGCACTTCTCCGGCACGACCCGCTGCTCGCGCAGATAGTTGGCGACCACGGTCGCCGGAATTCCGAACTCGCGATATTCGCCGGTCTCCCGGTCGATGCCCGGCGTCAGCAGCGTGAGCTTGTTCGGATCGACCATGGTGTAGCCGGGCGCATAGCCGGCGTAGCCATGCCATTTTGCCTCCGGGCCGAACCTCCAGCACTGCTGCTCGCGCTTGAGCACATCGGTGGGGATATCTTCCCAGCGTGTCTCAGCGAGGTCACTCGAATGCTTTGAACCGGACACCGAGATCTTGTCCGGCACGAAGGGATCAAAGAACCACCGCTCTTCGGGATTTGCACCCTTTGTTTCGTAATGCTTCACGAAGCCGCGCAGCTTCTTGCGAACCTCGATCCCGAGTTCGATACAACGATCCCAGAGCATTTCGCCCGCCTTGCCTTCATGGACCTTGGCATTGACGTCAAGCGAGGCGAAGAGCGGATAGAATGGAGAGGTCGACACATGCATCAGCAGCGATTCATTAAAGCGCTTGTGTTCGACGAACCGGCGCTGGCCGCTGATATGTTCGTCGCGCTTATGGATCTGCGACGCCTGTGAAAAGCCGGCACCCTGCTTGTGCACCGACTGGGTTGAAAACAATCCCGGCATGTCGGCCCCAAGGTCCTTGAGACGCATCGGGCTGTGGCCCTCGAAGAGCGGGTGGAAGGCATTATAGCCGATCCAGGCCTCGTCCCAGAGCACGTAGTCGCAGAGATGGCCGATCTTCTCCATGACTTGGCTGACATTATAAATCGTTCCGTCATAGGTTGCGAGCTGGATGCAGGCGAGGCGGAAGGGCCGGTCTGCCTTCGCACGGTTCTTGTCGGAAACGAGCGGATGTTCCTCGATCTTTCGCCGCAGCCAGCTTTCCTCCCATGCCGCCCAGTCCACCGCGCCGATCATGCCGAAAGAATTGCGGGCCGTTGGCAGATAGATCGGAATGGCGCCGGCTTGAACAAGAGCGCCCTGATGCAGGGATTTATGGTTGTTGCGATCGAAGAGCACGAGATCGCCGCTGCGCAGCACCGCATTGGCAACCACCTTGTTGGAGGTACTTGTTCCGTTGAGAATGAAATAGGTGCGGTCCGCACCGAAGATGCGAGCTGCCTGTTTCTGGGCTTCGACGGCTGGACCTTCATGGATCAGGAGGTCACCGAGATCGACATCCGCGTTGCAAAGGTCGTTACGGAAAATGCTCTCGCCGAAATATTTGAAGAACAGCTGTCCGGCTGGCGACTTCCGATAGAACTGGCCGCCCTGATGCCCGGGGCAGTCGAAGGCGATATTCGCCTCGCCGTCATACGCCATCATGCCGCCGAAGAACGGCGGCAGCAGCGACTTGCCGTAATTGACCGCGCTGGAGACGATCTGCTTGGCGTAGAAGGTCGGCGTCTGCTGGCCGAGGTAAACGAAGCCGTCGACCTCGCCGGCCATTTCGACGACGTCCATATCCTTGATGGTCAACGTATCGGCCATTGCCCAGATCGGTGTACGGAAGCCGATATCCCTCACCGCGCGAAGGAAGCTGCGAGCCGCCGACAGCTGGCCGCCTTCCACCGAGCCGATATAGGCACCAACATCGGCATCCTCTGAGACATCGGCTGAATAATCGCCACGCAGTTCCACCTCGAAGCCTTGGTCGACGATCTGTGAGACCAGTTCCTGAGCCTGAGAATTGCCGCGGTCGATGATCGCCACGATCTTCAGCAACTTGTGGAAGGGTATGGCGACCGTCGGAGACTTCACATCACGCGGGATCATTCCTGCTCCTCCCCTGCAATGCAATCGACAAGGTAGCGGCGTCCGCCGTCACCGGACGCGAAGCGAAGGCCGTGAATATCCGTTTCGAAACCGGGGAATTTGCGGTCGAAGTCTCGGGCGTAAAGCAGGTAGTCCTGGATGGACTTCGTCGATTGCGTGATCCTCTCGCCAGGCATGATCAGCGGGATGCCCGGCGGATAGGGAACGATCATCACGGCGAGGATGCGGTTCATCAGATCGTCGATCTCGATGCTCTCGATCTTGCCCTTGACCAGCCGGTCATAGGCATCGGCGGGACGCAGCGCCATCTCGGGCAGCACCGTGTACATCTCGCGCTGGGCTTTCGGCACGTCGTCCTTGCGGTAGATCGCATGGATCTTTTCGCAGAGATCTCTCAATCCCACGCCGGCATAGGCTTCCGGATGGGTTGCGGCGAGCGCCGGCAGCGCCCGCGTCAGCGGCGCATTGGCGTCATAGAGGTCCTTGAAATTGATGAGCTCGGTGACGAGCGTGCTCCACTTGCCGCGGGTAATGCCCATTGAGAAGAGAACAAGGAAGGAATAGAGGCCGGTCTTCTCGATTTCGATGCGCCGGGAAGAGAGGAACTTCGTGATAACGGCCGCCGGTATCCCGTGCTCGTCCATCGCTCCGCTTGCAGAGAGGCCCGGCGATAGGATGGTGACCTTGATGGGATCGACCATGACATGATTTTCGGCAAGGCCGGCGAAACCATGCCAGGCATCGCCCGGCTTCAGCACCCAGTCGGCATGGGTGTCGCTCGGCGTCTGCTCGGCAACCGTCGGCTCCCAGACGTCGAACCACCAGCTGCCCTCGATTTGTTTTTTCACGCTGTTCATCGCCCGGCGGAAGCTGATCGCCTCATCTATCGTCTCCTGCACCAACGCTCGCCCGGCGGGTTGTTCCATCATCGCAGCCGCGACGTCGCAGGAGGCGATGATGCCGTATTGCGGCGAGGTCGAAGTGTGCATCATGAAGGCTTCGTTGAAGCGTGTGATGTCGAGCCGCTTGGTCTCGGCATGCTGGATGTGAATCATCGATGCCTGTGAAAGCGCGGCAAGCAGCTTGTGCGTCGAGTGCGTGGCAAAGGTGATGGCGTTTTGCGATCGGGTCGGCTGGTTCGACGAGATGCCGTGGAAGCCATCATAAAATTCGTGAAAGTTGGCGTAGGCATACCAGGCCTCGTCGAAATGCAGCACCTCGACCGCGTCGCCGAGCGACGCCTTGATCGCATCGACATTGTAGCAAAGCCCGTCGTAGGTCGAATTCGTGATGACCATCAGCCGGACCTTGCCACTGGTCTGCCCCGCAAAGGGGCTTGCGGCAATCTTGCGGGTGATCGCCTCTTGCGTGAACTGATCCTTCGAGATCGGACCGATGATGCCGAGCCCATTGCGAGAGGGGATGAGATAGATCGGGGTGGCGCCCGTCATGATCAGCGAGTGCAGGATGGACTTGTGGCAGTTGCGGTCACAAAGCACGAGATCGCCGCGTCCGACCATGCCGTGCCAAACGATCTTGTTGGCCGTCGACGTGCCGCCGACGACAAACAGCGTCTCGTCGGTGCCGAAGATGCGGGCCGCGTTGCGTTCGCCCTCGGCGATCGGTCCGACATGATCCAACAGCGAACCGACGCTGGCGACCGATACGGAGATATCGGACCGCAGCGTGTTTTCGCCGAAGAACGTATAGAAAAGCTGGCCGACCGGGCTCTTGCGGAAAGCGACACCGCCGCCGTGGCCGGGAGTGTGCCAGGAATAGGCGCCCTCAAGCGTGTAGTCCATGAGCGCCTTGAACATCGGCGGCGGTAGCCGGTCGAGATAGTTGCGAGCGGCCTGCGCAATGGCGCGCGCCATGAATTCCGCCGTATCCTCGAACAGCCGGAAGAAAGCGTTGGCGTGGCGCAGTACCGTGGCGGGAACGTCTTCGGCGGTGGTTTCGTCGCCGAACAGGAAAATTGGCAGGCGGTCGTTCCTCTGCCGCTTTGCGGCCAGGACCTCTCCCAGAACCTGCCAGCGCGTGGTCTTGTCTTCGCTTCCGTCGACGGACACCAGCCAGCAGGATTCGGTGTTGAAGATATGCACGAGGCGCCGCGCATCCTCGTAGGAAACGCCGGAAACGATCCGGAAGCCCTCCTTCTCGATCGCAGCCGCGAGATCGCGCATGCCGCGGCCGGCAGCGCTTTTGCTATCAAAATCCTCGTCGATAACCGCTATCGGAAATGACATCTGGAATTCCATGCGTTCCTCCAGAAACCGAGGGTCAGAAGCCGCGATCGCTCTACAGCGACGCGCATCTCAGGTGACGGGATCGTACAGGACGGAAAATGCTCCGTCGTTGATTGCAATCAACGCGAGGCAAAAGCATTTCGATTTTTGTGTGAAGGCCGACGCGGAATTAGTCGGCCCATTCCGAATCGGCCGTAAAGGCGATCGTCAGCCAGCGATTGGCGCTCTCATCTCCGATTGCATCGCCTATCTCATCCCTGAGTGCGTCCCATTCCTCCACGGTCTTCGGAGGTAGTCCTTCGGGCACGATGAAATAGAGCTCGATCTGCGTCGCCCTGCCTATCCGGGCGACATAGGCGCGATGAGAGAGAAAACCGAGGCGACGAACGGTTTCCGTGGCGACGTGATCGACATGCTCCTGGAGATCGACGGGCGCTATCAGCAGGATTTCGGTCATTGCCTTCCAGACGGTACCGATCGGAAGTGGGATCATGACCAGGCAGACCAGCGCCAGAACGGCGGGGTCCACATAGCTGGCAACCCACGCGATCGGCGTCGGCTGCACGGCCATGCCCATCAGAAATGCAATTAGCAGGGCAAGCGCGATGCCGCCGGACATGATCCAGGCCGTGATGTCGAGCGAGATGAAATCGGATTTGACCCGGGCATTCAGCTTGATGCCGAGGAAAGCCATGACGGCGCAGACTAACAGGGTGGCCGCTGAATAAGCGATCGCCATGCCGAATTGCAATTCATGGCCGCCGTTCAGGATGCTAATGATCGCGCTGATGAGCGCATAGACGGCGACTGTCATCAGCAGGCAGCCGTTGAGCATCAGCACGATCGGCTCCAGGTGCCAGAAGCCCATGGTAAAACGGTTTCGGATTCTGCCCGATTGGGCGTCGCTCTGCGTTGATTGTATGATCAGAGAGGAAACCCAGAGCGCCAACCCGGTCATCGCCGCATCGGCCAGCGCATAAACGCCGTCGAAGGCGATGGAGAACGATCCGGAAAGAATGCCGAAAACCACGCCCAGCGTAGCGACCACCACCGTCGCTGCGATTGAGATCCTGAGAAATCCCCGCTCGCCTAACATCATTGCCGTGCCTTCGACAGCCTTCATTGCAACTGTTTTATGCTGATCGTGAAGGTGAAACGAGATGTGAACAGGTGGGTCTGCCTTCATCTCTTGCCAGTCGCAGTCGCCCACGGCAGCCTGGCGACTGTCCTATCAGTGGAGGCGGCCTCGCGGCCTGCCTCAGCTTATAGATCTGGTCGGCTCAGATAGCGGTCATTTTGTATAGAATGTCATATTGCCGTTGCGTGCTCGCGAAACCCATTCGATATCGCTCGCGGTGAGCTTCTTTGTCTTGAGCTGGGCCGTAAGCCATTTGTTCGCGCGAATTGCATCTCGAATGGCTTTGACATGCTCTTCGCTTCCCTGCGTCGGGTGTGAGCCGGTCTCGGAAAAATCGGCCGTCCTATAGCTGACGATCGTGAATCTTCTGTCGTGATAGGTTCGCACCGCCTCAGGCAGATTCTCGCTCCAGTTCATTCTGCGATATTCGCGCCTAGTTTGCTGGGCCTCGACCGGCGCAATTCCGGCGGCGGCAGTCACTACGGCAAGTCCAATGATCATGGCCATCTTCATCGCACTAACTCCCGAGATCGAAATGTTGTTTGCTTGCCCAGGATAGCGCATGTACCCGCGCCAGGCATTGCGTACGATCAACGCTGTTCAAAGAACGGCATCCCCCTGCTCGCGCGGGCCTGACCGTGATGCTCGAACGACCCCCACCGACTACGCATTGAACCGGATTGCGGCGTCCGTTCTTTGGGAGGAAGATTGCGTCTGGGAACGGGTGTCCAATTTGAATTAGGCTTCACAAAGGGCGTCTCTAGGGAGTGGACCATGACAACGTCGCCAAACGGCAAGAGTCTTGGACTTGGTGCCTGCACCGCCATCGTGGTCGGAAATATGGTGGGGTCGGGCTTTTATCTTTCGCCGGCTGCGGTCGCGCCCTATGGCAATCTCGCGATCATTGTCTGGATTCTCATGGGTGCGGGGGCAATCTGCCTCGGCCTGACCTTCGCGCGGCTGGCAAGCCTGGTGCCCGCCGTCGGCGGACCCTATGCCTATACGAAGATCGCCTATGGCGATTTCGCCGGCTTTCTGATTGCCTGGGGATATTGGATTTCCATCTGGACGTCGCTTCCCGTGATCGCGATCGCCTTTACCGGCGTGATGATCGACCTCTTCCCGGCCCTCGGCAACCGCTTCACGGCGACCGTGCTGACGCTCGGCGTTATCTGGGCGATCGTGCTCGTCAATCTTCGCGGCGTCCATGCGGCAGGTCTGTTCGCGCAGGTGACGACCTATGCCAAGCTCATCCCCTTCGGAGCCGTCGCCATCATCGGCCTGCTCTTCATCGACACTTCGAATTTTTCCGATTTCAACCCGAGCGGCCAGCCTCTGTTGCAGTCGTTTGCGACGCTGGCGCCGCTGACCATGTTTGCCTATCTGGGGCTTGAATCGGCGACGGTACCGGCAGGCGATGTCGAGAACGCCGAACGAACCATTCCGCGGTCAACCGTAATCGGCATCTCGATCGCTGCGGCCCTTTACGTGCTTGGCACAGTCGTTGTGATGGGCCTCGTGCCGCGCGAGCAGCTTATCCATTCGGTCGCGCCCTTCTCTCAAGCCGCGGGCATCATGTGGGGGCGTCCCGGCGAATTGGTGATCTCGATCGCGGTCCTAGTCTCCTCGATCGGTGCGCTCAATGGTTGGACCTTGCTGATGGGGCAGGTGCCGATGGCAGCCGCCCGCGACGGACTGTTCCCACCGCTTTTTGCCCGACTCTCGAAGCGCGGCGTTCCGGCATGGGGCATGATCATCTCAGCCGCGTTCGCAACAATCCTGGTGCTCGTCCAGGCGCTTGGTTCAGATGGTTTTGCCGCAGTCTATCGATTGATGGTCGGGCTGAGCACGATGGCCGCCGTCGTACCCTACGCTTTTTGTGCGCTTGCTGGAACTCTGGTTGCTGGCGCGACGCGAGGGCGAATGCCAAAGGTAAGCACGATCGAACTTATCGCCTTTGTCTTTGCGATCTTCACCCTGTATGGATCCGGCGCCGAACCGGTACTTTATGGCCTCGTGCTCCTGATGCTCGGCATCCCCGTCTATGTCTGGCAGAGGCGCAATGCCAGTGAAGCGACAGACAAAGGGACGGCATCGGGTGCTGTCACGCACCCTGCCGTCTCTGGATAAACCGCATCGAAAGGTCAGTGCCAAGTTAGGCGGGCAAAGCCGTCATGAATAATTGTCCCGCGCTCAGCGCGCACCATCCCGGCAATATCGGCGAGCGAACCGATAGCGGCCGTCTTCCCGCTTGAACGCGCGAAATGGCAGGCCGCTTCCACCTTCGGGCCCATCGAGCCGGCAGGAAAGGAGAACTGGTTGAGGTCATCAGGACGAGCCAAATGGATCGCCTTCTGGGACGGCTTGCCCCAGTCGATGCAGACTGCGTCGGCGTCGGTTGCCATCACCAGCAGATCGGCATAAAGCTCGCGGGCCAGGAGTTCGGAGCAGAGGTCCTTGTCGATGACCGCCTCGACACCGGTCAGCTTTCGCTCGGCGCCCTTTTCGTACATCGTCGGAATGCCGCCGCCGCCTGCGCAGATCACGATCGTACTCTGCTCCAAAAGCCAGCGGACCGGACGAATCTCAAAGATGCGCTTCGGCGCCGGGGAGGCAACCACACGCCGCCACTTCTCGCCATCCTGTTTGAAGACCCAGCCCTTTTCGGTACGGATCCGGTCCGCCTCGACCTGTTCGTAGACCGGACCCACGAATTTGGTGGGATTCTCAAAACCGGGATCGGCGGCATCGACCTCCACCATGGTGAGAAGCGTTGCCAGAGGTTGTTCGAACGGCAGGAGATTGCCGAGCTCCTGCTCCAGCATGTAACCTATCATGCCTTCGGTCTCGGCGCCGAGAACATCGAGCGGATAGGCTTCCTCGGGCTTGTAGGCCGCCCCCTGAAGTGCAAGCAACCCGACCTGCGGTCCGTTGCCATGTGTTATGACGATCTGGTGCTCTGCCGCCAACGGCGCAATCGCCTGAGCGGCGATGCGGGCATTCCGCCTCTGGGCGTCGGCTGTCATCGGTTCCCCACGCCGAAGAAGCGCATTGCCACCTAACGCTATAACGATACGCATCCCTAGTCTCCCAATGTAGCGACAAGAAGGGCCTTGATCGTATGCAGGCGATTTTCCGCCTGCTCGAAGGCGACATTGGCCTCGGATTCGAAGACGTCGTCGGTGACCTCAAGGCCGTTGCTCATGCCGTAATCTTCGGCGATCTGCTTGCCCAATACGGTCTCGGTGTCGTGAAAGGCCGGCAGGCAATGCATGAATTTGGCTTGACGATTTCCGGTTGCCTTCATCAAGGCTTCGTTGACCTGATAGGGCGTGAGCAGCTTGATGCGTTCGCGCCAGACCTCCTTCGGTTCACCCATGGAGACCCAGACGTCGGTGTGAACGAAGTCGACGCCCCGCACTGCCTCGTTGGGATCATCCGTGACCAGCAGGCGCGCCCCGGACCTCTGCTGCAGCTCCTTGGCGATGATCATGTACTCATCGGAAGGCCAAAGCGACTTGGGCCCGCAAATGCGCACATCCATGCCGAGCAAGCACCCAATGATAAGAAGCGAGTGGCCCATGTTCGAACGTGTGTCGCCCACATAGGCATATTTGATGTCGGCGATCGGCTTGTCGCTGTGCTCGCGCATCGTCATCACGTCGGCGATCATCTGCGTCGGATGATATTCGTCAGTCAGGCCGTTATAGACCGGCACGCCGGCATAGCGCGCAAGCGTCTCGACGCCCTGCTGGGCAGAGCCGCGATATTCAATTGCGTCATACATGCGGCCAAGGACGCGCGCCGTGTCCTTGAAAGATTCTTTGTGGCCGATTTGCGAGCCGGACGGATCGAGATAGGTCACGTTGGCGCCTTGATCCGAGCACGCGACCTCGAAGGCGCATCTTGTGCGCGTCGAGGTCTTCTCGAAGATGAGGCAGATCTCCTTGCCCTTGAGGTGCTGTTGTTCGGTGCGCGCATATTTGGCACGCTTGAGATCTCGGGCGAGATCTAGGAGGTACCGGAATTCGCGCGGCGTATAGTCCTGCACGGTCAGAAGCGAGCGATTGCGCAGATTAAAGCTCATTGTCTTGCTCCGTCGGTCTGGTTCGTGGGTGTGAAACGTCAGTAAGCGGGGTCGCGCCAGATGGGACACGTCATACAGTGCCCACCACCACGGCCGCGGCCGAGTTCGGAGCCGCGAATGGTGATGACCTCGATCCCCGCCTTGCGCAGAAGCGTATTCGTGTAAGTGTTGCGGTCGTAGGCGACGACGACACCAGGCTCGAGCGCGACGACGTTGTTGCCGTCGTCCCATTGTTCGCGCTCGGCCTGGTAGGAGTTGCCGCCGGTTTCGACGGTGCGCAATCGCGGCAGGTCGAGCGCCTCGGCGACGACATCGAGCATCGGCCGATTTTCAGGGTGAATCTCGAATGTGCCGTCGTCGTCCTTCGGGTGCATGCTGTAGCAGCGGACCTGATCGACGACCTCGGCAAACAGCGTGACGACATCGCGATCGCAAAAGCTGAAAACCGTGTCGAGGTGCATTGCCGCCCGGCTTTTCGGCATTAGGCAGCCGATCACCCTCTTTGCCGCTTTGTTGCGGAACAGGGCCTGCGCCACCTGGCCGACGGCTTGGTAGGTCGTACGCTCGCCCATGCCGATCAGCACGGTGCCGTTGCCGATCGGCATGACGTCGCCACCCTCCATCGAGGCATTGGCGAACGGCTGGTCCGAATCGCCCCACCAGATCTGGAATCCGCCGCCGAGGAAGATCGGATGAAACTTGTAGATCGCACGCTGGATCAGCGTTTCGGCGCGTCGTGCCGGCCAGAACATCGGGTTGCAGGTCACGCCGCCGTAGATCCAGCAGGACGGATCGCGCTGAAACAGCGTATTCGGGATCGGCGGGATGACGAAATCCGTCTCCGGCAGGGCGCTGAGCATCAGCGACTTCGCCTTGACCTCGGGCAGATCGGAGATGGCGATGCCGCCGATCATGAATGCGGCGAGCTGCGCTGGCGGCATTTCGTCAAGCCATGGCCGCATCGCTTCGGCGATCTGCGAGCCGAGCACATTCGGGGTGATGCGGCGGTCCAATACGAAATCGCGCGCCTGCTTGTTGGTAAGCGTCTGGCCAAGCAGGTCGTGGAGCTCAAGAACTTCAACGCCCCGTTCCTGCATCTTCAGCACGAAATCAAAGTGATCTTTCTGAGCCTCATGCACCCACAGGACATCGTCGAAAAGCAGATCATGGCAGTTGGCAGGCGTCAGGCGCTGATGAGCCAGAGACGGTCCGCACACCATGACGGTTCTTAATTTCCCGACCTCCGAGTGAACCCCGAAACCACGCATCTGGTCCTCCTTCCGGTCTTCCGGACCGCGGCCGCGCCGCCCGTTCTTCGAAAACCAGATTATTTCGGCCCCCTCACTCGTGTCATTGATCGCAGACAATCCGTGGCACATTATGTTGCAGCCCCTTCACCGGCGGAGGCTCTGGGTTCATTGGAGACCTGAAACATCGCATCGATGGATTTGCCATAGGCGCCAGTGGGTAGGATGAATGTCGAGCGCTTCGCCGGTTACGGCGTTGATCCAGCCATCGGGGCGACGCTGGCAGGGAAAAACCAGGGCGTGGACGCCTTCGTCGTCGATGACGGCGAGCTCTACATCCTGTTCGAACGGAGCTTCGACGGGCAATCGCCACATCACCGAACCCTCCTAAGTGTCCGCCAGCCGATGATCCACCGCGTCAGCCGGATACGAGGCTGTGAATCCGGCCCGCCAATACTTCCCGCGTGCCACGGGCGTCACTCCTATGGATTTTTCACGATAGTGGAACAACGAAGCGGAAGCATTGAGCCGGATCAATGGCGACGAAGGACGTCGGCTATGAAGTTGCGCGAATGTTCGCGAGAGAAGAACAATAGAGGCTACGCGATACTACACGGCTTACCCACCCAATGATGGTATCGTGAGCCCATTCTGGAGGATAAAAGACGGTCCATGGGGCCAAATTCTCAAGGGGCGGAGGAGACCATCATGCCGATCAAGATGGAGGCGCCGCGCGTCGTCGCCGAAGTCGGTTCCACCGTCGTAGTCGAGCCAGGAAAAGTCCCACCCGGCATATCGCAAGCGCAGCCACGCAAAACGATGCGTGCCTTGCGTGATAAAAACAGCGGGCTGCGAATGGACTGGATCCGGCAACTCCACGAACACATGCCGGACGCGGTGTTTTTTATCGGTGATTCTCATGCAATTTCAGCCTGCAACAAGGCTGCGGTCGCGATGTTCGGTTATGAAGAGCGCGAGATGATCGGCCAGAAGATCGGTTTTGTCTGGCGCTCGACACCGAATGTAAGACTGAATGGACGCTGGGCAGACCACGGGGCGGTACGCTCCGGTCTGGTGACCACCAAGAGCGGAATCCAATTTCCGGCCGCCCTTACAATTATTCGCAAGCATGACGAAACAGGCGCCTTCACGGCGGCGATTTTCGAGGACTTTCGAACCGAGCGCGAAACCCTGGAGCAAGTTCAGGAGCTGCAGCATCAGATTGCCCGTCTTGCACGAATGACTGAATTGGGAGAGATGGCATCCACTCTCGTCCATGAACTTTCCCAGCCGCTATCGTCTATCGCAGCTTATTCCGAGGGGTGCGGGCGCCTTGTCATGAGCAAACGTCGCCAGAGCGATAAAGAGCTTCGCCAAGCGCTGTCGGAAATTACGGAGCACGCGCTCTGGGCAGGAAGTATCGTCCAGAACGTCAGGGAATTCGCGGAACGTGGTGCGTCCGAGACGAAACTGGAGGCGATGCACGAGCTGATCCATAGGGCGACAAGGCTGGCGCTCATTGGGTCGCGGCGTAAGGATCTTCATACCGACCTTCGGCTCGAAGCGGTTCAGGACACAGTTCTTGGAAGCCGCGTTCAGATCGTGCAGGTGCTCACGAACCTGGTTCGCAACGCCCTGGAGGCGACGGAGTGTGTCAAGCACCCCTCGATCGTGATCAGGACAATAATAGACAATTCCTCGCATCTCGTTGTTGAGGTGTCCGACAATGGCTGCGGGATTGCGGCCGAGATGGAAGAGTCGTTGTTTCGACCCTTCGTGACCGGCAAACCGCATGGCCTTGGGATGGGCTTGGCATTGTCCAAGCGCATTATCGAAGCGCATGGAGGCCGCATAAGCGCGCGTCGAAGAACGGAGAGCGGTTCAATCTTCTCCTTCTCGCTTCCGCTGGTGGAGACCGAAACCGATGGCGAACGACCTTACGATTCATCTCGTCGATGACGAGGAAGCGTTGCGACGATCTTTGACGTTCCTGCTGGTGTCGGCAGGTTTTGCCGTGCGGGCGCATAGCTGCGCAAAACAATTTCTGGATCTTCTCCCTTTTTCGGGCAGAGGCTGCCTTGTGACGGATCTGCGCATGCCCGATGTCGACGGTATCGAACTGCTCCAGCACCTGCGCCGGTTCAACATGGAGGTTCCGGCGATCGTCATTACCGGCCAGGGCGACGTCGCCGCAGCCGTTCGGGCGATGAAGGCGGGGGCGGCGGATTTCCTAGAAAAACCTGTCGGGGAGGGGGCACTAATCGCAGCGATCAATCTGGCAATCGGGCAAAGGAGGCCGGGTCGCGCGGTTGCCGATTGCGAAAGTGTCGCAGCACGCGTTCGCCAGCTCACGGACCGCGAACATCAGGTTCTGACCGGCGTGCTCGATGGCTTGCAGAACAAAATGATCGCCTATCATCTCGGCATCAGCTCGCGCACGGTTGAGGTCCACCGCGCCAACGTGATGGCCAAGATGGGGGCTCGCAATCTTGCAGAACTCATGCGCATGACCATCGCCATAGATGCAGTTGAGCAGCCAACCGACACCGCCCGGATCCCGGCGATCAACGCGTGGCCAGCCTGCGCCCGATAATTTCGAAAACGATGCTTGCAAGTGGAAGCTCCTGCGATATGATGATTTAGAAAGTGCTTAAATAATTGCGTGATCTAATCGTAGGGGCGATCATGAGAAACGCAACAAGGATCGATGTATTCAGCGGTCTTGGACCGACGGCTGAGGAAATCTGCCGACAAGTCGAGCGAATTCTTGCAAGTGAAGAATTTCACGCGCCGAAGCGTGCGCGCAATTTTTTGGAGTTTGTCGTCAGCGAGACGCTCGCTGGTCGATCGGGCTTCCTGAAGGCCTTTACTATCGCAAATGTGGTTTTCGGTCGGGAAGCGTCATTCGACCCGCAGAATGATCCGGTCGTGCGGATCGAGGCAGGCCGAATACGAAAGGCCCTGGAACGATATTATCTTGTCGCCGGCCAGACGGACGACGTCATTGTCACTGTGCCGAAAGGCGGCTATGTGCCGCATTTCGAATATCTCCGCGATGCGCCGCCGCCGCCGCAGAACGAGCCGGAAAATGCTCGAATCGCATACCTTGCGCAGCAAGCTCATCCGCTTCCGGAGGTGCTCGCACCGACGCTGCCGGCGGGTCGCGGCCGCGGGATCGGTCTGCCGGCCATCTTCGTTCTTCTTCTCCTCGCGCTGGTGTCTGCACTTTTTATTGTCGGAGGTGTCCCGGTGCGCACGCCGCCGCCAGCAGCCCCCGTGCCGACCGTTGCCGTCGAGGTTTTCGCCGAAAGCAGCTCCGTTGATTCCAGGGCGGATATCGCCCGCGGCCTGCGGGACGATATTATCGGCCAGCTTGCTCAGCTCGATGAGGTCATCGTCGTCTCCCATCCGTCAACGGGCGATCGTGCCGCTGCCGCCGACTACGCGCTTCAAGGCAACATCCAGATGGACGGCAGCAGGTTGCGTTCGGTCGCCAGGCTGGTGCGCCAAACAGACGGGGTCGTCATCTGGGCCGATAATTTCGATGCCGATTTTCGCGCGCAAAACAAGCTTGGAATTCAAGCAAATGTCGCCCGGCAAATCGCCGGTGCGATAGCGCAGCCTCATGGCGCGATCTTTCAGGCCGAACCGGCGATAATCGCCCGGTCGGCGCTAAAAGCAGATCAGGATGCTGAAGCCTGTACCCCAGCCTATGATAGCTATCTGCAGACGATGACTGCGCAAAACCATAGTGTTGTGCGCGAGTGCCTGCGACAAGCAACTCAGCGTAACCCTGATAATGCTACGTCTTGGGCGCTCTTGTCCCTCGTCTATCTTGACGAAGTGCGATTTCGCTACAGGCTCGGCACCCCACCTTCGGCCGAACCTCTCGAATTGGCAAATGCTTCGGCACAACGGGCGGCATCGCTCGCGCCGGACAATACCCGCGTGCTCCGCGCCGTCATGCTGGTGAATTTCTTCCGGGGAGATATCGACAAAGCACTGGCAGCTGGAACGGCGGCCTATGCTGCAAATCCTGACGATGTAGAAGTTGCAGGCGAGTACGGCCTGCGTTTGGCAATGTCCGGAAAATGGCAATCAGGCTGCGAGTTGGTATCGATCGCGATCGACAAAAATGCCGGCCCGAGAGGCTATTATGCGGGTGGCATGGCGATGTGCGCCTTTATGCGGGGCGATTTCGAAGCGGCAGAACAATGGTCGCGAATATCCGATCTCGACTGCAATCCCATACGCCACCTTGCCCTGCTGTCCATTCTCGGGGCTGCCGGCAAGATGGCCGAGGCCAAGCTGGAACAGGATTGGATCCTTGCCAACGCGCCGGCATTGATGACGAATATCCGTCAGGAGATTTCCCTACGCTTGCAGCGCCCGGAGGATCAGGAAAGGGTTTTTGCCGGACTGCGCGCCGCAGGCATCCCCGTTGAGCTGCCGTCGGGAGGATAATCATTTCGCCCGGAAGTGTGCAGTAGTTCCGGGATAACGACATGGATCAAAACGAAGAGCCAAAGCATGTCGCATGAATCAAGTTTGATGCGACGCGTTTTGGTGCCAGCAACCACGCCGATTGGACGGTCGCCGGCGATCGGAAACACGTTCGCTGGCAATGCGGCTACGGAAGCGGCGCTGCGCCGCTCAGTTTGCGGCTATTTGAAATTTCTACAATGACTTGAGCGGCAAGTTCATCCTCGACATCGAGAATGGTTTGATCCCGCAGCTCGCGTTCATATTGATTTGCCCAGATGACCGCGCCGTCGGCGCCGTCGACCAGGCGGACATGCAGATGCAGGATCGCGCCTTCGACAAGGGTGCTGCCCTGAAGAGTGAACAACATGCCGGTCGTCTCCATGCCGGATCGACCAGGAGCAAGCACGACAAGACTGTCCACCTTCATGAGCTTGGCGATCAGCTGATCGACCAGCCCCTTGGCAAAATCCGCCCCGCGCGCGCTGCCGCCGAGGGCCACGAGGGGTTCGACGACGATCCTGGTCTTGCTCTTCGATGTCGAGGCGGCAGGTGTCGGCGGTGTCTTGGGTGGTGAGAGGTAGGATTCGAGCGGGCGGATGAGGGCGAGTACCGCGATTGCGCCGAAGAGGGCGGGAATACCGATCGGTAAGAGAAGATCGCGATAGCTGATTGGTCGCTCATGCCTGGGCTGACCATGTTCATGACCCGGCTGACGGTGCTCGTTCGTACGATTTGGTGTATCGGCGGCCCCCAGGTTCGAGGTGTCTTCATTGCTCGAAAAATGCGGAGCATAACCCCCTTTGGGAATGGTGATTTGTATCGGGTCGTTGCGTCCGCAGACGAGATAGTATCGTTCGAGGGCGCGACGGATTCGCCCGGCTTCGATACGGACAACCGGATCGTTCTGGGCATCGAAGGAGGCATCGCGACCGAATACCGCCTGTGCGATCGCAAAGGCCTTGAGCTGTTCGCCGTGCTCTTCAAGCGTCTCTTCGACGATATATTGCAGGAAGCGGCGCCCGCGTTCAGGTGCAAGAAATTCCGGGCTTGCGAGTATACGATCGAGCTGCGCGCGAATGCTTTCCGAGTCTTGACGCGCCTTGCTGCCCCCTCCTTCTTCCGGTGCCATATAGACCTCCCGCGATACCGCCGTATCACTCTCAAGGGGCGATAGCTTTATACACTCTTCTGCGTCCGCGTGCTTCCGTAGCAATACGTAAGGGGTATCTCGAATACCGAGGCGCGCGAAGACTGCTTATGCTGGACGCGGATGGGGGACGACGCACATGTTTCAGGATTACGCGATCGGAAAATACACAACGGTGTCTGGCCACCGCAATGGATCCGTTTCCGCGACAGCCAAAGATCAGTCGATCAAACTCAGCGCCGATGAAACGATCTACAGCGAAGGGGAATACGCCCTCGCGATCTATCAGGTCGAAACGGGTGCCGTGCGAATTTACCGCCTGACAGCGAATGGCCACCGGCACATCTTATCCTTCTGCGGCAAGGGTGAATGGTTCGGGCTCGAAAACGGCAAGGTCCGAACCGATTTTGCGGAGGCCATCTGCGAAACGCGGGTGCGGCCGTTTCCCACCAATCAGGTCGCGGTCGTCCCCATCGATCTTTTGCACATTGCCCTGACCAATCTGGCAAAGGCGCAGTGCAAACAACTCATCATCAGCGAACAAAGCGCCTTGAAGCGCCTGGCGGCTTTCGTTCAGGAGATGGCTGACAGCCATCCGGAGGATTCGGAATTCGATATGATGATGTCTCGTAGCGATATCGCCGACTATCTCGGGCTGACGGTCGAAACGGTTGCCCGCTCTTTCACGAAGCTTCGGGAAAAACGCATCATTCGTCTTGCCGGCAAGTCGCAGCGGATCGTTCGGCTTCTCGACCGGGATGCGCTCGTCGCCTTGACGACTTAGCCGGTCGGCGTCCTTTGCGCGCCTCAGAACGCGGCGCCCCAGGTCACAACAGAGGGTTTGAAACATGACACATGCGCCCCGCCGCAAGTTAATCGGAATCACCAAAAGAGGACTTGCCGGCCTCGTCGTCGCCCCGGTTTTGGCGGCGGTTTTTCAACTGCCCACCATCCATGCCGAGGACGATCCTTTCTCTCAATTTCCGTTGGTTATCCATTGCAAGTACAACGAAACCTATCATGCCTTTTACATATCGCGGGTCTCGCGTGACGGCGTGGCGACCTATGTCGCATCCGACCGGATCGCCGGCACGATCACGCTCGGCGGACAGGCAAAAGCGATCGGTGGTGCCGGCGGTGGGAGCTGTGTCGGCAAAACGCTGGTGGAGCTTCGTGCATCGCATCAGGCCTATGATTTGAAGCCTTAGCGCTTCATCCGTCTTGCCGGCGAGGTCACTTTGCCGGCGCCGCCGTGTTTGCCGCCTGTTGCGCGCGGATCGCTTGCGCGGCCGCCGCCGCGGCGCCGCCACCCTTGTCGTCGCCGCCGACCTGCACCGTCGGCTGCGCGAATGCGATGCCGTTAGCCAGGAACACCTCGCGAATCCTGGCATAGGCCTTGCGGCGAATATAGGTCTGCATGCCCGGAACCGTGGTCATGGCGAAGCTCAGGACGATGCCGTAGTCGCCGAACTGCTCGACACCCTTCATCTTCAGCGGTTCGATGAAGTGCTGGCCGAGTTCCGGATCTTCGATCAGCTCAGCCCCGATTTTCTTGGTTAGCTTGCGCGCCTTGTCGATGTCGGTGTCGAAGCCGACGGTGATCCTGAACTTATCGATCACCCAGTCCCGGCTCATATTCTCGACAGCGCCCAATTCGCTGAACGGGACCGTGAACACCGGGCCGCGATGATGGCGCAGACGCACCGAGCGCAGGCTAAAACTCTCCACCGTTCCCTTGTAGTCCTTGGCCTGGATGTATTCGCCCACCCGGAAGGCATCGTCGAGCATGTAGAACACACCGTTGATGACGTCCTTGACGAGGGTCTGCGAGCCGAAACCGATAGCGACGCCGAAGATGCCCGCCCCGGCGATCAGCGGGCCGATCTGCACGCCGAGTTGCGCCAGCACAATCAGCCCCGCCATGACCGCAACAGCGACCGCGAGCGCATTGCGAAAGATCGGCAGAAGCGTGCGGAACCGTGCGCGCCGGGCGGCGTCGGCCGGCGCAAGCGATGTCGTGCTGGTCGATATGCGCAAGGTTCGGTCGATCCAGCCGCGAGCTGCCTGCCAGAGTAGGTCGGCAACCACGAGAATCAGAACGCTCTTCAGGCCGCCATAGAACAAGGCGACGATCATCGGGTCGCGCTGACCGAGCGTATCGGGATTGAGCTGCCAGACGAGCGCCAGCCATCCCACCGCAAGCGCGATAACAGCGGCGCGTGCGCCTCGGGCGATGAGGATACCGCGCAAGCTGCCGGGATCGCTGGTGAAGGATAGCGCGAACCGACCGACCGCATTCAGGATGCCGGGCAGTACCAGCGCGTAGATGCCGATCCAGAACAGGCCTCTCATATTGAGGCACCAGACGAGCCACAGCACGACCAGGAAGGCCGCTATCGCCGCTTTCCTGGCGCGGCTTCCCTCCCACACCGACCACACCGCCTCGATCGCAAGCAGCAGTCCGAGCACCGAGAAGCAGTAGGTGATGGCCTTGATGACGTCAGGGGAAACGCCAAGCGGCTCGCTTGCGGCCGCGGTCGCGCCCGCAAAACAAACGAGGCCGAACAGGATCAATAGCCTCCGCCGCAGGGATGCTCCCATCGCCGCCGCAGACAGCAGTGCGGCCACCAATCGAAACAGGATGAATGCCGAGAGATAGGCAAGCAGCGTCACGCGCGCGAGCGGCGGCCATTCCACCGCGAAAAAGACGATGCCCATCGCGCCCGCGAATATGCCGACCGGGATCAGCCGGCCGAGCAATGCATCGCGGCGCGCGGCAAATCTGCGATAGATCGCCTCGGCGGCAAGACCGAAAGCGACCAGGCCGCCGAATATGAGGAAAACAGGCGCATAGCCTCTGCTGGCGGCTTCGCTCCGGGCTCTCGTCGCCGCCGCCGTCACCTCAGCCGGGATTGCTGGGATTGCTGACAAAATCGCATGCACACGCGCCCGCGCGCCCGCCTCCCAGTTGGCCAAGGTCGAATTGCCCGCTGGCGTGGCGGGTGTCGCGGCCCCGCTTTCCTGCTTGCGGCTATCGAGCCAGGCTTTCACCTCGGGATCTTGCAACAGGCGCACGAGTTCGTCGATCTTCTGTTGCGGGGCCGCTGGCTGAGCCTGCGCCAAAGCACTCAGCGCGAAGAAAAAAGCGGCGGTGAAGGAAAGAAGCCATTTCAAGCTGGAACTCCTCACTGCGTCAGCGGCTGTTTTTTCAGGTCGCCGTCGAGCGTCTCGTCGGCGGGTCGTGGCGGTCTCTGGCGCGTAACCGGCTGCTCGATGATCGCAACCGGCGCCGCCACCGCGGTCGCGGCAACAGTGCCGATATTCGTCACCGTTCCGCCGACGACGGCGGTAATACCCTGGCCCAGCGTGACCTTGGAATCGGTCAGCGTCTGGCCGGTCATCAGGCGCTGGCCGATGAGCTGGACGATCTCGGGACTTTCGGCGAATTTGCCGTGGTTGAGCCTGTCGTTGGTCTTCACCTTCGTCAGGTCGATGGCCGTGATGCCGGCTTTCTCAAGCTTCGAACGGTAGGGCTCTTCCGCCGGATTGATCGCGCCGAGACGGGAAACGCGTCCGGTGATGAAGCTGGAGACGGCGAGAGCCTTGTCGTCCTGGGAAACGAAGATCGTGAATTTTGGACGCGGCTCGCCCATCTCTACATATTGTTTGGCGAAGACCTGGATGTCGATGTCGGGTGAGGCCAGGATGACATTGTGGATCTTCGAATTGACGTGGCCGTCGCGTATCCCCATCTGCCGCAGCGATTCCATGGCAAGCCAGGTCCCCATCGAGTGGGCCATGAGGGTGATGTCCTTGACGTCGGGGTCGGCTGCCAGCGTACGCAGCGCCTGCTCCAGTGCCGTGCGCGAGTAGTTGGTGCTTTCCTTGTCGTATTCGTAGGCGGTGATCTCCGCTCTCGACGGCCAGGTGAACAAGACAGGCGTCGCCTGCATCTTGCTGTCGTGCACGATCTGCGCCAGCCGGAAGACGGAATCTTCATAGGTGTTGTTGAAGCCGTGAATGAAGACGAGCGCATGCCCGCTGTGCACATGCTGCCGGAACCAGACACGGCCCTGCGCCACCGTGTCGATCTGCTGGACGTTGGTCACGGCAAAGTCGGTGGCAGGATCGGGCGGAAGGCGCTTCGGCCATTGCACGGTACCGGCTTCGCGCTTTGCCGGGATGGAAATCGAAATCTGCGTCAGATGCGGCTTCGAACTGCGCTCGCCGTTGAACAGCGTCGCCGGGTTCCCGGAAGGCTCGCGCGTGGTCGCAACCAGCATGTCGACCCTTGATGTCGGCGGCATTGCCGACGAACTGGAAACCGGCGTCATCACGCCGCCCGGATGCCCGCAACTTGCCAGCAGAAGAAAAAGAGCCACGCCACGTCTTGCCATTCACACATCCAGCAGTCGCCCAAGGAGGCTTTCCGAGCCCTGGATACTAGCAGGCGGGGTATGGCGGCGCCTGTAGCATCACGTAATATCTGTGGCTTACAAGCCGATCCGGCTCGTCGGCCAGCACATTTTCAGCCATTCCGATCCCCTTTGCCAATTCCTCAACGAAGAGGATGTATCTTTGCTGCCGGAATCGCAGCGATTCGGCTTCAGGATCCGCAACCCATGACCAGAGCAAGACGCCGCCGTCTCATCCGCACCCGACGCACCGCAACCGGGCTTGCCCTCGTCGGCGCCATCTCATTTCTGGCCGGCATGACCGACGCGACCGGTCTGCTGCTGACCGGCGATTTCGTCTCCTTCATGACCGGCAATACGACGCGGGCAGCACTCGCCTTGAGCCAAGGCAATCTCTATCACGCGGCGGTGCTGATCTCCGCCATCGGCGCTTTCGTGCTCGGCAATGCGGCGGGGATCGTCATCGCCCATGTCTCCGAGCGTCGCATTTTCGTGGTGCTCGGCTGCGTCGGTCTCGTCCTGGCGCTCGCCTCGGTGACGACGGTGCAGGGCCTGCTGCTTGCACGCTTCTATATGATCGTTTTTGCCATGGGCATGGTGAATGCCGCCGTCGAACACATCGAAGGACTGCCGATCGGGCTGACTTATGTCACAGGCGCGCTGTCGCGCCTCGGCCGCGGCATCGGCCGCTGGATCATCGGCGACCGCCATAACGAATGGACGATCCAAATCGTGCCCTGGGGCGGCATGGTGCTCGGCGCGATCGCCGGCGCGGTGCTGACGCGGCAGACCGGCGCGCATGCGCTGTGGCTGGTCGCCATCTTTGCGATGGCGCTGGCGCTTGCCGCCATGTTCATTCCCCGGCCGCTTCAGCGGCGCTTCAACCAGAAGCCCGCGCCGCACCACTCGGCCATTGCACGCGGCAAATAGAAGCGTCGCATTCCTGTTACCCTCGAATCGGATAGGAAGCATCGTCGTCCGTCTCAAGGAGTAGGTCTTGTTCCTGATTTCGAAGCTTGTATGGATTTTCGCTCAGCCGCTGTCGCTGGCATTCTTCCTTGTCTTCCTGGCCCTCATGGCCGGCCTTCTGCGCTGGCGTATCTTAAGCAACCTCGGTGCCGCGGCTTCGGCCCTCATCCTCTTCGTCACGCTCTACACCACGGCCGGCAACCTCATGATGCAGGGCCTTGAGCAGCGTTTCGCCAAGCCAGCCGGCGATCCGGAGAGCCTGCAATGCATGATCGTGCTCGGCGGCGCCTTCGAAAATGAGGTGAATACGGTACGCCACGGCATCGAATTCAACGGCGGCGCCGACCGCTTCGTCGAGGCCCTGCGGCTTGCGCAGAAATTTCCCGACTCGAGCATCCTGGTCTCGGGCGGCGACGGCTCCATCTCGGGCGTCTATGAAGGTGATGCGGCGGCATCCGAGCGCTTCTTCCCGCTCTTCGGCGTCGGCAGGGATCGGCTGATCGAGGAGACGCAGTCGCGCACCACTTTCGAAAACGCCGTCAATACCAAGGAATTCCTGGCGAGCCAGGGGCTTTCCAAGTGCCTGCTGATCACCTCGGGTTTCCATATGCCGCGCTCCGTCGGCATCTTTCGCAAGCTCGGTATCGATATCGTGCCCTGGCCGACCGATTATCGCACCGACGGTCAGGTCAGGCCGGGCCTGGATTTCACCCAGCCGAACCTCAATGCCCAGAACATGGCGACGGCGATCCGCGAATGGTACGGCCTGATCGGCTATTATCTCGCCGGCCGGACGTCGGAGCTGTATCCGCGCTGAGTTACTTTTTTGAAATTGTGACGAACTTCGTGCCGCGCACACGCGCGGTGACAATGCAGGGGTCACCTTCGGTGCGGTCGCAGAAACGCGGATGCATCTTCATTGCCAGCACCATGTTGCCGAAGCGCTGGACGAAGTCGTAGCCGTAGATCTGCGCCGTCGCGATCATGAAATAGCCGCCTTCAGCCACCTGCAGATAGAAATTATAGGTGCAGCCGTCGTCGTTGCATTGCGGCCCCTTCTGCCCGTCGCAGGTCAGCTGGCCCTCGTTGACTACGGCATCGATCAGCCCGTCATTGTTGATGTCCTGCCGAGTGACGAAGCCATCGGCGAATTCGGCCGCCTTGCATTGCTCCTGGAAATGTTTCTTCTCGTAGATCTCCGGATCGGAGATCAGCGATTGCTGACCGAAGGCCACAGCCGGCATGATGACCAGCAGGAGAATATTCAGAACGGCGAGCACCAGCGTTTTCACGGCTTTCCTCTTTTGGATAAGGCTCTGCAGCCCGATGCATGTCGCCCACAAAGTGTGCAGCGGTTCTTGGTCAACGACATGCATCAATAAAGACATTATCTTTATGGCCCCACCGCCTTGCGCCGCCCTTGCCGCCGTGGTTTTTGGTGAAATATTCCGCCGTTCCGGGGTTCGCATGTCCTTGCTCGTCTATCTCGATTACGCCGGCATCGCGCTGTTTGCCGCGACGGGCGCGCTCGCCGCCTCGCGCAAGCAGCTGGACCTGATCGGTTTTCTGTTTTTCGCCATGGTGACGGGAACGGGCGGCGGCACCGTGCGCGATATCGTGCTCGGCCGCGTGCCGGTCTTCTGGGTGCTGAATCCGGCCTATATCCTGGTCTGCTGCATCGTGGGCGTCGTGGTTTTCTTCACCGCCCACCTCTTGGAATCACGCTATCGCCTGCTGATCTGGCTGGATGCGATCGGCCTTGCCGCCTATTGCGTGCTCGGCGCCGCCAAGGGGCTCGCCGCCACCGGCTCACCGACCATCGCGATCGTCACCGGCACGCTGACGGCAACCTTCGGCGGCATTCTGCGTGATCTGATGGCAAACGAGCCTTCGGTGCTGCTCAGGCCGGAGATTTACGTGACCGCGGCCCTTATCGGCGCCGGCGTGTTCACGCTCGCCAATGCGCTGGGAATGCCGCTCTATCTGGCGTCTGCCTGCGGTGTCGTGGCGGCCTTTGCGGTGCGCGGCGGCGCTCTGTGGTTCGGCTGGACTTTTCCGACCTACAGGCACAAGCCCGGCCGGCACCCTGACGATGTCATGTAACGCGGGCGTCAGCCCTGCTTCGCCCGCAGCCGGATTACCACGTCGACATGGGCGATCTCCATGCCTTCAGGCGGCTCTGGCAGATTGGCGATCGTCAGGTTGCTGACCGGAATGTCGAGCACCTCGTTCTCGCCTTCGACGAAGAAATGGTGGTGGTCAGAAACATTGGTGTCGAAATAGGTCTTGGCGCTCTCGACGGCGAGAACGCGGATGAGGCCGGCTTCGGTGAACTGATGCAGCGTGTTGTAGACGGTTGCCAGTGACACCGGCACGCCGGCGGCAACGGCCTCCTCATGCAGTTCCTCGACCGTCAAGTGCCGGTCGCCCTTGGCAAAGAGCAGGTCGCCGAGCGCGACGCGCTGGCGGGTAGGCCGCAGGCCTGCGCCGCGCAGCCTGACCTCAATGGCGATCGGGAGTGCACCCGTCATCAAAACCAACTCCGATTATTCCTGCATAATTCAATCATGTTTCTTCAAGCGGTATAACTTTTGCACAGGAGCCTTTCAATAGTTCAATGGGGACAAGAGCCTGATAAACGCCGCCAAAACCGGCTTTTAACGCAAATAGGTCTGGTCGCAGCCCTGGCCTTCCTGTATGCGACCACCAAATAATAGCGCAAGCTTGGTCCGGGACCATGGATGAAGCCGCCTTGCTCGTGCTTCATTTTCTGAAGAACTTGGACTACACGTTCACATCCATGGGCTCACGCGGGAGGGAAAAGAAACTTTATGACGACCAGACAGTCCAGCTTCTCGTACGACGAACTCATTGCCTGCGCACATGGCGAGCTGTTCGGACCCGGCAATGCGCAGCTTCCGCTGCCGCCCATGCTGATGGTTCACCGCATCACCGACATTTCCGAAACGGGCGGGACCTTCGACAAAGGGTATCTCAGGGCCGAATACGACGTACGCCCCGACGATTGGTATTTTCCCTGCCATTTCGAAGGCAATCCGATCATGCCGGGCTGCCTCGGCCTTGACGGCATGTGGCAGCTGACCGGCTTCTTCCTGGGCTGGCTCGGCGAGGAAGGCCGCGGCATGGCGCTGTCGACAGGCGAAGTGAAGTTCAAGGGCATGGTCCGTCCGCACACGAAGCTGATCGAATATGGCATCGACTTCAAGCGCGTCATGCGCGGCCGCCTGGTCCTCGGTACGGCCGATGGCTGGTTGAAGGCGGACGGCGAAACCATATATCAGGCGGCCGATCTTCGTGTCGGTCTCTCAAAAGACAAGACGGCCTGAACCGCATCTTAAGCGGCTCACGAAACAAAAAAGGTTTGATCAGATGAGACGGGTAGTTGTCACGGGTCTGGGTATCGTGTCCTCGATCGGAAACGACGCCGCCGAAGTCACCGAATCCTTGCGGCAGGCAAAGTCGGGTATCTCCTTCTCCAGCGATTTCGCAGAACACGGCTTCAAGTGCCAGGTTTGGGGCAGCCCCGCGCTCGGCGCTGCGGAGCTTGCCGAACTGGTCGATCGCCGCGCCATGCGCTTCCTGTCGCAGGGCGGCGCCTGGAACCATGTCGCCATGAAACAGGCACTTGCCGATTCCGGGCTGGAAGAGAAGGACTACGCTCAGAACGAGCGCACCGGCATTATCATGGGCTCTGGCGGCCCATCCACCCGCACACTGATCGAGGCGGCCGACATCACCGTCAAGAACAACAGCCCGAAGCGCATCGGCCCCTTCGCCGTGCCGAAGGCGATGTCCTCGACCGCATCTGCCACACTTGCCACCTGGTTCAAGATCCACGGCGTCAATTACTCGATCTCGTCAGCCTGCTCGACATCGGCGCATTGCATCGGCAACGCCGCCGAGATGATCCAGTGGGGCAAGCAGGACGTGATGTTTGCCGGCGGCCACGAAGATCTCGACTGGACGATGTCCAACCTCTTCGATGCCATGGGCGCCATGTCCTCCAAGTACAACGATACGCCGGACAGCGCCTCGCGCGCCTATGACGTCAACCGCGACGGATTCGTCATCGCCGGCGGCGCCGGCGTGTTGGTGCTCGAGGAGCTGGAGCGCGCCAAGGCCCGCGGTGCGAAGATCTATGCCGAAATCGTCGGCTACGGCGCAACCTCGGACGGTTACGACATGGTCGCCCCCTCGGGCGAGGGCGCCATCCGCTGCATGCGCCAGGCGCTTGCATCAGTCAAAGGCGACGTCGACTACGTCAACACTCACGGCACCTCGACGCCGGTCGGCGACAGCAAGGAAATCGGCGCCATCCGTGAAGTGTTCGGCGCCAAGATCCCGCATATTCAGTCGACCAAGTCGCTGACCGGCCATTCGCTGGGTGCGGCCGGCGTGCAGGAATCGATCTATTCCCTGCTGATGATGCAGCACGGCTTCATCGGCGAAAGCGCCCACATCACCGAGCTCGATCCCGAATTCGAAGGCGTGCCGATCGTGCGCAAGCGTATCGACGATGCGAAGATCGATATCGCCCTCTCCAACTCCTTCGGCTTCGGCGGGACGAACGCCACGCTCGTCTTCCAGCGCTATAACGGATAATAAAATGACTGGAATCATGCAGGGTAAACGCGGCCTCATCATGGGCGTCGCAAACAACCACTCGATCGCCTGGGGAATTTCAAAAGCTCTTGCCGCACAGGGTGCGGAACTCGCCTTCACCTATCAGGGCGATGCGCTGGGCAAGCGCGTCAAGCCGCTTGCCGCCGAAGTCGGCTCCGATTTCGTGGCGCCCTGCGACGTCGAGGACATCGCCTCGGTCGACGCTTTGGTCGACGCGATCGAACAGCGCTGGGGCAAGCTGGATTTCATTGTCCACGCGATCGGTTTTTCCGACAAGAACGAGCTGAAGGGTCTCTACGCCGACACGACGCGCGAGAATTTCAGCCGCACCATGGTCATTTCCTGTTTCTCTTTCACCGAGATCGCCAAGCGCTGCGCGCCGTTAATGGAAGACGGCGGCGCGATGCTGACGCTGACCTATAACGGCTCGACGCGGGTCATCCCGAATTACAATGTCATGGGGGTCGCCAAGGCAGCGCTCGAAGCTTCGGTGCGTTATCTTGCCGCCGATTACGGCCCCCGCGGCATCCGCGTCAACGCTATATCGGCCGGCCCGATCCGCACGCTCGCCGGTGCCGGCATCTCAGATGCGCGCGCGATCCTCTCCTGGAACCAGCGTAACGCGCCGCTGCGCAAGACCGTCACCATCGACCAGGTCGGCAATTCGGCTCTCTACCTGCTTTCTGACCTTTCCGCCGGCGTCACCGGGGAAATCCACTTCGTCGACGCCGGTTTCAACGTTACCTCCATGCCGACGCTAGACACGCTGCGCAGGGCCGACGTCGAGTAGACACTCCCTTGATGTGAAACGTAAAGGCCGTGCGCAGATGATGCGCACGGCCTTTTTCTATCGATGGAATGCCCGGTAGCGAGGCAGGCTAAACTCTATTTCTTCGCCCACAGCACCTTGAAGCGGGCGTTGCGGCAGGTTTCGCCGCTTTCCCTGAAATTCGCCGCCAGAACCGGCTCGTAGGGCAGGCCGCGATTGGCGACCAGCATCAGACGGCCGCCGCCGCGTAGCGCAGATGCGGCGGTTTTGATCATTGCCTGGCCGAGCGCCGGCTCGGCTGCGTGGCCCTCATGGAAGGGCGGGTTCATGATGACGAGATCGTATTTGTCCTTGACCGGCTCGCCCGCCAGATCGTGCCAGAAGAAGCGCGCAGGCGCGTTCGGGCAGTTCTCCGCCAGATTGTCCCTAGCAGCCTCCAGAGCCGCGTGATCGGCCTCGTAGAGGTCGAGGCGGGTCAGTCCGCGCGACCTCTGTGCCAACTCGACGGAGAGATAACCCCATCCGGCGCCGAAATCCGCCACATCGCCGGTAAAATCCTGCGGCAGGCGCGAGGCGAGCAGTTCCGACCCGGCATCGACCCGGTCATGTGAGAACATGCCGGCGGTGGCATTGAAACGGCCGTCGACGCGTACCGGCGCCTTTGCCAGCTTGGAGACGATCTCGTCGGCGTCGGCAGGGCGGCCGAACCAGAAGGCGACACCGTGATATTTCGGCATATGGTCGATGGCGAGGCCGAAACCTTCGAGGCGCTTGCGCAGCGGCTGGATGCCGTCTTCCTTGGCGCCGGCAACGACGATCAGGCCGCCGGCCCGCGTGCGAGCGATGGCGGCGGCAAGATTGGCCTCGTTCTCGCCCTTGTGCTTCGTGCAGAGCACCAAGGCAGCATCGTAGTCCTCGCCGTCGATCTCGGGCTTTGCTTCGATCCGCTGCGCCTGAAGCTGCCGGTAGAGCGGCCGGAAGCCCTGGACGGCGCTGAGCGTGGCAGCAAAACCTTCCGGCAGCGCAAAGCCTGCCTCGGCACCGAGGAAGAGCACGCGCTCGGCCTCGCCGGGCGCCGCGACCGTGCCGCTGGCAAAGGGATGGAACAGGGTCTTCAGCGTCTCGCGGCTCATGGGTCTCGTCTCGTTAAAGCATGTCGCGCAAAAGTGTCGAGCGGTTTCAAGGCCACGACATGCGCAAAACCAGGATGCAAAAAGGGCGCGGAAGATTCCCGCGCCCGGAGTGAAATCTGGGAGACGCGGCTTATTCGGCCGCTTCTTCCTTCTTCTTCTCGTTCGCGATCTCCTGGCCGGTGGCCTGGTCGACGACCTTCATCGACAGGCGAACCTTGCCGCGTTCGTCGAAGCCGAGCAGCTTGACCCAGACCTTGTCGCCTTCCTTGACGACGTCCTGCGTCTTGGCAACGCGCTCGGACGCCAGCTGCGAGATGTGGACGAGGCCGTCACGGGCGCCGAAGAAGTTGACGAAGGCGCCGAAGTCGGCGGTCTTGACAACAGTGCCTTCGTAGATCTGGCCGATTTCAGGCTCGGCGACGATCGAGTGGATCCACTTGCGGGCCGCTTCGATTTCCTTGCCTGAGGAGGAGGCGATCTTGACGGTGCCGTCATCTTCGATGTTGATCTTGGCGCCGGTCTTTTCGACGATTTCGCGGATGACCTTGCCGCCGGAGCCGATGACTTCGCGGATCTTGTCGACCGGGATGTTCATGACTTCGATGCGCGGAGCGAATTCGCCGAGCTGGCCGCGGCTTTCGGTAATGGCCTTCGCCATTTCGCCGAGAATGTGGGCACGACCGCCCTGGGCCTGGCCAAGGGCAACCTTCATGATCCCTTCGGTGATGCCGGCGATCTTGATGTCCATCTGCAGCGAGGTGATGCCGTCGGCAGTACCTGCAACCTTGAAGTCCATGTCGCCGAGGTGGTCTTCGTCACCGAGAATGTCGGAGAGGACGGCGAAGCGATCGCCTTCCAGGATCAGGCCCATGGCGATACCGGCAACCGGCTTTGCCAGCGGAACGCCTGCATCCATCAGGGCGAGCGAGGTGCCGCAGACGGTCGCCATCGAGGACGAGCCGTTCGACTCGGTGATCTCGGAGACGACGCGCAGCGTGTAGGGGAACTGCTCAGGCGTCGGCAGCATCGGACGGATGGCGCGCCATGCGAGCTTGCCGTGGCCGATTTCGCGGCGGCCCGGGGAGCCCATGCGGCCGGTTTCGCCAACCGAGTAGGGAGGGAAGTTGTAATGGAGCAGGAAGCGCTCCTTGTACATGCCCGTCAGGCTGTCGACATACTGTTCGTCTTCGCCGGTGCCGAGCGTGGCAACCACGATGGCCTGCGTTTCACCGCGGGTGAACAGTGCCGAACCATGGGTGCGCGGCAGAAGGCCGACTTCCGATACGATCGGACGAACGGTTTCGAGGTCGCGGCCGTCGATGCGGCTCTTGGTGTCGAGGATGTTCCAGCGGACGATTTTCGCCTGCAGGTGCTTGAAGATCGCGCCGACTTCTTCGGCCGTGTACTTGGCTTCGCCTTCCTCGGGCAGGAAGTGTGCCTTCACCTTGGCCTTGACGGCGTCGACGGCGGCGTAGCGGTCAGCCTTCTGAGTGATCTTGTAGGCTTGGCGAAGTTCAGCTTCGGCAAGGCCGAGCATCTCGGTTTCGAGAGCGGAATAGTCTTCCGGCTGGAAGTCGCGCGGCTCCTTGGCGGCCACTTCGGCGAGCTTGATGATCGCGTCAAGAACCGGCTGGAAGCCCTTATGGCCGAACATGACGGCGCCGAGCATGACTTCTTCGTTGAGTTCCTTGGCTTCGGATTCAACCATCAGCACGGCGTCGTAGGTGCCGGCGACGACGAGATCGAGGCTCGATTCGTCCATCTCGTCGAGATGCGGGTTGAGAACGTATTCGCCGTTGATGTAGCCGACACGCGCACCGCCCACCGGGCCCATGAAGGGAACGCCGGAGAGCGTCAGCGCTGCCGAGGTCGCGACCATGGACAGGATGTCCGGGTTGTTCTCGAGGTCATGCTGGATGACGGTAACGACGACCTGCGTGTCGTTCTTGTAACCTTCCGGGAAGAGCGGGCGGATCGGGCGGTCGATCAGGCGGGAGACGAGGGTCTCGTTCTCGCTCGGGCGCCCTTCGCGCTTGAAATAGCCGCCGGGGATCTTGCCGGCTGCGTAGGTCTTTTCCTGGTAGTTGACGGTGAGCGGAAAGAAGTCCTGGCCGGGCTTCGGCGCCTTGGCCGAGACGACGGTGGCGAGAACGACGGTTTCGCCGTAGGTGGCAAGAACGGCGCCGTCGGCCTGACGGGCGATCTTGCCGGTTTCGAGCTTCAGCGGGCGGCCGGCCCACTCGATTTCGACTGTGTGTGTATCAAACATGATTTGTCCTTCAATGCGGGAGCACGCGCCATCGCCGATACCAGGGCGCAGCGCACAGTCGACCGCAAATAATGTGACGTATCACGGGCAAGACAACGGGAGGCTTTTCATCCTCGGTTCCTCGACAAATCCGAGATCCCTTAGAAAACCAGGCCAAAGCTTTGAAGAAGCCTTGGCCGAAAGCATCCGGCAATCCTGCCCCATGACAGGTCAACGGTTGGTTTGGCAGAACCGGCCCATCCGGGTCCGCCGATCTTTCCACCGCTTCCAGATTGGGCGCGGCTGGAACATTTCATCGGGAACAGTGTCCCCAAACAGGATCCGGCGGGCGCTCGGAAAGCGCCCGCCGGACAATCTTAGCGGCGGATACCCAGGCTGGAGATCAGCTTGGAATAGCGGCCTTCATCCTTCTTCTTGAGATAATCAAGAAGCGAGCGGCGGCTCGAAACCATCGTCAACAGGCCACGGCGGGAATGGTTATCCTTCTTGTGGTCCTTGAAGTGTTCGGTCAGGTTGTTGATGCGTTCGGTCAGGATCGCGACCTGGACTTCCGGAGAACCGGTATCGCCTTCGGCGGTTGCGTATTCCTTGATCAGCGCAGACTTGCGCTCAGCAGTGATCGACATCGGGTGATCCTTTCTAAGAGAGGAGATAAAGGTCGCCAAAAGCCGGGATGCCGTCCAGCTTTGGCCGTGAATGCGAGCAGGCGAACCTGACGCTGGCGCTGCCTATAAACCAATTAAGCAGCGATGGAAAGAGGGGAGCGCCCGCGTCGGTTTTCAGCGGCCCGCCATCGCCTCCCGGATCATCGCATCGTAACCCGCGGGATCCTGCAGCATGGCGAAATGGCTGGCCTCTTTCAGGATCACCAGCTTTGCGCCCGGAATTTCTTTCGCCATCATCTCGTTATGGTCGAGCTTCACGGCTTCGTCGTGATCGCCGATGGCGAGCGTGACCGGCACCGTGATCTTTCCGAGATCCGCTGCCGTCCAGGCCGGCTGTGTCGCCCACATCTCGGAGATCTGGGTGACGAAGGCGTCGTACTCGTTCGGCGTCGGCGACAGCTTCCGGTACTGTTCGCCGGCGACGTTGATATAGTCGTTGAAGGTCTTGTTGCTCATGACGTCAGGCTTGACGCCGTCGGTCGTGACGTTGGCGGCCTGGGCAATGACGCGCGTCAGCTTTTCCGGATGGTTCATCGCCATGTCGATGCCGATGATGCCGCCGTCCGACCATCCCACCAGGGTCACCTTGCCGATCTTCAGATGGTCGAGAAGGGCTGCATAATCCGATGTCATCAGGTCGTAGCCGAAGGGCTTTTGGCTGCGCGTCGAGCGCCCATGCCCGCGGCTGTCGGCAACGATGACCAGGTGGTCTTTGGCGAATTCGGCGATCTGGTGACCCCAGACATCGGCATTGCCAAGCCCGCCATGGATGAAGAGCATCGGCTCGCCTTCACCATATTCGGCGTAATACATCTTGATGTCGTTCACCTCAGCCATGCCGCTGGTCTTCGGCACGGGCATCGCCGGAAAAGCCGGCAGCTCGGCCCAGCGCTCGCCGGATTGAGCGCCGGTAACGGTGAGAAACATCGAAAAGAACGTCAGCATGCGGATCGCGGTTGCGCGCATCATCATCCCCCTTGCCGGGCCGCCACGGCCCCTCGGGCGGCCATCGCCCGAAAGGAAGATATCGCATCGCTACCGCCTGACAATCGTCAGCTGCATAGGTTCAGGCAAAAACCCGCTTCGGGCGAAACTCGCCCTGGCCGATCTCGCCGATCGCGATCAGCCTGCCGCGGGCCGTCGCATAGGCTTCGCTTTCGGCAATCGGCGCATCGCGGCCGCGCACGAGGATCGGGTTGCCCATCTTCAGCCTGTGCGCCTGGTCGTCGTTGATGACGAGGTGGGGCAGGGCCGATAGCGCCTCGCAGGTGTCGATCAGCAGCGCGTCGAGGGCGGCAAGCCGCTCGTCCATGTCCTCGATCGCCTCCAGCGCCACGAGGTCCGCGAGCGGCACCATCGCTTCTTCCGCGAAGGGCGCGACGAAAGTGCGCCGCAGCCCGGACACATGGCCGTAACAGCCGAGCTCGCGGCCGAAATCGCGGGCAAGCGCCCTGACATAGGTGCCCTTGCCGCATTCCACTTCGAAATGCGCGCTATTCGCATCCGGGCAGGCGAGCAGGGTCAGCCGGAAGATATCGACTTCGCGCGAAGGGATTTCGACGGTTTCGCCTTCACGCGCCAGATCATAGGCGCGTTCACCCGATATCTTGATGGCGGAAAACTGCGGCGGCACCTGGCAGATGGTGCCGATGTAGCTGGGCAGGATATCGCGGATCTGTTGTTCGCTGGGACGGTTGTCCGAGCTTGCGGTCACCTCGCCTTCGAGATCGTCCGTTGCCCGCTCTTCGCCCCAGCTGACCGTGAATTCATAGATCTTGCGGCCGTCCATCACATAGGGAACGGTCTTCGTCGCATCGCCGAGCGCGATCGGCAGCATGCCGGAGGCGAGCGGATCGAGCGTGCCGGCATGACCGGCCTTCTGCGCCTTGTAGAGCCACTTGATCTTGGAAACGGCTTCCGTCGAGCCGAAATCCACCGGTTTGTCGAGGATCAGCCAGCCGGAAATCGGCCGGCCTTTGGGTTTGCGTGGTTTGGACATGCGTCTCTTCTGTTTATTGTTCGTCGTTATCGCCGTCGAGGTCGCGGCGCACCTCGGGCGAACGCAGCAGCTCGTCGATTTTCTTGTAGTTGTCGAAGCTGGTATCGTCGCGGAAGCGCACCTCCGGCATGTATTTCATCTGCCGAAGCTGCTGCCCGAGCCTGCCGCGGATATACCTCGCATGACGGTTCAACGCCTCGATGACCACGCGGTGGTCGGAAACGCCGAGCGGCGTCACATAGGCGGTGGCGATCTTCAGGTCGGGCGACATGCGCACTTCCGAGATCGAGATCACCGTCGCTTCGATGACATCGTCGCGCACTTCGCCGCGCTGCAGTACCTGGGTAATCGCGGCGCGGACCTGTTCGCCAACGCGCAGCATGCGCTGCGAAGGCGCGGAAGAAGTTGCTCTGGTCATTGTTATCTCTATTTGCCGATGCGGCTGGGAATCGAACCCGTCAAAGGAGAGCGTCAATGACTCCTTTGGCCGAAAAGGTCAAGCCGGCGGATGCCCGAAAGCCATCCGCCGGCTGGCGAATGGCTTTCGGAAAGCTGATGCTGCGCTTAAAGCGCGGCGGTTTAGAGCGTGCGCGTGATATGTTCGACGCGGAAGCACTCGATGACGTCGCCGGCGCGCATATCCTCGTAATTTTCGAAGGCCATGCCGCATTCCTGGCCCATCGGTACTTCGGAGACTTCGTCCTTGAAGCGCTTGAGGGTCTTGAGCTTGCCTTCGTGAACGACGACGTCGTTGCGGATGAGGCGGACGCCCGCACCGCGTTCGACCTTGCCTTCGACAACACGGCAGCCTGCGACCTTGCCGACCTTGGTGATGTTGAACACCTCGAGGATTTCGGCATTGCCGATGAAGGTTTCGCGCCGTTCCGGAGAGAGCAGGCCCGACATCGCTGCCTTCACGTCATCCACCAGGTCGTAGATGATGTTGTAGTAGCGGATTTCGATGCCTTCGCGCTCGGCGAACTGGCGTGCCTGCGTATTGGCGCGAACGTTGAAGCCAATGATGGCCGCGTTCGACGCTTCGGCGAGCGAGATATCCGACTCGGTGATGCCGCCGGCGCCCGAATGGACGATGCGGGCGCGGACCTCATCGGTGCCGAGCTTTTCCAGTGCGCCGGCAATCGCTTCGATCGAGCCCTGCACGTCACCCTTGATAACCAGCGGGAACTCCTTAATGCCGGCGCTTTGGCGCTGCATCATCATCTGTTCCAGCGAACCGCGCTGTCCCGACTGGCGGGCAGCAGCCTTGTCGCGGGCCAGACGCTGACGATATTCGGAGATCTCGCGGGCGCGGCTTTCGCTTTCGACGACGGCGAACTTGTCGCCCGCCTGCGGCGTGCCGGAAAGACCGAGAACCTCGACCGGAGTCGCGGGACCCGCTTCCTTCACATGGTCACCCTTGTCGGTGACGAGGGCGCGCACGCGGCCCCAGACGTCGCCGGCGACGATGATCTGGCCCGGACGCAGCGTGCCCTTCTGGACGAGCACGGTCGCGACCGAACCGCGGCCACGATCGAGCTGGGCTTCGATGACGGTGCCTTCGGCAGTCCGGTTCGGGTTGGCCTTGAGATCGAGAATTTCCGCCTGCAGCAAGATCGCCTCAAGCAGCTTGTCGAGGTTCTTGCCGGTTTTGGCCGAAACTTCGACGTCGAGCACTTCACCGCCCATAGATTCCACGAAGACTTCGTGCTGCAGCAGCTGGTTGCGGACCTTCTGCGGATCGGCCTCGTGCTTGTCGACCTTGTTGATCGCAACGATGATCGGAACACCGGCCGCCTTGGCGTGGTTGATCGATTCGATCGTCTGCGGCATGACGCTGTCGTCGGCTGCAACGACCAGGATCGCGATGTCCGTCGCCTGGGCGCCGCGGGCACGCATGGCCGTAAAGGCGGCGTGGCCGGGAGTGTCGATGAAGGTGATCTTCTGACCGCTCTGCTCCACCTGATAGGCGCCGATATGCTGCGTGATGCCGCCGGCTTCGCCGGAGACCACGTTGGCATGGCGGATGGCGTCGAGCAGCGAGGTCTTGCCGTGGTCGACATGGCCCATGATGGTGACGACGGGCGGGCGCGAAACCAGTTCGCCATCCTCGTCGGAGACGTTGAAGATGCCGAGTTCGACGTCGGATTCCGACACGCGTCGGACCGTATGGCCGAATTCGCTGGCGATGAGTTCGGCAAGGTCGGCGTCGATGACGTCGCCCGGCTTCATCATCTGGCCTTCCTTCATCAGGTACTTGATGACGTCGACGGCGCGTTCGGACATACGCTGCGACAGTTCCTGAATGGTAATCGTCTCTGGCAGAACCACCTCGCGGGAGATCTTCTCGCGGGTTTCCTGCATCTGGCCGCGACGGAATTTCTCCTGCCGGCGGCGCATGGCCGAGAGCGAACGGCCGCGGGCATTATCCTCGCCGTCGACGTTGGCAGTGGAGATCGTCAGCTTGCCGCGACGGCGCTCTTCATCCGTCTTCGGACGTGTCGTGACCGGCTTTGCCGGTTCCGGACGAACGACGCGGCCACGAACCGGGCCGCCTCGCGCGGCACCCCGATCGTCGTCTTCCTTTTCGTCGCGGCGGCCGCGAACGGCGCCGGGGGCGACAGCACCCGCTGCCGGACGGGCAGCAGTTGCTGCTCCAGCCGCATCGGGCCGGCGCGCGGCAGGTGCCGAGGATGCCGGTTGCTGTGCCTGCGGGGCGTCGGCTGGAGCCGCTGCTGCGGCTGCCGGTTCAGCAACTGGAGCGGGCGCTTCAGCCTGCCGGATAGCTTCTTCGGCGGCCCTGCGGGCAGCTTCTTCGGCTTCGGCTGCCTTGCGGATCACCTCTTCGGCGGCCCTGCGCTTTTCTTCCTCGGCGCGGCGGATCGCATCCTGGGCGTCACGCGCTTGGGCGTCGGCAAGCGCCCGGCGGCGAGCGTCCATTTCCTCAGGCGACAGATGGTTAAGCACCACCGGCCGCGGACGGTCGTTCTGGCGCGGCGCCTGGTGGGACTGCTGCGGACGCTGGTTCGTCTGGCTGTTGTTGCCCTGCTGGATCCGCGGTGCCGGCGTCGGCTGCTGCGGGCGTGCCTGCACCGGCGCGGGCGCCGGTTCGGCTGCACGCACGGGAGCCACCGGAGCGACAGGTGTGATCGGCTTTTCGTCTTCCGGGCGCATCGGGCGCCGCTTGCGGGTCTCGACGACGACCGCCTTGGTGCGACCTCGACCCATATCCTGGCGAACGGTGCCCTGGCTCATCCCCGATGGTTTCAGGGTAAGCGTCTTTTTGCCCGTCACGCTGATTGTCTTATCGTCGTTACTATCGGTCATTCGTTCCCGTTCCTTCGGACAGGGAGCGATGACTAGATCAGACCCTGTCGTTCAATACTTGTCGATCAATGAGAATGCGACCGGCCCATGCCGGTGACCGCCTCATTGTTTTTGCCGGCCAGCGCCGCCCGCTGCCCGGGACTGACCGCCAATACGGTACTGTTCGAGCATCTTTGCGCGCTTCACTACACCCTCACCCGCCTGCCCTGCAAGCACTGCGGCATGGATAAAAGCATTCTGGCCCATCAGGCCTTCCATTTCGCTCTCCGAGAAGAGACGGAAGGAAGGTATCTCCTCCTCGGTCTCCATTCCGAGGTGCCAGGCCTTGCGGGCCTGGTCGATTTTCCGGACGCCGTC
>Ga0209051_1000196_pt1 | contig 107028 bp, 116 predicted proteins | sample AraplaCvi_mMS_r2_2_FD_184286 | JGI IMG/M metagenome (GOLD analysis project Ga0209051, IMG submission 184286) | Arabidopsis root microbial communities from North Carolina, USA - plate scrape MF_Cvi_mMS_r2 (SPAdes) (version 2) | ecosystem: Host-associated > Plants > Roots > Endosphere | place...
GCCGCGCGGCACGCTCGGACGCACCAGCACCGCCCGGCCCGTCGCATCCACACCATGCAGGGCAAACACGTTCTTGGCGAGATCGATACCCAACGTCACAATGCTCATGGACTTCCCCTTTCGAGCGTGTTGATGAGACTTCGACAATCCCATCGTGGCACTTCGTTGCCGGTTACCGCAAATGCGCGGTCGCCTCGGGACGGGGAAGTCCCTTTCATTCGTTAGACGGCACATGCAAGGACTGCGCTTTAACGTGTTTGGCCGCCTGTTCCTCATTCGGCGCGAGGGCGGACAGTGGCAGGCCTATGCGCTCGGAGCAGACGGCAAGCGTGCTCCGGCTGGATTCGTGGTTCCCGAATTTGTCGAAGACTCGGAAATGGAGCAGTACCTGTACGATCTGTTCCACGAAAGCGCGGTTCCCGGAAACGGGGATGTTCGGAGGCTCTCTTGAGAGTCACCGCCTCTGTCTTTGCTATGAGTCCGAGTCAGATCGAGAGTGCGATTGGCGGGCTCATTGCGGCCGGTGTTGGAGTGTGGGCCATCCTCACGCGCCGAATTTCTGTCGGGGAAGACGAGTTCGGTGAGCCCACCTATTGGGTATATGGGTGGCGCGCCGTGCTCGTCGGATGCCTGGCTCTGGCCGTGTCCTGCGTGCTTTTCGCTTCGGCGGCTGGTCTCATTCACCTGGAGTGACGCACATGCCGGTACTGTCACTTGTCGATCGACTCGGACGCCCAACTACGTATGCTCCCTGCGGTCGCCGGTCACCTTTGCGTTAGTCGTCATGGGGCACTCCGTTACCGGTCTCGTCGGGGCGCAGGAGCTGCTGGAGCGTTTCGCCGAACGCCGAGCGCTTCACCCCCCGGTTTCTCTCATCGAAGGCCTGGCGATCCTGCCCCTGCGCGATCGAGATTTAGACGCGTTCCTGTTGCCCCCGATGACTGGTCACCCTGAGGGGTTCACGTATCTCTCAGAGCAACTGGCCAAGGAACTCCGACTGGCGTCCGTCGGGGGCATGCTGATGTACTTCGAGACGGAGTATTTCGGAGGCAGCGGCGTGCAAGGCGCGGCGGTCTTTTGCGACGGTGCCACGGTGTTCGGTCCCAAAGCAGCAGAGTTCGGTCCTATCAACGAGGCATTGGCTCGGCTGGGCGTTCGCGTCTCATCACCTGGCCGCGACGAATTTGACACAGTCGGTCTCGATCGGCACCGCCATACAGAGGATTGGCTTGGCGAGGGGCGCGGCGATGACGACTAACAGGTCAGTCGACTCGGACACGTTGCGGCAAGGGGCCGCACGGCGCCGCTGGAAATCCTGCACCATGCGGCCCCTTGCCGCAACGTGCCGGTCACCTTCACGTTACGGCACCGCCATGGCCCTGACCGAACTAGAGAACGCCCGCGCTAACAAGACCCTCGGCGAATTCATTGACCGCCGTAGGCCGGCGCCGCACGTTCGTCACGAGCTTGACTTGGGGTATCGAGTGCCCGGGCAAAGCGTCGAGGTCTATGAGGTCCGACCTGCATGGGACCGGCCCGGCGAGAGGATGGAGAGACCCATTGCGAAAGCCACTTTCGTTCGAACTCAGGACGTGTGGCAGGTTTACCTGGCAGCGTGCCGATCTCAAATGGCATCTGTATGAGCCGGCTTCAGAGGTTCCGGGACTTCGTGAGTTCGTGTCCGTGTTGGAGGATGATCCTCATGGCTGCTCTTGGGAGTGAGGTGCCGTATAACAGATCAGTCGTCTCGGACACGTTGCGGCCTTCACGTTAACCAGGGAGGTATCGTGCGTAACGAAAGCCCTGGCAACCGCCTCACGTGGCAGCGCGTGAGCAACTGAGACCTTCACGTGGCAGGTTCGTCGTCGCTGCTGGCGCGTTCGCATCCCGAACGGCCGCTGCGTTGGTGCTTGCCCGGCCCGTCATCGGCACACCGGTCTGCGCCGCTCCATCCCGATCGGGTTTCGTTGTGATGGCCAGCCCCAGGCAGGCTCGCGCAACCGCGGTACGGCGGCCGCCTCACGCCTGCGTCGCCTGCCCCACCACCACATACCACGCGACCAGCCCCGCGCACAGCAACGCGCCGGGCAGGTAGCGCCCCGTGTGGCGATAGGCGAAGGTGGAGACCCAGGCCACCAGCGCCATCAACGGCACGAAGTTGATCGCGATGATCGTGCGCAGCGCGTCGTACATGTGGAACTCGATCATCCGGTTCGTGCCGAACATCAGGCCGTACTGCACGACCAGGAACAGCACGAAGCCCCCGGCCAGCGCGGCGAACGACACCAGGTACTGGCCACGCGTGGTCGCGGCGCCGGGGGTCAGCACGGTGTGCAGCGAGCGCAGGGCGATCGTGAAGAACACCGCGAAGGCGACCAGGTAGACCGGGAACGCCGCGGCCTGCCAGCGGCTCATCGGCTTGAAGGCCATGAACCAGAAGCGGAAGTCGACCTGGAACAGGAACTGCACCGTGGCGACCAGCGCGTAGGTGACCGCGAAGGTGGCCGCGGCCAGCGTCAGCGCGCGCAGCGGCCGGTCGACTGCGCGGGCCTTGGGCGTGCCCGGGAGGAAAGAGGCGGCCAGCACGATCAGCGCATTGCAGACCGCCCAGAACGCGATCTCGTTCGAGAAGGCCTGGGGCAGCCAGGGCGTGGCGGGCAGCAGCGAGCCGCCCAGGCGGGCCAGCGGCAGGAAGGTCACCGCGGGCACGAGGGCGCCGAACGCGAGCGCGAGCCACCATCGGGTCGATCGTGCTGCCTTCTCGTGCACGTCGGGCTGTCCCTGGAGCGAACTGAAGTAGGGCGTGGCGAGCAGCAGGCCGAACGCACCGGGCACGAAGACGGCCAGGCCGATCAGCGCGAGCAGCGTCCCCGCTTCCTTCCAGTACCAGGTTTGGTCCGCGGCGGGCCGGGGCGTTCCGCCCTGCAGCGTGCGCTGGAACCAGTCCAGGCTGTGCCCGATGGCCGTGGGGGAGATGTGGTCCATCGGGTGGGTGATGGCCGGCGCGTACAGCACGCGCCCCGTTCCCGCGGCGACGTCCCCGTAGACCCGGCCCGGCTCGATCGCGGCGCCGGTTCCGAACACCTGCTGCAGCTTCTTGCTGCCGGCGACGTCGGCCGCCGTGGCCACCTGCCACATGATGCCGGGGAACTCGTCGTACTTGCTGAACACGAGCGCCAGGTTGCGCGGGAACTGTGGCGAGCCTTCGGGCGCGAACGGCTTGCCCGTGCTGGATCCTTCGAGCACCAGCGCCTTGTACGCGTCGGGAAGCGCGGCCGCCGCGTTGACCACCGTCCAGCCGCCCATGCTGTGGCCTTCGAGGCCGATGTTGTCCTTGTCAACGATGTCCAGGCTGCGCAGGTACTTGAGGCCGTCGATGCCGCCGAACGCATTGGCGAACGCGGGCGGCGCGCTGTACCCGTGGCCCGTCTGGTCCAGGGCCAGGACCACGTAGCCCCGGCGCGCGAACTCGATGGCGAAGCCGCTTTGCGCCTCGCGTGAGTTGAAGTAGCCGTGCACCGCCAGGATGCCGGGCGCCGGCGTCTTGGCGGTGGCGTTGGGCGGCACGTACAGGTGCGCGCTCATCGGCGTGCCGTTGCTGCCGGTGAAGCGGACGTCCTGGATGCGGATGCCCCCGGCCGTCTGTACCAGGCAAGCCAGCAGCGCCCCGGCCAGGACCATCAGCAGGCCCGCGAGGGCGAGGCGCCAGGACGGGCGGGTGGGTGTATCTGCTTGGGTCACGGGGTCTCCTCCTGGGATCGTTGACTGCCGGAAGGTGCTCGACGGTGCACCTTGCGGGCGCAATCTAGGCACAAGCGGCCGCCGCGTCTTGGCGAAACGGGACGCCTTGTGCAATCCGGATCAGGCACGCCCGACACGGCGTCTTGCCGGCCACACGGGCTTCCACCAATGCCGCTGACCGCCCGTGCTGCCTAGCATCCGGAACCAAGCACATCCAATGCCCAACGCACCCCTGCCCGGTCCCCACGGTCTCTACACCGTTTCGGTCATGCCGCGTTTCCTGTTCGGCAGCCAGCGCGTCGGCTGGCAGGGCGCGTACTTTGCCGACATCCAAGGCGCGCCGGAGGGCGTGGTGGACCACGGGCACGAGCGCTATTGCGTGCAGCGTGGCATGCACCGCGAGGACAGGCGCGCGCTGGGGCGACGGTCCTGGCTAGCCTTCCCCTGCGGCTTCTCGGTCTGGCGGCCCGGTGACGAGCAGCGCTTTCACTGGCGCCACGGCGGCCGCTCCCAGTTCCTCTTCATCGCGCCCGCGCAGGTGGAAGCCGTGCTGGGCGACGCGCGTCCGTTTGCGGCCCTTGGCCAGGAGGCGCCGCTGCGTTCGCGGCTGCTGCAGCTCACGTTCGACGCGCTCCAGGCCGACCTGGCCCAGGGCAGCCCCGCCGGCCCCCTCGTCGGCGAATCGCTGATCGCGGCGCTTGTCGCGCACCTCGCCGGACCGCATGGGCCATCTGCGGGCCGGGTGGCGACGCGCAAATGCGCACGGGCGATCGAACTCGTCCAGGCCCGCTTCGCCGAGCCCCTGACGCTGCGGGAACTCGCGCAGGCCGAGGGCCTGGGCTCGCGCCAGTTCTCGCGCGCATTCCGCCAGGCGACGGGGCGCTCGCCTTACCAGTACCTGCTGCAGCGCCGGATCGAACACGCGATGATCCTGATCGGCGAAGGCCTGTCGCTGGCGGAGGTGGCCGCGCAATGCGGCTTCTGCGATCAGAGCCAACTCACACGGATCTTCCAGGGACAGACCGGCACGACACCCGGTCACTACCGCGAGCGGATCGCGCGCTGAGCCGGGCCCTTCGCCAAGGCGCTCGCGCCGATGGGCCGACCCCCTGGCACCGGAGCGAGTTGCCTGGCTTGTTCGTCGTCCCGGACGTGCTTGGCGATCTGGGCGTCGCACCAGGCGAGCTCCCAGGGCGCACAATCAAAGCTCCTGGGTTCCTAGCGAATGGATGAAAGTCGCCTTTGTCCCGCTTCTTGTCGCTCTTAGCGGCGGACGCGCTATGGCACGCGTTTGGCTTTTTGCGCTGGATTCCAAGCTCAACATCCCGAATGCCATCATCCACGACCCGTCCACATTCAAGAAGCCCGCGTCACCAGCCGGCGGCTGCGGCGGCAGTAGCAGTTGCGATGGTTCAGGGAATGACGGGTGCGGCGGAGGGTGAGGAGGCGGCTGTGGCGGTGGCGGTGGCGGAGACTAGGCTGCTCGCGGTTCGCTCCAACAGGTCGGTCGACGCGGACACCCAACGGCAAGGCGCCGCGAGATGCCATTGGAAATTCTGCACCGTGCGGCCCCTTACCGCAACGTGCCGTTCGCCTTTGCGTTAGGCCGCACGGGGCGCGTAGCGGCGAATCCGGGCAGGGAGCAAAAGCGATGACTTTGGGAATGTATGGTGCGTTTGTCTTTACTGTCGCATTGCTCGTCTTCACGGCGTACTTCCTGCTTGGCGGACTGCCGCTACTCATACTCAAGCACGACGTGCCACTCGATGCGCGATTCGTTCGTGCCTTCTTCAGCGTCTACTACAGAGTCGCATTCTGGGCAGCTGTTGGCGCCGCCGTCAGTTATGCTCTCTGGGGACGATTCGGTTTCGCCGTTGGTGCGGCCGCGATTGCAGTCGTCGTGGTCATCCTGCGAAAGCACTTCCTCCAGGCCATGGAGGAGATTGGCGCCCAGATCGAGGGCGGCAACGCAGAGCCAATCCGACGTTTTCGCCGGATGCACGGGGCGGCGCTCCTGATTAACGTTGCATTGCTGGCTGTCCTCGTCTGGGGCACTATTCGGCTGTCGCAATCCTTGTGAGCGGATGCCTGCGCTGGCAAGTGCGGCCTGGCCGGTCAGTCGTCCGCTGCCCGCCGGTCGCACCTTACCTCGGTCGCCGGTCGCCTTTACGTGAGACCTCACTCACCTCCTGCGGAGAACTCGTGCCCTCGAAATTCCTGTCTGTCTTGTGCATGCTCGTGTTGGCGGGGTGTGCCGGCGTGAACCCCGAGAGCCTTCGCCCTGTTGTAACGGGGCGCTCGATAGTCGTCGGCGCGCCCATTCAATACCAGGAGTACTACCGAATAGCCGGCAATCGATTCCATTACACGATTGCGCAGGGGACGTACATCTCGAAGTACGAGGATGCGAACGGGACGTACTATGAGGGCCAGGATCTTTGTTTCTCGATCCGAATCGAAGCGGACTCCGCCGCGCGAGAAGGAAAGCCGCAACCTGTACCCCACAGTTATCGGTGTGGAATCTATTTGCCTGCAATGGCTTCCGCAGAGCCGAAGCTGTACTTCTACCCTGATCCCGAGATTTCACGCCAGATCTTCGCGGGTAGTACGGCGGTTGCGCCTGGTGCTCCGGGGGGAGTGCCGGGGACGCCGACCGCGGGAGCCGGAGGTGCAATTGCGCTTGGCTTCGCGCAAGCGATGGATGCTGCGGAACTGAAGAATCTGCACTTCTACCAGGATCAGCCCAAGCCGGGGCAGATCCGAGCTGCACTTCGGTGATGTCCGACAGGTCGTTCGGCGCGGACACGCGGCGGCACTGCGTCGCGAGGCGTGTTGGTGAGCGTACGTCTCGCGGCGCGATGCCGGTGCATGCCGGTCAATTCCGTGGGGCGCGGTGCGTGAACAGCCGCTGCACCAAACCCTTTCCCGATGCCCCCGCGCCGGCGGGTAGGATCCGGCGCAGGAGGAGTCGATGGTTCATCCGTTGTTGATGGCAGCCGTGCACGCGGTTGTGGGGGCCGTGGTCTTGCATTTCGTTCGGTCCATCTGGCGAGAAGACCAGGCGTTCCTGGATCTTGCGATAGCGTCGGCGGGGGCCGCATTGATCTCCCTGGTTCCAACCATTGGCGGATGGCTCGCCCCCTTGGTGATGCTCGGCTTGCTCTATTGGCGCTGTACCGCGAGTACCCAGATCCTCGGGGCTGCGGTGCTGACAGCGACCTTCCTGAAGGCGCTGGCGCTGGCTGCCCTGGCTTCGTTCTTCTTGGCGAGCAGGTGACGATGGCTATCCGCCCACGTTAGCCCGCATGTCGCCGTACTGTGTTCCTTTGCCTGATCAGAAACCTCCCTCGGGCTTTCCCTGAGATGCCACCTCAGAGCGTGGAGACCGCGCAACGCAAGCGTGTGAACGCGCGCACCGGCGTGACAAATTCGTGCGCATGTGAAAGTCGTCGTGGGTATAAGGTGAGTTGCCCACCCGAGAGAGCGCCCCGCCCGTGCGGGCCAAGGCGCCGGTGCCTGCAAAGGAGACACGCACATGAAGCAACTCTTCGCGACGCTGCTGCTCGCGCTGGCCGTGCTGCGGCCGGCCTGGGCCCAGGACATCGTCGTCGGCCAGTCGGTGCCGCTGAGCGGCAGCAATGCGGACATCGGCCGCGACATGCGTGACGGCGCGCTGGCCGTCTTCGCCAAGGCCAACGCCGGCAACGAGCTGGGGCGCCGCATCCAGCTGGTGACGCTGGACAACGCCAACAGCCGCCAGCGCGCAGCCGCCAACTCGGAGCAACTGCTTGGCCAGCACAATGCGATGGTGCTGTTCGGGTACAACTCGGCGACCAACAGCCTCGATGCACTGGACGCCGCGCAGCGGGCGCACATGCTGTTCTTCGCGCCCTTCAGCGGCTCGCTGAGCCTGCGCAACCATCCCAACGTCTACACCATCCGCGCCTCCTACAAGGACGAAGCGGCCAAGATCCTCTCGTCCAAGCGCGCGGTCGGCTCGGAGAAGGCCGTGGTCCTGTACTACGACGACGAGGTCGGCCGCAGCAACTACGAAGCGGTGGCGGCCACCTTCACCGAAGCCGGTCTCGGCACGCCCAAGGGGGTTGCCGTCAAGCGCGGCGCGGTGATGGATGCCGGCGCAGTGGACGCATTGCTGAAGGACGCCCCGCACTACGTGCTCGCCACCACGCAGTTCAGTGCGGTCGGCGACTACCTCAAGGCCGTGGCCGGCAGGCCCAATGCGGTTCCGGTGGCGGCCCTGTCCTTCGTCAATCCCGATGAACTGGCCGAGTCGCTCGGGAACATGGCGCGGGGCACCGTGGTGTCGCAGGTGATCCCGTCGCCGCGGCAGTCCAACCAGGTGTCGGTGCCCGTGGTCCGCAGCTGTGCCGAGGCGCTGATGGCGCTCAATGGCGCCAAGCTGAATTACACGTCCCTGGAGTCGTGCATCGCCGCGAAGACCCTGCTGCTCGCGCTGAAGAAGGCCGGCCCCAAGCCCACGCGCGAGGGCGTGCTGCAGGCGATGGGCACGCTGGGGCGCGTGGACCTGGGCGGCTACGCCCTCAACTTTTCTCCGACCAACCGGCACGGCAGTACGATGGTCGACCTGACCATCCTGTCGCGGGGCAATCGCTTCGTGCAGTAGGGGTCCCGCGGGAGGAGTGCGAATGCGACGGCGGCATGGAACAAAATGCAGGATGTCCTCGAAAGCAGCCAAGAGCATGTTTGGCGGCTTGCTGGTCCTGACGGGCGTTGGCACCGCGCAAGCCGAAGGGCCGGCGGTGACGTTCACCACTGCCGCATACGAATCCGTCGCGAACGAGAAGGCTGTCGTCCTGATCTCCGTCAACGTGAATCGCCGATGGAGGTGCGGACAGTTCGAGAACGCACAGTTGCAGGCCCTTGGCTTCGATCGGGCAGGTGCGGAGAAGGCGGCCTCTGACAAGGCGGACCTGGTCATCGAGGACGGCGCGCTCCCCGCAAGGAAGGGATTCGTCGACCTCGCCCTGATCGTCGACCCCGGCGAATATCTCCTGAGCAGCTACAGGATCAAGGCGGCCAGGTCGGTGTCGGAGGTCGGCTATTTCGCGGGGGAACGGGCCACCCTCGTCGCCGACGGCAAGTCGAAGGCCGGCACCTTTTCCGCGCGCGCCGGCGAAGTGGTCTATGTCGGTCACTTCTCCCTGGACTGTGCCGAGGCGCCGATCCCATGGCGCTACTATCTTGCGGACAAGGACGACTACGCGAAGTACCTGAAGATGGTCGCGCGGGAGTACCCGGGCTTTCCGACGGAGCAGGCGAAGTTCCGGCTCTTCGAGACGACGACGATGGGAAACCCGTACCAGCCCTCCGAGTAAGTCGCAGCAAAGGGACGATTCCATGACCTCGTTCGCGACCATGCGCCTGCCACCAACGCCCACGGTGGTTGCGCCCGACGGCTCGGATGTGCGTGTCCTGCTTTCCCTTCAGGGCGGCAGCATGGCGCACTTCGAGCTTGCCGCGGGGCAGGTCGCTCGTGCCGTCGTCCACAAGAGCGTCGAGGAAGTCTGGTTCGTCGTCGCCGGCCGCGGCGAAATGTGGCGCCGGCAGGATGGGCGCGAAGAGACCGTGCCACTGGAACCGGGCGTCTGCCTCACCATTCCCGCGGGAACGCACTTCCAGTTCCGCGCATCGGCCCACGAGGGCGTCGGCGTCGTCGCCGTCACCATGCCACCCTGGCCTGGCGAGGGAGAGGCGATGTTCGTGCGTGGTCCCTGGGAGGCCACGGATGGCGGAGTGGCAGATGGCCGTTGACCTTCACGCCGGCCCTCCCATGGAAGCTACATCTCCTGGTGCTACGTCAGCGGGAAGCCGCAGCAGAAGTACGCGCTCGAGCGGTTCGGCAAGGACTATCCCCGGCGCGGGTGGATCAAGCCGCTTCTGCTCGACTTGGCGGGGATCCTGGGGTTCATCGTGATCCTCTTTGTCATCGGCATCGGCATCGGGTTGCTCCAGGGGCGCTGACGCATCCGTCGGCGCGAGGCCTTCTGGCCGCTTGCAGGCTGCCCAGGAGGCCGTGCTAACCTTTCGTCCAAGGGAGGTGCGCTCGCCCATGCTGAAGACCTACACCGGAAGCTGCCATTGCGGCGCCGTCCGCTTCGAGGCGGACATCGACCTGAGCGCCGGCACCGGCAAGTGCAACTGCTCGATGTGCACCAAGAGCCGGAACTGGTCGGCCATCATCAAGCCCGATGCCTTCCGCCTGCTCGCGGGAGAAGAGGCGCTCAGCGAATACCAGTTCGGCACGAAGAGCGCACACCATCTCTTCTGCCGCCATTGCGGCATCCGTCCTTTCGGCCGCGGGTACATCGAGCAGATCGGGGGCGACTACGTGTCGGTCCAGGTCGCGTCGCTCGACAACGCCACGCCCGAGGAGCTCATTGCCGCCCCCGTGAAATACGCCAACGGCCGGGACAACGCATGGTGGGCCGAGCCCTCCGAGACCCGCCACTTGTGAGGCGCGGGGGTCAGAAGAGGACGACCCCGCCGACCTTGATGTCCTTGAACCAACCCTTCGCGGCGGTGCGGTTGCTGCTGCCGCCGATCGTGAGCATGACCGCGGGCGTCTTCGTGGCGTTGGCCGGCACGGCGTCCGGGTTCGGCCAGTTGTAGATGCACGCGTTCGGGTACGCGGCGATGAAGGCCTGCAGTGACGTGGGCGGAGTGGTGGACGGGCTGAGCGGCGGCAGCAGGACGGTCGTGCCGTCCGGTGCGCGGTTGTGGTTGTTGTCCGTCGCCTTCCAGTGGTTCGCGGTGATGCTGACGCTGTAGGTGGCGTAGCCGTCGGCATCGGGCACCGACACGCTCATGCTGGTGGAGATGGTGACCAGGTTGATCCAGCCGTTCGGGTCCCCATCGCATTGCTTGCTCACGGTGTAGTTGAGATACGGCGTGGCCGCGGAGGATGCGGCGCCGACGTTCTTGTATTGGAAGCTGACGCCGGGAAACGCGGACAGCTTCATGCCGTGGAAGACCTCCGTGCCGAAGTTCGCCCGGTTGCCCCTGGATCCGGTGTGATGGCTCGTCTGCGTGGGAAGGACGGCGATCTGCAGCGTCTCGAGCTGCAGGACGTCCACGGTGCCGTCCTTCACCGCCGAGGCCGATGCCTGGTTGTCCGAGAAGTCGATGGTGACGGCCTTGATCGGGGCGGGGGGCGTGTTCGAAGTGGTGATCTGCGCGACCAGGTCGGGCAAGGCGATGTCCTGTGCGGCCAGCGTCGTCATCACGGACTCGAGGTAATCGTCGTACGTATCCCCGGCCACCGGCGTGAACGCGACGGTCAACGGGTCGGCCGGCAACGGGGGGAGGCCGGCGGTCGCCAGCAGGCCGTTCACCTCGGTGACGGCCGCATCCAGCAAGGCCTGGGTGAGGGGAGCGCCGTTGGCCGCCCTGGTGGCATAGGCGCCGACCAGGGTCGTCAAGGGCGTCACGTTGACGTTGGTGGCCGCGAGGGCGTAGCCGTACAAGTGCACGCCCGCGGGCAGCGAGCCGCCCGTCACGGCGACGATGCAGGGGAAGGTTGCGTCGGGCACGTCGACTTGCCAGGTGCCGTTGGCGGCCGTGGTGGCGGTCACGGCGGACGCGCTGCCGCAGGTCACCGAGACCTGGCCGCTGGACACGGGCGCGCCGGTGGCGGCCGTGCCGCTCAGGGGGGTCATCACTTGAGGGGTGCCGCCCCCGCCCCCGCCGCCGCCGCTGCTGCCGGCTCCTCCTCCGCTCGCGTTGCCGTTGTTGTCACTGCCTCCGCCGCACGCCGCGACGGCAAGGAGGGCCAAAAGCGCCAGCGATGAACGGAGAAGGTCGAAGTTCATGGTGTTTGTGGGGAGGGGGAGGCGAATGACGGCTGCACTGGTCGCCCGCAAATCCGCGACCGATGGATGGTGAAGTGCCTTTGCGCCCTGCTCAACCGGGTTTCTCCTTCCTTCGATCGTGGAATCGCTACCGCTCATCGTTTCGCCGGGGCGAGCCCTGAAGCGAGAATGCCGCTTCACCCATGTCCGCATCATCCGGGCCGACTCCGATGTCTCGACCGCTGAAGTTTGAGTTCCCGCAATGGCTTTGGGCCGTGTTCGGCGTGACGATCGTGGCCATTTCACTGCCTCTCGCCATCCAGCAGGCTGCGCACGGCGAACTGCTCTTCGCCTGCACGGCCGGGCGACGCAGCACGGTTCCCCTGGCGGCGAGAAACTGGACGGCATTGAGTGGTCCGCTGGTGTACGTCTCGGTCGCCGGCTGGATGCTCGTCGCCGCTTCGGGCCTTTTCCTGTGTTGGAAGAGACAGAGGGTCTACGCGCCGGCAACAGGCATTGCCGGCTTCTGTGCGGTGGTCGCTGCCCTCTGGTTCGCATGCCAAGTAACCCGCTAGGCACGCTTGAACTGAAGGTGCCCCCTCCGCTCGTGGCGCTGGCGGCGGCCGTGCTCATGTGGCTTGCGTCGATGCTCGTGTCGCCGGTCCCGGTTCCGCTCGGCGCTCGCCTGTCGATGGCCGTGATCTTCGCAGGCGTCGGCATGGCCTTCGGCATCACCGCCATGGTCACCTTCCGGCGCGCGAGCACCACGGTCAATCCGATGAAGCCGGGGACGGCGTCGACCCTGGTCACGTCCGGCGTCTTCGGCATCACCCGGAATCCGATGTACGTGAGCCTGGTGCTGTACCTGCTCGCGTGGGCCGCGTACCTGTCCAACTGGCTGGCGCTGTTGATCGTTCCGGTGTTCGTGCTCTATATCAGCCGATTCCAGATCGTGCCGGAGGAGCGCGCCTTGCGGTCCCTCTTCGGCGAGAGGTACGGCGCGTACGCAGAACGTGTTCGCAGGTGGCTGTGAGAGAGGCAGACGCAATGATTCCCGGGTTCCCCGTGCAAGTCGAAGCCAGGCTGGAGGCGCTCCGGCAATTCCTGGCCTTGTGCATTCCCTCCTTGCACGGAGCCCGCCTGGTGGAATATCGCGGAGTGGACCTTCTCGGTGCGGTCGACGTGGCGCTCGCGGACCTGGAGACGCAAGTCACGCGGTCCTTGTCCGAGGGGCAACGCGTCGATTGGCTGTGCCGCAACGGGCGCCTGTACCTGCGCGCCTTCGCAGCCGATGCGCCGGCGCCTTCGTGGGAACGGGTCTTCGCGGAGGAGGACGTCGCCGATGTCAGGGCCATCCTGCGGGAGGCAGGCCTGGGCGACGATGCCTGAAGGGCCTCGGCGACTTCGCGTTCGCATGCCGTGAGCCTCGGCCAATAGCGCCAGCCCCCGCATTCCCGCGCCATGGAGTAAAACCGCTTCCGCCATGCGCACCGAACCGCACGCTCCCAGCGCCACGGCAGCCGCCGGCGGAGAAGCCGAGGTTCCCTGCACGCCCGGCCAGAAGCGCTGGGTGCTCGCCGCCGCGATTCTCGGCTCCAGCCTGGCCTTCATCGACGGCACGGTCGTCAACGTCGCCTTGCCGGCGATCCAGCGCGACCTGTCCGCATCCGTCTACCAGGCGCAGTGGGTCGTCGAGTCGTATGCGCTGCTGCTGGCGGCCCTGCTGCTGGCCGCCGGCGCGCTGGGCGACCGCTACGGGCGCCGACGGGTCTTCCTGCTGGGCACGGGGTTGTTCGGGGCGGCTTCGGTCGCCTGCATGCTGGCGCCCACCGTGCAGTGGCTCATCGCCGCGCGTGCCGTGCAGGGCGTCGGTGCGGCGCTGCTGGTGCCGGGCAGTCTCGCGCTGGTCAGCCTGGTGTTCGCGCCCCAGGAGCGCGGCGCGGCCTTCGGCACCTGGGCCGGCTTCAGCGCCATGGCCACCGCCGTCGGGCCCTTGCTGGGCGGATTCCTCGTCGACCGCTATTCCTGGGCCTGGGCTTTCGCGCTGAACATTCCCCTGTCGCTGGCCGTGCTGGCCATCGCCTGGAAGCACGTACCTGAGAGTTCGCTTGGGGGCGCCCGGGCGAGGCTCGACTACGCCGGCGCCGCGCTCGCGACGCTGGGGTTGGGCGGCATCGTGTTCGCCTTCATCGAGGCACCGGTGCGCCAATGGCGGTCGCCGGAGGTGCTGGTGGCGCTGGGCCTCGGCGTCGCCGGGCTCGCCGCCTTCCTGCGGGTCGAGCGGCGCCATCCCGCGCCCATGCTGCCGTTGCCCCTGCTGCGCAATCGCAACTTCGCCGGCGCCAACCTGCTCACGTTGCTCCTGTACGCCGGACTTGGCGGGGGGACCTTCTTCCTGCCGCTCAACCTGATCCAGGTGCAGGGCCTGTCGGCGACGGCTGCCGGTGCGTCCTTCCTGCCCTTCATCGCGATCATGTTCGTGCTCTCGCGCTGGGCGGGCAAGCTGGTGGAGCGCCGCGGCGCCCGCGGCCCGTTGATCGTCGGGCCCTGCATCGCGGCCTGCGGCTTCGGCCTGCTGGCGCTGCCGGGCGCGGACAGCGGCTACTTCCGCGGCTTCCTCGCCGGCGTCTCGGTGCTGGGCCTCGGCATGGCGATCGCGGTGGCGCCGCTCACCACGACCGTCATGAACGCGGTGGACGTCGAGAAGGCCGGCATCGCCTCCGGCATCAACAACGCGGTGTCGCGCGTCGCGGGCCTGCTGGCCATCGCGGTGTTCGGCTGGCTGATGGCATCGGTGTTCGAACCGCGGCTGCGGGAGAACCTGGAGGCAGCGCGCCTGCCTGCCAACGTGATGGAAGCCGTGTGGAAGGAGCGGGACAAGCTCGCGGCGATCGTCCCGCCGGCCGGCGCAGAGCAAGTCGGGCCCGCGGTGAAGGGCGCCTTCGTTGCCGGCTATCGCTGGATCATGGTGGTCAGCGCGGGGCTGGCCCTCGCCAGCGCGGTGGTCGCGGCGCTGATGCTGGATGCGTCCGCGGGGCGACGCGCGGGCGGGGAAGGGAAGCCGCCTGGGGGCTGAGTGGTGCGCCTCGTGTCGCGTACAAGCGTCAGCCGTCTCACCCCAATGGCGGCCGCGCGGCTTCGGTCACGGGCCACGGGCGAGCCCCGACCTTATGCTTCAAAGATCGTATCGATCCGAGAACGCGAGCCGATGTCTTCCAGGCGCCCCACGATCCTCATGCTGGTCCTGCTCCTCCTGATCGGGGCGTACCTTGCCTTCGACCACTGGCGGCCCGAAGTCACGGAATGGTGGGAACTGCGGAAGGATCCTCCGCTGCCGGGCGAGAACCGGGTGGGCAAGCTGGTCCTGAAGCAGAAGAACGACTTCACGTGGACGGTGACCGCCGAGTACTTCTACACGGGCAAGCCGCGCTTCGCGCAGGTGATGGTCAGGAGCAGGAACGCGCCAGCGCCGAACGTGAATGCCGAGGCGCCCTCCAGCGCCCTCGTGCCCGCCGAGCGTGGCCTGCATACCGTCTCCTTCGAGATCTACCACCCCGGCCAGGGACGCAATGTGAGCGCTGTCACGGAATCGGTCACCGTGCAGCTCACTTCCTTTGGCCGTCCGCCGGTCGAATCCACGCTGGCGCAGCGCATCGATTGGCCCGACCGCGAGGCCATCCGCAACCGTCCGGAAAACGTCCTGGCCCGCGCCATCGACCAGATCGAGAACGGGCAGTATCGCGAGGCCAAGGCCGCGCTCGAGGCCCTCGTCGCGCGCGAACCGAAATTCGATCCGGCCTACCTGGAACTCGCGCGCATCGCGATGAAGTCCAACTGGAGCCCGGAAGGCCTGCGCAACGCCGAAACGCTGATCCAGACCGCATTGCAGGTCCGCCCGGACAGCACCGACGCCCGGATCCTGCTGGCGTACGTCTGCCAGCACCAGGAGCGCTACCCCGAAGCCGAAGCGCTGATGAAGGAAGTGGCGCAGGCCGGCACGAAGAACCTCTGGCACTGGGCCAACTGGGGAGAGTGGTACCAGTTGCAGGGCCGCACGGACGAAGCGATCGCCAAGTACCGCGAGGGCCTGGAGCATCCGCGCATCCAGCACAACAGCGATCGCGCGCGTCCCTGGATGTACGCGTCGCTGCTGGAACTGGTGGAGGCACGCAGCGACTGGGCGGCGGCCGATGCGCTGTATCGCCGGCGCATCCAGGATTATCCGGAGTCCGAGTGCCATGCGCTGGAGTTCGGCGACTTCCTGCTGCACAAGCGCGGCGATGCCGAAGCAGCGCTGCAGGCGCTGCGCAACGTGAAGGAGGCACGCTGCGCGCGCTACTCCGTGGCCGACGTGCGCGGCGCGGCCTACTACCTGAAGTGGTCCGCCGACGGCGCCGAGTCCGATCGCGCCGAGGCCCTGCGCCAGGCCCGCGTCTTCCTGCCGTCCGGCCCGCTCATGTTCTACCAGCTCGCGCGCAGCGACGCAGCAGCGCCCGCGGCGCGCAAGCTGATCGCCTCCGGCGAGAAGATCGGCGTGCACAACAGCCAGCACCTGGACGCGCTTGCCATCGCACTGGCCAGCCACGACCTGCCCGCGGTGCAGCGGCTGCTGAAGCTGGGTGCGCGCACCGACAGCCTGGTCGGCGAAGAGAAGATGCCGGTGGCCCTGATCCCGGTGTTGATGCGGGACCTGGAGGCGATCAGGCTGCTGCAGAAGGCCGGCGTGGACTATGGCCGGATCCGGTTCCAGGGCATGACGGCCCCCGAGGTGGCGCGGCAGAACGGGGATGCGGAACTGCTGCGGGCGCTGGAGCCGAAGGGGGGAGGGCTGGCGTCGTGAGGCGCTTCCAGACCAGGCCCCTCCTGATGCAACGCGGATCCGTCTTGCTGCTTCATGGCCTGAGATCGGACCGGCTGCAGATGCTTGCGCGGGCGCGCTTCCTCACCGCCGCGGGGTACTTCGTTCTCCTCATCGATCTTCCGGCCCACGGAGAAAGTTCGGGGGATCGGATCACGTTCGGCATGCGCGAGGGGAAAGGTGTCGAGGCTGCCCTCGACTACCTGCGACAAAGGTTCCCGCGGGACAGGATCGGAGTGATCGGGGTTTCCCTGGGCGCCGCATCGCTCGTGCTGTCGCACCCCGCGCGCCCACCCGACGCGGTCGTCCTGGAGTCGATGTACCCGACGCGCGCCGCGGGCCTGTGAGCAACGCGTGCTTGACTTCCTGGGCCACCGTCTCGCGCAATAGGGCCTGACCGTCCACTCACGCAACCTCGCAACCATGAACACTCCCAACCCCTTTTCCCCGCCTACGGCGCCCGTCGCCGACGTCGGCGGGCCCGACGGATCGCAAGGCCGGCTGCGGACGTGGCGCCTCGTCTTCTGCCTGCTGGTCGCTGTCCACCTGGCGGCTGCACTGTCGTACGGCTGGGTGTACTTCGAACTCACGCGCACGGGGGCCGTCAGCGGGATCGCATTCCTGGGAGCCGTGCTCGGCGCACTGTGCCTGTACACGGCATCCGCCTTCGTGGCGTGGAGACGGGCAAGAGGCGCAGCGGCATTCGTGGCCGCTGCTGTCTTCCTGGGAGCTTCGTCGCCCGCCTGGGGACTGCAACACGTGACCGGCTGGATCGTCGCCTTCGGCGCGTTGCTCGCGTTGTGTGGTGCCTTCCTGGTGCGGGCCATGAAGAAGGCAAGCTGAGAACGCGTGCCAGGCGCACTCCGCCTGGAACAGCGTTTCCTCACGCGGCCGCGAGTTCCTGGCGGACGGCGGCGGGCTGCACCAGGTCGCCGAGCAGCCGCTGCAGCAGGTCGGCCACCGGCCGGATCTGCGAGCCGAAGGGCAGCTTGCCCGCGCCGCGGAAGAAGAGGCCGCGGCGCACGTCGCCGACCAGCGCGTAGCCCAGCACCTTGTCGATGCAGAACTGGCCCCAGGTGGCGATGCCGTCGCGCAGCCCGCACTGCGCGAGGCAGTCGAACCACATCGTGCAGTGCGGCTTGGCGTGCGCGGCCTTCTGCATGCGCTCCTGCAGCCGCAGGTACTTGTCCAGCCAGGGCGTCCGCACGGCGCGGGCCGGCAGCCCGGCGACGCTGGTGAATTCGACGAGGTCCTCGGGGCGCGCGCCGGCCAGGACTTGCTTGAAGGCGTCGCTGGCATCGCTTTCGCACGTCACGGCAAAGGCGGTGCCCAGTTGCACGGCGTCGGCGCCCAGTCCCTGGAGCTTCAGGATGTCCTCGCGCGAGGAGATGCCCCCGGCCGCCACCAGGGGGATGCGGCCTTCCAGCCCGGACTGGCGGAAGAAGGCCCGCACCTCGGGCAGCACCACGTCGAAGTCGAAGCGGCGATCGCCCAGGTCGGCGACCTTCGCCGCGCCGAGGTGGCCACCGGCCAGGCGCGGATGCTCGATCACGATCGCATCGGGAAGGCGCCCCTTCTTCTCCCACTTGCGCACGACCAGCTGCACGCCACGTGCATCGGACAGGATGGGCACGAGGGCTACCTTGGGGAAATCGGCCGCCAGGTCCGGCAGGTCCAGCGGCAGGCCGGCACCGACGACCAGCGCGTCGGCACCGCTTTCGAGCGCCTGGCGCACGTAGGTCGAATACTGGCCGAGGGCGCGCATCACGTTCACCGCGATGAGGCCCTGTCCGTTGGCGAGTTCGCGGGCGCGGCGAATCTCGCGGGCCAGCGCCTCGGCGTTTGCCGCGTCGATCTGCGGCTTGGCTTCCGGGCCTTCCAGCTTGCCCGTGCGTTCCATCAGGTCGGGATGCAGGCGGCGCAGGTCCACCGAGGAGATCGTCCCGACGGCACCGAAGGAGGCCACGGTGCCGGCGAGGCGGCCCGCGGAGATGCCGACGCCCATGCCGCCCTGCACCACCGGCAGCAGGGTGCGGCCGTGCAGCGACCAGGTTGCCGGCACGGAATCCGCTGCCGCTTCGGATGCAGTTGCTGTGTCCATTCGATGGATGGTAGGGAGCATGGCGCGTCCGGACTTGACGCAAGGCAAGGTTTGGCAAGGGATCAGCCCGGCCGGCCGTCGAGGCGCGGACGCGTGAGCACGGGGAAGTAGCGCACCGCGTACACGGCGAATCCCGCCGACCAGAGCACGGCCGATGCGAGAACGGCCTGCAGCAGCAGGGCTGGGGCGGCGATGGGCAGGAGCACGCGCACGAAGGCCGCGGCCGCGACGAGCCCATAGCAAGTGGTATCCCATGTGTCGGCGCGCAAGGGCCGCGCGGTGTGTCCGCGGGCCGTGCGCGTCATCATCCCGATCACCAGTCCGCCGACGGCCCCCACTGTCAGCGCGTGCGTCGCGGCGGACGGCAGCACCCATCCGGGCACGGCGAGCGCGCGCAGCGCGAGGTGCACGGGGATCCACGCATACGCCAGGTGCAGCACCCAGACGAGCGGCGTGCGCAAGGTCCTCCAGGGATGCCACAGCAGCCACCGCGCGAGATGCGCACAGGCCGCCACGGCGGCGACGACCGCGACGATCCACGCGGGCAGTTGCAGCGCATCGGCCGCGAGCAGCGCCAGGATGGATGCCAGCGCCGCCTTTTCCACGCCGTCGCGTCGCTGCGCGCCCGCGCCCGGCACGCCGTTGTTGGTGAACATCGGGATCACGCGCCCGCCCATCACGCACAGGATGAACAGCACGATGTCCAGCGCCAGCTGGATGCCGGCCCAGGCGGGCAGGGCGAGCACGCGCATCTGGCTCAGGTGCACCACCAGTGTCGCGCCGGCGAGCAGCACCAGCAGCGCGACGAAGAAGTAGTTGCGGCGGTTGCCCGCGCGCGCGAAGGGCACGCCCAGCGCCATCGCCGCGGCCAGCGGGAACGCGGCGTTCGCGAGCGCCGAGGCCCAGCCCCAGGGCGTGAGCACCAGCACGCGCGCGGTGAGCCAGAGCGCGGCGAGGGCGGCGAGCCTTCCCCCTGTGGGCGTCGGCAGGCCGGTCCAGTTGCGGCCGGCCGTGAGCAGGAAACCGACGACCACGGCCAGCGTGAAGCCGAACAGCATTTCATGCGCGTGCCACAGCGGGCCGGTGAGATAGGGCGCTGCAAGAAGCCCGGTGAACTGCAGCGCCCACAGAAGGATGGACACGGCCGCGAACACGCTGGCCAGGAGGTAGAAAGGCCGGAAGCCCAGTTGCCAGAGCGCCCAGCCTTGCGGGGCGGCCGCGCGGGGAGGCTCTTCGAGGTGGAGGAACGGTTTCATGGAATCCTGGTGTCGGCAGCGCGCCCGCCATGCCGCCGCTGCCAGGCGAGGGCCGCGGCCACGATCGTGAGGACGAACAATGCGAGCGCCACTGCGTTGAGGACGGCGCCGTCGCGCCGCGCCTGGAAGTCGACCAGGCCGGCGCCCAGGCGCAGCAGGAGCGACAGGTGCAGCACCGCGAACGGCACGTAGAAGAAGGGACCGAACAGCAGCTTGACCCGGGCGATCGCTGGCAGGATGACCGGTGCATGGCCGAGGATCATGCTGACGAGGAATCCGAGGCCCAGCGCATGCAGCGCGAGGTCGCGGGTCGGCCAGCCCAGCGCGTGGGCGGCCCAGGCGATGCCACCGGCCGCAAGCCAGGCATGGCCCGCGAGCAAGCAGACAGCCATGTAACGCGAAAGCCCTTCGGCGCGCACCGTGCGGCGCGCGATGTCGAAGGTGAACATCCACAGGGCCAGCGCGAACAGCGAAGCGCCGAAGAGGACGCCGCCGCCTGCCCGCCAGATCGCCGAGAGGGCGGCGCCGAGCAGCAGCGTCGCGAGGATCGCGGTCAGCGCCGGCTGTGCGGCCGGCCGGCGGCGCATCAGGCGCGTCATCTCCAGGCGTTCGGCCGCGACGGTCATCACGAGGAAGGCGAACCACCAGGGCAGCACCGCGGCCGGAGAGGCTCCGGCCGCGAACAACAGGTTGCCCGCGCACCAGGCGCAGGCGCTGGCGAGCAGCAAGGCGGTGTGCGCCGCGCGCTGGCGCCGCAGCAGCATCGTGTTGACGGCGATGAAGGCGACGCCGGCCACGATGAATGCGACGCCGCCCGCAGCCGTGGCGCCTTCGAGCACGAGCAGTCCGCCGGCGCCTGCCAGCAGCGGCGCGCTCCAGGCGAGGGGCTGCTTCGCCGCGACCGCGCGCTCGATGCCGATCACCGTTCCCATGAAGCCGCACATCATCAGCGCCGCGTGGGAGAGCGCTGCACGGCCCAGCCAGGCCCCGTCGGCCACGGCCACGCCCACGCGCAACAGGCCACCGGCGATGCCGGCGAGCAGCGAAGCGGCGACGCACGCGAACAGCAACGCGCCGGTGAGGCGGCGCGCGCTCACCACCCCATGAAGGCGCGCGCGCGCAGGCTCATGCGCTCCGGCGTCCATGGCGGCTCCCAGACCAGTTCGACGTGGATCTTCAGCTCCGGCGGCATGGCGTCGTCGAGCGCGTTCTCCACGTCGTCGACGATGATGTCCGTCACCGGGCAGGCGGCGGAGGTCATGGTGATGCGCACGTCCATCCGGCCGTCTTCGACCTTCACGCCGTACACCAGCCCGACGTCCACGATGTTCAGCGCGACCTCGGGGTCCACGACCTTTTCGAGCGCCGGCAGGATCACCGGCAGCAGCTCCGGCGGGCCGTCGTAGGCGAAGCGGTCTTCCTTCATGCGGCAGCCCTCGACTTGCGCGCCTTCGGCGCGGAAGCGTGGAAGAGGACCTGCGCGAGCTGCTGGCGATTGCTCACCAGGTCGGCCAGCGTGTAGCGATCCAGCACGGCCTCGAAGGCCGTCACCGCTTCCCGCAGCACGCCGCGCAGGCGGCAGTTCGGCGCGATGCAGCAGTTGCCGCTCTCGCCGAAGCACTCGGCAACGACCGCCTCGCCTTCGGTCGCGCGCACGACCTGGCCCAGCACGACGCGCTCGGGCGGCAGCGCCAGCTCGAGGCCGCCGCCCTTGCCGCGCATGTTCTTCAGCCAGCCCTGCTGCCCCAGGAAGTGGACCACCTTCACGAGGTGGTTCTCCGAGACGTCGTAGGCGGTCGCGATCTGCGCGATGGTGGCGCGTTCCCCGGGTTGCGCGGCCAGGTAGATGAGCACACGCAGGGAGTAGTCGGTGAAGGCGGTCAGTTTCATCGGGGTGCTCCGGGATGCAAGAAGGGCCGGCGAGGCCGGCCCTTGGACTCGGTCATCAGCGGTTGGCCGTTGCCGCTCCCGCGGGCAGGGCCTCCCTGGCCTTGCCGCGGCCCAGGAGCCGCAGGGCGTAGACCGCGAGGTACACCGCGCCGATCGAGAACACGATATCACCAGGCACCCGTGCCCACACGAGGGCTTCCATCACGGGCGAGTGGATGATCTCGGCGGAACGGGCGAACCAGAGGCCTTGCGTGATCGCGGCCCAGGCCTGGTAGATGCCGGCGGGCAGCAGCGACAGGAAGACCATCATCGCGAGGCCGACGTTGAGGCCCCAGAACGCGGGCTTCAGCAGGCCGTCGGCATGCAGGTGGCGGGTGTACAGGCCGCGCAGGCAGAACAGCATCAGGCCGATGCCCAGCATGCCGTACACACCGAACAGGGCGGCGTGGCCGTGGGCGGCCGTCATGTTCAGGCCCTGCACGTAGTACAGCGATGCGGGCGGGTTGATCGCGAAGCCCAGGAGGCCGGCGCCGACGGTGTTCCAGAAGCCCACGGCGACGAAGCACAGCACGGGCCACTTGTAGGCCTGCAGCCAGGCGACGCCCTTGGACTTCTGCCAGTTCGACAGGGCTTCCAGGCCGATCAGCGTGAGCGGCACCACTTCCAGCGCCGAGAACACGGCGCCGACGGCGATCACCGAGGTGGGCGTGCCGGTCCAGTACAGGTGGTGCAGGGTGCCCAGGATGCCGCCGAACAGGAACACGATGGTCTCGGCGATGATGGCGCGGTTGGCGCTCGTCGCGCGGATCAGGCCCAGCTTGACGAACAGCAGCGCGATCACGGCAGTGGCGAACACCTCGAAGAAGCCTTCCACCCACAGGTGCACCAGCCACCAGCGCCAGTACTCGATCATCGAGTAGTGCGTGGTCTGGCCCCAGGTGAGGGACGTCGCGTAGAAGCCGCCGATGCAGGTGGCCGACAGGAACACCATGGCGATCAGGCCGCGGCTTTCCGAAGGCGTCTTCAGCGCCGGCCACAGGGCGCGGCCCAGGAGCACGGCCCACAGGAGCAGGCCCACGAACAGCAGGTACTGCCACACGCGGCCCATGCTGGTGAATTCCAGGCCCTGGTTGCCGACCCAGAAGCTGAAGTCGGTGCCGGCGCGTTGCAGGTGGCCCAGCCAGCCGGTGGCGGTGGAACCGACCACGATCACGAGCAGCGCGTAGAACAGGAACTCGACGCCCAGCTTCTGGAACTTCGGTTCCTTGCCGCCGAGGATCGGCGCGATGTAGAGGCCCGTGGCCAGCCAGGCGGTCGCGATCCAGAAGATGCCGACCTGGGTGTGCGCCGTGCGGCTCACCACGTAGGGCAGCACCTCGGCGAGCGGGAGGCCGAAGAAGGACGTGCCTTCCACGGCGTAGTGCGCGGTGATGGCGCCCATGCCGATCTGCAGCAGCAGCAGGCCGATGACCACGAAGAAGTACTTGCGTACGGCCCTCATCGAAGGCGTGGCGGCGACGCCCAGCAGCGGGTCGGTCCTGGGGACCAGCACCGGCTCCTCGTGCCTGCCTGCGCCGTGCAGCCACAGCATGGCGGCGATGGCGGCCAGCAGCAGGATGACGGAGGCCATCGACCACATGGCGGCCGAGGTCGTCATGGTGTTGCCCACCAGCGGCTCGTGCGGCCAGTTGCTGGTGTACGAGAGGCCGTTCTCGCCGGGACGGTCGGTCGCGGCGGCCCAGGAAGACCAGAAGAAGAAGGCCGTCAGCGCGTCACGGTCCGACGGGGCGATGACTTCGCCCTCGGTCATCGCGTACTGCTCGCGCAGCCTGGCGAGCCTCGGATCGGTGCCGAACAGGCCCGTGTAGTGATCGGCCGTCTGGCGGATCGCCTGCGCACGCAGGTCGCTCACCGTGACCTTGCCGGTGGCGGCGTCGTAGGTGTTGCGGCGCATCTCGTCCTGCACCGCGCCCTGCACGGCGCCGCGTTCGGAGGCGCTGAGGTTGGCCGCGTCGTGCGCGAGGGACTTGGCGCGCATCTCCTGCAGCGCGAGGGCTTCGCGGTGCAGCCAGTCCGCCGACCAGTCGGGCGCGACGTAGGCGCCGTGGCCCCAGACCGAACCCTGCTGCTGGCCGCCGGCGGCGAGCCACACCTGCTGGCCGCGCCGGACCTGTTCACCGGTGAACACGGTCTGGCCGCTGGCGCTCACCACGGCCTTCGGGATGGGCGGCGCGGTCAGGTAGATCTGCCAGCCCAGGTAGGAAAGGGCGCCGAAGGAGAGCACGAAGATCAGTGCCAGCCAGCGCCAGAGGGTGTTGTTGTTTCTCATGGTCTCGTCCTGGAGAAATGCGAATGGGGATCAGCCGCCGCAACCGCCGCAGCAGCTGCCCGCTTCGGCCCGGGGGCCGTCCTGGGTGCGGGTGATGGCGACGCGCCAGAGATCCGGGCCGGTTTCGAGATAGTCCCAGGCGAACTGGCCGGGCATCTGCGCGTTGAACTGGTCGTACAGCGGCCGGGGGTCGTGGTCGTTCACCAGTTCCAGCGCCTGGCCCGCGGCGAGCCCCTGGAAGGTCGAAAAGATCAGCGGATGCCGGTCGCGCGGGGCGACGGTGCGGACGTCGATGCGGGAAGGGGTCGTCATGCAGGGATCCTCTTTTGAAGGTGTATAGAGAATGCACCTAATATGGATGAGGACCCTTCAGGGCTGTTTGACCAAGATCAACCGGAAGCGTGGACGGGGCCGCGGGCCGCGGAACCCGGCGTCAGGCGTCGCCGGCGGGCGCGGCCGGATCCAGCTCGGGCCGCAGCGGGTCCAGGCCTTCGCGCTCCCAGCCCTCCCCGAACGTCTCGATCGGGTGCTGCGTGCGCTCGGTGCCGTTGCCGCAGATCATGGCGTCGGCCGCGCAGTAGCGGTCACATCCCCAGCACGTGCGCTCCGGATGCGCCGGCTGGATCGGGAATTTCCTGGCCATGCCGCCCATTCTGGGCAGGCCGCCGGCCTTCGACTTGCGCCGCGTCAAGTGGCACGCGCGCGCAGTCGCTGCTTGAGATGTATCAAATCGGCATCTTCCGATTGCGCATAAGTTACCTCATCGGTACATCAATTTCCCATCCAGGAGAACCGCAATGAGAAAAACCACTCTTGCCCGCTGCGCGCGCGCACTGCTCACGGCAGCCGCGTTCTGTGTCCCGCTGCTGGCATCCGCCGCACCCAAGTCCGAAGGTGACTTCGGTCCGCCGAAAGGCGAACGCGTTCACGCGGTGCTGACCAGCCCGCCGCATGTCCCGCCGCCGACCAACCGCAAGGCCCCGGCGCGCGTGATCGTCGACCTTGAGGTCGTCGAGAAGACGATGCAGATCTCCGAAGGCGTGAACTACACGTTCTGGACCTTCGGCGGCACCGTCCCCGGCAGCTTCATCCGCGTGCGCCAGGGCGACACGGTGGAATTCCACCTGAAGAACCACCCGGGCAGCAAGATGCCGCACAACATCGACCTGCACGGCGTGACCGGCCCCGGCGGCGGCGCGGCCTCCAGCTTCACCGCCCCCGGCCACGAGTCGCGCTTCACCTTCAAGGCCCTCAACGAAGGCATCTACGTGTACCACTGCGCCACCGCGCCGGTGGGCATGCACGTGGCCAACGGCATGTACGGCCTGATCCTGGTGGAGCCGCCGCAGGGCCTGCCCAAGGTGGACCGCGAGTACTACGTGATGCAGGGCGACTTCTACACGACCGGCAAGTACCGCGAGAAGGGCCTGCAGCCCTTCGACATGGAAAAGGCCATCGACGAGAAGCCCACCTACGTGCTGTTCAACGGCGCGGAAGGCGCGCTCACCGGCGACAAGGCCCTGACGGCCAAGGTGGGCGAGAAGGTGCGCCTGTACATCGGCAACGGCGGTCCCAACCTGGTGTCCAGCTTCCACGTGATCGGCGCCATCTTCGACCAGGTGCGCTTCGAAGGCGGCACCAACGTGCAGAAGAACGTGCAGACCACGCTCATCCCCGCGGGCGGAGCGGCCATCGCCACCTTCACCGCGCGCGTTCCGGGCAGCTACGTGATGGTGGACCACTCGATCTTCCGCGCGTTCAACAAGGGCGCGCTGGCGATCCTGAAGATCGAAGGCCCCGAGGACAAGGCGGTCTACTCCGGCAAGGAGCTCGACGCCGTCTACCTCGGCGACCGCGCCGGTCCCAACCTGCAGGCCGTGACCGTGGCCACCCAGGCCGCCGCCGCCGGCACGCTGACGAAGGACGAGCAGATCAAGGCCGGCCAGGCGCTGTTCGCAGGCACCTGCTCCGTGTGCCACCAGGGCAACGGCGCGGGCATGCCCGGCGTGTTCCCGCCGCTCGCGAAGTCGGATTTCCTCGCGGCCGACGTGAACCGCGCCATCGGCGTCGTGCTCCACGGCCTCTCGGGCAAGGTGACCGTGAACGGGCAGGAATACAACTCGGTGATGCCGCCCATGAACCAGCTGAACGACGATGAAGTGGCGAACATCCTCACCTACGTCGTGAACAGCTGGGACAACCCCGGTGGCCAGGTGTCCGCCGACGACGTGAAGAAGGCGCGGGCGACCAGGAGCGCCGCCAAGCCCGCCGCCGAGCACTGAACGAGGCCCGCCGTGCGCACCGCATCCCTTGTCGCCTGTGCCGCGGTGTTCGCGTGCAGCGCCCACGCGGCGCCGTACGCGGACCTGCCGGGCGGCCGCTTCGAAAGCGTGCTGCCGCAGGGCCCGGTGCCCACGGTGTCCGCGCCGGTGGAGATCGCGCCGTTCGCGATGCGCACCGAGCCGGTCACCGTGGCCGAATACGCCGCCTTCGTCCAGGCGCATCCCGAATGGCAGCGCGGCCAGGCGCCGGCCGTCATGGCCGACGCCCGTTACCTGCTGCAATGGCAGGGGCCGGCGCGGCCCGGTGCGTCGGTGCCCGCGAACGCGCCCGTGACCGAGGTGAGCTGGTTTGCCGCCGGCGCCTTCTGCGAGTCCGAAGGCGCGCGGCTGCCGACCTGGCTGGAGTGGGAGTACGCCGCGTCCGCGGACGCGACCCGTGCCGATGCCCGCAAGGACCCCGGATGGTCCCGGCGCATCCTCTCCTGGTACGAGAAGCCCGGTGGCAGCGCGCTCGGCGCGGTGGGCGGCGAGCCCAACGTCTGGGGCGTGCGCGACCTGCACGGCCTGGTCTGGGAGTGGGTGGACGACGCCAATGCCCTCTTCATCGCGGGCGACAGCCGCACCCAGGGCGACCCGGACAAGCTGAAGTTCTGCGGCGCCGGCGCGCTCAACATCATCGACCGCGACAGCTACGCCGTGCTGATGCGCATCGCGCTGCTCTCGTCGCTCAACGCCTCGGACACCACCAGCACGCTGGGGTTCCGCTGCGTGAAACCGAAAGGATCGTCATGAACGACTTCGCGCCCTGCAGCCGGCGCGCTGCATTGCTTTCCCTTGCTTCGCTGGCGGCGTTGCCTGCGGTCTTCGCAGCACCTGCCGCCGCCGACGCGCATGCGGACCACTCCGCCCATGTCGCCCCCGCCGCGGCGCCCGGCGCCCTTCCCGGCGAATCCGTGTACCGGGTGCCCGCCCAACTGGTCGACCAGGACGGCCGCGCCTTCGAATGGTCCTCCCTGCAGGGCGGGCCCGTGCTGGTGAGCATGTTCTACACGTCCTGCGACATGGTGTGCCCGATGATCTTCGAGACCGTGCACGCGACGCTGAAGGCGCTGCCGGCCGCGGAGCGCCGCGCCGTTCGCGTGCTGATGGTCAGCTTCGACCCGGCGCGCGACACCGTGGCCGTGCTGAAGAAAACCGCCGAGACGCGCGGCGCCGACGCGCAATGGACGTTGGCGCGCGGCGACGAGGCCACCGCGCGCAAGGTGGCGGGCGTGCTGGGGACGCAATACCGCCGGCTCAGCAACGGCGAATTCAACCACTCGACCACCATCACCCTGCTGGATCGCCTGGGCCGCATCGCCGCGAGTTCCGGCAAGCTGGGTCCCGCCGACCCGGCCCTCGTGAGCGCCGTCCACAAGACGCTGTCCGCTGCCTGACCGCAGCGCCCCGGGCCGTCGCCCGGGTTTACGCGCCGCGCGTCCCCGGAGTAAAGTGACTCCGGCGCGCGGCGCGTTTTCGTTTGCGTGCGCGCTTGACCGAGCCCGGGGAGGCAGCATGAAGTTCATGTGGCCGCAGATGCTCTGGCTGGGAGTCCTGCTCCCGGCCCTGGTGCTTGCGTACTGGGCCTTGCTGCGCGCGCGCAAGAGCCGCTGGATCGCCTATCCGGGCCTCGCCACGGTGAAGCGTGCGCAGTCGGCCGACTGGCGCCGGCACGTGCCGGCGGTCCTGCTCCTGGCGGCGTTCGCCTGCCTGGCCCTCGCGCTGGCGCGCCCCGCGGCGACGCTGGACCTGCCGGTGGACCAGCGCACCATCATCATGGTCATGGACGTCTCGGGCAGCATGAGCGCGAGCGACGTGGCCCCCACGCGCCTGAGCGCGTCGCAGGTCGCGGCCAAGGCCTTCGCGGCCCGCCTGCCGGCCGGCGTGCGCATCGGCATCGTCGCGTACGCGGGCGAGGCGCACCTGGTGCAGGCTCCCACGCGGCAGCGGGAGGACGTGCTGGCGGCGATCGACCGCTTCCAGCTGGAGCGCTCCACCGCCATCGGCAGCGGCATCGCCGTCGCCCTGCAGACGCTGTTCCCCGACGAGCGCCGGGCGATTTCCGGCTTCGCCGCCGGGCGGGGCCTGAAGCGCCCGGGCGGCGTCTCGCTGGACGACACGGAGCGGCATGACGACCTCGCGGGCCGCCCGGTGCCGCCCGGGTCCTACGACACCGCCGCCATCGTGCTGCTCACCGACGGCCAGAACACGGTGGGGCCCGACCCGATCGAGGTGGCGCAGGTCGCCGCCAGCCATGGCGTGAAGATCTTCACCGTCGGATTCGGCACCCCGGAGGGCACCACGGTCGGCTTCGACGGCTGGAGCATGCGGGTGCGGCTGGACGAGGAGACGCTGCGCCAGATCGCCAACCTCACGCACGGCGCGTACTTCCGGGCGAGCAGCGGCGCCGACCTCGCGCAGGTGTACGAGGCGCTGCACGCCCGCCTGGCGCTGGAGCGCAAGACCACCGAGATCACCGTCTTCTTCGCCGCCGCCGCCGGCCTGCTGATGCTGGCGGGCGTGGCGCTGTCGGTGTGGTGGTTCGGCCGCATCGCCTAGGCCGGTCGCGCCCGGCGCCGCGCCGGATGTCCCGGCCGAGCCCACAATGCAGGTTTTTGCGCCGGCGGGCGGTGAGGGGACGACGATGAAGATCCTGGTTCTGGGGGCGGGCGCGATCGGCGGCTACTTCGGCGGCCGGCTCGTGCAGGCGGGCGCCGACGTCACCTTCCTCGTGCGCGAACGGCGCGCGCGCCAGCTGCAGGCCGACGGCCTCGTCGTGCGCAGCCCGCACGGCGACTTCACCGTCCCCGCGAAGACGATCGTCGCGCCCGCGCCCAAGGTGCCGTTCGACCTGGTGCTGCTGGCCTGCAAGGCCTACGACCTGGATTCGGCGATCGAGGCCATCCGCCCCGCCATGGGTCCCGGCAGCCACGTGCTGCCGCTCCTCAACGGCATCGCCCACATCGCGACGCTGCAGCAGGCGTTCGGGGCCGACCGCGTGCTGGGAGGCACCTGCTCGATCCCGGCGACCATGACCGCGAGCGGCGAGGTGGTGCAGTTGCTGCCGCTGCACCGCATCGCCTTCGGGCTGCTGCCGGAAAGCAGTGCCGGCGCAGGCACCAAGCTCGGCCGGTTGCTGGAATTGTTCCGCGCCACGCCGGTCGATGCCAGCGTCGCCCCGGACACGTGGCTGGAGCTGTGGGAGAAGTTCGTCGGCCTCGCCACGCTGGCGGCGGCCACCTGCCTGATGCGCGCCGCCGTCGGCGACATCCTCGCCTCCGATGAAGGCGGGGCGTACCTGCAGCAGACCTTCGACGCCTGCGTGCGCGCGGCGGAAGCGGCCGGCCATTCGCCGCGCGAACCGGTGCGGTCGAACTTCCGGCAGATGCTGCAGCAGCGCGGCTCGACGCTCACCGCGTCGATGCTGCGCGACCTCGAAGCGGGCGCGCGTACCGAAGGCGGCCACATCGTCGCGGACATGCTGCACCGCGTGCAGGCGCTGGGCGTCGATCCGGCGGCGCTGCGTCCGGCGTGGATGCACCTGCAAAGCTACGAGCAGCGGCGCGTGCGCGAGGGGCGGGCCGGCTGACGTCGTCCAGCCGAGCAGCGGATCGTCCGGCGATTGCCTAAGATGGGCAGGCGGGCCGTCCCGCCGGAGCACACCATGACCCTCGACCAGTACAACGAGTCGATCAAGCAGATCATCGGCGAGCAGCAGAAGATCGCGCAGTCCACGGCGCAGCTCGCGATGTCGGGCCAGGCCACGCCCGCGAACCCGCAGTTCGTGCAGCTCATGACGAGCCAGTGGACGCTGGTGCAGCAGCTCGCCACGCTGAACACCAACCTGATGATGGGAATCCTCTCGCCGAAGAAGTGATCCCCGCGGCGGTGCCGCCGCTGCGACGCTCAGCGCCGCGAGGCGCGCATGCCGCCGCCGCCCCAGCCGCCCGGCCGGCCGGCGCCGTTGCCGTTCCCGTGCCAGTTGCCGTTCCCCCACTGCCCGTGGTGCCCGTGCCCATGGTGGACGTGCCCGCCGCCGCAGCAGACGACAAACGCGCCCGAGAACCAGAACGGGTCGTACCAGTACGCACTGCCGTAGTACGGCGACGGGTAGGGGTACGCGGAGGGATAGGGATACACGTACGGCGCCAGCACCTCCGCCTGGCCGCCCGGGTCGTACGACTGCCAGGTGCCCGTTGCGGCGTCGTACGACTGGTAGGGCGCGGGCGTGTAGTAGGTGGCGCCCTGGGGATAGGGATATGGCGCATACGCCGTGCAGCCAGCCACCGCAGCACAGGCAGCCAGGGACAGGAGAACGGATTTCATGCATTTCTCCTTGCGGCGGCTCTCCTTGCCGCCGCTTGACGGTTCATACGCCACGCGCGTCGGCTGCGCAAGCGGTTCACCATGTAAAGCGGCGCCGGGGGCTTACATCCCGTGCGGTAACCACCGGTGTCCCCTCCTGGTACGGGCCGTTCTTCCCCTAAAGTGCCCGCAAGGAGGAACGATGCAGAACAAGGAACTTTCCGCGCCCGTGGCCACGTTCAAGCTGGCGGCGGCACTGGAAGCCTACGAAATGGACATGCGCGCCCTGGCGCAAGCCTGGCGCGACCCGCACCTCTTCCGGCGCCTGCAGGACCAGTTCGGCGAACTGCGCAAGCTGGGTGCCTCGCTGCCGGCCCTCTCGGTCTCCTGGGTCGCCGTGCTGGTGTCGCGCACCAAGCTGCTGCAGGCCCTGTGCAGCCGCAGCGGCGCGGTCGTCGCGGCGCTGCACGAGCACCTTGCCGCCGTCGAAGGCCTGCGCAAGCGCTGCCTGCGCACGATCGGCGCGCAGGGCTGGGCGCTCACCTGATGCGTCTTGGTAAAACCGCGTAAGACCCCGTATCGGCCGCTGCCGGCGGGCCCGCGCGCGCGACAATTCGCGCATGAAAGTCGCGTATGTCAGCAACGGCGGCACGGGTCCCGCCTACGAGATCGAGGCTGACCGCCATGGAAACTACACGATCCGGCACGACGGCCGCGTGGTGAAGCGGGTGACCTCGGTGACCCGGTATGTCGGCAAGCCGCGCTGGGGCAGCCGCAAGCTGGAACTCAGCGCCGTCGAGGAAGCCAAGGCCGCCATCGAGGCGCACCACGCCGTCGCGGGCTGAGCGCCGCCGGGCGCGGATCGGCGATCATCTCCCTCCTGGAGGGACCCATCCATGGCCGATGCCGATGCCGGCGCCGTCGCGCGCTACCGCGACAACCTGCAGGGTGAAATCGATGGCGCCACGCTGTACCGCACCCTGGCGGGTGTCGAACCGGATCCCCACGTCGCCGAGGTCTACCGGCGGCTTGCCGCCGTCGAGGATGCGCACGCGGAACTCTGGCGCCGCCGCCTCGCGCAGGCGGGCCAGTCCGCCGGACCGGCCCGTGCCGGCTGGCGCACGCGCGCGCTCGCCTTCGTCGCCCGCCATTTCGGCGCGGATGCCGTGCTGCCCGTCGTCAACACGCTGGAGCAGGTCGACAGCGCCCAGTACGACCGCCAGCCCGAGGCCGTGGCGGAGGGCCTGCCGAAGGACGAGCGCTCGCATGCGCGCATCCTGAAGGCGCTCACGCGCGGCCTGCCGGGCCTGTCCGGACCCGAGATCGGCCGCATCGAAGGCCGCCAGGGTGGCAGCGGCAACACGCTGCGCGCCGCGGTGCTGGGGGCCAACGACGGACTCGTGTCCAACCTGAGCCTCGTGGCCGGCGTGGCGGGCGCGAATCCCGACACGCACATGCTGCTCATCACCGGCCTCGCGGGCATGCTGGCCGGCGCCTGCTCCATGGCGATGGGCGAATGGCTGTCGGTGACCACCTCGCGCGAGATGCAGCAGTCGCAGATCGCCTCCGAGGCGGAAGAACTCGCGCAGGCGCCCGAGGAGGAGAAGGAGGAACTGGTGCTGATCTACCAGTCCAAGGGCCTGGACGAGGCGCAGGCCAAGGCGCTCGCCGACAAGCTCATGGCCAGCCGCGACACCGCGCTCGACACGCTGGCGCGCGAGGAGCTCGGCATCGATCCGAAGGAGCTCGGGGGCTCGCCCTGGGCCGCCGCGGGCAGCTCCTTCTTCCTGTTCATCCTCGGTTCGCTGTGCCCGGTGCTGGGGCTGGTGTTCGCGACCGGCACGACGGCGCTCTGGCTGTCGCTGCTGTTCTCGGTGGCGGGGCTGTTCCTCATCGGCGCGTGCACCAGCATCTTCACCGGCCGTCACCTGCTGTTCTCCGGCCTGCGGCAATGTGCGATCGGCCTCGCGGCCGCGGCCTTCACGTTCGGGCTGGGACGGCTGATCGGGGTGAGCCTGGGCGGCTGAAGGCCGCAATGGCCTCAACGGCTGCGGCGCGCGGGCCGGCTTTTCTTCGGGCCGGCGCGGGACGGTTCGCGCGGCGTGCGGGCCACCGCGTCCTCCAGCCATTGGAGGGCCTCGAGCTGCACGAGGAAGCGCCGCAGGTAGTCGGGCGAGAGCGTGCGCATCAGGTCCAGCGAACGCAGCACCAGCATGTGCGAATTGAGCGGCCCCGCGTTGGCGGGCCGGCGCGCGGCGGCATCGGCGAGGCGCTCCAGCGCCTGGCCGCGGTCCCAGGCGCGCCGGAAGCGGCGCACGCTGGCGAGTTCTTCGGGGTCGCGGGTTTCGCCGGGCGCGAGGGGCTCGGCCGCGGCGGCGCGCGCCTCGCGGATGTACGCGTTCAGTTCCGCGAGCGTGCGCAACGGTTCCTCGCGGCTCACGGCTTCGCCGCCGCGTCCTTGCGCGCGCCGGAGCGCGGCACCGGCGCCATCTCGACGCGGCGGTTCAGCGCGCGTCCCTTCTCGTCCGCGTTGGATGCCACCGGCTGCTCGGCGCCGAAGGCGGCAGCGAACACCTGCGCGGCGGGCATGCCTTCGTCGATCAGCGCGCGGGTCACCGTCAGCGCCCGCTGCGCCGACAGTTCGAGGTTGTCGGTGAAGTGCTGGTTGCGCTCGCTCACCGGCCTGTCGTCGGTGAAGCCGCTCACCATCAGCATCTCGCCGCGCTCGCCGAGGTAGACCTTCAGCGGATGCACCAGGCTCTTGAGCAGCAGCCGGCCTTCGGGCCGCAGCTGGTCGGAGTTGACGGGGAACAGCACGCTGCCGCTGATGCCGATGCGCCCGTTGTCCAGCGTCACGCGGCCGGAGGCGAGCGGGATGGCGAGGGCTTTTTCCAGCGCGATGCGGCGCTGCTCCTCGATGCGGCGCTTCTCCATCTCGGACTGCAGGCTGGTGACCAGGTCCATCTGCACCACCAGCACGCCCAGCAGCACCAGCACGAAGGCGCCCAGCAGGCCCGTCATCAGGTCGGCGAAGACGGCCCACACGGGGCCCATGGCCCCGGAAGCGCCGTCGACCTCGTCGGCCTCCATCATGCGCGGGCCTCTTCCGCCACGGGGGCGCCGCGGTCCTGCAGGCGCCGCAGGTGTTCGATCACGCCCTGCTGCGAGGCGATGCTCAGGTCGATGACCTCGCGCGCCTGCGCCACGTAGTAGGCGAGCTGTTCGTCGCTGCGCGCGGTGGAGCGCACCAGCGATGCCTCGATCTTCTCCAGGCTGGTGACGAGCTTGTCGTTGCCGGCCTGGAACTGCTGCACCGCTTGCCCGAAGGCCTCGGCCACGCCGGCCACTTCGACCGCGCCGGCCGCGACGTGCACCGCGGCCTCGCCGGTCCGGCCGGCATGCGCCTCCAGCACCGTGGCGAAGCGCGCGGCCGCCTGCTCCATCGTGGTGGAGGCGGAATCCACGAGGGCTTCGGTGGCCTGGCGCTGCCCGTGCGAGGCTTCCTGCACGGACGCGAGCAGCGTGCGCAGTTCGCCCAGCAGCTCGGTGCGCTCGCGCAGCGCCACGTTGTCGCGCTCCGCGAGCCGGCTCATTTCCTGGCGCAGGTCGGTGATCACGCCGGCCGCGGCCTGCGGCACTTCGGAGGCGGTGTGCAGCAGGCGCGTGAGCGGCGCCTCCAGTGCCGCGCCGAGCTGCGCCAGGTGCCGCGCCACCGCGTCCTGCAGTTCCGCGAGGCGCGCCAGAGCGGCCTCGCCGCGTTGCGCCTCTGCGTCTCGCAGGCTCGCAAGGGCATCGCCGGTGGTCTTCAGCGTGGACGCGAACTGCCGCGACAGCGCGTCGGCCTGCTGCTGCGCGACGCCGGCCAGCCGCTCCTGCGTGCGATGCGCTTCCTGCACGACCTGCGCCATCGCGTCCGCGACGACGGGACGGATCGCGTCGCTGGCCGCCGCGGCGCTCGACGCGAGGCTCTCGCGCAGCGACGTGCCCACGCGATCGGCCAGCGTGGTGTAGGCGAGCGTGGCTTCGCGCTGGAACTGCGCCTGGCGTTCGAGCAGCTGCGCGTCCAGCTGTTCGCTGCGGCGCTCGATGCGGTCCACCAGCGCCGAGAGCGCGTCCGCCACCTGCGGCAGCGAGCGCGCCTGCGCCTGCAGTGCCTGGAAGGTCTCCTGGCGCTGGTGCGCCAGGGAGAAGGGCTGCAGCACGCCGGCGATGCGGGCGTCGAGTTCGCGCGCGGCCAGCAGGCGTTCGCGGCGCGCGAGGGCCGCCATCAGTCCCAGCATGGCGGACGTCGCCACGCCCGCGACCGAGGTGCCGAAGGACAGGCCCAGGCCGCGGATCGGCGCCGCCAGCGCGCCGCGGATCGCCTGCAGGTCGGTCGAGCCTTCCAGCGCGAACACCGCGCCCTTGAAGGTCATGACCATGCCGAGGAAGGTGCCCAGCATGCCCAGCATCACGAGCAGGCCCACGAGGTAAGGCGTGAGCGCCGGGCCGGGCAGGGCGCCGCGTTCGCCTGCAATGCGCAGGCGCACGGCGTCGCGCAGGCCCGCCGGCACGGACTGCAGCCAGTCGGCGAGCCGCGCGGGCGGCTGCGCGAGCTGGCGCAGCGCCTGGTCCAGGCCCTGTGTCGCGGCGCGGTACTGCCGCAGCTCCCAGGCACCCAGCAGGTACACGCCGGCGATCACGGCCGTGATCGCCAGTGCGACCCCGCTCGCGCCGACGAAGCCCGCGGCGATCCAGCCCAGGACCGCCAGGCCCACGGCGAAGGGTGCCATGAAGAAAGATCGGGTCATCGGTTCTCGTTCCTTTCCTTGTCCAGGGCATCGATCAGCCCCGCGACGGGTTCCAGCCGCAGCTCCAGTTCGGCAAGCAGCAGCTGGCGCCATTCCTGTCCATACGCCTCGCGCCATGCGCCGTCCTGCGCGCGCGCCTCGGCGAAGCGCCGCTCCAGCAGCGACGGTGCGGCCGGCAGCAGCGCCTGTTCGCGCCGCGCGAGCAGCTGCTCCATCGCCGCGTCCAGCGCCGCGAGCTGCCGCAGGCGCGGCGACCGGCGCGCGAGCGCCTGCCGCACGTGGTCGCGCAGCGCGCCCACCATCTGCTCCATCTGCCGCTGCAGGTCCTGCTGGCGGCGGCGGTAGGGCCCGAAGCCACCGTCGTCGACGTGCGCGTCGAGCGCGACGGGATCCAGCGCGATGGCCTGCGACAGCACGGCGCGGACCTGCCGGAAGTCCTCCTCCACGGCGCGCGTGCGGGCGCGCGCCTGCGCTGGTGCGGGAGCGGCCGTGGCCACCGCGCGGATCGCCTGGTGCGCAGCCTGCAGGTTGATCGCGTCGAAGGCGTCCAGCCACAGGCTCAGTCGCTCGGCGAAATCCAGGCCGGCCGACGGCGTCCCGGCGGGGACGCCGTCGGCCAGCAGGCGGACCAGCCTGGAACTGCTCAAGGAGCTGTGCAAAAAGCCATCCTCTGCACCGGGTGGTGCCGTCGTTCGCTGCAATTCGGGGAGGGGCGGCCGCGCGGACTTCCTTCGCGGGCGCGCATGCGCCGGCAGGCCGGGCCGCGGCCCGGGCCCGGCCCTTCCGGGCCGTGGCGCAGCCCGTATTAGAAACGATCCGGGGTCCCGGTCCCCCCTCGCGGCGGGTAACACCGGGTTTCCCCGGGACGCGCGGGCGCCCGTTGGTCTTCATGGATTCCCGGGGGGCGCAGGCGGTTTTGAACGCAGAAGTCGCCAAAGGGAAGCAAAAGTCGCAAAAACTCCTCTCAGGAAAGTTCTGCGACTTTTGCATCTTTTTTTTGCGACTTCCGCGTTCAGAAAAGACTTGTTCTCCCCCGAACCCTTGGCAAAGCACCGGATGCGGATCCCGCGGGGCGTCAGCCTGCCGCGACGTGCCGGCGCAGACCCTCGGCCAGGGCGTCGAAGGTCACGCGGCAGCGCGGGCTGTGGCGCAGGTCACGGTGCATGGTGATCCAGGTTTCGAGCTTGAACGTGACCTGGCGCGGCAACAGGCGCACGAGCGCCGGTGCGCGCCGGCCCAGGGCAACCTGGCACAGGCCGATGCCCGCGCCCGCGCGGATCAGCGCGAGCTGGGCGACGTCGTTGTCGCTGCGCAGGCTGAAGGCCTCGCGCGAGAGCCCGGGCAGCAGCTTGCGCGCGGAGCGGATGAAGGCGGTCTCGTGGTCGAAGCCGATGAGGGCGTGCTGCGCCAGCTCCGCCAGCGACTTCGGCGTGCCGTGCCGCGCGAGGTACTCCGGGTGCGCATGCAGGCCCACCGCGATGTCGCCGACGCGGCGCGCCACCAGCACGTCCTGGCGGGGCTGCGTCATGCGCACGGCGATGTCCGCCTCCTGCCGCAGCAGGTCCTGCACGCGGTTGGTCGCCACGAGTTCGACGCGCAGGGCGGGATGCGCCTCGCGCAGAGCGGCCACGATGGGCGGCAGCACCTCCACGCTCACCACCTCGCTGGCCGAGATGCGCACCGTGCCGTTCACGCCCTCGCCCTGGCTTTCGGCGGCGCGGCGCAGGGCCGCGGCCGTGCTGTGCATCGCTTCGGCATGGCCGCGCAGGGCCAGCGCGGCCTCGGTGGGCACGAGGCCCGAGGGCGCGCGGGTGAAGAGGGCCAGCCCCAGCGTCTTCTCCAGCTCCGCCACGTGCCGTCCGGCCGTGGGCTGCGTGATGCCCAGCGCGCGCGCGGCGCCGGAGAGCGAGCCTTCCGAGAGCACGCCCAGGAAGGTGCGGTAGAGGTCCCAGGCGATGTCTTGAGCCATGCAGGAATGTATAGCTGCTCACCCATCTTCGGCAATTCCTTTGGATCCCCTTGCTCCCCAGAATTGCGCCATCGCAACCAGGAAACACAGGAACGACCATGGAATCGAAGGACATCGCACTCGTGCTGGGCGCCACCGGCGGCATCGGCGGCGAAGTGGCCCGCCAGCTGCGCGCCGCGGGCTGGACGGTGCGCGGCCTGCGCCGCACGCAGGATGAAGCCGTGGAGCAGCACGACGGCATCACCTGGATCCGGGGTGACGCGATGCGCGCCGGGGACGTGGCTGCCGCAGCGCGCGGCTGCAGCGTCATCGTGCATGCCGTGAACCCGCCCGGCTACAAGCGCTGGTCCGAGCTGGTGCTGCCCATGGTGGACCACACGATCGCCGCCGCGATCGCCGAAGGCGCGACCATCGTGCTGCCGGGGACGGTCTACAACTACGGGCCGGACGCGTTCCCGCTGCTGCGCGAGGACGCAGCGCAGCACCCGCGCACGGAGAAGGGGGCGATCCGCGTGGAGCTGGAACGCCGGCTGGAGCGCGCAACGCGCCAGGGCGCCCGCGCCATCATCGTGCGGGCGGGCGACTTCTTCGGGGCCGGCGCGCGCAGCAGCTGGTTCTCGCAGGGGCTGGTGACGCAGGGCCAGCCGGTGGCCGCCGTGACGTTGCCCGGCGACGCGGGCGTCGGCCACCAGTGGGCCTACCTGCCGGACGTGGCGCGCACCATGGTGGCCCTTCTTGCGCACCGGGCGGAGCTCGAGCCCTTCGCGCGCTTCCACTTCGGGGGGCACTGGGACGGCGACGGCACGCAGATGGCGGGGGCGATCCGCGGCGTGGTCGCGCGACACACCGGCCGCCAGCCGCGCCTGCGCCGCTTCCCCTGGTGGCTGCTGCGCGTCGCCGCGCCGTTCCACGAGACGCTGCGCGGGCTGGTGGAGATGCGCTACCTGTGGCGCGACGCCATCCGGATGGACAACGGCCGCCTGCTGGCGGTGCTGGGCGAGGAGCCGCACACGCCCCTGGACCAGGCGGTGGAGGCGACGCTGCTTGGCCTCGGCTGCCTGCCCTCGCGGGCGGACGCGCGCGCGACGGCCGCCGCGTGACCCCGAGGATGTCTTTACACAACGCGCCGGCGTCGCCGGCGGCACCGTCAGGGGAGGATCAGCACGATGGACGGAGACTGGCGCGCACGGGGACGCTATGCTGGCGCACGTCCAACGGATCCCGAGCATGTCACCAGTTCTCGTCTTCATGCGGCCGTTGCGCGCCACCGCGTGCGCCGCGCTCCTGGCCCTGGTCCCCGGGCTGGCCCCGGCCGCGCTCGAAGGCGCGCCTTCGGAGATGCCGTCTGCCCGGGTGCAGCGCACCCCCGCGGTCACGGCGGCCGGCGTGCCCTATACCGACGTCCGCCGGACGCTCAAGTCCGGCACCGTGGTCCATGAGTACGTGGACGCGTCCGGCGCCGTGTTCGCGCTGGCCTGGTCGGGCCCGTTCAAGCCCGACCTGAAGCGCCTGCTGGGGCGCCACTTCCACCGCCTGGAGCAAGGCGCCGGCCAGCGTGGGGCCGACCACACGCGGCTGGACGTGAAGGAAAGCGATTTCGTCGTGCAATCCAGCGGCCACATGGGCGCCTTCGAGGGCCGCGCCTGGCTGCCCGCGCGCCTGCCGGCCGGTTTCGATCCGCAGGAGACGCCGTGAAAGGACAGAACTTCCGGCGGGCCCTCGCGGCCGGCGGTGCCGCACTGGTCGTTGTGCTGCTGGCCGCGTGCGGCGGCGGCGGTGGCGATGGCGGCGGCAGCAGCAGCAGCGCCCCCCCGCTGGCGAACGGGCCGGTCAGCCTGCCCACCGAGAACCTGCAAGGTCCCAATGCCGTTGCCCTGGTGGTGGACACGGGCACCGACGGCACCGCGATCAACGCGCCCTTCGCGACTGTCACGGTCTGCGCACCCGGCTCGGCCAACTGCCAGACCATCGACCACGTGCTGGTCGACACCGGCTCGTACGGCCTGCGCCTGGCGGCGTCGGCCCTCAATGGCCCGGTGGCGTTGCCGGCCGTGACGGCGCCCGGTGGCGCGCCACTGGCCGAGTGCGCCGCGTTCGTGAGCGGATATGCCTGGGGCTCGGTGCGTTCCGCCGACGTGCAGATCGGCGGCAAGACGGCGGGGAACGTTCCCGTGCAGCTGGTGAACGACACGTCCTCGCCGTATTCGGCCGTGCCCACGGCTTGCAGCAATACCGGTCCGGCCCTGGGCGTGGGCGCCGGCGCGAAGGGCATCCTGGGCGTCGGCTTCCAGGCGCAGGATTGCGGCTCCGCCTGCGTCACCAGCGCGGCGCCCGAGGTGTACTTCGCCTGTCCCGCGATCGGCGGCTGCACGTCCACCACGGCCCCGATCGCGTCGCAGGTGACCAACCCGGTGGCCCTGTTCGCGGGCGACAACAACGGGGTGACGATCGCCATGCCGGACGTGCCGCTCGGCGGCGTGCCCAGTGCCACCGGCCTGCTGATCTTCGGCGTGGGGACGGCCGCCAACAACCAGCTCGGGTCGGCCCACGTGTACACGGCCAATTCCGTCGGCAACTTCACGACCCTCTACAAGGGACGCACGCTGTCCGCCTTCATCGACAGCGGGTCGAACGGGATCTTCTTCCGTGATTCGACCTTCCCTTCGTGCGTGGGCGGCTTCTACTGCGCCTCGAACACCGTCGGGCTCACGGCCACCATCACCGGCACGAACGGCACCAGCACGGACGTCTCCTTTGCGGTGGAGAGCGCCGCGGCGATCTCCAACGCGGCCGCTGCCGCGCACCTGGCGGGCGACATCGGCTCCTCGCGCACGTTCGACTGGGGCATGCCGTTCTTCTACGGGCGCACCGTCTTCGTCGCGATGGCCGGCGCGTCCACGCCTTTCGGGACGGGGCCTTTCTGGGGCTTCTGAGGCACTGCCGGCCATCCTGCCGGACACGGCGCGTCAGGCCGGCACCGACGTCGCGCTTTCGTAGACCAGGATCGCCGCCGCCAGGTCTTCCAGCGCGGTGCCAACCGACTTGAACACGGTGCGCTCCTGCGGCGAAGCGCGGCCCGGCGTCTCGCCCCGCGCCAGCGTGGCCAGCGTTCCGCGCAGGTCCTGCGCGGTGAACACGCCGCGCGCCATCGGCCCCAGCAGGTCGCCGCTTTTCTTCAGGGCCTCTTCCGTGTCGACGTAGACGGCGGCACCGGCGAAGCAGGCGTCGTCCGCTTCGCGCATGCCGGGGGTGAAGCTGCCGATCAGGTCCAGGTGGGTGCCGGGCCGCAGCCAGGCACCGTGGACGACGGGTTGCGTGGCGAGCGTCGCGCAGCTCACGATGTCGGCTTGCCCGCAGGCGGCCTGCAGGTCGGTGGCGGCCTGCGCCGGCATCCCATCGCGCTGCAAGGCCGCGGCCAGGGCCTGTGCCTGCGCGGGATCGCGTGCCCACACGCTGACCCGGTCGATCGCATGCACGGCGCGATAGGCGGCGGGCAACAGGCGCGCGATGCGGCCCGCACCCGCCACGAGCAGGTGGCGTGCATCGGCGCGCGCGAGCCAACGCGATGCCAGCGCAGAAGCCGCCGCCGTGCGACGCTGCGTGATCACGTCGCCATCGATCATGGCCAGCGGCGCGCCCGTGGTTCCGTCGAACAGCGCATAGCTTGCGTGCAGGCCCGGCAGGCCGCGCGTGGCGTTGCCGGGGGCGATGTTGATCGTCTTGATGCCGTAGTAGCGGCCCGGGATCCACGCCGGCATGATCAGCGAAGTGAAGGACTGTCCCCCGGGGACCGGCACCTCGTGCACGTGCCGCGGCGGCACCTCGCAGCCGCGCGCGAACAGCGCTGCGAGCGCGGGAAGAAGGTGCGTCCAGGGCAGGGCGGCGGCGGTCGCGGCCGCGTCGAGGATCTTCGCGCTCGCCGGCAGGGCGCGGTCGGTCTCGTCGAGGTCCATCGCCGCATTGTGGCCTCGCGGGCCCGGTGGCGGAACGCCGGACTATTTCAGCGCGTTGTCGACGGTGTAGACGGTGCCGCCCCAGCTTGCCTGCACGGCGAGACCGGATTCGGGCACCTGGTAGATGTCGATGGACGGATTGAAGGAGCGGACGACGCCGCCCGTGCCGGTGCTCACCGACGCGCCGATGTCGCCGCCGGCACTGCCGGCGGCCAGGAACTGCTCCATTGCGCTCTTGGACTTGAACACGAAGACCTGGTAGACCTTCTGCTTGCCGATGCCGGGCCCGGTGCCGGCGCGCGCGCTGAGCATGTAGACCGGCTGCTTCGTCGCGTTGTCGAACAGCACGCCCTTGCCCTTCTGGCCGACGAAGAGCAGCGCGTAGATGGAGTCGACCTCGAACACGGCGTAGCCGACCGCCTTCTCGACGGCGTCGCGCGCGTCCGGCTGCATCTGGTAGAGCTTGTCCAGTCCGCTGGATGCCAGCTGCAGCCGGGCCTGGCGTTCCGCCTCCCTGGTTTCGGCGGCGAGGGGTGCCGCGGATTCCTGCGCCATCAGCGGCGGCACCGCGCCGGCGAAGACGGCCGCGGCCAGGACGAGCGGACCCCACTTGCGGGCATGCCTTGCCATGGAACCTCCTTGGGCGCCTCTCGGCGCGGAAGCGCGAGCATCGCCGCCGCCCGTCGGTCCAGCCATTGGACCTAGGTCTCACGGCTGACACGGCCACGGGGCGCCCACCGATGGAGGCTCTCCCGCAGCCTGCTATAAACCCTGCAGCATGTCCGCGCCCGCTGCTCCCGTCCCGGTCGCCATCGAGGTGGAGGCCGCCCGCTATGCCTTGCTGCGCCGGCTGGCGCCGTCGATGCGCCACCACCTCGTCGTCAACCTGCAGCCGATCGGGATGATCTACGAGGTGATGGACCGCCGGCTGAAGGCGCCCGTCCCCGACCTGGCGAACGTTCAGGACAGCGCGGGCAAGATCAACGGCTTCGCCAAGGCGGCGCTCGCTTCGTGCGTCGACGTGGTGAGCTGGCTGGCGCCCGACGACAGCGCCGTCACCGCGGTGCCCGAGGCCGCGCGCGAATGCGCGAGCCTGCTGGCCACCAGCCTCAGTTTCCGCGGCTACGCCCTGCGCAACGAGGTGGGCGACGTGCCGGGCACCGTGCGCCGCGCCACCATCCGGCACCTGCTCGCGGGGTCGTTGCTGCACTGCACCGACCACATGCCGGCGCCGGCCGAAGTCGTGCTGTCCGCCACGCCGCAGCAGGACGCGGCACTCCTGCGCATCACCGTGCGTCCGGTCGAAGGCGACCAGGCGATGGGCACGGAGGCCAACTACCGCCGGATCACGTGGGAGGACCTGCAGGCGCTCGCCGCGGCCGAAGCCGTCCCGGTCGTGCGCGAACCGGACGGACTGTCGCTGCGCCTGCCCTGGCGACCCGCCTAGCCTCCTAGCGCGGCGCCGCGAATCCCAGCTTCTTCATGGCAGCCGCGAGCAACGCGCGGTTGCGCTCGTAGTCGTCCCAGGGGGCGTTGCCCTGGTCCAGGCGCGTGTGCACGGTGGGCACGGTCCAGTGCGCGCCGCCCTTCAGCGCCGCCAGCTCGTCCCAGCGCACCGGCACGGAAATGCCCAGGCCCGGCCGCGCACGGGCGGACCACGCGCACACCGTCGTGGCGCCGTAGCCGTTGCGCAGGTAGTCGACGAAGATGCGGCCCACGCGGTTCTTCGGCCCGCTCTTGGCGACGAAGCGGTCGGGCAGCGTGCGGGCAAGGTGCTCCACCACCGTGCGCGAGAAGTCCTTGACCGTGTCCCAGTCGAACTGCGGCTTCAGCGGCACGACGACGTGCAGGCCCTTGCCGCCGCTGGTCTTGAGGAAGCAGGGCAGTTGCAGTTCCTCCAGCAGCGTCCGCACCAGGGTGGCGGCCTCCTGGATCTGCGGCCAGTCCACGCCTTCGCCGGGGTCGATGTCGAAGGTCATGCGGTCCGGCCTGGCGATGGTCTTCACCACGCCGTTCCAGGTGTGGATCTCGACGACGTTCATCTGCGCCGCCGAAAGCAGCCCTCCGGGCTCCGCGATCTTCACCATGGGCGGGTGGCCGGGGAACAGCTTCGGGTCGAGCTGCATCACGCCCGCCATCTTGTAGCGATCCAGGTGCTTCTGGAAGAACAGCTGGCCCTCGATGCCATCGGGCGCCCGCACCATCGCGATGGGGCGGTCCTCCAGGTGCGGCATCATCAGCGGCGCCACCAGCGCGTAGTAGCGCGCCAGCTGGATCTTGGTGACGCCGCTTTGCGGATCGATCACGCGATCCGGATTGCTGATGCGCAGGGTGGAGGGCAGCGCCACTTCGGCCGCGGGCGCGGCCGCCTTCTTCGCTGCACGGCGCGTCTTCGTCGCCGGACGGTCCGGCGGCGGCTCGTGCAGCGCGTGCTCCTCGCCCACGGCGCGGGCGGGCTTGTCCTCGCGCAGGCCGTGGAACACCGAATGGCGGATCTTGCCGTCGCGCGTCCATTCGCCGAAGGAGACCTCGCACACCAGTTGCGGCTTCACCCAGTGCGCGTCGCGCGGCAGGCCGGCACCGGCCGCGAAGGGCTTGCGGTCCGCCGCCACCGCGTCCAGCTGCTCGCGCAGCTCGCGCAGCGTCTGTTCGCTGAAGCCGGCGCCCACGTTGCCCGCATAGCGCAGCTTGCCGTCGTCGCCATGCACGCCCAGCAGCAACGAGCCGATGCCGGTGCGCGCGCCCTTGGGATCGGTCCAGCCGCCGATCACGAACTCCTGCCGCAGCTTGCACTTGAGCTTGATCCAGTCGCTGGAACGCCGGCCCACGTAGGCCGAGTCGCGCCGCTTGGCGATGACGCCCTCCAGGCCCAGCCTGCAGGCGGAGTCCAGCATCTCCTTCGGCGGCACGTCGAACAAGGCGCTGAAGCGCACGTTGGGATGCGGCTTGCGTTCGACGATGCGCTGCAGCACCGCGCGGCGCTCCACCAGCGGCACGTCGCGCAGGTCGTGGCCGGCGCAGTAGGGCAGGTCGAACAGGTAGTAGACGATGTCCGCCGTGCGGTTGCTGTCGAACGCGCGCTGCAGCGCCTGGAAGTCCGCCGGGACGTCCTGGCCCGGCATGATGATCTCGCCGTCGTACCAGCCATCGGGCAGGTCCATCTCGCGCAGGGCCTGCGCCAGCGCGGCCAGGCGGGCCGTCCAGTCGTTGCCGTTGCGCGTGACGAGCTGCACGTCGCCGCCTTCGGCGCGCGCGAGCATGCGGTAGCCGTCGAACTTGATTTCGAAGAGCCATTCGCCGGGATGCTGCGGGGGCTCGTCCACCAGGACGGCCAGTTCGGGTTGCAGCTTCTCCGGCAGGGCGGCGGGGCGGGCGCCTTCCGGCGGGCCCGAGGTCACGGGAGCGGAAGCCGCCTGGCCCGGCGCAGGGATCGCTGCGGGCCGTTCGGCCAGGGACTGCACCGAGTCCGGCATTTCGTCGACCACGCTGAACGCGCTGGCGGGGCGGGCGAACGCGTCGCGCTCCTTGATCAGCAGCCAGGGATCCTCGCGGCCGTTGCCGCGGCCCTTCATGCGCACGAGCGTCCAGTGCCCCTGCAGCTTGTGCCCGCGCAGCTCGAACTTGAGCTTGCCATCGCGCCAGCCCTTGTGCGGGTCCTCCAGCGGGATCCAGGTGCCCTTGTCCCAGATGATCACCTTGCCCGCGCCGTAGTTGCCGGCGGGGATGGTGCCTTCGAAGCGGTTGTAGGCGATGGGATGGTCCTCGGTGGGCATCGCCATGCGCTTGTCGTTCGGGTCGTAGCTGGGGCCCTTGGGCACGGCCCAGCTCTTCATCGTGCCTTCCAGCTCCAGCCGGAAGTCGTAGTGCAGCCGCGTGGCCCAGTGCTTCTGGATCACGAAGCTGCGCGCGCCCTCGTTGGCGACCCCGCCCTCCGCCGGCTCGGGCGTGGCGTCGAAGTTGCGCTTGTCGCGGTAGGTCTTGAGGGCGCTCTTGTCCATCGGGGTTCAGCGTTGAGCGTCGGGCGTTCAGCGTAGCTGCATTTCACGCTGAACGCTGTACGCTCAACGCTGAACGTCAGGACGCGGCGCGGAACTGGTCCCGCAGCATCTTCACCTGGTCGTGGTTGCGCAGCACGCCCTGGTACTGGCGTTCCACCACCTGGCGCACGTCCGCCGGCAAGGCCTTCTGCAGGGCCTTCATGTAGCGCGCCTTGGCGTTGTCCTCGCCCCGTTCGGCCTCTTCCAGCACCGCCTTGTCGTCGTAGGTGGTGAGCTTGGACTTGATGGAGACCCAGCCGCGGTGCATGGCCCCCAGCGCGCTGCCGCCGTCCTCCGGCGCGGCGCCGTAGCGGCGCAGGCACTCGTTCAGTTCCTGGGCGCCGCGGCGGCAGTCGTCCGCGCGCTGCAGGAACGTGGACTTCAGGTCCTCGCGCTTCGCCTGCTCGGCGCACTCGCGGAAGCCGTACTCGCCGTCCTTGCAGCACTCGACCAGGTCCTTCAGCAGGTCGATCACGTCCCCGCGGTCGCCATCGCTGTTGCCGGCCGTCTGCATGGCGCCCACGGCGCCGGCCGCGCCGGTCGCGGCCGCGGTCGTGCCCTGGTTCGCCCCGTAGCTGCGGTACTGCGCGTCGGCACGCGTCCAGGCGGCTTCGGAAGCAGGACGCGCGCGGTCCCAATCCAGCGAGGAGGCGCCGCGGGTGCCTTCCCATTCGCCGGCCAGGCGCGGCTCGACGTCCGTCCAGGGATCTTCCACGTAGCGCGAGCGGCCGGACAGGCCCAGCCGGTAGGCAGGGCTGTAGTCGTCGAAGCTGCGGCCCTGCTCGTAGTACGGTTCCTTGCTGTAGTTCTCGCGCCAGAAGGCTTCTTCTGCGGTGGGATTCACCGCCTCGCCGGCGGCCTTGCCCGCCAGCCCGCCGACGACGGCGCCGACGACGCCGCCCACGGCGGCACCCACCGGCCCGGCGATCCCGCCGGCCGCGCCGCCCGCAATGGCGCCGCCGGCGGCACCGATGCCCGTGCCCACCGGGTGCGCGCCGGGTTCATCGGTGATGGGATCGCGGTTGAGGTCGCGGTCTTCGCGTTCTTCAGCTGCCATGTCTTGCTCCTTGCCCGAATGCGGGTGTGAAATGGAATGCCCTTCATGTTGGGCCGATGCCCCATCCGCGCTGTGCGCCGAATGGCGTCATCCGCTGTAGGAATCGTCGGTCGTGCGCGCGTGCCGGGACATGGCTGAGCGCACGCACAGGGAATTGCAACGACGTCCTACACGGCGGCGCCCCTGCGTGCCTCACGCTGGTGCCCATCGGGTGATGCCCATGAAATACTCACTGCGCAAGACGCCATCCCACCTGCACCTCACGTACAAGTACGGGGAGGCGAATGGCGGCCTGCTGGGACGCAACCTCGTGCTCGAGGTCGTCGACGGCAACCTCCTCACGCTGGAGATCGACCTGTCCGCGAACCTGCTGGCGCGCAACAAGCAATCGCCCTGGTACCTGGATGCGGTCGCCCTGTCCGAGGACTATCACAAGCTGAAGTCGCTGCAGTGCCCGGACAACCTGGTCCGCACGCGACTGATCCGTGCCTGGGAAGGCATCGCGGATCCCAAGCTGCGCATGCGCCTGGTGCTGAGCCCGCGTGGCCGCTACCTGTACGAGGTGGCGCCGCATTCGCTGTTCATGGGGGGCATCCAGCTCGACGTCCAGGCCTTCCTGGAAGAAGAGTCGGAGACCTCCGGGACGCCCGCCGAGCAAACCGAGGCTTCGCACGTCGAGGAAGAAGCCGACCCGCACAGGAAACACGCATGAAGCCCACCGCCAAGCTCGCCCGCACGCTCGCGGGCATGGGAACCGCCTTCCTCCTCGCGCTGGGCGCCGTCGCCGCGCACGCGGACGCGGGCAGCCTGCGCAGCCGCTACGACGAGCTGAAGCCGCAGCTGCAAAGCAATTCGTACGGCCGGCAGATGGTCATCGATTCGGCCGAGGGCAGCAGCCAGCTGCAAGGCGACGTGTATGCCGTGCTGGACTATCCCTTCTCCAAGGTGAAGACGGCGCTGCAGGATCCGGCCGCCTGGTGCGACATCATGCTGCTGCCGTTCAACACGAAGTCCTGCACCGCGAGCGGCAACCACCTGTCCATGGGCATCGCGCGCAAGCCGGACCAGCCGGCGTCGTACCGTATCGACTTCAGCTTCAGCCCGGTGGCCGCGAGCGACAACTACCTGGAGACGCGCCTCAACGCGCCCCAGGGGCCGGTGGGCACGCGGGACTACCGCATCAACGTGGAAGCCGTGCCGCTGGACAACGGCAAGACCTTCATGCACATGAACTACGCCTATGGCTATGGTGGCGCCGGCAAGTTCGCGATGAACGCGTACCTGGCCACGGCCGGTGCGAGCAAGGTGGGCTTCACCAGCAACGGCGTGCGCGGCGCGGTGGAGCGCAACGCGATGCGCTACTACCTCGCGATCGATTCGTACCTGGCCACGATGGACGCCCCGCAGGCGCAGCGCGTCGACAAGCGCATCAACCACTTCTTCTCGGCCACCGAGCGCTATCCGCGCCAGCTGCACGAGATGGATCGCGGAACGTATGTCGCGCTGAAGCGGCAGGACTACGGGCAGACGACGGCGAGCACGCAATAGGCCGTCACCCCCGCGGAGGCGGGGGTCCAGGGCTTGCAGGGAGGGCGCGGATGCGCCCTTCGCCTTTTTTCCGCTCCAAGGAAAAAGCGGCGCAGTGCGCCGCTTTCTGGAGCCCTGGATCCCCGCCTGCGCGGGGATGACGACGGGGGGATTACTTCAGGCCGGCCGCCGCGCGCAGCGCCTGCGCCTTGTCCGTCCGCTCCCACGTGAACTCCGGCTCCTCGCGGCCGAAGTGGCCGTAGGCGGCGGTCTTGGAGTAGATCGGGCGCAGCAGGTCGAGCATCTGGATGATGCCCTTCGGGCGCAGGTCGAAGTGGTCGTGGATCAGCGACGCGATCTGGTCGTCGGGAATGACGCCCGTGCCTTCGGTGTAGACGGTCACGTTCATCGGCTTGGCGACGCCGATCGCGTACGCCACCTGGATCTGGCACTGGCGCGCCAGGCCGGCGGCCACCACGTTCTTGGCCACGTAGCGCGCGGCGTAGGCGGCCGAGCGGTCGACCTTGGACGGGTCCTTGCCCGAGAACGCGCCGCCGCCGTGCGGGCAGGCGCCGCCGTAGGTGTCGACGATGATCTTGCGGCCCGTGAGGCCGCAGTCACCCTGCGGGCCGCCGATGACGAAGCGGCCGGTGGGGTTGATCAGGTACTTGGTGTCCTTCAGCCACTCCTTGGGCAGCACCGGCTTGATGATCTCCTCGATCACCGCTTCCACGAAGGAGGCCTTCATGTGCTTGCCGTCGCTCTGCTCGGGGCTGTGCTGGCTCGACAGCACCACGGTGTCGATCGAGTGCGGCTTGCCGTCGACGTAGCGCATCGTGACCTGGGACTTCGCGTCCGGGCGCAGGAAGGGCAGGCGGCCGTCCTTGCGCAGCTGCGCCTGGCGCTCCACCAGGCGGTGGGCGTAGTAGATCGGCGCGGGCATCAGCACCGGCGTCTCGTCGCAGGCGTAGCCGAACATGAGGCCCTGGTCGCCGGCGCCGGTGTTCAGGTGATCGTCGGAGGCGTGGTCCACGCCCTGCGCGATGTCGTTCGACTGCTTGTCGTACGCCACCAGCACCGCGCAACCCTTGTAGTCGATGCCGTACTCGGTGTTGTCGTAGCCGATGCGCTTGATCGTGTCGCGGGCGACCTGGATGTAGTCGACGTGCGCGTTGGTCGTGATCTCGCCGGCCAGGACGACCAGGCCGGTGTTGGCCAGCGTCTCGGCGGCCACGCGGCTGCGGGGGTCCTGGGTGAAGATCGCGTCCAGGATCGCGTCGGACACCTGGTCCGCCAGCTTGTCGGGGTGGCCTTCCGAGACCGATTCGGACGTGAAGAGAAAGTCGTTCGCCATTGAATACACTCCGTTGTTTGACTGAAGGCGCGTTGCCTTCTGCCGGAGCTCGGGCGAACGCTTTAGCAGAATTGTTTAACGTCGCCCCGCAAGTAGTTCATAACTCGGCGACCCCCGGATTCTAACGCGCGTGAAACGCTTCTTCCAACTGCTGTCCTCCTGGCCCCTGCCGCTGCTGCACCTTGCCGGCGCCGGGCTGGGCTGGCTGGCCTTCCTGCTGTCGCCCACCTACCGGCGCCGTTTCCTCGCCAACGTGCGGCAGGCGGGCTACCGTTTCGCCCAGGTGCGCCGCGCCGTCGCCGAGGCCGGCAAGCTGGTGGCCGAGACGCCGCGCCTGTGGTTCGGTACGCCGGCCCCGGTGCTGTGGGACGGTGCCGAGCGCATCGAGGCCCTGCGTGCCCAAGGTCGCGGCATCGTGTTCCTGACGCCACACCTCGGCTGCTTCGAGGTCACGGCGCAGGCCTATGCGGCGCGCTTCGGCCGCATCACCGTCCTGTACCGCCCCGCCCGCAAGGAATGGCTGCGCGAGCTGGTCGCTACCTCGCGCACGCGGCCCAACATGGATGCGGTGCCGACCACGCTGGCGGGCGTGCGGCAGATGCTGCGCGCGCTCAAGGCCGGGGAAGCGGTGGGGCTGCTGCCGGACCAGGTGCCGCCGCGCGGGCTCGGCGTGTGGGCGCCCTTCTTCGGCCAGGAGGCCTACACGATGACCTTGCCGGCGCGGCTGGCGCGCCAGGCCGGCGCGGCGGTGCTGCTGGCCTGGGGCGAGCGCCTGCCGCGCGGGCGCGGCTACTGCGTGCACCTGCGTCCCTGGGAGGGCGCCCTGGCGGACGATCCCGCCGCCGCGGCGCGCCAGGTGAATGCGGCCATGGAGGACCTGGTGCGCGCGGGGCCGCAGCAGTACCTGTGGGGCTACGCACGCTACAAGAATCCGCGCGAGGAGGCCGCCGCATGATCAGCCACCTGGGCATCCTCTTCATGCGCGCGATTGCGCCGCTGCCATTGTCCTGGGTCCGCGCCTTCGGGCGTGCGGTGGGCCTCCTGCTGTACGTGCTGGTGGCTTCGCGGCGCCGGATCGTGGACGTGAACCTGCGCCTGTGCTTCCCGCAGTGGAGCGAGGCCGAGCGCCGGCGCGTGACGCGTGACGTGTTCGTCCTGGTGGCGCAATCCTTCTTCGACCGCGCCTGGCTGTGGCACGGCGACCCGGAGGTGGTCCGCCGGCGCCTGCTGCTCACGGGGGCCGTCCGCGAGCTGGCAGGGCAGGAGCCGACGGTGCTGTTCTGCCCGCACTTCGTGGGCCTCGACGCCGGCGTCACGGCCGCGACGCAGCAGCTGCCGCGCCGCTTCGTCGGCATCTACACCCGCCAGAGCAATCCCGTCATCGACGCGTGGGCGCTCAAGGGGCGCTACCGTTTCGGCGACGCGCGCCCGATGAGCCGCTCCGAAGGCGTGCGCGACCTCGTCTCGGCGATGCGCGACGGCGGCGTGCTGTACCTTCTGCCGGACATGAACTTCGGGGCCGAAGAGTCCATCTTCGTGCCGTTCTATGGCGTGCCCGCGGCCACGGTGCCGTCGCTGTCGCGGTTCGCGCGCCTCGGCAAGGCGAAGGTCGTGCCCCTGATCACGAAGCTCACGCCCACGGGCTACGAGGTGCGCGTGCTCGAGTCCTGGGCCGGTTTCCCGACGAAGGATGTCGAGGCGGACACGGCGCTGATGAACAAGCGCCTGGAAGGCTACATCGACGAGATGCCGGCGCAGTACTACTGGGTGCACAAGCGGTTCAAGACGCGGCCGCCGGGGGAGCCGAAGGTTTATTGAGGTGCGGCGGTGGGGTTCGCTGCGCTCACCGCCACCCTACGAACCGCCTGTAGGGTGGCGGTGAGCGCAGCGAACCCCACCGCCCTCAGCGCAGGAACTCCGCCAGCCGATCGATCACGAACCGCGGCTTCTCGTGCAGGATCCAGTGGGTCGCATCCGGCACCTTCTCCAGCGTCAGCCGCGGGATGTACTCGTCGAGCCCTTCGACCAGTTCCGGCAGCAGCGCCGTGTCCTGCATGCCCCACAGCACCAGCGTCGGGACGTCCACGGTCAGCATCTCGCGCGGCAGGGTGATCGCCGCCGCGGCAGCGTCTCCTTCGCGCGGCGGCCGCAGCGGGGAGGCGCGATAGTAGTTCAGGCCGCCCGTGAGGCTCGCATCCCAGATCGCGCGGTAGGTGGCCTTCAGGTCCTCGGTGAGCCAGGGCGCCGGGCCCCAGTGCGTGAAGAATCCCAGCAGCCGCCGGTAGCCGTCCTCGCGCAGCAGTTGCTCCGCGTCGGGGCGTACCAGGAAATTCATGTACGCGCTGGCCTCGCGCTGGCGCGGGCTCGCCTGCAGCGCGCGCAGGAAGGTGCCCGGATGCGGCGAGTTGATGATCGCCAGCCGTTGCAGGCGTTGCGGCAGCTGGTTGGCGAAGTTCCACGCCACCGCGCCGCCCCAGTCGTGGGCGACCAGGCACGCCAGCGGCGCGCCCTGGCCTTCGATGTCCGCCAGGGCGACGAGGTCCTGCACCAGGTGCTTGGGCCGGTAGGCGGACACGTCCTGCGGTTGCGAGGACTGCTCGTAGCCGCGCAGGTTGGGCGCGACGCAGCGATAGCCGCCGTGGGCGGGCTGCGCGAAATGTTCGAGGACCTCGTGCCAGATGAAGGCGGCTTCGGGGAAGCCGTGCAGGAACATCAGCACCGGGCGGCCGCGCTCCCCGGCGGCGCGGCAACTGAGGGTGATGCCGTGGGGAAGCGCCTGCTGCCAGGTGTGGATCGTCATGTGGGCTCCGGATGGGTCCAGTTCCAGAGGAGGAGGGAAGCCTCCTCCACGCCTTGCCGCTTGAGGGCGGAGAACAGTTTCACCTCGCCGCCGGCCGTCTGCAGTCGCGCGATGGACAGCGCCTTGTTCTGCTCGGCCCGGTTCAGCTTGTCGGCCTTGGTCAGGAGCACCAGGAACTTCAGGCCGTCCTCGACGCGCGGCCGGATCAGGTCCAGCAGGATCTCGTCCAGCTCGGTGAGGCCGTGGCGCGGGTCGACCATCATCACCACGCCGGTGAGGCTCTCGCGCGTCACGAGGTAATTGGCCATGACCTGCTGCCAGCGGGCCTTGTCCGCCTTCGGCACGGCGGCGTAGCCGTAGCCAGGCAGGTCGGCCAGCACCGCGTCGGTGATGCCCTGCTTGCCGAGCGCGAACAGGTTGATGGCCTGCGTGCGGCCGGGGGTCTTGGAGGCGAAGGCCAGCCGCTTCTGCTGCGTGAGGGTGTTGATGCAGGTCGACTTGCCTGCATTGGACCGGCCCACGAACGCGATTTCGGGCACGTCCAGGGCGGGCAGGTGCTCCAGCCGCGGCGCCGTCGTGAGGAAGCGGGCGGTGTGCAGCCAGGCAACGGCCTGCGCCGCGGGAGAAGTGCTCATGGAGGAGGTGCGGGGAAGAGGGCGGAGTGGGGCATTGTAGAATCGAGCGGTTTTGCGCCACAGAAACAAAGAAACGTGATCAAGTCGCCTGCCTTCCTGTTGCTGGCCGCCGTGCTGGCCCTGTCCGCGCTCCCGATTTCCGCCCAGCAGCCGGCCCCCAGCGCCCCGGCTCCAGTTGCCGCCGCCGAGGCGCCGGCGACGGCCGCTCCCGCCAAGCCCGATGCGGCCGCCGGCGGTGCGAAGTTCGCCGCGGTCTGCGTGGCCTGCCATGGCGAGGGCGGCAACTCCGGCACGCCCGCCAACCCGAAGCTCGCGCAGCAGCATCCCGACTACATCGTCAAGCAGCTGCAGGAGTTCAAGGCCGGCAAGCGCCAGAGCCCGATCATGCAAGGCTTCGCCGCGCAGCTGACCGACCAGGACATGAAGAACATCGCCGCCTACGTCGGCACCCAGAAGGCCAAGCCGGGCTTCGCCAAGGACAAGGAGCTCGTGCTCCTGGGCGAAAAGATCTTCCGCGGCGGCATCCAGGGCCGCGACGTGCCCGCCTGCGCCGGCTGCCATGGCCCCAGCGGCGCCGGCATTCCCGCGCAATATCCCCGCCTGTCGGGCCAGCACGCCGACTACGCCGCCAGCCAGCTGGTGGCCTTCCGCGACGGCACCCGCAAGAACAGCCCGCAGATGTCGCAGATCGCCGCCAAGCTGAACGACCGCGAGATCCGCGCCGTTGCGGACTACGTGGCCGGATTGCGGTAAATCAAGCGCGCTGTTGAACTAACACTCACCAGCGAGACCCAAAATGGCGGGCACCTCGGGAGAGGGCCCGCCTTTTTGTTGGAACCGATGACCACTGCCACCGCCGACCCGTCCCCCGCGCCTTCCGCCCGCCCGCTGCGCGACCTGGTCGAGCTCGTTTCCTCGATGCGCTTCGCGATCACCCTGCTGGTGGTGATCATGATCGCCTCGGTCATCGGCACGGTGGTGAAGCAGGGTGAGCCCCTGCCGAACTACGCGAACCAGTTCGGCCCCTTCTGGGCCGACGTGTTCGAGGCGATGCGGCTCAATGCGGTCTACAGCGCCTGGTGGTTCCTGCTGATCCTCGCCTTCCTGGTCGTCAGCACGTCGCTGTGCATCGCCCGCAACACGCCCAAGATCCTGGCCGACCTGAAGACGGCCAAGGAGAACATCCGCGAAAACGCGCTGCTGGCGTTCCACCACCGCGCCGAGGCCGCGCTGCCGCAGGCGCCCGAGGCCGAGGCCGCCCGCATCGGCGAGGCCCTGGCGAAGGCCGGCTGGAAGGTGAAGCTGCAGCAGCGCGCCAATGGCTGGATGGTCGCGGCCCGCACGGGCGGCCTGAACAAGATCGGCTACCTCTGTGCCCACAGCGCCATCGTGCTGGTGTGCCTGGGTGGCCTGCTCGATGGCGACCTGATCGTGCGGGCCGAGACCTGGTGGGGCGGCAAGGTGCCGTACACCGGCGGCGGGATGATCTCGCAGGTGCCGCCGCAGCACCGGCTCGCAAGCACCAACCCCACCTTCCGCGGCAACCTGCTGGTGGCCGAGGGCACGCAGTCGTCCACCGCCGTCCTGAACCAGTCGAACGGCATCCTGCTGCAGGAACTGCCGTTCTCGATCGAACTGAAGAAGTTCGTCGTCGAGTACTACTCCACGGGCATGCCCAAGCTGTTCGCAAGCGACATCGTGATCCACGACCGCGACACGGGCGAGGCGATCCCCGCCCGCGTGGAGGTGAACCACCCGGTGTCGCACCGCGGCGTCGACATCTACCAGTCCAGCTTCGACGACGGCGGCTCCAGTGTCACGCTGAAGGCGGTGCCCCTGGACGGCACCAGCAGCGGATTCGACGTGCAGGGCAACGTCGGCGCCGCCACGGAGCTCACGCGCGGCCAGGCGGCCGACGCGAAGAAGATGACGCTGGAATACACCGGCCTGCGCGTCATCAACGTGGAGAACCTGGGCGGCGGCGACGGCGGCACCGACGTCCGCAAGGTCGACCTGGGCGACTCGCTGCATGCGAGCCTGGGCGCGCCCAACAAGCCCAACGCGAAGAAGAACCTGCGCAACATCGGCCCCAGCGTGAGCTACAAGCTGCGCGACCCCGCCGGCCAGGCGCGCGAGTTCAACAACTACATGCTGCCGGTGGACCTCGGCGAGGGCGTGCCGGTGTTCCTCCTGGGCATGCGCGAGAACCCGGGCGACGCCTTCCGCTACATGCGCATCCCGGCCGACGAGAACGGCAACCTGGACGGCTTCCTGCGCCTGCGCGCCGCCCTGGCGGACCCGGCGCTGCGCGAGGCAGCCGTGCGCCGCTACGCCGCGGAGGTCACCGACCCGGCGAAGCCGGAGCTGGCGAAGCAGCTGACCGCGTCCACGGCGCGTGCGCTGGCCCTCTTCGCCGGCGCCGAGGCCGGTGCCGGCCAGGCCGGCGGCGGCCTGCAGGCGATCTCGGAATTCATCGAGACCAACGTCCCCGAGGCCGAGCGTCCGCGGGCGGGGGAGGTGCTGGTGCGCATCCTGAACGGGGCGGTGTTCGAGCTCACGCAACTGAGCCGCGAGAAGGCCGGCCTGAAGCCGATGCCGCGCGATGACCGCACCCAGGCCTGGCTCACGCAGGCCGTGCTGGCGCTCAGCGACGCCTTCGCCTACCCCGCGCCGATGGCGTTCCAGCTGAAGGACTTCAAGCAGGTGCAGGCGAGCGTGTTCCAGGTCACGCGGTCGCCCGGCCACTACATCGTGTACCTGGGGTGCGCCTTGTTGATCCTGGGGATTTTCGCCATGCTGTATGTTCGGGAGCGGCGCCTCTGGGTCTGGCTGAGCCCGGCCGGCGAGGGCGCGCAGGCGCGCATGGCCCTTTCCAGCAACCGCAAGCTGCTGGACGTGGACCACGAATTCCGCCGGCTGAAAGACCGGCTCCTGGGAGACAAGCGATGAACACCGCCACCACCACCACGATCACGCTGGACGAGGGCTATTTCTCGCGCCGCAACTGGTTCGACTGGCTGTTCGCGCTGCTCGTGGTCGCAGGCGGCGTCTTCGCCTTCGCCCGCTACCAGCATGCGATGGATGTCTACGAGAAGGGCATCCTGCTCGCGGCCATGCCCGCCGGCATCTGGCTCGGATGGTTCTGGCGCCCGCTGCGGGTGCTGATGATCGCCGTCGCGTGCTTCGCGCTGCTGGGGGTCAACGCCTACCAGGGCGACCTGGCCCGCGCGGACAGCGTCTTCTGGCTCAAGTACTTCCTTTCCAGCCAGTCGGCCATCCTCTGGATGAGCGTGCTCATGGTCATGAGCACCGTCTTCTACTGGATCGGCATGTTCGCCGGCGGCCAGTCCGCCGCGATGCAGGGCATCGCCTCGCGCCTCGCGTGGGTCGCCGTCGGCATGGCCCTCGTCGGCATGATGGTGCGCTGGTACGAAAGCTACCTGCTGGGACCCGACATCGGCCACATCCCGGTGAGCAACCTCTACGAGGTGTTCGTCCTGTTCTGCTGGCTGACGACCACCTTCTACCTGTACTTCGAGCAGCAGTACGGAACGCGCGCCATGGGCGCCTTCGTCATGCTCGTGGTGAGCGCCGCCGTCGGCTTCCTGCTCTGGTACTCCTTCGCGCGCGAGGCGCAGGAGATCCAGCCGCTGGTGCCGGCGCTGAAAAGCTGGTGGATGAAGCTGCACGTCCCGGCCAACTTCATCGGCTACGGCACCTTCTCGCTCGCCGCCATGGTGGCCTTCGCCTACCTCGTGAAGCAGCAGGCCGGGGAGACGCGCTGGGTCAAGCTGGCGCCCCTGTGGGCCCTGGGCGTGTTCCTCACCGTGATGCCCCTGGTGTTCCGCAAGTCGGTGCAGGGCAGCACCACCTACTGGCTGATGTACTTCGGGGTTGGCGCGCTGATCGTGGGCGGCATCCTGTTCGCCCGCCGGCGCATCGCCGACCGCCTGCCCGCGCTGGAGGTGCTGGACGATGTCATGTACAAGTCCATCGCCGTCGGCTTTGCCTTCTTCACCATCGCCACGGTGCTTGGCGCGCTGTGGGCGGCGGAGGCCTGGGGCGGCTACTGGAGCTGGGACCCCAAGGAGACCTGGGCGCTGATCGTCTGGCTCAATTACGCGGCCTGGCTGCACATGCGCCTGATGAAGGGGCTGCGCGGCACGGTGTCCGCATGGTGGGCGCTGACGGGACTGGCCGTCACCACGTTTGCCTTCCTGGGCGTGAACATGTTCCTGTCCGGCCTGCATAGTTACGGGGAACTCTGATTCCGGTGTAACCGCCGCCGCGCCGGCTCCGTACTAGCAAGGCAATCCCGCTTCCTGAAGGAGACTTCATGCTGATCCGAACCGGCCGCGACGGCTTCCACCACGGCATCCCCAGCGAGATCACGCCCCGCGCGGTCTACGAGGACCGGCGGACGATGCTGAAGTGGATGGCCACGGGCGCCGCCGGTGCCGCGCTGGCCGGCTGGGCGCAGCGCGAGGCGCTGGCGCAGCAGGTGCAGCGCCCGGGCAAGCTGGCGGCCATCGCCGCGACGCGTTCCGCCGCGCCTGGCGCGGTGACCATGGAAAAGGTCACCGAATACAAGGATGCGACCAGCTACAACAACTTCTACGAGTTCGGCACCGACAAGGCCGACCCGGCGGAGAACGCGCACACGCTCAAGACCCGCCCGTGGACCGTGCAGGTCGAAGGCCTGGCGAAGAAGCCGGGTACCTATGCGATCGACGACCTGGTGAAGCTCGCGCCGCAGGAGGAGCGCATCTACCGCCTGCGCTGCGTGGAGGGGTGGTCGATGGTGATTCCCTGGGTCGGCTACCCGCTTGCCAGGCTGATCGAGAAGGCGGAGCCCCTGGGCAACGCGAAGTTCGTCGAGTTCACGACGCTGGCCGATCCCAAGACCATGCCCTTCGTCGGCTCGCGCGTGCTGGACTGGCCCTACGAGGAAGGCCTGCGGATGGACGAGGCCATGCATCCGCTGACGCTGCTCGCCTTCGGCATGTACGGCGAGGTGCTTCCCAACCAGAATGGCGCGCCGGTGCGCATCGTGGTGCCCTGGAAATACGGCTTCAAGAGCGCCAAGAGCATCGTGAAGATCCGCTTCACCGAACGGATGCCGGCGACGGCCTGGAACAAGGCGGCGGCCAACGAGTACGGCTTCTATTCCAACGTGAACCCGAACGTGGACCACCCGCGCTGGTCGCAGGCCACGGAGCGGCGCATCGGCGAGGACGGACTGTTCGCGAAAAAAAGGAAAACGATGCTGTTCAACGGCTACGAGGCGCAGGTGGGGCAGTTGTACGCGGGGATGGACCTGAAGAAGAACTACTGAGAGGTCCCACCGGTGGTGGCCTCGCGGCGCTCCGGGTTGGCCACCGCGTCGGCCTCGGCTTCGGCTTCGGCTGCCTCCGCGAGATCGCCGAGGTGCAGGTGGTAGGTGGCGAACCAGAGCACGTGTTCCGGGGTCCCACGCTCGTAAGGGCCGAGCTCGCTGCCGTGGCCCGCGGCCCAGTCGTGCTGCGCCGATTTCTCCGCGTGGCTGCGGATGGCCGCGGCCCGTTCGGGGCTGATGCTGCGCGAGGGGGGCTCGGGATCCTCCGCCAGCGGCAGCAGGTGGCTCTCGTTGGCGGACCGCGCGAAATAGGCGCGGCGGGCGCGCCGCCTGGCGACGCGCCGCAGCAGGCCGACGAGGAAGCCTGCCAGGGCGAGTGCAGCGAGGGTGCCCACGAGCCACGGGCCATGCAGAGCGGGAATCATGGCGGGCGAGTGGAGCACAGCCCATCCAACCGGGATATCGGGTGGCCGGCGAACATCGTGAGTGCTTGTAACGAAAAAGAATACGAAAGTTTGGTATTCATCCTTATGAACTTCGCATTCCGTGAGATTGCACACACGGCGAGGAGCGCGCGATGACGCTGGCCAAGGCGCTGCTGCACCCGGCGGCCAAGCCCGTGGCGTTCGCCCTTTCGCTGCTGCCGTTCGCGTGGCTGCTCTATGCCGCGATCACGAACAACCTGGGCGCCAATCCGGCGGAACACCTCACGCGTTCGACCGGCGACTGGACGCTGCGCTTCCTGTGCCTCACGCTGGCGGTCACGCCGGTGCGTGTGGTCGCGAAGCTGCCGACGCTGCAGCGGTTCCGGCGGATGCTGGGCCTGTTCACGTACTTCTACGTGTTCCTGCACTTCCTCACGTGGGCGTGGTTCGACCAGGGGCTGGACCTGGCCGACATGGGCAAGGACATCGCCAAGAGGCCGTTCATCCTGGTGGGCTTCGCCGCCTTCGTGCTGCTGACGCCGCTGGCCGCCACCTCGTTCAACCGCGCGGTGAAGGCGCTGGGCGCGAAGCGCTGGCAGGCGCTGCACCGGCTGGTCTACGCGATCGCCGGGCTCGCGATCCTGCACTTCTTCTGGATGCGGGCCGGCAAGCACAACTTCGCGGAAGTCGCGGTGTATGCCGCGATCCTGGCGGTGCTGCTTGGCTGGCGCGTGTGGAATGCACGGAATCGCAGGGTGGCGGTGAGCCCGCCGGCGAACCCCACCACCGCGTCGCGCGCGACGCGGTGATCCCTCAGGGCAGCAGCTTTTCCTTGCGCACCTGGTCCGCGAAATCCTCGCGTTCGCGGATCACGTGGACCGCGGACCCGTCGACCAGCACCTCCGCCGCGCGGCCGCGCGTGTTGTAGTTGCTGGCCATGCTCATGCAATAGGCGCCGGCCGACAGCACCGCCAGCAGGTCGCCGGGCTGCGCCGCCAGCTTGCGGTCGCGGCCGATCCAGTCGCCGCTCTCGCACACCGGGCCCACCACGTCGTACGTGACCGGCTTCGCGCCGGTTGCGCGCAGCGGCACGATCTGGTGGAAGGCCTCGTACATGGCCGGCCGGGGCAGGTCGTTCATCGCCGCGTCGACGATGCAGAAGTTCTTCTGCTCACCCGGCTTCAGGTACAGCACCTCGGTGAGGCACACGCCGGCGTTGCCCACCAGCGAGCGGCCCGGCTCGATCATCAGCTGGCGGTCGCCGAAGCCGCGCGCGTCCAGCCGCGCCAGCAGGCGCTGCCACAGCGCATCGGCGGCCGGCGGCTGTTCCGCGTTGTAGACGATGCCCAGGCCGCCGCCGAAGTCGATGTGCTCGATGGGGATGCCGGCCGATTCGATCGCAGCGACCAGGTCCAGCACGCGATCCAGGGCATCCATATACGGCGACACCTGCGTGATCTGCGAGCCGATGTGGCAGTCGATGCCCACGACGCGCAGTCCGGGCAGGGAGGCGGCGCGCTGGTAGGCGCGCAGGGCGTCCTTGTGGGCGATGCCGAACTTGTTGCCCTTCAGGCCCGTGGAGATGTAGGGGTGCGTGAGCGGGTTCACGTCCGGGTTCACGCGCAGGCTCACGGGAGCGCGCAGGCCCAGTTCCGCCGCCACGGCGCTCAGCACCTCCAGCTCGGGTTCGCTCTCCACGTTGAAGCAGTGGATGCCCACCTCCAGCGCGCGCTTCATCTCGCGCCGCGTCTTGCCGACACCGGAGAAGATGATGTCGGCGCCCTGGGCGCCGGCCGCGAGCACGCGTTCCAGCTCGCCGCCCGAGACGATGTCGAAGCCGCAGCCGGCCCGCGCGAACACCTGCAGCACGGCAAGCGAGGAGTTGGACTTGAGCGCGTAGCAGACCCTGGCCTTGCGGCCGGCGAAGCCGCGCTGGTAGGCCGCCAGGGCCGACAGCATGCTCGCGCGCGAGTAGGCGAAGAGGGGCGTGCCGTGGTCGCGGGCCAGGTCGGCCAGCGCCACGTCCTCCAGGTACAGGGCGTCGCCGCGGTAATGCAGCTGCGGCGCGCCGGGCAGGATGGGGGCGTTCATTGGTTGTGGACCGGGTTGACGACGCCGGTCGGCGGCAGCCCGGAGGCGGCGTTGGTCGGCACGACGGCCGTGCCCGACCCCGTGCGGCTGGTGGGATCCAGCGTCTCCGGCAGCGAGGCGCGGCCCTGGGCGGCTTCGCCCGTGGGCAGGAACAGGTTGCCTTTCTGGCCGCACGCGGACAACGCCGCCAGGAGGGCCGCCGCCAGGAGGCAGCGGCGCCCGGGGGCGCTGACTAGAATTTGGAGAACACGGAACATCTGGAAATTGTACTTTTCGGCCGTTGTCCTCCTTGGCCGAGCGCGGCACAACTACGTGCGCTGAGTCCTTATTCAGCGCGCGTTGGCGTGAACCTTCCCACGCCGACGCGTTGCGGCTTACTCGCCCACTGAAACGAGCGGCCCTATGTCTCGCCTGAACAGGAACATCATCACTTGAGCGGCAATTCTCAGTTCGCCCTCCTCGGAGGTCGAAGCGATTCTTCCCAATTCATCTACCACCGGGCGCGGCACAAAGCAGATCGCACGCAGATCACAGTAGCTTTCAGGGACAGATCCGACAGCAGGTACGTGCAAGAACGCATGGCGGCGGGCCGCCCTAACGTTCTCCTGCATTTGCGACGGCAAGTTAGAAAGCGGTAGCACCGGTGCCAACAACACCGGCAGCTTCCCACCCTTCTTGTCGATCTCGCAACTTTGCGACAGAACCAGAGTAAGCGCCTGTTGCCCTCGACTAAGGTAGGGCGCCTTGCCATCAGTGCCTGGAACCAGCGATGACGCTTCGTGCCAAAGCGTCGCGCCATGTTTTCCCGTAACCTTTTTGAGCGCCGTGCGCGGATGGATCGTACAACCGACCCAAGCCCCGGCTAAGAGATCGCCTTGGGATAGCTCCTCGGCGAGCTCTGAGGCCCAGAAGCCCGCCACTTGCTAGAACGTGAAGTCCGGATCGAATTCCAACGATTGCGCGGGCAGCCGCGGTGCCTTGCGCAAGGCCGCGATAAGCTGCTCGGCATAGCCAACGCTGGCCAGCGACGGAGCGTACGTGACAGCATCCTCCACCTGCTCTCCGAGATCGAGCAGCATCTGGACTTGCGACCGTACGGTCCGCACTGAACCCGATGGCAGCGTCTCCACGCTCGCGTGCGTTGCAACTGACGCCGTGATCGCAACAGCAGCGACGAACCCGCGACCGGCCCAACGGCCGCTGCGCCCGAACGAAGCCAAGGCGCGCTTCACCGGCTGTGTCACGTGCACAGACAGGGCACCTTCTACGAGCCACTTGATGGGCGAATAGGTCTCGAATCCAGTCATGAGAGCGCCGATTTTGGCAGGGGAAAGCTTGGCGACGCCACTCGTTCCCTCAGACCCTTGATCATAGCGAACAGCAGCGTCGATGGCAAATTGATGCGGACAATTGGCTCAACTGATAATTTTTTCAATACTACCAATTGGCGCACTGAAAAAGGCGATGCGAAATAGAAGTCCATGCAAGAGATCGACCCTGTATATCCGGCCAGCACAATGCTGCTATTCAGGACAACGGTCTGTTCCGCGGGTTCCTTAAATTCCGCAAGAGCCTCTTCGGGCAGCCTTTCCGCCACGCGGCGGAAATTCTCCTCGAACTCCTCGTCAATTGAATCTAGGAATTGGTGCACAGATTCAAATGCCATGGAAATCACAACCAGAGACAAAAGCCCACCGCCTATCGGCTGCTTTTGGCCGAAAAGCAGCTTAACCATCGACGGCTCAACCATTACCGCCGCGGAATCCGCAGCATAGCGCCGCTCGGGAACCGGCAAACCTCCCAAGTCCATGCGGCCGACCGTCGAAGAGCCTGCTTCGCCAATCGTCACCACGTCGACGGTATGCCCTTCGCCGACCCGAGGAGTGACGCGCTGAATTATTCCAGGCGGCTGCTTTCTGCTCATTTGCCCAGTCTAGCATTCGGGTTCTCAGCGAGGTCAGCGGGCCGCCGAACGAGACAAGAGCGGTTGTTATGTCGACCTGCCAGCGCGCGGTAGCGATTCGGGCCGGCCCCCCGTGAACTCCCTCGCTACACCCAGACGGCTATGAATTGGTCGCCATTGGTTCCGTCAAAATGCTTAGAAGGTTCGCGAACGTTTCGCGAGAGAGTCGGCCCTCAGCAAGCCACACCGTCGCATCCTCCAGCACTGGATCCCGACGCACCTCAATGTCTTGCGCTTCAAGGTAAGCGATTGCGCAGGTCAGGCCGGTGCGCTTGTTGGCATCGTTGAAAACATGGCCACGTGAGATCGCTTCCGCATAAAGTGCTGCGATTCCGAAGACATCGTCCAAACCAGCGTACATAGCATGGTTCGCAACTCGGCCGAGAGCTGCCTCAACTCCACCGACACCGCCACCCGCAAAACCGGCCAGGCCGCCAAACGTGGCGATGATTTCGTCGTGGACAGCCACGACGAAATCGACGTCCAGCATTACCGGTCCTTGAGGGCCAGCAAGACATCGTAGTGCTTGCTGATCACGCGGCGGGTTACCTCGATGACCTCATGCCGTTGCTTAGGCGTCTTCGCCTCAACCTTGACTTTGGGCGTAACGTGGCCGCGCGAGTGCTTCGCGGCGCGCGCTTGCACATTTTCGAGCGTCGACATGTCATTCTCCAAAGAGGCCACTGGCGAAATTGCCATGGAGAGACTGTACCGCACGGGGAGAACCCACGCCTAGAGGACAGCTCCTACCCCCGCGGAATGGTGGCGAATCCGGGACATCCTCCTCATGAGCCGACAGCGGCCCGCCCTTCCTGTTACAACTGACCCGCTCACAATGACGCACTACCGCGCGCGTCACCGGGACGCCGGCATCCCCGCAGGTGTAGGACCAGTCCGAGCAAGCATGTAGGGGAAAGATTGGTCAATTCCGGCGCACACGGGTCAAATAGGGGGCGTCCGGGTTTGTGACGCGGTACACGGCCCCCTTCACGACGCCCACAGTCGTGCGGTATTCGCGGGCCAGCTCCGCATAGGTCACCCCGCCGTCGACGTACCGCCAGACAATTTCCCCTTCCGTATCAGGATCCAACACTCTCGGCCGCCCCCAACGCTGGCCTCTGGCCCGGGCGGCATGCTGACCAGCCATAACTCGTTCACGAATGATGGAGCGCTCGAACTGGGCGACAGCACCAAGAACCTGCACCATCAACATGCCAGCTGGCGTTGATGTGTCGATTGGCTCGGTCACACTGCGAATGCCAGCGCCGACCGAGTGGAGCCGCTCCAGGATCGTCAGCAAATCCCGCAGGCTCCGCGCCAACCGGTCCAACTTCCAAACAACCAGCACATGGCCTGGTCGCAGGGACGAGAGGCAACGTTCCAGCTCAGGACGTTTGGCGACCGCGCTCGCCTTTTCCTCGTAGACCATCCTCGCGCCGGCACGCCGAAGAGCGTCCCGCTGCAGCCGCGTTTCCTGGTCACTTGTGGACACGCGTGCATACCCAACTAACTGCATTTTTCTTGTGCTCCCTGTCGGGACGGGGAGGCTAGTGATCGTTCTGCGACCGTGCGACGGAAAACTCACTTGACTACCGCCGTCGAATCTCGCCACTGACAAAGAACCAGTCCTGCCAGTGATCGAGTCTCGCCGTCGCAACCACCTGACTGTCCAACAGAACGCAATACGTTCGTTCTATCGCTTTGTGGAGGCTATCGACTGTGCCCAAATCGACCGGAGCAGGAACTTCCACATCGCCATAGACCGCGTACCGTTCCCGCCGGCCAGCACTCTCGTCCTCGAAAGTCTTTGCGATGTACTTGGAGATATACGACGCCACCTGAGCGGAAGATTTGTCGCTATGACGCTTGCGCCTGGCGATGTCCACGTTGCCCTGCAGCTCGCCGGTGACAGATCTCCAGATCGCGCGGATCACGTTGTAGCTGCGCCAGTCACCGCCACCAGCTGCAGGAGGCAACGCCGCGGGGATATTCCGGGTGGCCAGGTGCGCGTGCCAGGTTCCCCGCTGCTGCAGCTCGAAGCACGCCACAAAGCAAAAGCCAGGCAGAACCGTAAGCATGCGTCGATTGAACGCCTTGATATGGGCCTTGCAGACGGCCAAATCGGGCTGTGAGCCGCGATAGGTGAGCGTGAGCAGGGTGTCGGCCCCCATCACCTTGCAAAGCCTTCTGACGCGCGTTTTGGCACGTCTGGCCGCCCGAGCACGATCAACGGCCCGTGCCTCTTCATCATCGAGCTCCGCTTTCGCCTTTTCAATCACGGCGAGAACATCCTGCAGGTATTCCCGGCTCCAATCGCACTCTTCCCAGATAACCTCACGGACAGCAGACGCCTCGACATGGCCGTGGCCCAGATCGAGTGCCTTCAGCCGGAAGCGACTACCAGGACGGCCAACGTAGGCCGTCGCTGTACGAACATCAAAGCCGGAACGGTTGTACGACCGGCCGGCAGCATCCACAATACGCAGCACTTTCACCCCCTGTTTGGGTGTTAGTCACCGAAGCCCGGAGGATTGCCGTCCTCGCGGGCTTCAACTTTTTGGAAGTCATTCCAGAGGCAGCTTCAGCTTCCGAAGCTGCCTCTGTACCAAGATGTCCTAGGGATAAATCTAGGCCGGGCCTGCGGCCCGGCCGGGGCCCGCTACGCAGACCCCGACCGAGCCGAGGCCCACGGACAAGAACCTCGGAACAGCCAAACCGCCAGGTGCACATAGAGCGCGCCCGGTGGCCCGGCCTGGCTGCATCCGTCGCGCCAGTCGCCTTCGGCTTGCCGCTTCGCTGTGTCACGCCGGCTGACGGTCGCCAGGCCTGCAGACTGAAAAGTCCGTACGTCCCCAACCCTGCGAAGACACCCCCGTTGCAACCCGCTTCGCCATGAGGGCCGCAACGGGGGTGTCTTTTTTTCGCAGGGCAGGGGACTCCCGGCCTTTTCCCGCGCGATCGAGCAACCACTCCCCCCCGCCCCTCGCCAGCGAGGGGAGCGAGGAACCGACTGCTGAAGGTATCCACACAGGACCCCAAGCCATGATCGCAGCCAACCTCCGTAAGCACCCCGACGCTCTCGCACTGCAGCTGCCGCTGCTGTTCCCGCATCGCCTGGTGTGGGCGCTGCCGCGACCTGGTGCACGCGTCCTGCGGGCGATCCGCGTGGCCCGCGCGAAGGCCTTTGACGCCGCGGGCCGCATCGCCTACCCCGTGAAGGCAGCAATCCCCGCCTGGTGGAAGGAAGCCAAGGCCCGCGCGCGTGACCTGGCCAAGACCGTCAAGGCGGCGTGCCTGGTTCTGTGGGCGGAAGTCCGCGTGTCCGACACCGACCCCGCCCGCCTGGTCGCTTTCAACTACGAGCGCGACCTCGACCAGGCTATCGATCAGGCCACCAAGTCCGGCAACCGCTACCGTCAGAACGTCCTTCGTCGCAAGAAGGAGCAACAACAGCGCTTCTTCAATGCAGGATGCCCACGTTGCGAGCACAAATGGGTACGGTTGCTCCCATCGCTGGACGCGAAGACCCCGCAATGGCCTCAATGCACGAACTGCGGCGCGAGCTGGCACCCGGACTACTACGACCAGGCCAAGCGAGAACTCAACGAGCCGGACGACTTCTAGCCATTCGCCGCCAGGCACCCATGCTCGCCTCACTGCGTGTCGTCCAGAGCATCCGCGAGCACAGCCGCCAGCCAGGCCACCGCACCGGCGCCCACCAGCGCCAGAACGACCAGCCACGCCCACCCCTGCGTCATAGCAACCCCTCCCGCGCGAGCCGCGCCGTCCAATACAAGGCCCGATCCGGCGGCAACTTCGCCAAGCGCTCCACCAGCGGACCCCTCGGCTTCGGAATGGGCCGCTGCCGGGGCGCAAACAGCCCGCCAAGCCACGAACGCCGCGCGGCCGGGGCCTCATGCCTCCCCACCAGGTGCCACGCCGACAGCAGCGAATGCGGCCCGTGGGGATAGTCCTCGCGGAACCGCTGCAGCGTGTCGTAGCCCTTTTGCAGCCAGTCGTTGCGGTACCACTCGCGATCCACCACGAAGCCCGGCACATCCGCCAGCGACATGTTGGCAATGTGGAAGCGAGGCAGCTTGCCCCGCTTGCCCAGGAACGTGCCAACGACCGGAATCTTCACCTTGTCAGCACGGATGCAGCGCACCAGCACTTCCGCGAGGCCCGTGCGGAACTGCTTGTCCACCATGCCAATGTCTTGCACCTGCAGGTACACGTTCCACCCGAGCTTTCGCGCATGCAGCATCCAGTCGATGAAGCCCTGACGGTCCTTGTCGTTGTAGGCCCGCGCATTCAGCCAGGAGCCCGCCTCATCGAGCACCAGCACGCCCGCGCGATCCTCGTTGTACGGATCGCCGGGATTGCCATGCCCGATGGCCTCCAGATCGGCAGGCCTGGGCTTGTCGGGCAAACGGATCAACGTCGCCTTGTTCTGGGGACCCATCAGCTTGTCGAGGAAGACGTCCATGTTGGTGGCCACGCGACGGCCATCGCGCAACGCCTCGTAGATCTTCCCCATCACGAACTTGCCCTTGCCGCTTCCGAGCTTGCCCTGGACGAGATAGGTGCTCATACCTTGGCCGCCAGGAACAACAGATCCCGCTGCCAGGTGTAGACCGTGCAGGCCGTCCACATGGTCATGTAGGTGCCCAGGCAGAACGGCGCCGCGGGAGGGACTGCCATGCGCATCGCGTCAATGAACATCGCTGGTGCGCCCGACGCATACGCGTCGAGGCCCGCCAACACCGCGCGAAACGCCACGTACAGCGCTGTCGTGATCGTCGCGTATGCCGCAGCCGCAGCGAGCGCGAAAGCCACCTTGCGCGTGAAGTACTGCGCCAACCAGGCGACGATCCCCGAAAAGAGACTAACGAGCAATCCACCAAGCAACGGCATGCCGCCTCCCCTACGCCCCGACCTTGGAGGGGCCCATCGTCACGCTCTGCACCATCGCCAAGCACGCCAGGAACGTGCCGAACACCCAGAGGAAATTGAGCACGCCATCCGCATACGGTTTGATCGCGCACACGTTGACGACGATGTCCACGTTGATGACCGGCAGGTGCCCCAGGTTCCAAGGCTTGCAGTCGGCCGCGCTGATCCAGCTTGGCATCGCCCAGGAAGTGTTCTTGCCACTGGTGGAAGTGATCGAGGGAAGCATCCCATCGAGCTTGTCCCAATCGCTGTCGGTCTGACCCTTTTCCTTGTCGCCGAAGCCTTGTCCCGTGGGCGTGCCGCTTTCATCGATCCGGCATGCAGGCTTCCCAGGCAGGCCGCAGACCTGAAGATCGAGCGTCGTCGTGCTGGTGGTGCCGTTCGAGCTCGTCGTCGTGGACGAACTCGGTGACGCCGTGATCCCTTTGCCGGTCCCGCTCACATCGAGCATGCCCGGCACATCGCCGGCCTTCCCCGGCATCTCACCATTGGGTCCGTTGAAGCTCCCATTCCCCGCAGGAGCAGCACCAGCACCAGAGGTGCTTTGCTTCGGAGACACCCCCGGAGCAGGCGCACCGGACGGGGCCTGCTTCTGCGCGCAGAACGTGTGACCGTTCACCGTGCCCAGCGCGCCATTGCACGCCGGTCCCGTGTCCGTTGCATCCACCTGGGGAGTCCTCTGGCTGCACGTGCCGCCCGTACGCAAGTACGTCATCTGACGGTACATCCCCACGTTGCCCTTGCCATTCGGAGCGGCATCGCTCCACCAATCGCCCTTGGCGGCATCCGCGACCCACTCACATTGACCGTCGCACATAACGCCGGGAGGCTCTGCCGCCATCAGGTCGCCTTGCCCCGGCAACGGAGCGTGATACGTGCGACCGTCCTCCGTTTGCCACAAAGCACCATCGGCCCGCGCAACCTCGCGAGCCCATCCCATGCGAACCGCTTTGTCCTCACGCGTTCCCTGCGGGCAATTGACCGTGCAGTAGTCACCGGTTCGCGTCGCGAACGAGCCGGTGTAATTGTTCCCAGGTCCCGCACCGGCGAGCGGGCACTTCAAGTTGACCGTCCAACCCGTCGCACTCACAGCAACCAGAGTCGCAACGTTGGCAGCGGTTTGGCCTGAGATCGTGCAGTTCCCGCCGCTGCTGGCGAAGTAGCTTCGCGCCCACTCGCCCGCATCCTCGTAATGCTCGAACCACGGCGCAGCATCCATGAACGACAGGTAACGCGGGCTGTACTGCTTGCACACGACGGCGTTCGCCGGAAGCGCCAGCGCCAGCAACAGAACCGATAGAAGTAGCCTCACCACGTCATGCCCCTTCCGTCCCTCGCCCTCTGCCGAGCGTCACACCACGAACCGGGCCTGACCACGGGCGGGCATTCATCAAAGACCCAATACGACCGATGCCCCTCCTCGGGAAGTGCAACGCACCCACCAAGAAGGGGCACCAGAGCGGCGAGCAAAAGAACCCGCCGCACGGCCTCACGCCTTGCCGCCCAGGCGACCGATGAACTTCGCGCCCACCGTCCAGCCCACCAGCGCGAGCTTGATCGTGACGAACGCAGCGCCACCGGCAGCGACGATCGCGAGGATCGCCGTCACGGCCAGCGTGATGGCCGCTTGCGGATCCGCCGGCGGCGTGGACTGCGCGAACGAAGACAGCGCCGGGCCGGCGCTGAACATCACAGCGCCGAAACGCGCCGCGTTGCGGGAAGCCAGCGCACGCAGCGCTTGCAGTTTTTCCTTCACCTTTCTCTCCTTTCGAATGCCCCGGGATTGGAGCCAGCAGCCCGCGCGCTGCACGGGCTAGAAGCTCAGATCACGATTGCTGCCCAAGCTGGGCGATAAACTTCACCGTCAGGCCCCACGTGAGACCGCCGAAGTACGCCGCGCACAACCCGGCCAGGTAGAGCACGACTCCGCCCGCCGTCATGCGCCTGCCCTCCCTTGCCGGTAGCCCAGCACGAACGCCAGGAACAGCGAGAAGTACAAGCCAACGTCGCGCATCACCAGCAACGCCGTTTCAGCTTCGACCGACATGACGACTACGCCTTCGGCGGTTGCGTGCGGATGCGGTCCTGCGCGGGCGTGAGGGACGTCAGCACCGCCTCGATGCGCCGATCACGGAGACCCGAACGCAGAGCGAAAGCGCCCGTATAGACGCCTGGCTGCACCTTGTGCTTGAACTGGTCCTTGCCGACCGTTTCGGACATGAGGTCCTTCGGCAGCTGCAGAACGCCAACCATCGACGGCTGGCCGTTGTCATCGAGGAGCAGGCACTCCGCGTCCTGCATGGACCACGGACGCCCTTCCTTGACGCCGCTGCGCGGGTCGTTGACCTTGATGACTTGGATGAGTGCGGAACCGATCATGTAGAGGGCCTCCTTAGAGCCGTCAGAACCCGGCGGGATTGCCGGTGCGGAGCGCTGACCCGCAACGCTCGACACCGGCAACTCAGACCCAGAGCACGAGGTGCGCGGAGAGGCGCGCATCGCACGATCGGCACGGCGAGGCCCAAAGGCCGCATGGCGTCCACCGAAACAGCCCCAGAACGCGCTTGATAGAGTCCGTCCTCAAGGAGGAACCCCACCCATGTCCCCGGCCTTCATTCGTCAACTGGAGATCGAGATGCAGCGCCAGGCGCTGATCTCGCTGCTGGTCCTGCTTGTGCTGTTTGCGCTCGGGACGTGGATCACGTACTTGGTCCTTCGCGCCGCCATCCGCGATGGCATCCGCGAATCCGGCCTGGTGCAGACCTGGCGCACGACCGCTGCTGCTTCCCGTCAGCAGCAACCCACCGATTTGCCCGACATGCGTGCCGAGCGCTGAAAACGCTGAAAAGGGAGGCATCGAAGGCTCCTTGGTACACTTGCCCGGTATACAGGCCGCGAATACACAACGTGGGTACACGTTGTGTACATAGCGGCAGAGCTTACACCGCGTGTACAAGGAGCGCAATATGTTTCTGGAAGCCCTCGACCAGCTGTCGCCGCCGGACATCCACGCACTGGCGGCCCACGGTGTCCCTCACTCGCGCGTCAGCGAGTGGAAGCACGGGAAGAGGCTGCCGACGAGAGCCCAGGCCCTCGCCCTGGCTACCGTCGCCGGCCTAGACTTTGGCAAGCTCGAATACGAGCTCGCGATCCTCGAAACCAAAAAGGAAGCCGAGAAGAACGTCGGCTTCCTGTCCCTGCTCAAGGGACTTCAGCTCGTCGGAAAACTGTAATGACCGATCTCGAATACCTCGACCGCGCGGAGGCCCTGCTCGCCAGCGTCGAGGCCGGTTGCGACCGGATCAACGAGAGCACCGACGCCGACGTCGACAACCAGCGGGTGGGCGGCATGGTGACGCTGACCTTCGGCGACCGCAGCCAGATCATCGTGAACATGCAGAAGCCGCTGCACGAGGTGTGGATGGCCGCCCGGTCGGGCGGCTTCCACTACAAGTGGGACGGCCGGGCCTGGCGCGATACCAAGCAGGGCAGCGAATTCTTCGCGGACCTGAGCCGCTACGCGAGCGAGCAGGCCCGCACAGCCCTGAGCTTCGCCGGCGCCTAGTTCCGGAACAGGTCCAGGATGCTGCGGCGCTCGTCCGCGGGCGCCGGCGCCATCGCAGGCGGCTGGCCGCCCGAGTTCTGCATGCTCTTGTCGCCCGGCGTGCCGGGCGCCTGTTCGCCGGCGGAGCCGCCGCTGCCGGCAGGACGCGGCGGCACGTCGCCGCCGGTGAGGCCCAGGCTCGACACGCCGTTGCCGCGCGCGTATTCCTCGTAGGTCCAGTCGCCGCCGACGTTCACCACGCCTTCGGGCGCGGAGGGCTCCATCACCGGCACGCCCTTCAGGGCCGTCTGCATGAAGTCGACCCAGATCGGCAGCGACAGGCCTCCGCCCGTTTCGCGGTCGCCCAGCGAGCGCGGCGTGTCGTAGCCCATCCAGACGATCGCCACCAGCGTCGGGTGGAAGCCGTTGAACCAGGTGTCGATGGAGTCGTTGGTCGTGCCGGTCTTGCCGTACAGGTCCGGGCGCTTCAGGTCGCGCTGGGCGCGGGCCGCGGTGCCGACGCGGGCGACTTCCTGCAACAGGCGGTCCATGATGAAGGCGTTGCGGGCGTCGATGGCGCGCACGGACTCGTTCAGCAGCGGCGGCTGGCTTTCCACCAGCGGCTTGCCCTTCTGGTCGGTGATGCGGGTGATCAGCCAGGGATTGACGCGGTAGCCGCCATTGGCGAACACCGAGTAGCCCAGGGCCATCTGCATGGGCGTGACGGAACCGGCGCCCAGGGCCATGGTCAGGTAGGCCGGGTGCTTGTCGGCGTCGAAGCCGAAGCGGGTGATCCAGTCCTGCGCGTTCTGCGTGCCCACGGCCTGCAGGATGCGGATGGACACCATGTTCTTGGACTTGGCCAGCGCCGTGTGCAGCGGCATCGGGCCTTCGAACTTGCCGTCGTAGTTCTTGGGCTCCCAGGGCTGGCCCCCGGTGACGCCGGCGTCGAAGAACAGCGGGGCGTCGTTGACGATGGTGCTGGGCGAGAAGCCCTTTTCCAGCGCCGCCGAATAGATGAAGGGCTTGAAGCCCGAGCCCGGCTGCCGCCACGCCTGCGTGACGTGGTTGAACTTGTTCTTGTTGAAGTCGAAGCCGCCCACCAGCGCGTGCACGGCGCCGTCGCGCGGGTCGAGGGCGACGAAGGCGCCTTCCACTTCCGGCAGCTGGGTGATCTCCCAGGTGCCCTTGGGCGACTTCATCACGCGGATGATGGCGCCGCGGCGGATCTTGATCTTGGGCTGGGCCTTGTCCGAGAGGCCGGAGCGGGCCGCGTTGAGGCCCTCGCCGACGATCTCCAGGCGTTCGCCGCTGGCGCGCACCGCCGTGATCTTCTTGGGGTTCACTTCCAGCACCACGGCGGCCATCACGTCACCGTTGTCCGGATGGTCGGTCAGGGCGTCGTCGATCGCGTCGTCCAGTTCCTTCGGGTCGGCCGGAAGGTCCACGAAGCGCTCCGGGCCTCGGTAGATCTGGCGCTTCTCGTAGTCCATGATGCCCTTGCGCAGGGCCTTGTACGCGGTCTCCTGCTCGTTGGACTTGATGGTCGTGTAGACGTTGAGGCCGCGGGTGTAGGCCTCGTCGCCGTACTGCGCGAACACCAGCTGGCGCACGGTCTCGGCCACGTACTCGGCGCGGAGGGAGGTGGTCTGCACGCCGGTGCGGACGCGCAGTTCCTGCTTCTTGGCGGCGTCGGCTTCCTCGGCGGTGATGAAACCGTTCTCCTCCATCCGTTCGATGATGTACAGCTGGCGCGACCGGGCCCGGGCCGGGTTCGTGACGGGGTTGAAGGCGGAGGGTGCCTTGGGCAGGCCGGCCAGCATGGCGGCCTCGGCGATGGTGATGTCCTTCAGGGGCTTGCCGAAATAGGTCTCGCAGGCCGCGGCGAACCCGTACGCCCGGTTGCCCAGGAAGATCTGGTTCATGTAGATCTCGAGGATCTGGTCCTTCGTCAGCTGGTGTTCCAGCTTGAAGGTGAGGAGGACCTCGTACAGCTTGCGCGTGAAGGTCTTCTCGGACGACAGGTAGACGTTGCGCGCCACCTGCATCGTGATCGTCGAGGCGCCCTGGCTCTTGACCCGCCCTAGGTTGGCGATGGCCGCCCGCAGCATGCCCTTGTAGTCCACGCCGCTGTGGGAATAGAAGCGGGCGTCCTCGATCGCGAGCACCGCGTTCTTCATGACCGCGGGGATCTCGTTGATCGGCGTCAGGTTGCGCCGCTCCTCGCCGAATTCACCCAGGAGCACGCCGTCCTGGCTGTAGACGCGCAGGGGCAGCTTGGGCCGGTAGTCGGCGAGCTCGCCGATGTCGGGCAGGTTCGGATAGGCCACCGCCAGGGCCACACCGGCGACGGTCAGGCCGGCCAGCACCAGGGCCGCGGCCACGCCGAAGGTCCAGGCGAAGAACTTGATCAGGAATCGCTGCCAGGCCGGACGAGGGACGGCGGGCCGGGGAGCGTCGGAAGAAGGGTCGGAAGCCATAAAACTCCATCGGGCGCGTCCCCGGAGCGCCCTCATTATCTAGAAAACGTCAGAGCTGCCTGATCCGTCGGCAGTTCCGCGCCTCATGTCGGCCGACCGCTTGCCGGGTCGCCTCAACCGCCTGCAGTATGGCATCCATGCTCGTCGGCTTTTGACAACGCCGAGTGGGCTCGATGGCTGGAATTTCCTTTGGCGACAAGGATGTTACTGCTAGCATTGAAGTGGAATCTTAAGTTCGTTACGCCTTGACACGAGGCGTCGTAGGAGATGGGTTTGATCTCAATCGGCTCTCTGTTTGGCAGCAAGTCCGCCCCGATCCTGGGCCTGGACATCAGCTCCTCCAGCGTCAAGCTGGTCGAGCTGAGTCTCGCCAAGAACGGTGGCTATGTGCTGGAACGTTGCGCGATCGAGCCGCTGGAGCGCGGCTGGATCACGGACGGCAACGTCGAAAAGTTCGACGAAGTGGCGGAAGCCATGCGCCGGGTGGTGAAGAAAAGCGGCACGCGCACCCGGAACGTGGCCATGGCCCTGCCGGCCTCGGCGGTGATCACCAAGAAGATCATCCTGCCCGGTGGCCTGTCCGACCAGGACCTGGAAGTCCAGGTCGAAACCGAAGCCAACCAGTACATCCCGTTCTCGCTGGACGAAGTGAGCCTCGACTTCTGCGTCGTGGGGCCCAGCACCACATCCCAGGGTGACGTGGAAGTGCTGATCGCCGCCTCCCGCAAGGAAAAGGTGCAGGACCGCCAGGGCCTGGCCGAAGCCGCCGGCCTGAAGCCCGTGATCATCGACGTCGAGTCCTATGCCTCCCGCCTGGCCGCGGGCCGCCTGATCAGCAACCTGGCGAACGACGGCAAGGACCAGATGGTCGCCCTGTTCGAGGTCGGCGCCTCCACCACCAGCATGCAGGTGATCCGCAACGACGAGGTCCTGTACGACCGGGACCAGGCCTTCGGTGGTGCCCAGCTGACGCAGCAGATCGTGCGGCACTACGGCTTCTCCCCCGAGGAGGCGGAAGCCAAGAAGCGCAGCGGCGAACTGCCCGACGACTACGAGTCCGGCGTCCTGCGCCCCTTCGTGGACAGCATGGCCCAGGAAGTGGCCCGCGCGCTGCAGTTCTTCTTCACCAGCACGCCGCACAACCGCGTCGACCACATCATGGTCGCGGGCGGCTCGGCGAGCCTGTCCGGGCTGAGCGAAGCCATCACAGCGCAGACCTCCTTCCCCTGCGAGCTGGCCGATCCCTTCCAGGGCATGCAGTTCGGCGACGCGGTCCGGGAGAAGAAGGTCCGCCGCGAGGCCCCGTCCTACCTCACCTCTTGCGGCCTGGCCATGCGGAGGTTCATGCAGTGATCCTGATCAACCTACTCCCGCACCGCGAAGCTGCGCGCAAGCGCCGCCGCGAGATGTTCTATGCCGCGCTCGGCGCCTCCGCCGTCGGCGGCCTGGTGATCGCCACCGGCATCTGGCTGTGGTTCAGCGCGCAGATCGCCATCCAGAAGGACCGCAACCAGGTCCTGAGCACCGAGATCAAGCGCCTGGAAGGCCAGATCAAGGACATTGCGTCCCTGCAGGAAGAGATCGCGGCGCTGCGTGCGCGCCAGCAGGCCGTGGAAGACCTGCAGTCCGACCGCAACATGCCCGTTCACCTGCTCGGCGAACTGGTGAAGCAGTTGCCCGACGGCGTGTACCTCACGAGCATGAAGCAAAACGGCCAGGCCGTGGCCCTGACCGGCGTCGCCCAGTCGAACGAGCGGGTCTCGGAGCTGCTGCGCAACCTCAGCTCCAACAGCCAGTGGCTGGAGCGGCCGGAGCTGTCGGAAATCGTGGCGGGCAACGTGACCCTGGGCAAGGAAGTCCGCCGGGTCGCCAACTTCAAGATGACGGTGCGCCTCGTGCGCGCGACCGACGCTTCCAAGAAGGCGGCCTCGGGCGCCGCCAGCTCCGCGGCGCTGGTGCCGACGGCAGGCCCCGCCACGGCGGCGGCCCCGGCCGGCGCCGCGAGCACCGCCGTCGCGACGGCCGCCAATCCGGCGCCTGCGCCCGTGACGCCCGCACCCGCGGCCGCCACGCCCGCTCCGGCGCCGGTCGCCGCCGCGGCGCCCGCGCCTGCGCCCGCCCCCGCAGCCACGACGACGCGGCCCGAACCGCCGCCGAAGAAGAAGTGACCATGTCCGCCTCCCATCCGACCCCCGCATTCACGGACTGAATCATGGCGACCTCCCTCAAAGGCTTTGACCTCGGCGCGCTCACGGAAAACGTCGCGTCGCAGTTCCGCGGCCTCAATCCGAACGACCCCGCCTCCTGGCCCATCGTGCCGAAGGCGGCGCTGTGCTCCCTGGTCGCCGCCGCCATCGTGGTGGCCATGTGGTTCGTCTGGCTGACCGGCTCCGCGGAGGAGCTGGAGGCCGAGCAGAAGAAGGAAGAAGGCCTGCGCATCGACTTCCAGAAGAAGCTCGCCCAGGCCGTGAACCTCGACGCCCTGCGCAAGCAGCGCGAGGAAGTGCAGCAGTACGTGACGCAGCTGGAAAAGCAGCTGCCCAGCAAGGCGGAAATGGATGCCCTGCTGTCCGACATCAACCAGGCGGGCCTGGGCCGAAGCCTCACGTTCGAGCATTTCCGCCCGGGCCAGGTGAGCGTCAAGGAGTACTACGCGGAGCTGCCCATCTCGCTGAAGGTGTCCGGCCGCTACCACGACATCGGCGCCTTCGCGTCCGACATCGCGCACCTGTCGCGGATCGTGACCCTGAACAACCTGGACATCAGCCTCGGCAAGGATGTCCTCATCATGGACTCCACGGCCAAGACCTTCCGCTACCTCGACACCGACGAAGTGTCCGCGCAGCGCAAGGCCACGGGCGGCAAGGGAGGGAAGAAGAAATGAGGCACACGCTGCTGCTGGCCCTGGTGGCCGCGACGGCGCTCAGCGCCTGCGAAGGATCGGACAACGAGGAGATCCAGAAGTGGATGGCGGAGCAACGCGCCATCACGAAGCCGAAGATCACCCCGATCCCCGCGCCGAAGCAGTTCCAGCCTGAGGCCTACGGCCTGGAAGGCCAGGTCGAGCCGTTCAGCAACCAGAAGCTGACGCTGGCGCTCAAGCGTGATTCGCAACAGCAGGGCTCGGCGAGCGCCGCGCTGCTGGCGCCCGAGCTGAACCGCCGCAAGGAACCGCTGGAAGCGTATCCGCTCGACGCGATGAGCATGGTGGGAAGCCTGATCAAGCAGGGCCAGCCGGTCGCGCTGGTCAAGGTGGACAACCTGCTGTACCAGGTCCGCCCCGGCAACTACCTGGGCCAGAACTACGGGAAGATCACCAAAGTGGGAGAGAGCGAAGTCGTGCTGCGTGAGCTGGTCCAGGATGCCGCCGGCGAATGGATCGAGCGAGTCGCGACACTGCAACTGCAGGAGAAGTCGAAATGATGAAAACGAACAACCGGGCCTGGCGCGCCCTTCTGGCCGCGGGGGCGATGTTCGCGTCCGCATGGGCCTGGGCGGCCCCGGCCGTCGAAAACGTCACCGGCTCGCTGCAGGGCGGGCAGGAAGTCGTCCGCATCGAATTCTCGGAGCCGCTCACGACGCTGCCAACGGGTTTCGTCACGCAGTCGCCGGCGCGCATCGCGCTGGACGTCCCCGGCGCGACCAACGCCATGGGCCGCAACGCGGTGGACATGAACGTCGGCAACCTGCGTTCCGTGAACGTGGTGCAGGCGGGCGAGCGCTCGCGGGTGGTGCTGAACCTCAAGACCCCGACGAACTACAAGCTGCAGATCGACGGCAAGGCGCTGGTGGTGGCGCTGGACCCGGTGGCCCAGACGGCCGCCGCGGTGAATTCGCAGCAGACCTTCTCCGAGAGCCGCAACCGCGACTCCCAGCCCCTGAAGGACATGGACTTCCGCCGCGGCCCCGACGGCTCCGGCCGCGTGGTCGTGGACCTGGCGACCAACCAGGTCGGGGTGGACATCCGCCAGCAGGGCCAGACGCTGGTGGTGGACTTCCTGAAGTCGACGCTGCCCGAAGGCCTGCGCCGCAAGATGGACGTGACCGATTTCGGCACGCCGGTGCAGACCATCACCACGACGCAGACGGGCGACCGCGTGCGCATGGTGATCGAGCCGCGCGGCCAGTGGGAGCACAGCGCCTACCAGTCGGACACGCAGTTCGTCGTGGAAGTGCGCCAGCAGAAGCAGGACCCGTCCAAGCTGACGCAGGGCCCCGGCTACAGCGGCGAGAAGCTGTCGCTGAACTTCCAGAACATCGAAGTGCGCTCGCTGCTGCAGGTGATCGCGGACTTCACCAACTTCAACATCGTGACCTCGGACTCCGTCACGGGCGCAGTGACCCTGCGCCTGAAGGACGTGCCCTGGGACCAGGCGCTGGACATCATCCTGCAGGCCAAGGGCCTGGGCATGCGCCGCACCGGCAACGTGCTGTGGATCGCGCCGAAGGATGAAATCGCCGCCAAGGAGAAGCTGGAACTGGAAGCCAACGCCCAGATCCAGAGCCTGGAGCCGCTGCGCACGCAGGCTTTCCAGCTGAATTACACGAAGGCCGCCGACATCGCGACGCAGCTCACCGGCACCGGCGCCGCGCGGATCCTGAGCCAGCGCGGCAGCGCCATCGCCGAGCCGCGCACCAACCAGCTGTTCGTGACCGACGTGCCCTCGCGCCTGGACCAGGTGCAGCAGTTGATCGTCCGCCTGGACATCCCGGTGCCACAGGTGCTGATCGAGGCGCGCATCGTCGAGGCCAACGACAACTTCGGCAAGTCCCTGGGCGTCAAGCTCGGGGGCGGCTTCCCGTCCTTCGGCATCGGCGGCGGCGCCCGCGGCATCGCCGGCCCGACGTACGACGCGGTGAACACGCAGCGCACGAGCGGTGCGCAGAGCTCGACGCCCTTCGTGAACCTGCCGTCGCCCGGCATCCAGGGCACCAACCCCGCCACGCTGGGCGTGTCGATCTTCAACTCCGCCGCCACCCGCTTCCTGACGCTGGAACTGTCCGCCCTGGAAGCCGACGGCAAGGGCCGCCTGGTATCCAGCCCGCGCGTCGTGACCGCGGACAAGACCAAGGCGCTGATCGAGCAGGGCACGGAGTTCCCGTACCAGCAGGCGACCTCCAGCGGCGCGACCTCCGTGAGCTTCCGCCGCGCGACGCTGAAGCTGGAAGTCACGCCGCAGATCACGCCCGAGGGCAACATCATCCTGGACCTGGACATCAACAAGGACAGCCGGGGCGAGACGACGGCCGCGGGCATCGCGATCGACACCAAGCACATCAAGACCCAGGTGCTGGTGGAGAACGGCGGTACCGTGGTGATCGGCGGCATCTTCACGCTGGACGAGTCGGAAGACGAGACGCGCGTGCCGGTGCTGGGCGACATTCCGGTGGCCGGCAACCTGTTCAAGCAGCGCAACCGCAGCAGCAAGAAGACGGAAATGCTGGTCTTCATCACCCCCAAGATGGTCGCCGATCGCCTCGCCGGCGGCGTCCGCTGATGCGCCGTCCTTGATCCTTTCGCTTGTCGGCATGCCCGGCAGTGGCAAGACCACTGTCGGGCGTCAGCTCGCCCGGCGCCTCGGATTGCCCTTCCGCGATTCCGATCACGTGATCGAGGAGCGCCTGGGCTGCAGCATCCGCGAATTCTTCGCCCGCGAGGGCGAATCGGCGTTCCGCGACGTGGAGGAGCAGGTGGTCCGGGACCTGGCGCAGGGCCCTTCCGCCGTCGTGGCCACCGGTGGCGGCGCCGTGGTGCGCAAGGGCACGCGCGATGCCCTGCGCGCGGGCGGCCAGGTCATCTACCTGCGCTCCACGCCGGAGGAGCTGTTCCGCCGCGTGCGGCACGACACCCAGCGGCCGCTGCTGCAGGTGGCGGACCCGATCGCCAGGCTGCGCGCCCTGCACGCCGAACGCGACCCGCTGTATCGCGAGGCGGCCCATTTCCAGATCGAGACCGGACGGCCTTCCGTGCCCACCCTCGTCAACATGATCGTCATGCAGCTGGAGCTGGCCGGGGTGCTGCCCCTGCACCCTTAAACTCCGGGGCATGCCCGCCTCCCATGAAGGCCCCCGGCCGGTGCGCATCGCCCTGGGGGACCGCAGCTACGACATCCTGATCGGCACCGGCCTGCTGGGCCAGCCGGCCTGCTGGGCCGGCCTGCCGGCCGCCGCAGCCGCCCTCGTCGTCACCAATGCCACCGTGGCGCCGCTGTACGGCGAGCGCCTGCGCACCGCCTTGGCACCCCACTACCGCCAGGTGCTCGAAGTGGTCCTGCCGGACGGCGAGTCGTACAAGGACTGGTCCACGCTCAATCGCGTGTTCGATGCGCTGCTCGAACACGGCTGCGACCGCAAGACGGTGCTGTTCGCGCTGGGCGGCGGTGTCGTCGGCGACATGACGGGCTTCGCCGCGGCCTGCTACATGCGCGGCGTGCCCTTCGTGCAGGTGCCCACGACGCTGCTGGCGCAGGTGGATTCGTCGGTGGGCGGCAAGACGGCGGTCAACCATCCGCTGGGCAAGAACATGATCGGCGCCTTCTACCAGCCGGCGCGGGTGCTGTGCGACCTGGACACGCTGGCGACGCTGCCGCCCCGCGAGCTGAGCGCGGGGCTGGCGGAGGTGATCAAGTACGGGCCGATCTTCGACCTCGGTTTCCTGGACTGGATCGAGGCGAACGTCGATGCACTGGTGCGGCGCGAGCCCGGCGCGCTGGCGCATGCGGTGCGCCGCAGCTGCGAGATCAAGGCGGAGGTGGTGGGCCAGGACGAGCGCGAGTCGGGGCTGCGCGCCATCCTGAACTTCGGCCACACCTTCGGCCATGCGATCGAGGCAGGACTGGGCTACGGCGAATGGCTGCATGGCGAGGCCGTGGGTTGCGGCATGGTCATGGCACTGCAGCTGTCGCGCCGGCTTGGTGGCGTCGACGCAGCCTTCGCGCAGCGGGTGACTGCGCTGATTGCCCGCGCGGGACTGCCTACCGTGGGCCCCGACCTCGGCGCCGACCGCTACCTGGAACTGATGCGCGTGGACAAGAAGGCCGAGGCCGGCGAGATCCGCTTCGTCGTCATCGAGCGTCCCGGCCAGGCCGGCGTGCGCGGGGCGCCGGATGCCATGGTGCGCCAGGTGCTCGCGGACTGCACGCGCTGACGGAGCGTCCATGAGCCTGGCCGCCTACGCCTGCGATGCGGCGCGCAGCCGCGGCCGCCGCCATCCCGAGCCGGCGGCGCCCACGCGCAACGACTTCCAGCGCGATCGCGACCGCATCGTGCATTCCACGGCGTTCCGCCGGCTCGTCTACAAGACGCAGGTCTTCCTCAATCACGAGGGCGACCTGTTCCGCACGCGCCTGACGCATTCCATCGAGGTGGCGCAGCTCGCGCGCTCGATCGCGCGGCCCCTGGGCCTCAACGAGGACCTGGTGGAGGCGGTCGCCCTCGCCCACGACCTGGGCCACACGCCTTTCGGCCACGCGGGGCAGGACGCGCTGAACGCCTGCATGGCGGACCACGGCGGCTTCGAACACAACCTGCAGAGCCTGCGCGTGGTGGACGCGCTGGAGGAGCGCTATCCCGAATTCGACGGCCTGAACCTCTGCTTCGAGACGCGCGAAGGGATCCTGAAGCATTGCTCGCGCGCCAATGCCGAACGGCTCGAAGCGCAGGAGCCGGGCGGGGTGGGGCGCCGCTTCCTCGAGCGGACGCAGCCGGGCCTGGAGGCGCAGCTGTGCAACCTGGCCGACGAGATCGCGTACAACGCGCACGACATCGACGACGGCGTGCGCTCGGGCCTGATCACCCTGGAGCAGGTGGCGCAGGTGCCGCTGTTCGGGCGCCATCACCGCGAGGCCTTGCGCGACCACCCGCACCTCCAGGGCCGGCGCCTGCTGTACGAAGCGATCCGGCGCATGCTGAGCGCGCTCGTGTACGACGTGATCGGCGAGACGCAGTCACGCCTTGCCGATGCGAAGCCCCAAGATGCCGACCAGGCGCGCCGGTGTGCGCCGCTGGTGGCGTTCGGCGACGAGGCGCGCGCGCAGTCCACGGAGCTGAAGGGCTTCCTGTTCCGCGACCTGTACCGCCACGAGCGGGTCACCGAAACGACGGCGCAGGCCCAGGAAGTGGTGCGCGAACTGTTCGACTGCTACGTCGCCCGGCCGGGCGAGATGCAGGCGGGCTTCGCGGCGCGTTTCGACATGCAGCGCGCCGTGGCCGACTACATCGCCGGCATGACCGACCGCTACGCGCTGCGCGAGCACGAGCGCCTCACGGGCCGCAGGCTGCTGGCTCCCTCCGGAACATGAGAACCCGCCTCGATCCCGCCTTCGTCGTCGTGCTCGCCGGCATCAGCGCGGCGCTGCATATCGGCAAGCTGCCGCCGGCCCTGCCGGTGCTGCGCGATGCCCTGCACATCAGCCTGGTGCAGGCGGGCTTCCTCCTGTCGCTGGTGCAGCTTGCGGGCATGACGCTGGGGCTGGCGTTCGGCGCGGCGGCGGATTCCCTCGGCGCGCGCCGCACCATGCTGCTGGGGCTCACGATCCTGTCGCTGGCCAGCTTCGCCGGAGGCGCGGTGCATTCGGTCGAAGCGCTGATGGCGTGGCGCGCGCTGGAAGGAGCGGGCTTCCTGCTGGCGGTGCTGCCGGCGCCGGGACTCATCCGCCGCCTGGTGGAACCGGCGCGGCTGAGTGCGTTGCTGGGACTCTGGGGTGCGTACATGCCGTTCGGCACGGCCGCGGCGCTGCTGCTGGGGCCGGGCGTCATCGCGCTGACCGGCTGGCCGGGATGGTGGTGGCTGCTCGCCTGCCTGTCGCTCCTGATGGCGGTCGTGGTGTTCCTGGCGGTGCCGGCCGCCGCCGATGCGCGCGGGCAGGCGCAGGCAGGGGCGCGGCGCCGCATCGCGCGCACGCTGCGCGCACGTGGCGTCTGGCTGGCGGCACTGGCGTTCGCGGTGTATTCCTCGCAATGGCTCGCGGTGGTCGGCTTCCTGCCGACGATCTATGCGCAGGCCGGCTTGCCTGCGGCCTATGCAGCGGTCGCCACGGCGCTCGCCGCCGCGGTGAACATGGTCGGCAACATCGCCGCCGGACGCCTGCTGCAGCGCGGCGTGCCCGCGCCGGTCCTGATGTACACGGGCTACGGGGCGATGCTCGCCGGCGCCATCATCGCCTTCTCCGACTGGGGCGCGGGCGGCACGGCGGTGGCGGCGCTGCGCTATGCGGGCGTTCTGCTGTTTTCCGCGACCGGCGGGCTGGTGCCGGGAACCCTGTTTTCGCTGGGCGTGCGGGTCGCGCCGGACGAGAGCACCGTCTCCACCACCGTCGGCTGGATGCAGCAGCTGTCGGCCTTCGGCCAATTCGTGGGACCGCCACTCGCGGCCTGGGCCGCGGCGCGTGCCGGTGGCTGGCACGTCATCTGGTGGGTGACCGGTGCGCTGGCGCTGTTGGGGATGGGAATCACGCACGTGATCTCCCGTTTTCTCACGGGTCACTCCGAGCGGCGTGGGGCAGTGCCGCAACCGCGTCCGTAGAATTCCGGGGTGATTCCCGCCTCCACTGCCCTGGACGACACGCGCCGCTGGCTCGAACGCGCCGTGATCGGGCTGAACCTCTGCCCGTTCGCGAAGGCCGTGCTGGTGAAGCAGCAGGTGCACTTCGCGGTGACCCCGGCGGAGGATGCGGCCGGCCTGCTGGAAGCGTTCACGCGCGAGCTGGACGCGCTGGTGGCGCTGGACCCCGCCGAGCGCGACACCACGCTGCTGGTGATCCCGCAGGGCATGGACGACTTCCTGGACTTCCTGGACCTGGCGGCGCGCGCCGAGCGCATCGTGCGCAAGCGCGGGCTGGAGGGCGTGGTGCAGGTCGCGCACTTCCATCCGCGCTTCGTGTTCACCGGTACCGACGAAGACGACATCACGAACGCCTCCAATCGCTCGCCCTATCCCACGCTGCACCTTTTGCGCGAGGAGAGCATCGACCGCGCCGTCGCCGCGTTCCCCGATGCGGCCGCGATCTACGAAGCGAACATGGAGCGCCTGCGCGAGCTGGGCCCCGAAGGCTGGGATGCATTGGGCGTGGGAGCGACGCGATGAAGGGCAAGGACCTCCACGAGGAGCTCGGGCTGCGGCCCGGCCAGTCGCTGGAGCTCCTGAAGGAACTGCACATTCTCACGCGGGAAGGGCGCGTCAACCAGGACTCGCGCCGCAAGCTCAAGCAGGTCTACCACCTGGTGCAGTTCATCGAGAAGCTGCTGCTGGAGATTCCCGCCGAGGGAGGACATCCGACGCTGGCGGACCACGGCGCCGGCAAGTCGTACCTGGGCTTCATCCTGTACGACCTGTTCTTCCAGCCGCGCGGGGTGGGGCATATCTACGGGGTGGAGACGCGTGCGGAGCTGGTGGAGCGTTCACGCGAGCTTGCGCGGCACCTCGGATTCGAGCGCATGTCCTTCCTGCACCTGAGCGCGGCGGAGGCGGCCGACGCGGCGCAGTTGCCGCAGAAGATCGACGTGGTGACGGCCCTGCATGCGTGCGACACCGCCACCGACGATGCCATCGCCTTCGGCTTGCGCAAGCATGCGAAGTTCATGGTTCTGGTGCCGTGCTGCCAGGCGGAATTGGCAGGCTGCCTGCGCGAGAGCAAGGCGCTGGCGCTGGCGCGCACGCCGCTCGCGGAGCTGTGGCGGCATCCGCTGCACACGCGCGAGATGGGCAGCCAGCTCACGAACGTGCTGCGCTGCCTGTACCTCGAGGCGATGGGCTACCAGGTGACGGTCACCGAGCTCGTGGGCTGGGAGCACTCGATGAAGAACGAGCTGATCCTGGCCCGCTGGACGGGCCAGCGCAAGCGCAGTGCAGCGGAGCGCCTGCGAGCGCTGCTGGCGGAATTCGGGCTGCAGTCGCTCGAGGCGCTGCGCTATCGGGGGCTGCCAGACTAGGCGTCGTCGGTGCGGCGGCCCCCGGACGTGTGGGCCGGCGGGTCCTTCGGCCGCGTGCGCTTCACCGCGGACAGGATGCCGATCCCGAACAGCACCACGATCCCGATCAGGATGTACGTCTGCGGCACGCCCGCCACCATCGCACCCCAGGCAAGGCCCGCGATGACGATGATGAAGCCGATCAAGTAGAGCGAAAAGGACATGTTTCTTCTCCCTGTGCGCGGCCATTCTGGACGGCGCGGGGCCGGGTCGCTTGTCAGTGCGCAGCCTGATCGGCAGTCAGAAGGAATTGGGGTCAGATTCCAATTAACATCGCCCCATGGCACGCCTTCCCCGGCTGACGGTCCCCGGCTACCCTCATCACATCATCCAGCGCGGCAACAACCGGCAGGAGATCTTCTCCGGCACGGCGGACTACGAGCTGCTGCTCGCCCTCATCGACGAACATGCCCGCAAGCAGCACGTCGCCGTGCATGCGTACGTCCTCATGAGCAACCACTTCCACCTGCTGGCCACGCCGGAGACGGAAGAGGGCATCCCGCAGATGATGCAGGCGGTGGGTCGGCGCTACGTGCGCAACTACAACCTGCGCCAGGCGCGGACGGGCACGCTCTGGGAAGGCCGCTACAAGTCGACGCTGATCCAGGCGGAGCGCTACCTGCTGGCCTGCATGGTCTACATCGACCTGAATCCCGTGCGGGCCGGGATGGTGGCCGATCCCGCCGAATATCGCTGGTCCAGCCACCTCCACTACATCGGCCGGCGCAGCGACAAGCTGATCACCCCGCATCCGCTGTACTGGGAGCTGGGCAATACACCCTTTGCGCGCGACGAGGCCTACGCCGCCCTGGTCCGGACCGGCATCGGGGAAAGGGAAAAGCAGGCGCTCACGGACGCGACCCTTCGCGGCTGGGCCCTGGGCGAACCGGACTACGTTGCCGACCTGCAGCGGCACACCGAACGAAGAGTCGCGAAAGGGCAGGCGGGGCGTCCCATCCGCAAGAAAATGGAATCTGTCCCCAATTAGAGGATGCACCAAGAGTGATCCGAGATAATTGGAATCTGACCCCAATTATTTTGCTTGGCAGTCGAGGTGCGGTGCAGTAACCTCGGGGTTTCCCCGAATCCTGAGGTGCGCGCCATGACGACGGCTGCCGAAATCGCCCATTTGCAAGAACAAGGCCTGTACGCGGGCGCGAATGAACACGACGCGTGCGGCGTGGGCTTCGTGGCCCACATCAAGGGCGAGAAGAGCCACAACATCGTTTCCCAGGCGCTCAAGATCCTGGAGAACCTGGACCATCGGGGCGCCGTCGGTGCCGACAAGCTGATGGGCGACGGTGCCGGCATCCTGATCCAGATTCCGGACGCGCTGTACCGCGAGGAGATGGCCAGCCAGGGCGTCGAGCTGCCGCCGGTGGGCGAGTACGGCGTCGGCATGATCTTCCTGCCCAAGGAACACGCCTCGCGCCTGGCGTGCCAGCAGGAACTGGAGCGCGCGATCAAGGCCGAGGGCCAGGTGCTCCTCGGCTGGCGCGACGTCCCGGTGGACCGCGACATGCCCATGTCGCCCGCCGTGCGCGCCAAGGAACCGATCCTGAAGCAGGTCTTCGTGGGCCGCGGCACGGACGTGATCGTGCAGGACGCGCTGGAACGCAAGCTGTACGTCATCCGCAAGACGGCCAGCGCCGCCATCCAGAGCCTGAAGCTGAAGCACAGCAAGGAGTACTACGTCCCGTCGTTCTCCAGCCGCACGGTCATCTACAAGGGCCTGCTGCTCGCGGACCAGGTCGGCGTTTACTACAAGGACCTGCAGGACCCGCGCTGCGTGTCCGCCCTGGGCCTGGTGCACCAGCGCTTCTCCACCAACACCTTTCCCGAGTGGCCGCTGGCCCACCCGTACCGCTACGTCGCGCACAACGGCGAGATCAACACGGTCAAGGGCAACTACAACTGGATGAAGGCCCGCGAAGGCGTGATGTCCTCGCCGGTGCTGTCCGCCGACCTGAAGAAGCTGTACCCCATCAGCTTCCCCGACCAGTCCGACACCGCCACCTTCGACAACTGCCTCGAGCTGCTGACGATGGCCGGCTACCCGCTTGCCCACGCGGTGATGATGATGATCCCGGAGCCCTGGGAGCAGCACACGCTGATGGACGAGAGGCGCAAGGCGTTCTATGAATACCACGCGTCGATGCTGGAGCCGTGGGACGGCCCGGCCTCCATCGTGTTCACCGACGGCCGCCAGATCGGCGCCACGCTGGACCGCAACGGCCTGCGCCCCTCCCGCTACTGCGTGACCGACGACGACCTGGTGATCATGGCTTCCGAGTCCGGCGTGCTGCCGGTGCCGGAAAACAAGATCGTGCGCAAGTGGCGCCTGCAGCCCGGCAAGATGTTCCTGATCGACCTGGAGCAGGGCCGCATGATCGACGACGAGGAGGTGAAGTCCTCGCTCGCCAACGCCAAGCCGTACAAGCAGTGGATCGAGAACCTGCGCATCAAGCTCGACGACCTGTCCGAGACGGCCGGCAGCGCACCGCAGAACCAGGTGGAACTGCTCGACCGCCAGCAGGCCTTCGGCTACACCCAGGAAGACATCAAGTTCCTGATGTCCCCCATGGCGCAGGCCGGCGAAGAGGGCATCGGCTCCATGGGCAACGACAGCCCGCTCGCCGTGCTGTCGGACAAGAACAAGCCGCTGTACAACTACTTCAAGCAGCTGTTCGCGCAGGTGACCAACCCGCCGATCGACCCGATCCGCGAGGCGATCGTGATGTCGCTCGTGTCCTTCATCGGTCCCAAGCCGAACCTGCTGGACATCAACCAGGTCAACCCGCCCATGCGGCTGGAGGTGACCCAGCCGATCCTCGACTTCGCCGACATGCAGAAGCTGCGCGAAATCGAGAAGCACACCCACGGCAAGTTCCGCAGCTACACGCTGGACATCACCTACCCGCTGGCCTGGGGCCACGAGGGCGTGGAAGCCAAGCTGGCCTCGCTGAACGCGGAAGCGGTGGACGCGATCAAGAGCGGCCACAACATCCTGATCATCAGCGACCGCGCCGTGAACGCGCAGCAGATCGCGATCCCCGCACTGCTGGCCCTCTCGTCCATCCACCAGCACCTGATCCGCGAAGGCCTGCGCACCACTGCGGGCCTGGTGGTCGAAACCGGTTCCGCGCGTGAAGTCCACCACTTCGGCGTGCTGGCCGGCTATGGCGCCGAAGCGGTGCACCCCTACCTGGCGATGGAAACGCTGGTCTCCATCCACCAGGACCTGCCGGGCGACCTGAACCCCGAGAAGGCGATCTACAACTACATCAAGGCGATCGGCAAGGGCCTGTCGAAGATCATGTCCAAGATGGGCGTGTCGACGTACATGTCCTACTGCGGCGCCCAGCTGTTCGAGGCCATCGGCATCAACAGCGACACGGTCGCCAAGTACTTCACCGGCACCTCCAGCCGCGTGGAAGGCATCGGCGTGTTCGAGATCGCGGAAGAAGCCATCCGCTGCCACCGTTCCGCCTTCGGTGACGATCCCGTGCTCGCCACCATGCTGGACGCCGGCGGCGAGTACGCCTGGCGCACCCGCGGCGAAGAGCACATGTGGACGCCCGACGCGATCGCCAAGCTGCAGCACAGCACGCGCGCCAACAACTTCAGCACGTACAAGGAATACGCGCAGATCATCAACGACCAGAGCCGCCGTCATCTCACGCTGCGCGGACTGTTCGAGTTCCGCGTCGATCCGTCCAAGGCCATCCCCGTCGACGAGGTGGAGCCGGCCAAGGAGATCGTCAAGCGCTTCGCCACCGGCGCCATGTCGCTCGGCTCGATCTCCACCGAGGCGCACGCGACGCTGGCGATCGCCATGAACCGCATCGGCGGCAAGAGCAACACCGGCGAAGGCGGCGAGGACCAGAACCGCTACCGCCAGGAGCTCAAGGGCATTCCGGTGAAGACCGGCCAGTCCATGTCCGACATCATCGGCAAGGACGCGGTGGAAGTGGACATCCCGCTGAAGGACGGCGACTCCCTGCGCTCGCGCATCAAGCAGGTGGCATCGGGACGGTTCGGCGTGACGGCGGAATACCTCGTGTCCGCCGACCAGATCCAGATCAAGATGGCGCAGGGCGCCAAGCCCGGCGAAGGCGGGCAGCTGCCCGGCGGCAAGGTCTCCAAGTACATCGGCAAGCTGCGCCACAGCGTGCCGGGCGTCGGCCTGATCTCGCCGCCGCCGCACCACGACATCTACTCGATCGAGGACCTGGCCCAGCTCATTCACGACCTGAAGAACGTGGCACCGCATTCCTCCATCAGCGTCAAGCTGGTGTCGGAAGTGGGCGTGGGCACGATCGCCGCGGGCGTGGCCAAGTGCAAGTCCGACCACGTGGTGATCGCCGGCCACGACGGCGGCACGGGCGCCTCGCCCTGGTCGTCGATCAAGCATGCCGGCTCGCCCTGGGAAATCGGCCTGGCCGAAACCCAGCAGACCCTGGTGCTGAACCGCCTGCGCGGTCGCATCCGCGTGCAGGCCGACGGCCAGATGAAGACCGGCCGGGACGTCGTCATCGGCGCGCTGCTGGGCGCCGACGAATTCGGCTTCGCCACCGCGCCGCTGGTGGTCGAGGGCTGCATCATGATGCGCAAGTGCCACCTGAACACCTGCCCGGTGGGCGTGGCCACCCAGGACCCGGTGCTGCGCAAGAAGTTCTCCGGCAAGCCCGAGCACGTCGTGAACTACTTCTTCTTCATCGCCGAGGAAGTGCGCCAGATCATGGCGCAGCTGGGCATCCGCAAGTTCGACGACCTGATCGGCCGCAGCGACCTGCTGGACATGAAGAAGGGCCTGGCGCACTGGAAGGCGCGGGGCCTGGACTTCAGCCGCCTGTTCGCCCAGCCCAAGGCGCCGGCCGAAGTGGCCCGCTACCACGTCGAGGCGCAGGACCACAAGCTGGACAAGTCGCTGGACGTGGTGCTGATCGAGAAGTCGCGCGCAGCCATCGAGCGCGGCGAGAAGGTGCAGTTCATGGAGGTGGCGCGCAACGTCAACCGCTCCGTGGGCGCCATGCTCTCCGGCGCGCTGACCAAGGTGCACCCCGACGGCCTGCCGGACGACACGCTGCGCATCCAGCTGGAAGGCACGGGCGGCCAGTCCTTCGGCGCCTTCCTGGCGCGCGGCATCACGATGTACCTGATCGGCGACGCCAACGACTACACCGGCAAGGGCCTCTCGGGCGGCCGCGTGGTGGTGCGTCCCTCGATCGACTTCCGCGGCGACGCGACCAAGAACATCATCATCGGCAACACCGCGCTGTACGGCGCGACCACGGGCGAGGCGTTCTTCGCTGGCGTGGCGGGCGAGCGCTTCGCGGTGCGCCTGTCGGGCGCGACGGCGGTCGTCGAGGGCACGGGCGACCACGGCTGCGAGTACATGACCGGCGGCACGGTGGTGGTCCTGGGCAAGACCGGCCGCAACTTCGCGGCGGGCATGTCCGGCGGCATCGCCTACGTCTATGACGAGGACGGCAAGTTCGCCAGCCGCTGCAACACCGCCATGGTGTCGCTGGAGCGCGTGGGCAGCACCGCGGAGCAGCAGGCGTCCGCCGGCCGCACCCGCCTGCACCGCGACCAGACCGACGAGGCGCTGCTGAAGAAGCTGCTCGAGGAGCACAACCGCTGGACCGGCAGCCGCCGCGCCCGCGAACTCCTGGACAACTGGGCCGACTCCCGCACGAAGTTCGTGAAGGTGTTCCCGAACGAATACAAGCGCGCGCTGGCCGAGATGTACGAACGCGAAGTGGAGCTGGCCAGCACGGGCAACAACGCCCAGGTCGGCATGAAGCACGAACAGCCGCAGCCGGCGCCGGCCAAGTAAGAGGACCGAGGAAAAGAAATGGGAAAAGTCACCGGCTTCATGGAGTTCGAGCGCGTCGAGGAGGGCTACAAGCCCGTCCCCGAGCGCGTCAAGCACCACAAGGAATTCGTGATCGGCCTGTCCGACGAGCAGGCCAAGGTGCAGGGCGCGCGCTGCATGGACTGCGGCACGCCTTTCTGCAACTCGGGCTGCCCGGTCAACAACATCATCCCGGACTTCAACGACCTGGTGTACCGGCAGGACTGGCAGGATGCGTTCACGGTGCTGGACTCCACCAACAACTTCCCGGAGTTCACCGGCCGTATCTGCCCTGCGCCGTGCGAGGCAGCCTGCACGCTGAACGTCAATGACGACCCGGTCGGCATCAAGTCGATCGAGCACGCGATCATCGACCGCGCCTGGGAGCACGGCTGGGTGACGCCGCGCGCCGCGCGCATCAAGACCGGCAAGAAGGTCGCCGTCGTCGGTTCCGGTCCCGCCGGCATGGCGGCCGCGCAGCAGCTCGCGCGCGCCGGCCACGACGTGACGCTGTTCGAGAAGAACGACCGCATCGGCGGCCTGCTGCGCTACGGCATCCCCGACTTCAAGATGGAGAAGCATCACATCGACCGCCGCGTCGAGCAGATGCAGGCCGAGGGCGTGACCATCCGCACGGGCGTGATGGTGGGCGAACTGCCCAAGGGCTCCAAGGTCACCAACTGGGCGAAGGAGACGATCCCCGCCAAGCAGCTGCAGCAGGACTTCGACGCCGTGCTGCTGACGGGCGGCGCGGAGCAGTCGCGCGACCTGCCGGTCCCCGGCCGCGACCTGGACGGCATCCACTTCGCGATGGAGTTCCTGCCGCAGCAGAACAAGCTCAACGCCGGCGACAAAGTGAAGAACCAGCTGCGCGCCGACGGCAAGCACGTGATCGTGATCGGCGGCGGCGACACCGGCAGCGACTGCGTAGGCACCTCCAACCGCCATGGCGCCAAGTCCGTGATCCAGTTCGAGCTGATGCCGATGCCGCCCGAGCAGGAGAACAAGGAGCTGACCTGGCCCTACTGGCCGTACAAGCTGCGCACCTCGTCCTCGCACGAGGAAGGCTGCGAGCGCGAGTTCGCCATCGCCACCAAGGAGTTCATCGGCGAAAAGGGCAAGGTCACGGGCCTGAAGACCGTGCACGTGGAGATGAAGGACGGCAAGTTCGTCGAGATCCCCGGTACCGAAAAGGAGTACAAGGCCGACCTCGTGCTGCTCGCCATGGGCTTCGTCAGCCCGGTGGCCACGATCCTGGAAGGCTTCGGCGTGGACAAGGACGCCCGCGGCAACGCGAAGGCGACCACTGACTTCCACGGCGGCTACGCCACCAGCGCGTCCAAGGTGTTCGCCGCCGGCGACATGCGGCGTGGCCAATCCCTGGTCGTCTGGGCGATCCGGGAAGGCCGCCAGGCAGCGCGCGCGGTGGACGAATTCCTCATGGGATTCAGCGATTTGCCCCGCTGACGCGACGCAAATCGCCATCCCCATGGGGCGTTGCAGGAGCGCCGGCTTGCACGCCGGCGCGTCCGACCTGCCACGCTAGTGCCAACGCTGCAACGCACCGTTCCGGCGGTGTAACGGCAGCTGATCGGTAAAACCCCTATCATTCCGGGTTTCCAGTTATCGGCCGCGCCCGCCGCGGCCGCCTTCCCCCGGATGACCGATCCCGACCCGAGCGCTCTGGTCGAATGCCGCAATCTCTCTTTCGGCTACGACCAGCGACGCATCCTCGATGACGTGAGTTTCACCGTGCCGCGCGGCAAGGTGACCGCGCTCATGGGCGCGTCCGGCGGCGGCAAGACCACCGTGCTGCGCCTGATCGGCGGCCAGGCACGTCCGCAGGGCGGCGAGCTGCTGTTCGACGGCGAGAGCATCCCCGCCCTGGACCGCGACGGCCTCTACCGCATGCGCCGCCGCATGGGCATGCTGTTCCAGTTCGGCGCGCTGTTCACCGACCTTTCGGTGTTCGACAACGTCGCCTTTCCGCTGCGCGAGCACTCCGGCCTGCCGGAAAACCTGATCCGCGACATCGTGCTGATGAAGCTCAATGCGGTGGGCCTGCGCGGCGCCCGCGACCTGATGCCCAGCGAGGTGTCCGGCGGCATGGCACGCCGCGTGGCGCTGGCGCGCGCAATCGCGCTCGACCCGGACCTCGTCATGTACGACGAGCCGTTCGCGGGCCTGGACCCCATTTCGCTGGGCACCGCCGCGCACCTGATCCGGCAGTTGAACGACACGCTGGGCATCACCAGTGTCATCGTCTCGCACGACCTGGAAGAGACCTTCCGGATCGCCGACCATGTGATCGTGCTGGCCAACGGCCGCATCGCGGCACAGGGCACGCCCGAGGCGGTACGCCATTCGGACGACCCGCTGGTACACCAGTTCGTGCACGCTCTGCCCGAAGGACCCGTGCACTTCCACTATCCGGGCCCGAGCGTCGCGGAGGATTTCAGCGGAGGGCTGGGCCAATGAGTTGGTGGCGTCCCTCCGACGTGGGCTTCGCGGTGCGCAGCAAGCTCGCCGACATCGGCCAGTCGACCCGGTTGCTCTCGCGCCTGCTGTCGCTGGTCGGCCCGACCTTCGCGCGGGCACGGCTGCTGCGCGACCAGGTGCACTTCCTGGGCAACTACTCGCTGGCGATCATCGGCGTGTCGGGCCTGTTCGTCGGCTTCGTGCTGGCGCTGCAGGGCTACTACATCCTGCAGCGCTATGGCTCCGCCGAGGCGCTGGGCCTGATGGTGGCGCTGAGCCTGGTGCGCGAGCTGGGGCCGGTGGTGACGGCACTACTGTTTGCCGGCCGCGCGGGCACCTCCCTGACGGCCGAGATCGGACTGATGAAAGCGGGCGAGCAGCTCTCTGCCATGGAGATGATGGCAGTCGACCCGGTGCAACGTATCCTTGCCCCGAGGTTCTGGGGCGGCGTGATCGCCCTGCCGCTGCTGGCCGCGGTGTTCAACGCGGTCGGCATCCTGGGCGGCTGGGTCGTCGGCGTGCTGTTGATCGGGGTGGACCCGGGCGCCTTCTGGAGCCAGATGCAAGGGGGGGTGGACGTGTTCAAGGACGTCGGCAACGGCGTGATCAAGAGCCTGGTGTTCGGCGTCGCGGTGACGTTCATCGCGGTGCTGCAAGGCTACGCGGCGCGCCCCACGCCCGAAGGCGTGTCGCGCGCGACGACCCGTACGGTGGTCATGGCTTCGCTGGCGGTGCTCGGATTGGACTTCGTCCTCACCGCCATGATGTTCAGCATTTGAGTAAGAGGTAGAAAGAATGGAACGCAACAAGAACGACGTCTGGGTGGGGCTGTTCGTCCTCATCGGGGCCGCCGCATTGGTGTTCCTGGCCCTGCAGGCAGCCAACCTGCTGACCCTCAGCTTCCAGCCGACCTACCGGCTCAGCGCGCGCTTCGACAACATCGGCGGGCTGAAGCCCCGGGCGGCGGTCAAGAGCGCCGGCGTGGTGGTCGGGCGCGTGGAATCCATCACGTTCGACGACAAGACCTTCCGTGCCTACGTCACGATGGCGCTGGACAGCCGGTACCAGTTCCCCAGGGACAGCTCGCTGAAGATCCTCACCAGCGGCCTGCTGGGTGAGCAGTACATCGGCCTCGAGGCGGGCGCCGACGACAAGACGCTGGCGGGTGGCGATACCATCATCAGCACCCAGTCCGCGGTCGTTCTCGAAAACCTGATCGGCCAGTTCCTCTACAACAAGGCGGCCGAAGGACCGTCTGCGGCGACCAAGAAATGAAGCTCGTTCCCGCGCCGGCAGCCCGCGCGCTCGCCATGTTCCTGATCGCGGCAGTGCTCGCACTGCTGGGAGGGTGCGCGACCGTCACCAACCCGGATCCGCGCGATCCCCTGGAGCGCCTGAACCGGGGCACGCACGCCTTCAACGAAGGCGTGGACCGGGTCGTGCTCCGGCCCGTGGCCACCGTGTACCGCGACAACGTCCCGGCGATCATGCGCACGGGCGTCTCGAACTTCTTCGGCAACCTGGGCGACGCCTGGTCCGCCGTGAACTCGCTGCTGCAGTTCCGGCTCCAGGACGCCGGCGAGAACTTCGCGCGCTTCCAGCTGAACACGATGTTCGGCGTGTTCGGCATCTTCGACATCGCGAGCGACGCCAACATCGAGCGGCACCGGGAGGATTTCGGCCAGACGCTGGGGCGCTGGGGCGTGCCTTCCGGTCCCTTCCTGGTCCTGCCCCTGCTGGGCCCGTCCACGCTGCGTGACGCGGCCGCCCTGCCGGTGGACTGGCGCTTCGACATCATCAGCAGCTTCCGCCCCTACGGCGTGCGCAACGCCACCTATGCCTTGCGCGCGGTGGACACCCGCGCCAACCTGCTGCGCGTGAGCAGCGTGCTGGAAGAGGCAGCCCTGGACAAGTACTCGTTCATGCGCGACGCCTACCTGCAGCGCCGGCGCGCGGAGATCAACCGCGGAAGCGGAAACGAGGAGCGCGACGTGCCTCCGCCGTTGCCGGATTACGAGGACGTGCCCGCGCCGGCGAACCCGGTCGCGCCCTCTGCCTCGGCCGGACCAGCGGCCACCCCATCCGCCGCGGCTGGACAACCGGCGGCGGACCCGGCGCGTTGACGTTGGTTGCACGCTGTTGCTTTGACCGGGCGACACTGAAGAACCCTTCCGGTTCGAGCGTGTTCCAACCGGAAACCGGGCCCTGCCCGGCAGAAAGGAAAGAAATGAATCGACGTACCCTGGGCCGCCTGGCGGCCGCCGTGCTGGCCACCGGCCTCTTCGCCGGGATCGTGCCGCTGGCGCAAGCCGAAGACGAAGCGCCCGACGTCATGATCAAGCGCCTCTCGGACGATGTGCTCTCCACGATCAAGGCCGACCGCCAGGTGCGCTCCGGCGACATCGAGCGGATCATGGGCGTGGTCGACGCGAAGATCATGCCGAACGTGAACTTCCAGCGCATGACGGCCTCCGCCGTCGGCCCCGCCTGGCGCGAGGCGACCCAGGAGCAACGCAAGCGCCTGCAGGAAGAGTTCAAGCTGCTGCTGGTGCGCACCTATGCCGGCGCGCTGTCGCAGATCTCCGACGAGTCCGTCAACCTGAAGCCGCTGCGCGCCGCGCCTGGCGACACGGACGTGATCGTGCGCACCGAAATCCGCGGCCGCGGCGACCCGATCCAGCTCGATTACCGGCTGGAGAAGACGCCGGGGCAGGGCGCCGGCTGGAAGATCTACAACCTGAACGTGCTGGGCGTGTGGCTGGTGGAAACCTACCGCAGCCAGTTCGCGCAGGAGGTCAACGCCCGTGGCATCGACGGCCTGATCGCCTCGCTCGAACAGCGCAACCGCGCCAACACCAGCGCCGCGGCCGGCAAGAAGGGCTGACCCGGTGCTGGTGCTCCCCGCCGAACTGACCCACGCCCAGGCGAGCGCTTGCGTCCGCATGCTGGTGCAGGCGCTGCGCTCGGCGCCCGGCACCGAGGTGGTGGCGGACGCATCGGCGCTGCAACGGTTTGACTCCTCGGCGCTCGCCGTGCTGCTGGAGTGCCGGCGCGAGGCGCTGGTCCTGGGCCGGCAGTTCGCGGTGAGCCAGCTGCCCGCGCGCCTGCGGGCCCTGGCCGCCCTGTACGGGGTGGCCGGACTGCTGCCCGACGTCCCGGCCCGCTGACCTTACGCCGGCGCGGCGAGGACCCCCTCGCTAGAATGGCGGGCTGCCCATGGCCGCCGTTTCCTTCCAGTCCGTCTCCAAGACCTACAGTACCGCGCGGGGCCGCTTCCAGGCACTGGACGGCGTCTCCTTCGACATCGAGGAGGGCGAGTTCTTCGGCCTCCTGGGACCCAACGGCGCGGGCAAGACCACCCTGATCAGCATCCTGGCCGGCCTCGCGCGGGCCTCGTCCGGGCGCGTGATGGTGCACGGCCACGACGTGCAGCAGGAGCCCGCGCTGGCGCGCCGCCAGCTGGGGGTCGTGCCGCAGGAGCTGGTGTTCGATCCCTTCTTCACGGTGCGCGAGGCGCTGCGGATCCAGTCCGGCTACTTCGGCGTGAAGAACAACGACGCGTGGATCGACGAGCTCCTCACGAGCCTGGGGCTCGCGGACAAGGCGGGCTCCAACATGCGCCAGCTCTCGGGCGGCATGAAGCGCCGCGTGCTGGTGGCCCAGGCGCTGGTGCACCGGCCGCCCGTGATCGTGCTGGACGAACCCACGGCGGGGGTCGACGTGGAGCTGCGCCAGACCCTCTGGCAGTTCATCGCCCGCCTGAACCGCGAAGGGCACACCGTGCTCCTCACCACGCACTACCTCGAAGAAGCCGAGGCCCTGTGCAGCCGCATCGCGATGCTCAAGACCGGCAAGCTGCTGGCGCTGGAGCGCACCAGCGACCTGCTGCAGGCCGCGTCCACCAACGTGCTGCGCTTCAAGCTCGATGGCGCCTTGCCCGCGGCCTTCGAGGGCAAGGCGCGCGTCACCGGGCGCATCGTGCAGCTCCCCGCGCACGACGCGCACGAGATCGAGCAGCACCTGGCCGTCATCCGCGAAGCCGGCCTGCGCGTGGAGGACGTGGAGATCCGCAAGCCGGACCTCGAGGACGTGTTCATCGACGTGATGACGGCCGAAAAGCGCGAGGGAGTCACGGCATGACCGGCTGGCAGACGCTCCTGTACAAGGAAGTGCTGCGCTTCTGGAAGGTCGCCTTCCAGACCGTCGCGGCGCCGGTGCTTACCGCGCTGCTGTACCTCCTGATCTTCGGCCACGTGCTGTCCGGCCGCGTGATGGTGTACGACCAGATCAGCTACACGGCCTTCCTGGTGCCGGGCCTGGTCATGATGAGCGTGCTGCAGAACGCGTTCGCCAACAGCTCCTCGTCGCTGATCCAGAGCAAGATCACGGGCAACCTCGTGTTCGTGCTGCTCACCCCGCTGTCGCACTGGAGCTGGTTCGTCGCCTACGTGGGCGCCTCGGTCACGCGCGGCCTGTGCGTGGGGCTGGGCGTGTTCGTCGTGACCGTGTTCTTCACGCACGTCGGCTTCGCGGCGCCGCTGTGGATCGCGGTGTTCGCGCTGCTGGGCGCCGGCATGCTGGGCGCGCTGGGCCTGATCGCCGGCCTCTGGGCCGAGAAGTTCGACCAGATGGCGGCGTTCCAGAACTTCGTCATCGTGCCCATGACGTTCCTCTCGGGCGTGTTCTATTCCATCCATTCGCTGCCCGCGTTCTGGCAGCGCGTGTCGCACCTCAACCCGTTCTTCTACATGATCGACGGCTTCCGCTACGGCTTCTTCGGCGTGAGCGACGTGTCCCCGTGGCTCAGCCTGGGCATCGTCGGCGGCGCGATGCTGGTCGTGAGCGCGGTTGCCGTGCACCTGCTGCGGATCGGGTACAAGATCCGCGGGTGAAGCCCGAATTGCCATGACCGCCGAAGAATTGCGCTCCCTCATCGCCGCCAGCCTCGCCTGCGACCACATCGAGGTGGAGGGCGACGGCCGCCATTGGGCGGCGGTGATCGTGTCAGCCGAGTTCGCCGGTTTGCGTCCTATCCAGCGGCACCAGCGCGTCTACGCCACCCTGGGTGCGAGAATGCACACCGACGAGGTGCATGCCTTGTCGATGAAGACATTCACGCCCGCAGAGTGGGCGTCCCAACCTCGCTAAAAGGCCCATGGACAAGCTCCTGATTCGCGGCGGCCGTCCGCTGAACGGCGAAGTGCGCATTTCCGGCGCGAAGAACGCCGCCCTGCCGGAACTCTGCGCCGCGCTGCTGACCGCCAGCCCCGTCACGCTGAAGAACATCCCGCGCCTGCAGGACGTGGCGACCATGCTCAAGCTGATCCGCAACATGGGCGCCAAGGCGGACTTCGGCGCGGACGGCACGGTCGTGATCGACTCCGCCGACCTGCACTTCCCGGAAGCGCCCTACGAGATGGTGAAGACCATGCGCGCGTCCGTGCTGGCGCTCGGGCCGCTGCTGGCGCGCTTCGGCGAGGCCACCGTGTCCTTGCCGGGCGGCTGCGCCATCGGCGCACGTCCCGTCGACCAGCACATCAAGGGCCTGGAGAAGATGGGTGCCGAGATCGTGATCGAGCACGGCTACATGATCGCCAAGCTGCCCAAGGGCTGGACGCGCCTGAAGGGCGCGCACATCCGCACCGACATGATCACGGTGACCGGCACCGAGAACTTCATGATGGCCGCGGCGCTGGCCGAGGGCGAGACCATCCTGGAGAACCCCGCGCAGGAGCCCGAGATCATCGACCTGGGCGACATGCTCAATGCCATGGGCGCGAAGGTCGAGGGGCACGGCACCGGCCGCATCCGCATCGAGGGCGTCGAGAAGCTGCATGGCTGTACGCACAGCGTGGTGGCCGACCGCATCGAGTGCGGCACCTTCCTGTGCGCGGTGGCCGCGACGGGCGGCGAAGTGTTCCTGAAGGACGGCCGCGCCGACCACCTGGGCGCCGTCATCGACCTGCTGGTGGCCGCGGGCGCGCAGGTCGAGCCGATGAAGGGCGGCATCCGCATCCGCTCGCACGGCCACATGGACGCCCAGAGCTTCAAGACCACCGAATACCCGGGCTTTCCCACCGACATGCAGGCGCAGTTCATGGCACTCAACTGCATCGCCGAGGGCGACGCCAAGATCACCGAGACGATCTTCGAGAACCGGTTCATGCACGTCAGCGAGCTGATGCGCATGGGCGCGAAGATCGACGTGGACGGCAAGGTCGCCGTCACCCACGGCGTGGAGCGCCTCTCGGGCGCCATGGTGATGGCCACCGACCTGCGGGCGTCCGCCTGCCTGGTGATCGCCGGCCTGGTGGCCGACGGTGAAACCCTGGTCGACCGGATTTACCATCTGGACCGCGGCTACGAGCAGATGGAAGCCAAGCTGCGCCAGATCGGCGCCGACATCGAAAGAGTCAAATGAGTCCTGCGGGTGGCCCCGCCCTGACCCTGGCCCTGTCCAAGGGCCGCATCTTTGACGAGACCCTGCCCCTCCTGAAGGCGGCCGGGATTTCCGTGCTGGAAGACCCGGAGAAGTCGCGCAAGCTGATCCTGCCCACCAGCGATCCCGACCTGCGCGTGGTGCTGGTGCGCGCCACCGACGTGCCGACGTACGTGCAGTACGGCGGCGCCGACCTGGGCGTGACCGGCAAGGACACGCTGATCGAGCACGGCGGGCAGGGCCTGGTCCAGCCGCTGGACCTGCAGATCGCCAAGTGCCGCGTGAGCGTGGCCGTGCGCGCGGACTTCGACTACGCCAATGCCGTGCGCCAGGGCTCCCGCCTGAAGGTCGCCACCAAGTACGTCGGCATCGCCCGCGAGTTCTTTGCCGCCAAGGGCGTGCACGTGGACCTGATCAAGCTCTATGGCTCCATGGAACTCGCGCCCCTCACCGGCCTGGCCGACGCCATCGTGGACCTGGTGTCCACCGGCGGCACGCTCAAGGCCAACAACCTGGTCGAGGTCGAGCGCATCATGGACATCAGTTCCCGCCTGGTGGTGAACCAGGCCGCGCTCAAGCTGAAGCAGGAACCCATCCGCCACCTGATCGACGTGTTCGCCAAAACCGTCGCCGCCTCCCAGAAATGACCTTCTCCGCCCGACCCCTGCGCCTCGCCACCACCGACAGCGGCTTCGACGCCGCGCTGGCGGCGCGCCTGCATTGGTCGGCGGACACGGACGCGGGCATCGAGCAGGCCGTCGCGGGCATCCTCGCCGACGTCCGGAAGCGCGGCGATGCGGCGGTGCTGGAGTACACGAACCGCTTCGACATGAAGGCGTCCGCGATGGCGGACCTGGAGCTCAAGCCCGCCGAACTGAAGGCGGCGTTAGCCAGCCTGCCCGCGAAGCAGCGCCGAGCGCTGGAGCAGGCCGCGGAGCGCGTGCGCAGCTACCACGTCGCCCAGCGCAAGGCTTCCGGCGAGAGCTGGAGCTACCGCGACGCCGACGGCACGCTCCTGGGCCAGAAGGTCACGCCGCTGGACCGCGTCGGCATCTACGTGCCGGGCGGCAAGGCGGCCTATCCCTCCTCCGTGCTGATGAACGCGATCCCGGCGCAGGTTGCCGGCGTGGGCGAGATCATCATGGTGGTGCCGACGCCGCGTGGCGAGAAGAATCCGCTGGTGCTCGCTGCTGCCCACGTCGCCGGCGTCACGCGCGCGTTCACCATCGGCGGCGCGCAAGCCGTGGCAGCCCTGGCCTATGGCACGGAAACGGTCCCGCGCGTCGACAAGGTCACCGGCCCCGGCAACGCCTACGTGGCGGCCGCCAAGCGCCGCGTCTTCGGACAGGTGGGCATCGACATGATTGCCGGCCCCAGCGAGATCCTGGTGCTGGCCGACGGCACCACGCCGCCGGACTGGGTGGCGATGGACCTGTTCTCGCAGGCGGAGCACGACGAACTGGCCCAGAGCATCCTGCTGTGCCCTCATGCTCCGTACATCGACCAGGTGCAGGCCTCGATCGACCGCATGCTGAACGAGATGCCGCGGGCCGAGATCATCGCCAAGTCCCTCAACGGCCGTGGCGCCTTGATCCGCACCCGGTCCATGGAAGAGGCCTGCGAGATCAGCAACCGCATCGCCCCGGAACACCTGGAGATCGCCAGCCGCGACCCGCACCGCTGGGAGCCGCTGCTGCGCCACGCCGGCGCCATCTTCCTGGGCGCCTTCACCAGCGAATCGCTGGGCGACTACTGCGCGGGCCCCAACCATGTGCTGCCCACCAGCACCACGGCGCGCTTCTCCAGCCCGCTGGGGGTCTACGACTTCCAGAAGCGCAGCAGCCTGATCGAAGTGAGCGAAGCCGGCGCCCAGGTGCTGGGCGCCATCGCCGCCGAATTGGCCTACGGCGAGGGCCTGCAGGCCCACGCCCGCGCGGCGGAGTTGCGGCTGAAGCGCTGATCGAAGCAGCCAGACAGACGGAACGCAGAAGTCGCAAAAGTTCCGCAAAAGACGCGAAAAGGAAGACATCCGATAATCGGTTCCCTTTTGCGACTTTCGCACGACTTTCGCGACTTCTGCGTTCCGGAAGTTCCTGATCCTCCGACCTCGATGACCTCTCGCCTCGACCGCCTGATCGCCTCCCGCATCCGCCAGGACGTGCAGGGCATGCATGCCTATGCGGTGCAGGATGCCAAGGGCATGGTCAAGCTCGACGCCATGGAGAACCCGCACCGGCTGCCGCCCGCGCTGCGCACCGAGCTGGGCGCCCGCCTGGCGGAGGTGGCGATCAACCGCTACCCGGGCGACCGCGTCGACGACCTGAAGCGCGCGCTGGTCCGGCATGCGAAGGTGCCCGAAGGCTTCGGCCTCATGCTGGGCAACGGCTCGGACGAACTGATCTCGCTGCTGGCGATGGCCTGCGACGTGCCCGGCGCCACGATCCTGGCGCCGCTGCCCGGCTTTGTCATGTACGAGATGAGCGCGAAGCTCCAGGGCCTGAAGTTCGTGGGCGTGGACCTGACGCCCGATTTCGAGCTCGCTGAGAAAGCGATGCTGGACGCGATCGCGCTGCACCAGCCGGCGATCGTGTACCTGGCATATCCGAACAACCCGACCGCCAACCTGTGGAACGACGCCACCATCGAGAAGATCGTGGCGGCCGCCCCTGGCCTGGTGGTGTTCGACGAGGCCTACCAGCCTTTCGCCAGCCGCAGCTACCTGGACCGGATGGCGCAGCACGAGCACGTGCTCCTGATGCGCACGCTCAGCAAGTTCGGCCTGGCCGGCGTGCGCATCGGCTACATGGTGGGTCCCCGGCGCCTGATCCAGGAGGTGGACAAGGTGCGTCCGCCCTACAACGTGAGCGTGCTGAATTGCGAGGCTGCGCTGTTCGCGCTGGAGCACGAGGAAGTGTTCGCCGCCCAGGCCGCCGACCTCAAGCGCGAGCGCGCCCGCATCCAGTCCGCCCTGGAGGACATGCGCCTGAAGTCCTGGCCAAGCGATGCCAACATGATCCTGGTGCGCGTGCCCGACCCGGCCGCCAGCTTCGAGGGCATGAAAGCCCGCAAGGTCCTGGTCAAGAACGTTTCTAGAATGCACCCATTGCTGGCCGGCTGCCTGCGCCTGACCGTCGGCACGCCGGACGAGAACACCCAGATGCTGGCCGCCCTGCGGTCCACCCTATGAGCACCGAGCGCACAGCGGAAATCACCCGCAACACCGCCGAAACCCAGATCACGGTCCGCGTGAACCTGGACGGGACCGGGAAGGCGAAGCTCGCCACCGGCATCGGCTTCTTCGACCACATGCTGGACCAGATCGCCCGCCACGGGCTGGTCGACCTGGACATCGCCGCCAAGGGCGACCTGCACATCGATGGCCACCACACCGTGGAGGACGTCGGCATCACCCTGGGCCAGGCCGTCTACAAGGCCGTTGGCGACAAGAAGGGCATCCGCCGCTACGGCCACGCCTACGTGCCGCTGGACGAGGCGCTCTCGCGGGTGGTGATCGACTTCTCCGGCCGGCCCGGGCTGATCATGAACGTGCCGTTCAAGAGCGGCATGATCGGCACCTTCGATACCCAGCTGGCGCACGAGTTCTTCCAGGGCTTCGTGAACCACGCCTTTGTCACGCTGCACATCGACAACCTCCGCGGCGAGAACGCCCACCACCAGTGCGAGACGGTCTTCAAGGCCTTCGCGCGCGCCCTGCGTTCGGCGCTGGAGCTCGATCCGCGCGCTGCCGGCACCATTCCGTCCACGAAGGGATCGCTTTGACACGAACGGTCGCCGTGGTGGACTACGGCATGGGCAACCTCCGCTCCGTGTCGCAGGCCGTGATGCACGTCGCCCAGGGCAGCGGCGTGGACGCGATCGTGACCTCCCGCCCCGAGGAGGTGCGCGCCGCCGAGCGCGTGGTGCTGCCGGGGCAGGGCGCCATGCCGGACTGCATGCGCGAACTGCGCGATTCCGGCCTGCTGGAGTCCGTCCTCGAAGCCGCCGCGACCAAGCCCCTGTTCGGGGTCTGCGTGGGCATGCAGATGCTGCTGGATCGCAGCGAGGAAGGCCCGACCGACGGCCTGGGGCTGGTGCACGGGGAGGTGATCCGCTTCCGGCTGGAAGGACAGCGCCAGCCCGATGGCAGCCGCTACAAGGTGCCCCAAATGGGCTGGAACCGGGTCCGGCAGGCGCAACCCCATGCCCTATGGGCGGGTGTCCCGGACGAAAGCTGGTTCTACTTCGTCCATTCCTTCTACGCCCGCCCGTCCGAGGCGCGCCACAGTGTCGGGGAATCCGAGTACGGCGCCCGCTTTACCTGCGCCGTGGCCCGCGATAATATTTTTGCGACCCAGTTCCACCCCGAGAAAAGCGCCGACCAGGGCCTCACGCTCTATCGCAACTTCCTGCACTGGAATCCCTGACCGCCCAGGAAGCGGTCCCCCATTCCTCCAGTCGCCTCGCTCCACCCTTCCCATGCTCCTGATTCCCGCGATCGACCTGAAAGACGGCCACTGCGTACGCCTGAAACAGGGCGACATGGACCAGGCCACCACCTTCAGCGAGGACCCGGCCGCCATGGCCCGGACCTGGCTGCAGCGCGGCGCCCGCCGCCTGCACCTGGTGGACCTGAACGGCGCCTTTGCCGGCAAGCCGCAGAACTACAGCGCCGTGCGCTCCATCCTCAAGGCGGTGGGCGACGACATCCCCGTGCAGCTGGGAGGGGGCATCCGCGACCTCGACACGATCGAGAAGTACATCGACGGCGGCCTGCGCTACGTGATCATCGGCACCGCCGCGGTCAAGAATCCCGGATTCCTGAAGGACGCCTGCACGGCCTTCGGCGGCCACATCATCGTCGGCCTCGACGCGAAGGACGGCAAGGTGGCCACCGACGGCTGGAGCAAACTGACCGGCCACGAAGTCGTCGATCTCGCCAAGAAATTCGAGGACTGGGGCGTCGAGTCCATCATCTACACCGACATCGGCCGCGACGGCATGCTCACCGGCATCAACATCGACGCCACGGTGAAGCTGGCGCAGTCGTTGACCATCCCCGTCATTGCCTCCGGCGGCCTGTCCTCCATGAAGGACATCGAGGCCCTGTGCGCCGTGGAGGACGAGGGCATCGAGGGCGTCATCGCCGGCCGGGCGATCTACTCCGGCGACCTCGATTTCGCTCTGGCGCAGAAGCGCGCCGACGAACTGAACGGCTGACCGGCCTGCCGGCGGCAAGTCGCTCGCCTACGGCGGCGCGACCTGCCTTACCTAGTTCTCCCTAGGAAGCGCCGCGACAGCCGCCGCAGCGGCAGCCAGCGGTGGCAACGCATTGTTTCGCCTGCGCGAGCGTGCCTCATTCATTGACCTAAGGTCTCATGGCCTCCCCGGGCGACGCGGCTACGATCCGCGCGCCTCCAAGGGCACCGGCGTCGAACGCGCAGGGAGGGTCAATGAACAAGATCTACCGGCTCGTCTGGAACCAGGCGAGGCAGGCCTGGATGGTTTGTTCCGAAACCGCGATGGGTCGCGGGAAGGCGGGCCGCTTGCGACGGGCCATCGCGGGTGCGGTGGCCGCCTGGTCGGGCGTCGCGGCGGCGCAGGTGCAGCCGGCGCTGGCGCAGTGCGGCTCGATTCCCGCCGGCAGCTACGCCAACATCAATTGCACGGCCGGCGGCACGGCCAGCGTGACCATCAATCCCCCGACGACGATCACGACGCCGAACACGGCCAGTACCGTCGACTCCATCCATGCGGAGACGACATCGACGACGGGTGGGCAGTCGATCACCGCGAACGTGGAAGGCGCGACGATCGTCAACAACAACGTGCCTACGGGCGCCAACGAAGCGGCCCTCGGCATCTACGTGCTGGTCTCCGGCACCGCGAACAACGCGCGCAACGGCGTCCTCAACGTCAGCGGCACCAACTCCATCCGCACGAGCCGCGGCGGCGGGATGGAGGTCAACGTGTTCGGTACCGGCAACGCGACGGCCACGATCGGCGGCGGCCTCACCATCGACAACCGCTCGACCAACGCCGGCGGCGAGGACAACATCGAGCTCACCACGCGCGGCGGCAATGCCACGCTGACGCTGACGGCCACCGGCACGATCTCGGGGTCGGCCGGCAACGGCATCATCGTGCGTTCGCTGACCGGCAACGGCTCCGTGCAGGCGAGCATCGGCACGGGCCTCACGATCCTGGTCGACAACACGGTGTCCGGCGCCAACGCCGCGAACACCAACGCCGGCATCCGCGCCTCCGTGATGGGCACCGGCACGGTCAACCTCACCACGGCCGCGACGATCACCACGCAGGGCAACATCTCCGACGGGATCGCCTCCGCGGCCCGGCTCGGGGCGACCACCATAGCCAACAGCGGCGCCATCACCACCAGCGGCTTGACGAGCCACGGCATCGACGCGGCGAGCCTGACCTTGTCCGCGACCGACAGCGGCGCGGTCAACGTGACCAACTCCGGGACGGTCCGCACCAGCGGCGGCACGAGCGCGACCGACACCAGCTACGGCATCGTCGTCGGCAGCGAGACGCAAAGCGGCGGCGCGGCGGGCGCTGTGTCGCTCACCAACTCCGGTGAGGTCACCACGAGCGGGCTCTATGCCGACGCGCTGCGGGCCACCTCCACCCGGACCGGCGCGGCCACGGGCCTCGCGGGGGCCGTCGTCGTGAACAACACCGGGGCGGTCACTGCCAGCGGCCGTTTCGCGTACGGCATCACCGCGCGGTCCGCCTCCGCCTCTGTCGAGGTGAACAACACCGGACCGGGGTCCGCGGCGGGCGGCCCCGATGGCGGCGGGATCGGGATCGGCGGCGTCACGCAGACCGTCAACAACAGCGGCGCCGTCGGCGCGCTCAGCGAGCGCGCCATCGTGGCGGACCTGCTCGGGATCGTGGGCACCGTCACCTTGAACAACAACACCGGAGGCACCATCACCGGCGGGATCGAGGTGCCGACCTCGCCCGTGACGATGACCAACGCGGGGACCTGGAACCTGCGCAACTTCGCCGACACCGACGCCAACGGCGTGCGCGAGACGCTGGCGGTCGCGCGCGGCGTGTTCGGGAGTCCGACCGGCAACAGCATCGTCAACACGGGCACCATCGCCCTCTACACCCACGACGGTTCGGCGACCGCGTTGAACAACACGGGTCAGTACCTCCCGTTCGGCAATCCCAACAATGCCATGGCGCTCGCGAGCCCCACGCAGGGGCAGATCCTGGGCGTGCAGACCTTCAGCCATGCCGGCGTCATCGACCTCACCACCAATCCCAGCGCGGGTGACGTCCTGGTGATTTCCGGCGGCCTGACGCCGGGCGTCGATGGCGGCGGCGTGTTCATTTCCAACGGCGGCACGCTGCGGCTCAATGCCGTCCTGAACGCCGGCGGTGGCGGCGCGACCAGCCAGGCCGACATGCTGGTCCTGGATTCGACCCGGCTGGGAAGCGCAGCCACCGGCATCACGGTCGTGAACGTCGGCGGCACCGGCGCCGTCACGACCGGCGACGGCATCGCGCTCGTCGAGGTCCTGAACAAGCCCGCCAGCGCCGCCGGCGCCTTCGCGCTCGCCACGCCCGTCGTGGGCGGTGTCTACGAATACCTCCTGTACCAGGGCGGCAACGCCGCCGCGGGCGGCAATCCCGCGGACGGCAACTGGTACCTGCGCTCGGAGGTGCAGCCGCCGCCACCCCCGCCGCCCCCACCCCCGCCGCCGCCTCCCC
>Ga0209051_1000197_pt1 | contig 106822 bp, 114 predicted proteins | sample AraplaCvi_mMS_r2_2_FD_184286 | JGI IMG/M metagenome (GOLD analysis project Ga0209051, IMG submission 184286) | Arabidopsis root microbial communities from North Carolina, USA - plate scrape MF_Cvi_mMS_r2 (SPAdes) (version 2) | ecosystem: Host-associated > Plants > Roots > Endosphere | place...
CTGAAGACACCAACCGGAGACCGTCATGACCGATGACACGACGAAAAACGGACCTGACGCAACTGCGGCCGATGCCGCAGCCGACGCTGCCGCCTACGTCGAGAACGATATTGCGCAGGAAGAGGCTGCCCAGCCGGACCCGCTCGAGCTTCTGAAAGCCGAAAACGGTGAGCTGCGCGACCGCTATCTGCGCCTTGCCGCCGAGATGGACAATCTGCGCCGGCGCACCGAGCGCGAAGTGAAGGACGCCAAGTCCTATTCCGTCGCGGGTTTTGCGCGCGACATGCTCGCCGTCTCGGACAATCTGCGCCGCGCGCTTGATGCCATCTCTCCGGAGACCAAGGCCGCGGCCGATGCCGGCCTCAGCACCCTGATCGAAGGTGTCGAGATGACCGAGCGCGCCATGCTGTCGGCTCTTGAGCGCCACGGCGTTCGCAAGCTGGAGCCGGTCGGCCAGAAGTTCGATCCGAATTTCCATCAGGCGATGTTCGAGGTGCCCAACCCCGACGTGCCGAACAATACGGTCGTCCAGGTCGTGCAGGCAGGCTTCACCATCGGCGAACGCGTGCTGCGCCCGGCCATGGTCGGCGTCGCCAAGGGCGGCCCCAAGCCGGCCGAAGCCGAAACCAATTCCGTCTTCGACGAGAAGGACGCTTAAGGACGTTTCCCTTCCGCTCAGGAAGGGAAACCAAAGCTTCAGATGCGGGCGAAACGTTCGATCAGCAGATCGAAGAAGCCGTCCGCATCGACATGGCGCATGACCTTGGCATTGCGCTTGCGCTCGGTCACATGCCACCAGTCGACGACGGTCATGCCGACGGTGAGTTCGGACCGGACCTCGATCTCGACATTGCAGTCCCGACCCCTGAAGAGCTCCGGCTTCAGCAGATAGGCGATCACGGTCGGGTCGTGCAGCGGCCCGCCGTCGGAGCCGTATTTCTCGATATCGAACCGCTCGAAGAATTCCAGCATCTCGACCATGGCCTTAACAGGCGCCGTGCCGATTTCGGCCATGCGCTTCACCCGGTCCTTGCGGGTCAGCAATTGGTGAGTGACGTCAAGCGGCATCATCACGATCGGCACGCCTGAGCGAAAGACGATATCGGCGGCCTCGGGATCGACATAGATGTTGAATTCGGCGGCCGGCGTGATGTTGCCGCCCTCGAAGAAGCCGCCGCCCATCATCACCAGTTCGCGGATGCGGGGAACGATGTCGGGCGCCTTCTGGAAGGCCAGGCCGATATTGGTGAGCGGCCCGAGCGTGCAGAGCGTCACCGTGCCTGTCGGCTCGCGGCGCAGCGTCTCGATGATGAAATCGACCGAATGGTCGGGCTGCAGCGCCATCGTCGGCTCGCTGAGGTCGGGCCCGTCGAGGCCGGTCTTGCCGTGCACATGTTCGGCCGTCACCAGATTGCGGGCGATCGGCGCGTCGGCGCCGGCGAAAACCTTTGTCTCCCGCCGGCCGCAGAGCTCGCAGACGATGCGCGCATTGCGGCTGGTGAAGGAAAGCGGCACGTTGCCGGCGACCGTCGTGATCCCCAGCACCTCCAGCTCCTCGGGACTGCCGAAGGCCAGCATGATGGCGGCCGCATCGTCCTGGCCGGGATCCGTGTCGATGATGATCTTTCTTGCGCTTGCCATTCCGATCGTTCCATCCTCGCGGGTGCGCTTTGCCTCGGCATGCACCGATTTGTTCATTTCCCGTCACAAATCAGCACAGTCCGTGCGGGCATGTTTTGATGCGAGGCAGCCGCCGCTTTGTCAAGCAAGCAGCCGGCGGCACCGCTTTAAAATTGTGAGGTGGCGCCGGCACGTCGCACCGTGCCTTGCAGCACTGGACTGCTCTCCCCATATTAGCGGCATCCGGACGCTGCGTTTAAGGTCCGGGATGGTCGCTTGCATCAAGGACTTGAAAAGAGATGAGCCGCATTACCCCTTTCGCCAGCCCGCTGCTTCTGGGCTTCGATGCCATGGAAAAGACGCTGGAGCGCATTTCCAAGGCGAGCGACGGATATCCGCCTTACAATATCGAACGCATCGCCGCCGATAACGGCGCGCCGGAACGTCTGCGCATCACGCTGGCTGTCGCCGGCTTCGGCGAGGAGGAACTCGATGTTTCCATTGAGGAGAACCAGCTTCTGATTCGCGGCCGTCAGGTGGAGCACGGCGAACGGGACTATCTCTATCGCGGCATCGCCGCCCGTCAGTTCCAGCGCACCTTCGTTCTGGCCGACGGCATGCAGGTGCTCGGCGCCGGTCTGAAGAACGGTCTGCTCTCCGTCGATCTAATTCGACCGGAGCCCGCGCGCATGGTCAAGAAAATTAACATTTCGGTCTCACAGTAGCACAACGGTTTGTCGAACCGTTGGTCCCTTCTTCCGGAGGAACAGGAATGTTGATGAAAGAAGCCACGTCTCACTTGACCAAATCCGAGCTTGCCCACATCGGCAGCGGCGAGGTCGCCTATATCAGAAAGATGCGCACCGAAGAGGTCGCCAAGTGTTTTCCCGAGGCGCCGGATATCGATCCGAACGTCGATCTCTGGGCACTTTTCGGCGCCGACGGCACGCCGATCCTCTTGACGGACAACCGCTCCAGCACCTTCTTCAAGGCTGCCGAGGATGAACTGAAGACGGTCAGCCTCCACTGACCGTCAAGATAATGCCTGGCGCGTTGTGCTGCTTTTGCGGTGCACTATCGCTTATTCGATTTCGCTGCGGAGGCTGCGTCAGGATAGGCTCATCGTTCGTGCCACACGGCACGCCCGTCACTATTGCCCGTTAGCCGCCGTTGAAACTCAGATCTTCCTGAACGTCAAATAGGCCGAAGACCGGCCCTCGCGTCGCGCCTTGGCCTCGTAGCGTGTGCTCGGCCAGCCCTCATAGGGCGTCAGCCAGTCCGCCGCATTGTCGGCCAGCCAGTTGAAGCCGCCATGGTCGCGGCATTTGAGCAGCGTCCAGTTCACATAGGTGTCGATGTCGGAGGCGAAGCAGAACAGGCCGCCCGGTTTCAGCACGCGGTGAAAGCGGTCGAGATTGGTCTTCGAGACGAAGCGGCGCTTCCAGTGCTTCCGCTTCGGCCAGGGATCGGGATAGAGCAGGTCGATCTGATCGAGCGAAGCGTCCGGCAGCCAGTCGAGCAGTTGCGTCGCGTCGTCATTATAGACGCGGATATTGCGCGCCCCGGTCTCGCCGATGCGCGACAGCAGCTTCTGCATGGAATTGACGAAGGGCTCGACGCCGATGAAGCCGGTCGAAGGCCTCTCGAGTGCGCGGTGGATCAGGTGCTCGCCGCCGCCGAAACCGATTTCCAGCCGCAATCTGTCGACCGGAACCGTAAAGAGGGACGTCAGCGGCTCCAGCGGAGCCGCCGAAAGATCGATAAGGAATGCCGGCAGCAGGCTGTTCAGCGTCTCGGCCTGGTGTTCGCGCAGGGCCTTGCCTTTGCGGCGACCGAAGAAGGCTTCAGTCGCCCGGCCGCGGCGTTCCATATCCGTCATGCTTTATCTCAGGCCTTTACGCTTTCCTTGAGCGCCTTGACGAGGTCGGTGCGCTCCCAGGAGAACGAGCCATCGCGGCCGGCCTTGCGGCCGAAATGGCCATAAGCGGAGGTCTTCGCATAGATCGGCTTGTTGAGGTCGAGATGGCGGCGAATGCCCGACGGAGACAGGTCCATATTCTTGCGGATCGCTGCTTCGACCTGATCTTCGCTGACCTTGCCGGTGCCGTGCAGGTCGACATAGATCGACAGCGGCTGGGCGACGCCAATCGCGTAGGAAATCTGGATCGTGCAACGGTCGGCTAGGCCGGCGGCAACGACGTTTTTCGCCAGATAGCGGGCGGCATAGGCAGCCGAACGGTCGACCTTGGTCGTGTCCTTGCCGGAGAATGCGCCGCCGCCATGCGGTGCGGCACCGCCGTAGGTGTCGACGATGATCTTGCGGCCGGTGAGGCCCGCATCGCCGTCCGGTCCGCCGATGACGAACTTGCCGGTCGGGTTGATGTACCACTTGCAGTCGTCAGCGATCTTCAGTTCGCCGAGCGCCTCGCGGATATAAGGCTCGACGACGGCGCGGACCTTCTTCGAATCCCAGCTTTCGTCGAGATGCTGGGTCGAAAGCACGATCGACGTTGCTTCGGACGGCTTGCCGTCGACGTAGCGCACGGTCACCTGGCTCTTGGCGTCGGGGCCGAGCTTGGCGACTTCGCCGTCACCCTTCTTGCGGGCAACCGCGAGCAGCTGCAGGATCTTGTGGGAATAATAGATCGGCGCCGGCATCAAATCCGGCGTTTCCTTGCAGGCGTAACCAAACATGATGCCCTGGTCGCCGGCGCCCTCGTCGCCCTGCTGGTCGGCGGCGCTGTCAACGCCCTGCGCGATGTCGGCCGACTGCGAGTGCAACAGCACATCGATCTTGGCCTTCTTCCAGTGGAAGCCGTCTTGCTCGTAACCGATATCCTTTATGGCGCGGCGGGCAGCGGCCTTGAACTTAGAAGGATTGATGACGTCCTTGCCCTCCTTGTCCTTCTTCATCAGGCTCGGCGGCAGGCGGACTTCGCCGGCGATGACGACACGGTTGGTGGTCGCCAGCGTTTCGCAGGCAATGCGCACGCCCCACGGATTGACGCCTGTTTTGGCCGCTTCGCGGTAGACCAGATCGACGATCTCGTCGGAGATGCGGTCGCAAACCTTGTCAGGATGACCTTCGGCAACAGATTCGCTGGTAAAGAGATAATTCGCGCGCATTCCGGGATTCCCCTCAAAGAATAAAAGCTAGCTAGTAGGTACTCAGTTCGAGGCCCGATGACAAGCGCAGAAGGACATAAATATATCTTTATATCTGCGGCAAAGTGACAAATTTTGCCCCAAAAACGCAAAAAAGGCGGCCTTTCGACCGCCTTTGGGATTCAGCGATTGGTGTGGCTCAGTCGGAGTCGGCCTCGGCTGCCAGAGCCTTCACCAGCTCCACGACCTTGCGGCGAACCTTCGGATCGGAAATCTTGACGAAGGCGCGGTTGAGCTGCAGGCCTTCGGAAGAGGAGAGGAAATCGACGACGTAATTCGAGCTGGAGGCTTCGGCCATGCCGCCGCCGGCGCCTGCATGTTCGCCGGGTGCGTCCTCGAAGAAAAAGGAAACCGGAACATTGAGGATGTTCGAGATGTTCTGCAGACGGCTTGCGCCGACGCGGTTGGTGCCCTTTTCGTATTTCTGGATCTGCTGGAATGTGATGCCGAGGCTTTCGCCAAGTTTTTCCTGGCTCATGCCCAGCATTGTTCGGCGAAGACGAATACGGCTGCCAACGTGGATGTCGATCGGATTCGGCTTCTTTTTGTTTTCAATCATGGTCGTGCCCTAGCTAAGAATTTCAACCTGTTTAACCGGCATGCCCCTGATCCATCCCAAACGCCACGTTGCAAGCGGTGAGAACCCACCTTTGAACATACGTCCGGAACGCCGATTGTCATCACTATGCAATTTTAGGGGTTTTTGGTCAATTCAACCCGGAAATAAAACCTCTACGAGAAACCAGCGCAATCAAAATGAGCAGCGCCTCGGTCAACCAGAAGTATGTTTGCCGGGGGAATGCCGTCCCCGCTTCTACGCCTAACCTATCAAGAGTTGCATCAATAAAGCCGGTTTGTTCGAGATCGAGGCCGGCAATAATTTCCCCCTGTGCATTCACAATTGCTGAAATACCGCTGTTGGCGTCGCGAATCAGCGGCAGTCCGGTTTCAACAGCTCGCACCCGCGCCTGCTGGAAGTGCTGATAGGGGCCTGGCGTCGCACCGAACCAGGCATCATTGGTGATATTGAGGATCGCATTGGCGTCTTCGATGTCGCCGGTCATTTCATCGGGGAAAATGATCTCGTAGCAAATCAGCGGATAAAGATTGAGCCCGCCGGGCAGCGCCAGCAGGTGCCGGCTCACTGCTGCCGAAAACCCTCCCGGCATTTCGACGACGTTCTGGATGCCGAATTCGGTGAGCAGGTCCTCGAAGGGCAGGTATTCGCCGAACGGCACCAGATGCACCTTGTCGGAGGCGGCGATGATCTGGCCGCGGCCGTCGATCACATAGATGGAATTATAGTAGCGCGTCGGCGTGCCGGGCCCCATCTCCTCGGCGCGCACGGCTCCGGCGATCAGGATCTGGTTGTCGTCGAGCGTATCGGCGATCCGCGTCAGCGCATCCTGATTGTCGGTCAGTATGAAGGGGATGGAGGTTTCCGGCCAGACGATAATGTCGGGCTTGCGCCCGCCATTTCTCGGTGCTTCGGCCGACAGCTTCAGATGCGTCTCGAAGATCGCATTGCGATCGGCGTCGTTGTCCATCTTTGCCGCCTGGTCGATATCAGGCTGCACCAACCGCACCACCGGCCGCTTATCTTCAGGCAAGGCTTCGGCCCGCGGCGCGACATAGAGGGCATAAGCGCCATAACCGAGATGGGCGGCAAATAGCAGGACGGCGAGCGCGATGCCGGTGCGTGCGCCTTGCCGGGTGCCGACAAGGGCCGGCGCGGAAAAGACGAATACGGCAAGGGTAGTCACCCCCATCGCCCCGATCACATGCGCCGACTGCATCATCAGTGGAACCGGCATCATGCCATAGCCGATGGCGTTCCAGGGAAAGCCAGTCAGAACAACGCTTCGCAGCCATTCCATCAGCCCGAAGCCGGCCGCCAGTGCGGCGATCCGTCCCATGCCGTCGGACCAGAAGATGCGGGCAAGGGCCACCGCCAGCCCGTAGAAAATCGCCAGACAAGCCGGCAGCCCGAGAATGGCGAGTGGCAGCGCCCAGGCGAATTCCTCCTGATCGACCAGCAGCGCATGGCCGAGCCACCACAGGCCGGCGACGAAATAGCCGAAGCCGAACAGCCAGCCGGTGGCAAATGCCGGCCACAGCCTGCCGATGAGGCCGCTGTCAGGCGAAGCCGCGGCCCCGTCGATCAGCCAGACGAGCAGCGTGAAGGAGACGAACATTGCCGCGAAGAAGCCGAAGGGTGGCAGCGCCAGCACGGCGAATGCTCCGGCGGCAATGGCCAGCAGCGACCGTTTGAAACCCCAGACGAGGATAACCCTGTCCGCAAGCCGCTCCATGCGCACTCCCATCAAACCGCGAATCAACCCATGCGCAGTCTTTCAAAAAAGCGGCTCTTTGTCCTGTTAATGAAGATCGCCCGGAACCGCGCAGTGGGTTCCGGGACAGCATTAATTGGCGGTTGATTCCGCCGGCCGGTCGTCGCCGGCGTCGGAGCCGGGGGGAATGTCGCCATCCACCTTGGCGCGGCGGCGGATCGCATGGCGCTTGCGGGTGATGCGCAGCCGCTTGATGCGGCGCGGATCGGCGTCGAGGATGTGGAATTCGAAGCCCGGCAGCGCCTGCACGACCTCGCCGCGCACCGGGATGCGGCCGAGTGCGGAGAAGATCAGGCCGCCCAGCGTATCGACCTCGTCGACCTGCTCGCTGATGTCGAAATCCGGCCCGATCGCCGCGGCGATCTCTTCCAGTTCGACGCGGGCGTCGGCAATGAAGACGTCTTCGGCAACCCGCTTGAACATCACCTCTTCGTCGTCGTGTTCGTCGTCGATGTCGCCGACCACCATTTCGACGATGTCCTCATGCGAGGCGAGCCCGTCGGTGCCGCCATATTCGTCGATGACCAGCGCCATCTGCGTGCGGTTCACCTGCATGCGGCGCAACAGGTCCGAGGCCAGCATCGACGGCGGCACGAACAGGATCTTGCGGATGATGCCGGCTTCCGTCAGCGTCTTCTGCAAGTCGACGCGGGCGAGATCCAAATTCGGCTTGGCCGGCCGCGTGGTCTTCTGGATATTCTCGGGCGCAACCTCGATCGCCGGCAGCGCCGGCAGGGCTGCGGCCGGTTTCGCCGGGCCGCGGCGCTTGTTGCGCGCCTGCTTGGCGACATAGGAGAGCAGATCGCGGATATGCACCATGCCGCGCGGATCGTCGAGCGTGTCGGCATAGACGGGCATGCGCGAGCGGCCGGATTCCTCGAACAGGATCATCAGCTCGCCGATGGTGATGTTCTGGTCGACCGCCTCGATATCGGCGCGCGGCACCATCACGTCGGCGACGCGCACCTCGCGAAAGCGCAGAATGTTGTGCAGCATTGCCCGTTCGTCGGGTGAAAATGCGTCATCGCCGGCCGCATCGGTCATCAGCGCGTCGGCAAGATCCTCGCGCAGCCGCGAGCCCTGCTGCGGGCGAAGGATGCGCGCGGCGCGCGACCAGAAGGATTGGGATCGGCCGGATGGCCGACTACTACTGCCCGCCTCGTCGGAAGAGGAGGATGGCTCGGAGTCCTTGGCGTCTGCCGCCGGCTTCGTCGTAAAGTCGCTCATGGTTCCATTTTAAGGTCTTGACCCTCGTAAGGATCAGATAGGCCGAGCTGCGCCAAAATGCGAGTCTCCAGCCCCTCCATAATTTCGGCTTCATCACTATTCATATGGTCGTAGCCGAGAAGATGCAAGAAACCGTGCACCAGAAGATGGGTCAGGTGGTCATCGAAACTCTTTTCGAGCTCGATGGTTTCCCGCTCCACCGTCTCCCGGGCGATGATGATGTCGCCGAGCATCGGACCGGGCATTTTACCGGGCCGAACCGGAAAGGCTGGAAAGGAGAGCACGTTGGTCGCCTTGTCCTTCCCCCGCCATTCGGCGTTGATGTCCTGGATCGAGGCGTCGTCGGTGAAGACAAGCGAGACCTCGGGCGGCATCGTCGGGAAGGGCTGCTTCTCGCTGTCGCGGAGATAGACCACGGCGGCGCCGAGCACGCGCTCGCAAAAGGACAGCAGCGTCTCCTCGCCCGGCCAGCCGATGTCGTCGACGCTGATCTGGATGTCGAGTTCTGCCATCAGTCCTGCCGGCTGACCGCTTCGGCTTCGGCATAGGTGGAATCATAGGCCCTGACGATGCGCCCGACCAGCGGATGGCGGACGACGTCGGTATCCTTGAAGCGCACGATCGAGATGCCCTCGACACCGTTGAGAAGCTGCAGCGCCTCGACGAGGCCGGATTTGACGCCGCGCGGCAGGTCGATCTGGCTCGGGTCGCCGGTGACGATCATCCGCGCATTCTCGCCGAGACGCGTCAGGAACATCTTCATCTGCATCGATGTCGTGTTCTGTGCTTCGTCGAGGATGATGGCGGCGTTGGCAAGCGTGCGGCCGCGCATGAAGGCGAGCGGCGCGATTTCGATGACGCCGGCGGTGATCGCCCGGTCGACCTTGTCGGCGGGAATCATGTCATAGAGCGCGTCATAGAGCGGGCGAAGATAGGGATCGACCTTTTCCTTCATGTCGCCGGGCAAGAATCCGAGGCGCTCGCCCGCTTCGACGGCCGGGCGCGACAGGATGATCTTTTCGACCGCGCCGCGCTCCAGCAGTTGGGCAGCGTGGGCGACGGCGAGATAGGTCTTGCCGGTGCCGGCCGGGCCGACGCCGAAGACCAGCTCGGCCCGCTCCAGCGCCCGGATATAGGCGTCCTGTGTCGGCGTGCGAGCAATGATCGTCTTCTTGCGGGTGGAAACCTGCGCCATCGTCAGCTTGGCCTTGCGCTCCATGGTGGGAAGGCTGAGCTGATCGTCGGCGGCGACCGCCATGCGGATTGCGCCCTCGACGTCGGATCGTTCCACGCTGCCGCCTTTCTGAAGTTTTTCATAGAGATAGTCGAGCGTGCGCCGCGCCTGGTTGGTGGTCACGACATCGCCTGTGATGACGACCGAATTGCCGCGGGCCCGCGCATCGATGTTGAGCCGCTCCTCGAGCAGCTTGAGGTTCTGATCGAATTGACCGAAGAGCTCGCTGGCGAAGCGGTTGTTCTCGAACGTCAGGACGAAGTGATTGGTATCGCTCGGCGTGCGGGGGTGGCGCGGTGAAGAAGAAACCAATTCTTGTCCGTTCAAGCGGTCGGGCTCCTTGAGTTAAACCGCAGCCTCTGCGCGTTCGGCAAACAGGCTGTTGTTTCCGGTTCCTGTGATTCGCACTTTAATAATGTCACCGATTTGCGATGCTTTTGCATCAACATTCACGGATTGAAGCCAGGGAGAACGTCCGATCAGCTGTTCCGGCATGCGACCGGGCTTTTCCAGCAACAGGTCGATCTCTTTGCCGACGCAGGATTCGGCAAATTCCTGCTGCTGCTTCACGAGAAGCGCTTGCAGGCGTTCCAGCCGTTCTGCCTTGATCTCTTCCGGCACCTGGTCCTTCAGTTCCGCGCCGGGGGTGCCCGGCCGTGTCGAGTATTTGAACGAGAAGGCCTGCGCATAGCGCACCTTCTTCACAAGTTCTAATGTATCCTCAAAATCTTCGTCTGTCTCCCCCGGAAAGCCGGTAATGAAATCGCCGGACAGGGCGATGTCGGGCCGCACCGTGCGAATGCGTTCGATCAGCGAGAGATATTCGGCCGCTGTATGGCGCCGGTTCATCGCCTTCAGGATACGGTCGGAGCCCGATTGCACCGGCAGGTGCAGATAGGGCATCAGCGCCCGAAGATCGCGATGGGCGTCGATCAGCCGGTCGTCCATGTCGCGGGGATGGCTGGTGGTGTAGCGCAGCCGCGCAAGGCCGGGGATCTCGGCAAGCCGGTAGAGCAGGTCGCCGAGGCTCCACGCCTCGCCCCTCGGCCCGGCGCCGTGCCAGGCATTGACGTTCTGCCCGAGCAGGGTGATCTCGCGCACGCCGCCTTCGACCAGCTTTTCGGCTTCCTCGACGATCTGGGCAACCGGCCGCGACACTTCCGAGCCGCGCGTATAGGGCACGACGCAGAAGGTGCAGAATTTGTCGCAGCCCTCCTGCACCGTCAGGAAGGCGGTGACGCCGCGGGCTCGGATCTTCCGGCTCTCGGCGATCGGCAGATGCTCGAACTTGTCCTCGACCGCATATTCCGTATCGACGACGCGCTGGCCCTGCTTGGCCCGGCGCAGCGCCTCCGGCAGGCGGTGATAGGTCTGCGGGCCGATGACGACGTCGACGGCGGGCGCCCGGCGCAGGATCTCCTCGCCTTCGGCCTGGGCGACGCAGCCGGCAACGCCGATCATCATCTCCCGTCCGTCCGCCGCCTTCTTCTTTTTCATGTCGCGCAGCCGCCCGAGCGCCGAATAGACCTTCTCGGCCGCCTTCTCTCTGATATGGCAGGTGTTGAGCAGAACGAGGTCCGCCTCTTCCATATCCTCAGTCGGTTCGTAACCGTCGCGGGCGAGCGCATCGCTCATGCGCGTGGAATCATAGACGTTCATCTGGCAGCCATAGGTCTTGATGAAGACCTTGCGGCTGTTAGAACCGTCGCGGCGTGTCGGCTCCGGAGCCTGGAGAAGGGCGCTGTCCTGTGTCATGGCGCGCTATTTAGTGGTTTTTGCCGCCTGAGAAAATCGAAATCTTCTTTTAGGAGATTTCGCGCCCGCGCAGGCGGCTGTTCAACAGGTTGCGGATGCGTGAGGCGATGGTCGCGCTCACTTCCTTGCGATTGGTGTCGGCGCGGTATTCCACCGCCTCGCCGAAGGAAACCTCTGCGTCGATCGCGCCGCATCGCACGATATCGATCAGGTGCGGCAATAGCTCGGTATCCCCCGGCCAGGCGGCGAGCGGCCGGTGATAGCGGCCCATGGCGATGCCGTGCACCCTGGTATAGGCAACCGCCACCGGCTGCACCACCACGGTTCCTGTGGGCGAAGCGGGCACGGCCATGGCGGCAGCGCCGAACAGCGAGGACTTGACCTCCAGCAGCCGGTTGCCGTCCGAGGTCGTGCCCTCTGGGAAGAGCACGACGATTTCGCCATCGGCCATCCGCCCGGCGATCTCGTTTGCCTGATGGCCGGTCTTGCGCCTCTCCTCGCGTACGACGAAGACGCTCTTCTGCAGCTTGGCGAGCGTGCCGAAGATCGGCCATTCGGCCACCTCGATCTTGGCGATGAAGGCAACGTCGGCAACCGCCGACAGCACCATGATATCCATCCAGGAGGAATGATTGGAGCAGAGCATCAGCGGCCGGCGCTCTTCCAGCTGGCCGGTGACGCGGACGCGGATGCCGAGACAATAGCAGATGATACGGTGCCAGACGCGCGGCAGCCGGCGCCGCAGCCGCCAGTCGAAACGGAGGGCGAGCAGTTGCAGCGGCACGAGCACGATGCTGACGGTCAGGATGACGACCGCAGCACAGGCAATGCGCAGCCAGGCGATCAAATGCTGGTCTCCCCGGCGGCCATTGCTTCAGAGGTCTTCCTTCTTCAGCGGAACGCCGTAGAGTTCCAGCCGGTGGTCGACCAGTTTGAAGCCGTGCTCGCGGGCGATGCGCTCCTGCAGCGCCTCGATCTCCGGCGAGCGGAATTCGATCACCGTGCCGGTTTTCAGGTCGATCAGGTGGTCGTGATGCTCTTCCGGCACCGTTTCGTAGCGCGAGCGCCCGTCGCGGAAGTCGTGGCGGGCGATGATGCCGGCATCCTCGAACAGTTTCACGGTGCGGTAGACGGTCGAGATCGAGATCTTCGCATCGACCTTCACCGAGCGGCGATAGAGTTCTTCGACATCGGGATGGTCTTCCGAGTCTTCGAGAATGCGCGCGATCACGCGGCGCTGCTCGGTCATGCGCATGCCGCGTTCGGTGCAAAGCTCCTCAAGGGTCTTGGCTACATCAGGCATGGCCCGCCTTCAAAAGATATTCGTCTTGCGACAATGCCGAAGGGCTTTGGCGCCGATCAGCATGTCATCTCTCTGTCAGGGAACTAGCGAAGAACGCGCTTCATGACAAGCGCCGTGGAGAGAGCGCCGTTTTCCTGCTTGTAATAACCCTTGCGTTCCCCGACCTTTTCGAAGCCGAGCTTGCGATAGAGGCCAAGCGCTGCCGTATTGCCGTCGTCGACTTCGAGAAACATGCTCTCGCCGCCGCGTGCGCGTGCTTCCCGCATCGCTGCCTGCATCAGTCGCCAGCCGAGCCCGGCGCGAGCGACCTTCGCCTGCACGGCGATCGTCAGGATCTCCGCCTCGCCGGCGACATGGCGGGCGAGGATGAAGCCGGGAAGCGGCTTTTTCAGGATGGCATTGGTCTGGCGGGCGACGAAGCCGAACACGGTGTCCTGCATCAGCAACCCGTGAAATTCACCATCGCCCCAGGGCCGGGCAAAACGTTCGCCGTGCAGGACGGCGACATCGCGGCAATCCTCGCGCTCCATGGCGATGATCTCGAATTCCGGCTTCAGCGTCAGATAGGCTTCCAGCATCGTCATACTCGTCGGGCAATCGCATACCCGGCCTGCGGCTTGGCATCGGGTCCGCGCAGATAAAGGGGCTTCGGCTTTCCGGCATCGGGGGAGGCGGCAGCACCGAGGCGCGCCACGACGGAGATCGGGAAATTGTTGCTGTGATCGCCATGGGCGTCCGCCTTCAGCAGCGGCGTTGCCGATCCGGTGATCTCGCCGTCGAAGCCTGCGGCAAAAGCCTGCGCTTGCGCCACGCTTAACGCCCGTGGCGCGTCGAGGGGCGAACCATCCGATGAAAAGGACTGGAGGTAGATTTCGTCCCGCTTGGCATCCATCGCTGCCAGCACGGCGCGGCCGGGCGTTTTTTCGCGCTGGGCTGATGCCATGACCTCGAGCGTGGTGACGCCGACGGCGGGCACATTGAGGGAAAGCGCAAAACCGCGGGCTGCGGCAACGCCGACCCGGATACCGGTAAACGAGCCGGGGCCGATGGCGACGGCAATGCGGTCGATATCGGAAAGCGCCATATGAGCCTGATCGAGCGCGCGATCGACGATACCGATCAGATGTTCAGCATGCCCCTTGCCGATCATGTCCGATGCCTCCCCCAGCATCGTATTCCTGCCGCTGTCGTAAACGGCGGCAGCGCAGTCTACACCTGCCGTGTCGAGCGCCAGAACAATCATGCCATCAATTTCCGAAAAATCTATTGTCGCCTGATCATAAATTCGTCTGGCCGAACCACAGATGAACGGCCGGACGAACGCCAGAATTTTTAAGCGGCAATCACTTCCTGCACTTCCGGAACGAAATGGCGCAGCAGGTTCTGGACGCCATGCTTCAACGTCGCCGTCGAAGAGGGGCAGCCGGCGCAGGAACCCTTCATGTTCAGATAGACCTTGCCGTCCTTGAAGCCGCGGAAGGTGATGTCGCCGCCGTCCTGGGCAACGGCGGGGCGCACGCGGGTCTCCAGAAGCTCCTTGATGGTCAGCACGATCGACTCGTCGCCTTCGTCAAAAAACTCGTCGCCGGCGTCAACGTCTTCGGAGAGGATGGAAGCATCGCCCATGACAGGCTTGCCCGACATGAAATGCTCCATGATCGAGCCCAAAATAGCCGGCTTAAGATGCTGCCATTCGGCATCGTCCTTGGAGACGGAAATGAAATCATAGCCGAAATAGACACTGGTCACACCCGGTATTTCGAACAGGCGGGCAGCGAGCGGCGAAGCTTCGGCCTCCTCGGCACTGCGGAACTCGGCCGTGCCGCTTTCCATCACCACCTTGCCCGGCAGGAACTTCTGCGTGGCGGGGTTTGGCGTGGCTTCGGTCTGAATGAACATCTGGGTCTCCATGCGGCCGGCCCATGCCTCGCCGTCTTTAGAATTCTTCAAAAGAAGATAAGCCGATTGCCGGTGCCATTCAAGAGATTTTTACTCAAGAAATTGTCAGCAGAGGGCGTCGATTTCCTCATTGGTCAGCGTATCTGGCAGCACGGTGACCGGGATCGGAAACGCCGCCGCGCGGCCGGCGATCGACGAAACCAGTGGTCCCGGGCCTTCCTTCGCCGAACCGGCGGCCAGAACGAGGATCGCCACATCGCGGTCGTCCTCGATCACGGCGTTGATTTGTTCGGCCGCACCACCTTCGCGGATGACGATCTCCGGCTCGATGCCGATCGTCTCGCGCACGATCTGGGCGATCTTGGCAACGACCGCCTCGGCCTCCTCGCGCGCCTCGGCCCGCATGATCGCCTCGACGCCGAGCCATTGCTGGAAATCCCCGTCGGGAATGACGTAGAGCAGCACCAGCCCGCCATTGGAATTCTTCGCGCGCCGGCCGGCATAATGAACGGCGCGCTGGCATTCGGGTGTACCGTCGATCACCGCCATGAATTTGCGGCGATGACCTTCGAGCCGTGAGAGTCGCTTCGATACCATGGCGCGGACTCTGACACCCGAAGCGGAAAATTTGCAAGCCCAGTTTTTTTCCTCTTCTCCTCCACGTGGGAGAAGAAGAGATCACTCTCAGTAAAGGAAGCCGATCACATCGCGGACTTGGCGCATCGTCACCTCGGCGCGGGCCCTGGCCCGTTCGCCGCCCCTGCGCAGGATGGCGTCGATATGGCTGGTGTCGTCCATCAGCCGGCGCATTTCGCCGGTGATCGGCGCCAGCACGTGGATCGCCAAATCGACCAGCGCCGGCTTGAAGACGGAGAACTGCTGGCCGCCGAATTCGGCCAGCACGGCCGCCTTCGATTTATCGGCAAGCGCCGCATAGATCGCCACCAGATTGTCGGCTTCCGGCCGGCCCTGCAGACCTTCCACCTCGCTCGGCAAGCCGTCCGGATCGGTCTTTGCCTTGCGGATCTTCTTCGAGATCGCCTCCTCGTCATCCATCAGGTTAATGCGCGAGAGGTCGGAAGGGTCGGATTTCGACATTTTCTTGGTGCCGTCGCGCAGCGACATGACCCGCGGGGCCGGTCCGCCGATCAGCGGCTCGACCATCGGGAAATAGGCATGCACCGGCTCGTTGCCGACGGTGATGTCGACACCGTAACCGGTCTTGCGAATATGCTCGGCATAATCGAGGTTGAACTTCATCGCTATATCGCGGGCAAGTTCCAGATGCTGCTTCTGATCCTCACCGACCGGCACATGGGTGGCGCGATAGACGAGAATATCGGCGGCCATCAGGCTCGGATACGCGTATAGGCCGAGCGAGGCCTGCTCGCGGTCCTTGCCGGCCTTGTCTTTGAACTGCGTCATGCGATTCATCCAGCCGATGCGGGCGACGCAATTGAAGATCCAGGCAAGTTCGGCATGCTGTGGCACGGCCGACTGGTTGAAGACGATATGTTTTTCCGGATCGATGCCGGCGGCGATGAAGGCGGCGGCGATCGAGCGAGTCTGGCTCTGCATGTCTTCATGCACGAGCTGGGCGGTGAGCGCATGCATGTCAACGACGCAGTAGATGCAGTCATTGCCCTCCTGCAGCGCCACGAAGCGGCGGATCGCGCCGAGATAATTGCCGAGATGCAGATTGCCGGTCGGCTGCACGCCGGAGAATACGAGTTTCTTGAATTCGCTCATGTCGTCCTCAATAGGCTGGTGGAGGGCCCCAGGGCTGTTCGCCCATGTTGCTAACGCCGCGGCTTATGCACGGGCAGCCGATCGCAATCAAGAGGTTCAGGCAGCGTGATGCTGGATCAGATCGAAGCTGTTGCCGTAGGGATCGGCAAACACCGCGACCGTGCCGTAAACCTCATGCCGCGGCTCCTCCAGAAAGCGCACGCCGGCGGCGCGCATTGCGGCATGGTCGCGGGCGAAATCGTCGGTCTTCAGGAAGAAGCTGACCCGGCCGCCTGTCTGGTTACCGATCGCCGCCCGTTGCGTGTCGTTTGCGGCCTGCGCCAGCAGAAAGGCTCCGCCATCTCCTCCTCTGGGCTTCACCACCACCCAGCGCTTGCCCTCCGGCTGCGGCTCGTCCTGAAGGCAATCGAAACCAAGGGCGCCGCAGTAGAATGCCTTGGCGCGGTCGTAGTCGTCGACGACGAGGGTGACGAGGAAAAGCGACTGGATCGTCATGTCATATCTCCCGATTGAGATGTTTATTCCAGGCTGGATCGGCAATATCCGTTATTTTAAGCCGAAGTGATCAAGTCCATTACTCACAATTGAGTATAAAATTTCACAGAAAAGCTTTTATTGAACTGAAAATCCTCGACCGCGCAGGGGCGTGCGATGGCCGCCCTGTCAACCGCCAGGAGGAACCATGCAGACCGCCAGTTTGCTCGCCATGGCAGGCCTTTTCGCCCTACAATCCGCAACCAGCGCCGTCGGTCAAGACAGCAAACGGCCGGTCATTCATCTTCCCAAGCAGGAGGCACGCCCAGCCTACACCGTCCAGACCGTCAGTGTCCGCACCGGCTGTTTTCCCGCGCGTCTTCAGGCGGTGCTGTCGCATATCGCCGCAAAAACCGGACGCCGGCCGATGATCACCTCCGGCCTCCGGGCGCATCCCCGCCGCCATGGCTCCCTGCATGGAAAATGCCTGGCGGCCGATATCAGGATGCCGGGCCTGTCGGAACGCACCATCATCGCAGCCGCCAGAAGCGCGCCCGGCATCGGCGGCATCGGCACCTATTGCAACGGCATCGTTCATGTCGATGTCGGACCGCAGCGGCGATGGGTGGATTGCTAGACCTTGACGGCGCTACGCATCCTCCGCCGCCGCCGGCTTGCGGTTCAGATTGCGGCGGATCATGCCGAGATCGGCGCCGCCGATCAGGAAGGCGGCGGCGAAATAGACCAGCATGGAAATCGCGATCAGCAGCCCCAGCGTGCCGATCTTGGTTAGAAGCGGCGAGCCGGAGGCGAGCCAGGGTGCGAAATACTGCTTGAGAAAGACGATGGCCGCCCCCATGACCGCCGCCGCGACGATCAGCAGGGCGGTGCGTTTTGCCAGCGCCCATTCCCATGTCAGATGGCCGCGGCGCAACAGCGTAGTGAACAGCAGCACGGTGCTGATCCAGCCGGCGGTGGCTTCGGCAACGGCGATGCCGGGCGCGCCCATAAAGGGAAAGAGGGTGAGCGCCGTGGCGCAGTTGGTGGCAACCGCGATCGCCGAAAAGCGCATCGGCGTCTTGGTGTCCTCGCGCGCATAGAAGCCCGGCTGCAGCGCCTTGATCAGCACGAAGGCCGGCAGCCCGATGCCGTAGATCGCCAGGATCGCGCCGACGACGGCGGTGTTTTCCTGATGGAAGGCGCCGCGCTCGTAAAGAACGCGGATGATCTCGTCGGAGAGGATCCACAGCGCGAAGGCGGCAGGGATCGTCAGGAACAGCACGAATTCGATCGAGCGGTTCTGCAGGTTTCCGGCTTCGCGCAGATTGCCGCCCTTCAGCGCCCGGGCAAGTTCCGGCAGCAGCACCACGCCGACGGCGACGCCGACGACGCCGAGCGGCAGCTGATAGATCCGGTCGGCATATTGCAGGGCTGCGATCGCGCCGTCGCGGGAGGAGGCGATTGCCTGGCCGATCAACTGGTTGATCTGGGTGATGCCGCCGGTCACGGCGGCCGGCACCGCAAGGATCAGCAGCCGCTTGACGTTCGGCGTCATCTTCGGGAAGCGGAAGCCGATGCTCATGCCGGCCGCAAGCACGCCGATATAGACGACGGCGAGCTGCAGCACGCCGGCGGCAAGAACACCCCAGGAGAGATACCAGGCCGTCGCCAGCGGATCGGCGCCGGTATAGAGCGCATAAAACAGCGCCCCAATCATCACCACGTTGAGGAAAACCGGCGCGATAGCGGCGGCGAAGAAATGATGCAGCGAATTCAGCATGCCGCTCATCATCGCCGTCAGCGACATGCACATCAGATAGGGAAACATCACCGCCGCCATGCGGATGGTGATCGAGAACTTGTCGGGATCGTCGGCAAAACCCGGCGCGATGACGAAGCGCACCAAAAGCGGCATGGAAAGCTCCATCACGATGGTGATGAGGAGCAGCACTGAAAACAGCACGCCGAAGACTTCCTCGGAAAAGCGCTTGGCCCCTTCCGTGCCGTTCGCTTCGATCTCCTTGGCAAAAAGCGGTACGAAGGCGGCGTTGAAGGCGCCCTCGGCAAACAGCCGGCGAAACAGGTTCGGGAAGCGGAAGGCGGCGTAGAAGACGTCGGCCATCGGTCCGGTGCCGAGTGCGGCTGCCATCAGCGTTTCGCGGGCGAAACCGAAGATGCGGCTGCCGAGGGTGGCGCCGCCGACGGTTGCGAATTTCTTGACGAGACTCATGCTTGGGGGCTCATGCGGGCGAATCGGCTTTCTTTTCGGCTGACGGCGATGTCCGGGCGGTGGCGGCCGGCGCGATGATGCCGGAGGGCATGCGCTCGCGCAGTTCGTCTTCCTCCTCGGCCATGACGGCCTTCAGCCGGGCGGTGATGTTGGCGCGCTTGCTGTCGCCGGAGATTTTCTGGCCGACCAGGTCGGTAACGTAGAAGGTGTCGATCACCTTCTCGCCGAAGGTGGTGATGCGGGCCGACTGGATGTCGAGCGACAGATCGGAGAGCACGGCGGTGATCTCAGACAAGAGACCCGGCCGGTCGAGGCATTCGACCTCGATGACCGTGAACTTGTTCGACAGGCTGTTGGTGATGTTAACCGACGGCGGAATGACGAAGGCCTTGCTCTTCTTGCGATTGCGCGCCCGCGTGGCGATGACCTCGGGCAGCCGCTTGCGGCCGGACAGCACGTCCTCGATCATCCGTCCGATCGTCGCGGCCCGGCGCAGCTCGTCGGCATCGTCGGTAAATTCGCGGCTGACATGGATGGTGTCTAGCGCCCGACCGTCCGACGTCGTGAAGATCTGCGCGTCGACGATGTTGGCGCCGGCCGCAGCACAGGCGCCGGCGATAACGGCGAGCAGCCGCGGATGGTCGGGCGACAGCACGGTGATTTCGGTGATCGCGTGGAAACTGTCGGTGCGCACCGTGGTGGCGAGCGCCTGGCCGGCTTTGTCGGCCTGGCGGATGAAATGGGCGTGACGGATCTGGTCTTCCAGCGGCACCGAGAGCAGATAGGGCTGGTAGTGCAGCTTGGTATAGGTATTGCGGTCCTTCTGGCTCCAGTCGGCAAGGGCCGCATGCAGCGCCTCGGCGGCGGCATTGGCGCGCTCCTTGCGGGAGACTTCCGAAAAACCGCCGGCCAGCAGCAGCTCGGTTTCATAATAGAGCGTGCGCAGAAGCTGGCCTTTCCAGCCGTTCCAGACGCCGGGGCCGACGGCGCGGATATCGCAGATCGTCAGGATCAGCAGCATCTTCAGCCGGTCGAGCGACTGCACCCGGTCGGCAAAATCGGTGATCGTCTTGCGGTCGGTGAGGTCGCGGGTCTGCGCCACCATCGACATCGTCAGATGTTCCTCGATCAGCCAAACGACGATTTCCGTCTGCTTCTGCGACAGGCCAAAGCGGCCGCAGAGCTTGCGGGCGACGCGTGCGCCGGCAATCGAATGATCCTCCAGGCGGCCCTTGGCGATATCATGCAGGAGAACCGCGACATAGAGCGCCTCGCGGTCTTCGATGCCTGAGAACAGCTTGTTGGCGAGCGGATGCAGATCTTCGGCGCGTGCCTGATCGATCTCGGAGAGAACGTCGACGGTGCGGATCAGATGTTCGTCGACCGTATAGTGGTGATACATGTTAAACTGCATCATCGCGACGATCTTGCCGAATTCGGGGATGAAGCGGCCAAGCACACCGGCCTCGTTCATCCGCCGCAGGATCAGCGCCGGATCGCGCTTCGACGTCAGGATCGACATGAACAGCCGGTTCGCCTCGTCGTTTTCCCTGAGCCGGTTGTCGATCAGGGCAAGCGAGCGAGTGACACGTTTCAGCGCGTCCGGATGGAATTCCAGCCCGTTGATGTCGGCGACGTGGAAGAGCCGGAGGATGCTGACGGGATCGCGCTTGAACACCTCGGCGTCGGCAAGCGCGATGCGGCCGCGGTCCTCGACGAATTCGACGCTGCCGGCGATCTTGCGGTTGCGATGGGTGAAGCGGCTGATGACGCCGGTCAGGCCCGGGATCGACTTCGCCTGCTGGTCTTCCAGTGCGGCGCAGAGGATTCGGGTCAAATCGCCGACATCCTTGGCGACGAGGAAATAGTGCTTCATGAAGCGCTCGACGGCCGAAAGGCCGGGGCGGGTGTGATAGCCGAATGCTTCGGCGATTTCACGCTGGATGTCGAAGGACAGGCGCTCCTCGGCCTTGCCTGTCAGGAAGTGCATATGGCAGCGTACCGCCCAGAGAAAATCGTCGGCTTTCTCGAGCAGGCGGTATTCGTGCTTCGACAAGACGCCGAGCTTGACCAGTTCGGCCTGGTCGCGCACGTGATAATAATATTTCGAGATCCAGAACAGCGTGTGCAGGTCGCGAAGCCCGCCCTTGCCTTCCTTGACGTTCGGCTCGACGAGATAGCGTGTATCGCCTGCCTTGCGGTGGCGCTCGTCGCGCTCGGCAAGCTTGGCGGCGATGAACTCAGGGCCGGTACCGGTGACGATTTCCTTGTCGAAGCGGGTCTCGAGTTCGGTTTCCAGCCGCTGCAGGCCGCAGATGTAGCGCATTTCCAGGATGGCGGTGCGGATCGTCATGTCGGACTTGGAAAGCGCGATGCATTCTTCCACCGTACGGGTGGCGTGGCCGACCTTGAAGCCCATGTCCCAGAGCACGTAGAGCATGAACTCGACGGCCTTGTGCGTCTCCTCGGTCGGGCGCGGCGGGAAGAGGAAGAGCAGGTCGATATCGGAGCCCGGCGCCAGCGTGTCGCGGCCGTAGCCGCCGACGGCGGTGACCGCAAACTTGTCCTTCTGCTGCGGAAAGATATGGGCGGTGGCGAAATTGTAGAGGACGGTGATGATCTGGTCCTGCAGCCAGGAAATCCGGTAGGCGCAATTCAGCCCGCCGCCGTCGGCCATAAGTGCGGCCCGCGCCTTCTGCCGGCCTTCCGTGCTCGCCTTCTTGAGCACCGCAAGCAGGTCGGCGCGCAGCACGTCGGGCCGGTTGCGGTTGGCCTCGGCAACGGCGTCGCACTGCTTCTGCAACAACTCGACGTCGAGAATATGGGAAAAATCAAGCTCGCGCATCGCTGTCGCCGGGGCGGTTTCCTGTTCATGCCGGGCGGCCGCATCCGGGCTCGCCTCGTGTTTCGTCCGCATGCGCTATAACCCCTTTATCAGGCGATTGACACGGGCCCTCATACTGCAAGAACCTTTAAATTTGGCGAAATGGTGTTGGTAAGCCGCGCGACGGCTTTCCTGAAAACTCAGGTGGTGGCCCGCGCATTCAGCAAATGCAGCACCTGCCGCGTCTCTCTCATGATCTCCTCAAGCGACTGTCTGTCGCACTCGCGATAGCCGGCCTTGGCGATCGAAGTTCCGAGTTCCGAGATCATAGCGCAGCAGCGGGTAATTTTCAGCATGCCGATCGGCGACGTCCAGCCGCGCGCATTGCGATCGGCGTCGGCGCGCCGCATCGTGTCGAGCATGGAGCAGATGAGCGAGAGGCGCTCCGTTTCGCGTATCAGCTTTTCCATGAACATCGCGTGCCGCTGCCCTATTTCAATTTTTTCTTGAGGTCGTAAAGCGCGTCCATTGCCTCGCGCGGCGTCATGTCGTCAAGGCTCATCGCCTTCAGCGTCTCCTCGACCTTGGACGGTCCGCGGGCCGTGTCCTCGCGGCGCACCGCCACCTGGAAGAGCGGCAGGTCGTCGATCAGTTGGCTCGCCGGGTTCTTGCGGTCGGCATCTTCGAGGCGAGTGAGCACATCGCGGGCCCGCGTCACCACCGAGGCCGGAAGCCCGGCAAGGCGGGCGACCTGGATGCCGTAGGAGCGGTCGGCCGCGCCCGGGCCGACCTCATGCAGGAAGATGACGTCGCCGTCCCATTCCTTGACGCGCATCGTCGCGTTCGATAGCCGGCCCAGCTTTTCCGAAAGCACGGTCAGCTCATGGAAATGCGTGGCGAAGAGGCCGCGGCAGCGGTTGGCCTCGTGCAGATGCTCGACGGAGGCCCAGGCGATCGACAGGCCGTCGAAGGTGGCGGTGCCGCGGCCGATCTCGTCGAGGATGACGAGCGAACGGTCGCTCGCCTGGTTGAGGATCGCAGCGGTCTCGACCATCTCGACCATGAAGGTGGAGCGCCCGCGCGCCAGGTCGTCGGACGCGCCGACGCGCGAGAAAAGCCGGTCGACGATGCCGATATTGGCTGAGGTCGCCGGCACGAAGGAGCCCATCTGCGCCAGGATCGCTATCAGCGCGTTCTGCCGCAGGAAGGTCGATTTGCCGCCCATGTTCGGGCCGGTCAACAGCCAGATCGCGCCGTCCTTGTCGCCTGCTTTCGGCGATAGATCGCAATTATTGGCGACGAAGGGGCCGCCCGCCTGCCGCCGCAGCGCCTGCTCGACGACCGGATGGCGGCCGCCCTCGATGGCAAACATCTTCGAGCCGTCGACCTGCGGACGGCAATAGGCCTGCTCTTCGGCGAGCAGCGCCAGGCTAGCTGCAACGTCGATGACGGCAAGCGCCCTCGCGCCGGATTTGATCGCCTCGGCTTCCTTAACCACTGCCGCCGTCATCTTCTCGAAGGCGGCAAGCTCGATCGTCAGCGCCCGATCGGCGGCATTGGCGATGCGGCTTTCGAGATCGGCAAGTTCGGTGGTGGTGAAGCGCATCGCGCTCGCCATCGTCTGGCGGTGGATGAAGCGGGCCTTGGCTTCGGCCGTGTCCGTCATCGGCGAGGCATTGCCGGCGGTCACCTCGATGAAATAGCCGAGGATGTTGTTGTGCTTGATCTTCAGCGACCGGATGCCGGTCTCTTCGGCATATTGCAGTTGCAGCCCGGCGATCACCCGGCGCGACTGGTCGCGCAACGCCCGGACCTCATCGAGCTCGGGGCTGGCGCCGTCGCGCAGGAAGCCGCCGTCGCGCTTCAGCAGCGGCAATTCGTCGGCAAGCGTTTCGGCCAGCAGGGTTTCGAGCGCTGCGGGAAGGGCCTGCAGCCCGGACAGCGCCTGGCCAAGCTCTTCCGGCAGCATCGCATTTGCAAGCATGGCTGCCACGTCGTTCGCCGCTTGAAGGCCCTGGCGAATGGCTGACAAATCGCGCGGGCCGCCGCGGTCGAGCGCCAGGCGCGACAGCGCCCGCGGCATGTCTGGCACATGTTTCAGCGTGTCGCGCAGATTGCCGCAGAGCGAGGGTTCGTCGATCAGGAAGCCGATCGAATCGAGCCGCGCATTGATGCGGGCGGGGTCGGTCAGCGGCGACATCAGCCGCTCGGCCAGAAGCCGCGCGCCGCCGCCGGTGACGGTGCGGTCGATCGCTTTCAGCAATGAGCCGTTGCGGTCGCCCGACAGCGTGCGGGCCAGTTCCAGATTGGCGCGGGTGGCGGGATCGATGAACAGCGTTGACGCCGCACTTTCCCGCTCCGGCTTGCCGAGCGCTGGCCGCTCGGCGATCTGAGTCTTCTCGACATAGGCGACGGCGGCGGCAGCCGCCGCCAGCTCGGCGCGCGAGAAGGTGCCGAAGCCGTCGAGCGTCGCAACGCCGAAATACCGCGCGATCCGACCTTCGGCGCTGGCGCTGTCGAAGAGCACGGCAGGCTGCGGCACGGCGGTGCGACCGAGCACGTCGAACACCGGCTTGAGTTCCGGATCGTGGAAGATCGTCTCGGGCAGGATCAGTTCGCGCGGATCGATGCGCAGGATATCGGCAAGCAGTCGCGAGGCTTCGGTTTCGGCCAGCCGGAAGACGCCGGTGGAAATGTCGATCCAGGCAAGCGCCAGCAAAGGTTCGGCCCCGCCGCGAATGCGGGTCAGCGCCATCAGATAGTTGGATTCCGAGGGCGAAAGCAGCTTTTCTTCGGTGATCGTGCCCGGCGTGACCAGGCGGACGACATCGCGCTTGACGACGGATTTGCCGCCACGCTTTTTCGCTTCGGCCGGATCTTCGACCTGCTCGCAGACGGCGACGCGGAAACCGAGCGAGATCAGTTTCTGCAGGTAATCGTCGGCCGCATGCACCGGAACGCCGCACATCGGGATATCCTGGCCCATGTGCTGGCCACGCTTCGTCAGCGTGATGCCGAGCGCACGGGAGGCTTCCAGCGCATCCTCGAAGAACAGCTCGTAGAAGTCGCCCATGCGATAGAAGAGCAGCGAACCCGGATTGTTCGCCTTGATCTCTATATATTGCTCCATCATCGGCGTCGCCGAGGCACGACTTTCCGCCGTGGCAAGCTCGGCAGCCGAAAAGGCTTCATTCTCTGTGTCTATTCGTGCGTTCACGGAGGTGCAGTTTTTCCCAAAAAAACAGGTGCCAACCCTATCCGCGCGCCGCTATAGATGACAACAGCATTTGAGGAAGAGCGAAGCGTCGCCCACAGGACGTTGGAGGATTTATGCCCGATATCGATAAGAAGGACCGGCCGGCGACATCAGTTACCGACCAGGAGGCGCTCGATTTTCACGCCACGGGCCGGCCCGGCAAACTGGAAGTCGTCCCGACCAAGCCGATGGCGACGCAGCGCGACCTGTCGCTCGCCTATTCGCCGGGTGTCGCCGTACCGGTGAAGGCGATCGCCGCCGATCCGCAGACGGCCTACGATTATACCGCCCGCGGCAACATGGTCGCCGTCATTTCCAACGGCACGGCCATTCTCGGTCTCGGCAATCTCGGCGCGCTGGCCTCCAAGCCCGTCATGGAAGGCAAGGCGGTGCTGTTCAAGCGCTTTGCCGACGTCGATTCCATCGACCTCGAAATCGATACGGAAAATGTCGACGAGTTCATCAACTGCGTGCGCTTCCTCGGTCCCTCCTTCGGCGGCATCAATCTCGAGGATATCAAGGCGCCGGATTGTTTCGTCATCGAAAGCCGGCTGCGCGAGCTGATGGATATTCCCGTCTTCCATGACGACCAGCATGGAACGGCGATCATCGCCGCCGCCGGCCTGATCAACGCGCTCGAACTGACCGGCCGCGACCTGAAGACGACCAAGCTCGTCTGCAACGGCGCCGGTGCTGCGGCGATCGCCTGCATCGAACTCATCAAGGCGATGGGCTTTGCGCCGGAGAATATCATTCTCTGCGACACCAAGGGCGTCATCTACCAGGGCCGCACCGAGGGCATGAACCAATGGAAATCGGCGCATGCGGCAAAGACCGATACACGCACGCTTGAGGAGGCGATGGACGGCGCTGATGTCGTTTTCGGCCTGTCGCAGAAGGGCGCCTTCTCGGCAGAGATGATCCGCTCGATGGCGGATCGGCCGATCATCTTCGCCATGGCCAATCCCGATCCCGAAATCACCCCGGAAGAGGTCGCTCGCATCCGCGACGACGCCATCATGGCGACCGGCCGCTCGGACTACCCGAACCAGGTCAACAACGTCCTCGGCTTTCCCTATATCTTCCGCGGCGCTCTCGACGTCCGCGCCTCCACAATCAACGACGCGATGAAGATCGCCGCCGTCAAGGCGTTGGCAAACCTTGCCCGCGAGGATGTGCCGGATGACGTGGTTGCCGCCTATCAAGGCAACCGGCCGCGCTTTGGCTCGCAATACATTATCCCGGTTCCTTTCGACCCGCGGCTGATCTCGGCGATCCCGGTCGCGGTGGCGGAAGCGGCGATCGAAACCGGCGTCGCCCGCAAGGTCATCACTGATATGGCCGGTTATGCCCGCGAGCTTTCGGCGCGCCGCGATCCGATCGCCTCGACGCTCGCCAGCCTCTATGAGCGGGTGCGCCGCCGCCCGAAGCGGATCGTCTTTGCCGAGGCCGAGGAAGAGCAGGTCCTGCGCGCAGCACTCTCCTACGCCAACCAGCAGCTCGGCACCGCCATCCTGCTCGGCCGCGAGGACCTGATCCGGTCGACGGCCGAACGCGCCGGCATCGATCTCAACCGGCCGGGGCTTGAAATCGTCAATGCCCGTATTTCCACCCGGATCGAAGCCTATATTGACTATCTCTATGCCAGGCTGCAGCGGCACGGTTATCTCCACCGCGACGTCCAGCGGCTAATCCATAATGACCGCAACCACTTCGCCGCCACTATGGTGGCGTTGGGCGACGCCGACGGCATGGTGACGGGTATCACCCGCAACTATTCCACCGCGCTGGACGATGTGCGCCGCTGCATCGATGAAAAGCCTGGCCACCGCGTCATCGGCGTGTCGCTGGCGCTCTGCCGCGGCCGCACGGTCTTCGTGGCCGATACCGCCGTCCACGACATGCCGACGGCCGAGCAGCTTGCCGATATTGCCGAAGAGGCCGCCGGTCTGGCGCGGCGCATGGGCTATCAGCCGCGCGTCGCCATGCTCGCCTATTCCACCTTCGGCCATCCCTCGGGCGAACGTTCAGAGCGGGTGCGCGAGGCGGTGAAGATCCTCGACAAGCGTCGCGTCGATTTCGAATATGACGGCGAGATGGCGGCCGATGTCGCATTGAACCGCAAGGTGATGGAGCAATATCCCTTCTGCCGCCTTTCCGGCCCCGCTAACGTGCTTGTCATGCCGGCCTTCCACTCGGCCTCGATCTCGACCAAGATGCTGCAGGAGCTTGGCGGCTCGACGGTAATCGGCCCGATCCTCGTCGGTCTCGACAAGCCGGTGCAGATCACCTCGATGGGCGCCAAGGACAGCGACATCGTCAACATGGCGGCGATCGCCGCCTACGGGGCGGGTTCGTAACCTGTCCTGCGTTTCTGAGACGCCTTTTGGCCCGGCCGACTGTGCGTCGGCCGGGCATTTATCCGGCTTTAGACTGGCGCCAAGGGGTGAAGCATCATGAGCGCCAAAGCCTGCCAGCCATTGCCGGCCGATCGTGCCTGGCCTCGAGCGCGCCTCCTGAAGATGAGATCAAGTTGAGAAACAAACTTGTCGTTTTAGCCATCGTGGTCGCCAGCTGTTTCGCTTATACGAAATTGATGGCCAGGGTCGGCTCAGGCTCGCCGCCTCCGGATGCGCCATTGGAACAACAGGCTGACCTCATTCGCGTTTATAAATCCGAACGCCGCATGGTCCTTTTGAGAGGCGATGCTCCCATCTCTACATACCGGATTTCTTTAGGCACGGCTGCCGATGCCGGGCCCAAGCAGCGAGAAGGTGACGAGAGAACACCTGAAGGACGTTATGAAATAGACTGGCGAAATCCAAAGTCCATGGCCTATCTGAGCCTGCACATTTCCTATCCAAATCCGGATGATCGGCGCAACGCTGAAGCAGGAGGTTTTCCTGCCGGGGGCGATATCATGATCCACGGGCTTCCCAATGGCTGGGGCCTCTTCGGAAACGTCCATCACCTGTGGGATTGGACGGATGGCTGTGTTGCAGTAACCAACTCGGAGATGCGCGATATCTGGGCTCGGGTCCCCAACCATACGCCGATAGAGATCATGCCCTGAAACATTGCCGGGGCCTGGCGACTAGGAAAGGCTCTAGCTCGCGAAGCGGCCCGCGTCGGCGCCGTAATAATTCAGGTAGCGGTCGGAAATGCTGGAGATCGGCAGCACGATCAGCACGTCGGTCGTGTTGAACGCGTGGTCGACGACGGCGCTGGAGCCGACCATCGCGCCCAAGCGCATGTAACCCTTGATCAGCGGCGGCAGCGCCATCAGCGCGCGCTTCGGGTTGACGGCCTCGACCGGCATCAGATCCATGTTGCGGGCGAGATGCGGTAATGCGCTGACGGCCCATTCGTTCTTCGCCAGCACATTGTGGTAGAGGAAGGACAGCGCCAGCGCATGGCTTTCCAGATAGACGCCGGGGAAAGAGGCGCAGCCGAACATGGCGCTGACGCCGTGCTTCAGCGCATAGGCCCAGTTGCCCTGCCACAGAAGCTCGACGGTGCGTTTGGTGCGGTATTCCGGCAGTACGCAGGAGCGGCCGAGCTCCATGAAGCGCTTATCCGGATGTTTGGCGAGGAGGCCCTCGATCTCGAATTCGGAAGCCGAGTAAAAACCGCCATTGGCCATGGCGACATCCTGGCGCAGCAGGCGGTAGGTGCCGACGATCTGGTCTTCCGGGTCGCCCTCGATCGTGCGGTCGAGAACGAGAAGATGGTCGCAAAAGGCGTCATAGGCATCGACATCGCGCTGGCGGCGCATGGCGTCCAGCGGCAGTTGCGCCTTCATTTCGTCGACGAAAACGCGGTAACGCACGGCTTGGGCGGCATCGATCTCGCGCGCCGTGCGGGCAAGCCGGGTTTCCAGATTGCCGATGCGGCCGAGGATGTCGCCGTCCGTCTGCGCAGCCGCCGTCAAGGGCGGTGCAACCTCGGTGGTGTCACGATTCAGGATGTCGATGGCGGACATGGCGATTCTCCCGTTGCCGGCTTATCGACGCCATAAAACACTTCTCTGCGACAGGAAAGTGACATATTGAATTTGTGAACGCAAGAAGCATGCCGGCCCCGCGGCACGTTATCGCGCCTCTGCCCGGCGGGCGGAAAGTGCGGCGACCGCCTGCACTTCGGTCAGCAGCCGCACCGGGTCGACCGGCTTTACCATCACCCGGTTGGCGCCGTTCAGCAACACCTGGCGGCGCGATTCGTCGCTCTTGTCGGCGGTCAGCACAATCACCGGCACCGAGGCCAGATCGAGCCGTCTTTCGTGGCCGCGCAGGCGTCCGAGCATGTCGATGCCGTTGCCGCCGGGCATCGACAGGTCGCTGATGATGATATCGGGCCGGGCATTCGCCTCGCAGAGAGCGCAATCGAGCAGCGCCTCGAAATCCTCGACATGGCGCACCTTATGCCCGCCCTTCTCCAACACGACGCGCACCAGCATGGCGTTGATCGGATCGTCCTCGCCAAGCAGGATGTTGAGCCCGCTGGCGGCAACCATCGGCTCCGCCGCCGAAAGGCCAAAGCCCGGCTGGTTGTCGTTCAGCGCGTCGCGCTTCTCCATGCCGCGCATGCGCCCGCGCAGCACGTCGATCAGCGACTGTTCGCGCAGCGGCCGGATGAGCCAGGCATCGAAGAGGTCGAGCGGATGGGCGCTGCGCTCTTCCGGATTGACGAGCAGCACCTTGCGCAGGCCAAGGGCGGCGATTTCGGCGCGATCGGCAAGATGGGCGGCAAATTCCGCCGACATGCGATGGTCGATGATGATATCGGTCGGCCGCTTTCCGCTATTGGCCAAGCCGAGCAGCGTCGTCCGCGCGCTCTCGCCGTCGCTGACCAGATGGCAGAGGCCGCCGAGCGCGGTGATCGTCTCGGCGATGGCGGTGCGTGCAGCACCCGTCGGCGCCAGGAGCACGACGCTGTTGCCGGCAAGCAGCGTATTGCGCCGGTCAGGGCGCTCGCTGCCGATATCGACAGGGAAGCGGATGGTGAATTCGCTGCCTCTGCCCTTTTCGCTGGCAACCGTCAGAGTGCCGTTGAATTCGCGCATGATGCGGGCGGAGATGGCAAGGCCGAGCCCGGTGCCGCTGCTCCTGTCGGCAACGGTCCCGCCCTGTTCGAATTCGCCGAAGACTCGCGCCTGCTCCTCCGCCGTCATGCCGGGGCCGCTATCCGTAACCGTGATCGACAGGTCGTCCGCATCGAGCGAGACGCGAATGAAGACGCCGCCGACCTGGGTGAACTTCACCGCATTGCCGATGACGTTGAACAGAACCTGGCGCAGCCGCGCCGGGTCGAAACTCATATTCTCCGGAACGTCTGATGACACCGTGGCGCCGATCTCGATGCCTTTTTCATGCGCCCGATGGGCGAGCATCTCGACGACGCTTTCCAGAAGCTTGCGCAGCGATTCCGAGCGCGGGTGCAGCGCGAAGCGGCCGACCTCGATGGTGGAGAAATCGAGCAGATCCTCGACGAGCTGCGTCAGCGCGTGGCCGGACTGGCGGATATTGGCGAGATAATCCTGCTGCTCCTGCGTCAGCCGCGTCTCGGCGAGGAGATGCGTCATGCCGAGCAGGCCGGAAAGCGGCGTGCGCACCTCGTGGCTGACGGTGGCAAGCAGCCTCGACTTGGCGGCGCTGTTATATTCGGCCTTCTGGCGGGCCTCCTCGCGGCCCTGCGCGATCAGCCGCTCGTCGGTCACATCGCGCGCCACGCTCTGCAGCAGCAGCCGGCCGTTTGCCGGGTCGCGGGTGACGACGTCGCGCCAGAGAAAGATGCGCTGGCCGTCCGGCGTCGAGATCTCGACATCGAAGCAGTGGGGTATCGGGCCGGGCCGAAAGGCAAGCCCGATCTCCTCGCAACTGTGCCCTTCGGGACGCAGGCGCCCGGTCAGCCGGCGAAACGTATCGTTGGCGGAAATGATGCGCCGGTCCATGCTGCGGCTGACGGTGATATCGCCGAGCACGTCGTGGACGTCTGCAAACAGCTTGGCGCCGTCGTTCCAATCCGGCAGCGATTTGCCGCCGCTGGGGGGCCTGCGCCGGCGAAACATCAGGACGGCATAGCTGGCGATGACGGCAAGGCCGAGGACCACAAGACCGCCCGAAAGCAGCAGAGGATCGCCGGCATGGGCAAGCAGAGTCAGGATCATCGCGGCAAGCAGGCCAGCGCCGCCAAGCCAGTAGACCAGCAGGCGCCGTGTCGCTGCAGGCCCCATCTTGCCGTCATCGGCCGCCTGAGGCGCCGATGTGCCGGGTCGCGAGAAGAACTCCGCCATCCGCTCTTCACGCGGCTTGGCGGCGGGTCCGCCGAAGGCGGCGGACAATCTTTCCTGCAACTGTCCCAGATTCTGCATGCAATCTGGCTAACATGAGGCCTCTTCCGAATGCCTTCAGGAATTCGATAAGATTTTAGCGGCCGGCCTTTTTCGGCAGCAGCAGCTCGTCGAGAATGACGCAGCCAGCCCCGATGGTGATGAAACTGTCGGCGAGATTGAACACCGCGAAAGACCAGCTGTCGGTGTAAAACAGGATGTAATCGATCACGTGGCCATAGGCGAAGCGGTCGACGAGATTGCCGATCGCGCCGGCGATGATCAGCGCGTAACCGAGATGGGCAAGCCAGCGGTCCTTCGCCGTGCGGTACCACAGCCAGATGACGAAGGCGACGATGACGAGGCGCATGCCGACGATGAACCAGCCATCCATGCCCTCCAGCATCGAAAAGGCAACGCCGAGATTGTAGGTGCGGTAGAGCGCCAGCATCGGAATAACCGGCACGGCCTCCTGCAGCGGCAGGTAATGATCGACAGCGATCTTGACGATCTGGTCGAGGAGAACGGCGACGATGATGAAGAAGAGGATCGGCGCCGGGCGCGAAAACAGCGCGGGGCGGGCAGGCGTCTGTTCGGTCATTTGCCCTCGGCAAGTGAGAGGAGATGGCGGCGCGCCTCGAAAAGCATGACAGCGGTGGCGACGGCGAGATTCAGGGAATCGGCGCGGCCCTGCTGCGGAATGCGGGCAAGCGCGTCGGCTTGCCCGGCCAGTTGGTCCGGCAGGCCGGATTGCTCGTTGCCCATCAGCAGCACGACGGGCTTTTTCCGGTAGTCGATGGTGCGGTAGTCGACCGCGCCGGCAAGATGCGTCGCGACCACGGAAACGCCGCCCGATTTCCGCCAGGCGATGAACTCTTCCAGTGTTGCCCGCGCCACCGGAACGGCAAAGACCGAGCCCATGGTGGCCCGCACCGTTTCGAGCGAAAAGGGATCGGTCGTCTCTCCGATCAGAATGATGCCGGAAGCGCCGGCCGCATCGGCTGTGCGGATAATGGTGCCGAGATTGCCGGGGTCGCGCACCCGGTCGAGCGCCACCCAGGTCTCGCCATCCCTCGGCCGAATGTCCCGAAGCGGCATCCAGCGCTGCTCGAAGATGCCGACGACCATCTGCGGATTGTCGCGCCGGGTGATCGAGGCGATCACCTTTTCGCTGACTTCGAGCACCAGCCCACCCGAGGCGACGGTCTTTGCCGCCATCTGCTCGACCAGCGGCTTGCCCTTGGCGGCCTTGGCATAGACCAGCGTCCGGATTGTCCAGCCGAGTTCGATCGCATCGATGACGAGCTTCAGTCCTTCGGCCAGGAAAGTCCCGCTTTCCTCCCGCGACTTCTTGTTCGTCAGCGCCTTGATGTCCTTGATGATCGGATTGGCAAGCGAGGTGACTTCCTTCACCTGTCCGACCCTGCGCGGTCCCTGATCGTGGAAGTCCTTGCTCATTTCGGCACCCAGCGGGAAAAGAGGGAGGTGGAAAGCGCGCGGCCCGGCGTCTTGCCGTCGAGGCCGGCTTCGCGGATGACCAACTCGCCGGATTCGACCACGCCGCCGGCGCCCCGCATCGTCTCGCGCATCAGCTCGTGGATCGAATAGAAGCTGGCGCGGATCGAATAGGCGGTCAGCACCAGGCCGACGGCCTTCGGCGACAGGATCTCGCGGCAGACATCGAGCATCAACGGCAGATGCTCGAAAAGATGCCAGACTTCGCCGTTCGGGCCGCGGCCGAATTTCGGCGGATCGGTGAGGATGATGTCGTACTGGCTGCCGCGGCGTTCCTCGCGCAGGATGAATTTCATCGCGTCTTCGCAGATCCAGCGGATCGGCAGCTTCTCCATGCGCCCGAGCGCCTGGTTTTCCCGCGCCCAGCCGATCGCCTTCTTCGAGGCGTCGACATGGGTGACTTCGGCGCCGGCTGCGGCGGCAACCAGCGAGGCGACGCCGGTATAGCCGAAAAGGTTCAGCACCTTCAGCGGCCGGCCGGCCTTTTCGACCTGCTCCTTCATCCAGCTCCAGTGCACGATCTGCTCGGGGAAGACGCCGACATGACGGAAAGAGGTGAAACGGCCGACGAAATCGACGCCGAGCAGGTTGAGCGGCCAGGTCTCTCCCAGCGCCTCCTTCGGGAAGCGCCAGCGGCCGCTGCCTTCCTCGTCGGTATCGCCGGTGAAGACGGCATCGACTTTTTCCCAGACATGCGAGGGTAGCGACGGCCGCCACAGCGCTTGGGCCTCGGGACGGATGATACGGTAGGGGCCGTATTGCTCAAGCTTTTCGCCGTTGCCGCTGTCGATCAGGTGGAAGTCGCCGGCCCCGAGCGATTCGAGGATCACGGGCACGCGCTCAGCCGGGCGCTCGCCGCTGCGTGTCATCAGCGGCCGTTCGGGCGCGGCAGGCACGGCAGCCTCGCGCACCGTCTCGCGGGCAGCCGCAGGCCGCGCGACCGGCTTCGGCGGCCGGCCGACCCGGTCGTCCCTGCGGCTTTCCCCGGAAGGACCTGATGTCTTCTTCTGGCCCGGCCGGCGTTCTCTTTGTTTCAATGTGCTCTTCCGCGTGTCTGTCGGGATATGGTGAGAACGTCTGCATCTTCTGCAGCGCCCTTTGAATTATGCAGTAGCCCAGAAAAGCGTGCCGGATCAACTGCGCGCCGGCGCGGCATTTATTTCAAGCCTCCGATGACCGCCGGCAAAGCCAGCTTTCCGCCGCATAAAGGGCTGCGACATGCATCGACTGCATGATGACCGCGCCGGACTGCAGGTCGCCGAGGAGGGCGGCAAGATCCTCAAACAACAGCTCGACCTTCTCGCCCGGGTCGAAACGCGGTTCACCGGCTCGGCTGAGGTCGAGTGCCAGCCAGCTCGTCACCGCGTTGCTGTGGCTTGCTGCATTCGGGTAGGAGGTGAGCAGCTTGACGAAGGTGGAGGCTTCATAGCCGGTCTCCTCCCGTAGTTCGCGCCGGGCTGCCGCCATCGCCGCATCGCCGGTCTCGCTGTCGCCGTGCTCGACACCGCCGGCGACGAGCCCGTGGATGATCTCGCCGCGTCCATGCCGGTATTCCCGAGTCAGCAGCACGCGGCCGTCGGGCATGACAGGCACGACGTTGATCCAGTCGGGATAGTCGAGCACATGGAAGGGCGCGACGACGGTCCCATCGGCGGTGATGCAGTCGTCGCTTCGCAGCCGGATCCAGCGGTCCTCATAGGTGATGCGGCTTGCCGTCACGCTCCACGGCCTCAATTCGTCACTCATCGCCAATTCCTTGCCCCGGAACGAGCGGGATAACGTTCCTCTCCGCCTGGCAAAAGCCTTTCCCGCTGGGATAAAGTGAGCGAATCGGAGATGGGGTTATCGAATGGATTTCACCGGCGAAGAACGCATCGCCGCGCCGCGGGATGTCGTCTGGGCAGCGCTCAACGATCCCGAGATCATGCGCGGCTGCATTCCAGGCTGCCAGGCCATCGAGCGGCTGTCGCCGGATACCTTCGAGGCGACGATCAAGGTCAAGTTCAGCCTGCTGTCGGCTACCTTTCATGGGCTGCTGACACTATCCAATGTCGATGCGCCGAACAGCTACACGCTGTCGGCCGAAGGCAAGGGTGGTCTTGCCGGCTTTGCCAAAGGAGCCGCCGATATCGTGCTCGAAGAAAGCGGTGCCGAGACCATCCTGCATTATCGGGCAAAAGCCGAGCTCGGCGGCAGGCTTGCCCAGTTTGGCGCACGCCTGCTCGATGCGACCTCACAGAGGCTCGCCGAAGGGTTCTTTTCGGATTTCAATGCCGCCGTCGTCGCGAAGATGGCGGCTGGCTGATCCGGGCCCGACGCCACGCGCTTTGGGCTTGGCGCGGGGTGGGCCGTGGGTTACATCCACGTCATGACGTGGACAATCAGGCCGCCGCGGGCGGAAGACCAGGAAATGCTCGCGGAGATTTATCTTTCCGTGCGCCGCGAAACATTCGTCTGGGTCGATCCCGGCAAATTCCACCGCGAAGACTTCGCCGCCCATACGAATGGCGAGACGGTCTTCGTCTGCGAGCATGAAAACGGCGGAGTAGCCGGCTTCCTGTCACTCTGGCCGGCCGATGATTTCATCCACATGCTCTATATCAGCCCGGACTTCCAGGGCTTTGGCGCCGGTACGGCGCTGCTGCAGGCGCTGCCGGAATGGCCAGGCCACCGCTACCGGCTGAAGTGCCTGGTGAAGAACCGGCGGGCGAAGGCTTTCTACCTCGCCCACGGTTTCCGTGTGACCGGCAACGGCACGTCGCCGGAGGGCGACTATGAGGAACTGAGCTTTTTTCCGGTTTGACCGCTGCCGAAGCATCGCCGAAACCGAGCCGGTTTATCGTGCCGGAAGCTGCCCGGCGATTTCCTCGGCGCGGCTCTTGTGGCGGTCGGCCTCGCCCTGCCAGCGGATGGCTTCCTTGGCCTCGGTGCGGGCGCGCTTGCGGTGTTTACCCTGGCTGAACCAGGTGGCGGCCGAGCCGATCAGCATGCCTGCGATCAAGGCAACGACCAGGAAGACGAAGAAGGGCGCAGAAACCGCAAGCACCTGATCTTCCGGCCGGAACGGATTGAAGGCGAGCGTGACGCTTTGGCGGTTGGCGACGCAGAAGACGATGAGGATGACGCCGAGCGGCAGCAGAATCAACAGGTTGACGATCTTCTTGGCCATTGGAGCTCTCCATGCGTCGGATGGCGCCGCCCTTTCTGAGCGGCGCATTGTAACTACGCATCGGCCCCGAAAATCGATTCCGATTTTCGGGGCCGATGCGTTAGCAGAATAGGAAAACGGTCTTCGAGATCAAGTGCGGATTCGCCGCAGGCGGCGTGCGGCGCTCAATCCTCTTCGTCGGCCTGACCGGGATTGAGCCGCTCGCGCAGCTCCTTGCCGGTCTTGAAGAAGGGAACCCACTTCTCCTCGACAAAGACGGTATCGCCGGTGCGCGGGTTGCGGCCGGAGCGGGATGGGCGGTTCTTGACCGAAAACGCGCCAAACCCGCGCAATTCGACTCGGTTGCCCGCAGCCAGTGCATCCGTGATCTCGTCGAGAACCGCGTTGACGATATTCTCGACGTCGCGATGATAGAGATGCGGGTTGCGTGCTGCAACAATCTGCACCAATTCGGACTTGATCACGTTCGCCCCCTTAAATTATTGATTTCTTATCAATCGCGGCCAACCTGCCAAACTGAAAGCAGCCCGTCAAGAAGCAACTTTGGGGGCAGGATTCCATTGATATCCTGGCCTTTCAAGAGATCATCATAACCGAAGATCGTAATCAACCGCGAAACAGCCCCAGCGAGCAGAAAGGGCGTGTTGCTCTTCTTGTCCCAGTCGACCATCGGCAGGTCGGCGTCGACGCCGCGCGATTTGAGATAGGCCCGGATTTCCGCCTCGCCGCCGATCGTATCGACGAGTTTCACCTTGAGCGCCTGGCGGCCGGTATAGATCGTGCCGTCGGCGAGTTTCAGCACCTCGTCGCGCGGCAGCTTGCGCCGGTCGGCGACCAGATCGACGAACCAGTTATAGCTGTCGACCACCATGTTGCGGATCATTGCCTTGGCCTCCTCGCTCGCTTCGTGGAACGGCGAGGGTTCGGCCTTCAGCGGCGAAGATTTGATCTCCTGCAGCGAGACGCCGATCTTATCGAGCAGCGGCTGGATCTGCGGATACTGGAAGATGACGCCGATCGAGCCGGTGATCGAGCTGTCGCCGGCAATGATCGTGTCGCCGGCGGTGGCGATCATATAGCCGGCGGAGGCGGCAAGCGTGCGCACATCGGAGACGACGGGTTTCTTGGCTGCGATCGCACGGATCGCCTTGAAGATCTTTTCGCCGCCATAGGTCGTGCCGCCGGGCGAGGAGATCGAAATCACTGCGGCCTTCACCTGATCGCTGGTCTCGACTTTCTTCAGCCGCTCCAGAAGCTCGTCGTCGTCGACGATCAGTCCCGAGATCGTCACGTGGGCGATATGCGGGCGCTCCGTCCCGCCATTGCCGAAGGCGAAGCTGTAGAAGGCCAGACCAAGCGCCACGATGAGGGCGACCGCGACGATACGCCAGAAGCCGAGCTTGCGGCGCAGCCGCCGGCGATCGGCGATGATCGAACTGTCCATGAGAAACCTCCAGCGCTGGCCCGGCTTCGGCATGCCGCCGATCGATCCGGTGAAATAGGTGGCAGCGGCGCGTACGAATGCCACTTTTTGATGTTTTTCCGTTTTGTTGCTTGTTGCAGAAAAAATTCCATATTGGCAAGCCAATGTAATAATGCGAAACGAACTGTGATTGGCGGCCGGCTTTGTTACGAGGCGCGGCAATCACCGCACATGGAACGAGACCTATGCTCGATACCCTGAAGAACAACGGAAATGCCGCCTATGCGGGCTCCGGCCGTAGCGCCTATGGCGATGCGTTGTTCCATTCCGCCCGCGTGCGGCGGCTGAAGATTTTGCTGCCGGTGGCAGCCCTCATCGTCGCGGCTGCCCTCCTGGCGGTGGCGTTGGTCAGCATCTATCTGCCTGAGAACGTCAAGTTCGAAGGCGCCAAGATCGAAAACGGCAAGGTCGTGATGGAAAAGCCGGCGATCGCGGGCCGCAATTCCGACGGCATCAATTATTCGATGCTCGCCGAACGGGCGTTGCAGGATATCCGCAATCCCGATCTCATCACGCTGGAGACCATCAAGGCCGCCGTGCCGATGAATGACGGCCTGATCGCCCGCGTCGTCGCCTCGACCGCCGACTACAACCGCGCCACCGACAACCTGCATATGACCGCTCCCTTCACCCTGGTGCTGAGCAGCGGCCTCAACGCGAATTTCCAGTCCGCCCGTCTCGATATCAAGGGCGGAAACATGCGCAGCGACGACCCCGTCACCATCACCAAGGACAATGCCTCCATTGTTGCGAAGACGCTCCAGATAACCGATAAGGGGCGGGTGATCACATTCGAGGGGAATGTTCGCATGAATGTCGATCCATCCACCATCCATAAACAGGGCACTTAACCAGCCGGGTCATCCATGACAAAAGATTGTCACATTTCCACTTGCAAGACTGGCTTGGCGTTCATTGCCGGCGCATTTGCCCTTGTTCTGACAGCCGCGGGCGCGGGCGCGCAGCAGGCGGCCACGATGTCGGGCATGAAGCTTTCCAACGACCAGCCGATCCAGATCGAAAGCGACAAGCTGGAAATCCACGATCAGGAACACACGGCTTTGTTCACCGGCAAGGTCAAGGTCGTCCAGGGGACGACGACGATGCAGTCCGGCAAGATGACCGTCTATTACAAGGACAAGGCGGCAAAGCCGGCCGCCGACGGGACGCAACCCGCCGCCCAGCCGCAGCAGTCGGCCTCGCTGGCATCGGGCAGTGCCGATATCGACAAGATCCTGGTGACCGACAAGGTCCTGCTGACATCGGGCACGCAGACGGCGACCGCCGATGACGGCAAGTTCGATATGGCCTCGCAGACATTCATCCTCACGGCGGATCAGGGCAACAAGGTTATTCTGTCGGATGGACCGAACGTCTTCACCGGCTGCAAACTGACCGTTCACATGCAAACCGGTCAGGCGGAGCTTGAAAGCTGCGGCGGGCGTGTCCAGATTCAGCTCGATCCAAAATCGCAGCCGAATGCGCAGCAGAAGCAGAACTGAGAAGCCGGCCTCCCACGTGAAATTATCATCGCTATCCACCATGTTCGGCCAGCCCGGGCCACAAGCTGCGGGCGCCGCCGACAAAAGCCGTTATCAGGGAACGCTGATCGCACGCGGTCTGACGAAGACCTATGCGACGCGGCGCGTCGTCAATGGCGTCTCGCTGGTGGTGCGCCGTGGCGAGGCCGTCGGCCTGCTCGGCCCGAACGGCGCCGGCAAGACCACCTGTTTTTACATGATCACCGGCCTCGTGCCGGTGGATGAAGGCACGATCGAGATCGACGGCAACGACGTCACGACCATGCCGATGTACCGCCGCTCCCGTCTCGGCGTCGGTTACCTGCCGCAGGAAGCCTCGATCTTTCGCGGCCTGACGGTGGAAGAAAATATCCGCGCCGTGCTTGAAGTGCACGTCAAGGACAAGGCCGAGCGCGAGCAGAAGCTGAACGAGTTGCTGGAAGAATTCCATATCCAGAAGCTGCGCAAGAGTGCGGCAGTTGCCCTCTCGGGCGGTGAGCGCCGCCGTCTCGAAATCGCCCGTGCGCTGGCGACCGACCCGACCTTCATGCTGCTCGACGAACCCTTCGCCGGCGTTGACCCGATCTCGGTCGCCGACATCCAGAATCTCGTCCACCACCTGACGGCGCGCGGCATCGGCGTTCTCATCACCGACCACAATGTGCGCGAGACGCTGGGTCTGATCGACCGGGCCTACATCATCCATGCCGGCGAAGTGCTGACCCATGGCCGGGCGAACGACATCGTCAACAATCCGGAAGTGCGCCGGCTTTATCTCGGCGACAATTTCAGCCTCTGAACGGTCGATGATGCTAAAGACGGCGACGCTGCCTCAGTCATCCTGAAACGGCGCAAACCTTTCGCCGGCACCTGTCCCACCGCAGAAATTAACCGCGCCGACATAGTTCCGCTTGACCAAATGAGATAAAAAAGCAATTTTTGGGCCAGTTGGATTTCCGTCGCCTGAAGTGTGATCGGACGCGGTTTCCCGGAGGAATCGAGGGAGTTTCGCGTCCGTCATGGCACTGTCCGCCAGTCTTTTCCTGCGCCAGAACCAATCGCTGGTGATGACACCGCAGCTGATGCAATCCATCCAGCTGCTGCAGATGACGCATGTCGAGCTCACCCAGTTCATCGCCCAGGAAGTGGAGAAGAACCCGCTGCTCGAATTTCCGTCGAATGACGGCGAGGCGGGCGCAGAACGCGGCGAATCCGAGGACGAGCCTTATGGTCATTCGCCGGAGGATGCGGGCTCGGACGATGGTTACGACAACCGCACCGACGCGCTTTCCAGCGACTGGTACGACAATGGCGGCAGCGCCAGCACCAGCCGGCTGAACGACGAGCTCGACGCCAACTACACCAATGTCTATCCCGATGACAGCGCGCCGCAGCGCCTCGATGCGCCGGAACTCGTCGGCCAGTGGAAATCGATGCCGGGCAGCGGCGGCGAGGGCACCGATTACGATCTCGACGATTTCGTCGCCGGCCAGGTGTCGCTGCGTGATCATCTCGCCCAGCAGATCCCCTTCGTCCTGCCCGACATGGCCGATCGGCTGATCGCGCAGAACTTCGTCGATCAGCTCGACGATGCCGGTTATCTGCAAGTCGATCTCGTCGAGACCGGCGAGCGGCTGGGCACGAGCCTGACTGCGGCCGAGCGTGTGCTTGCCGCACTTCAGACGCTCGACCCGCCGGGGGTTTTCGCCCGCAGCCTCTCCGAATGCCTGGCGATCCAGCTCAGGCAGAAGGACCGGTATGACCCCGCCATGCAGGCGCTTGTCGAAAACCTCGAACTGCTGGCACGGCGCGATTTTGCCACGCTGAAGCGGCTCTGCGGCGTCGACGAGGAAGACCTTCTCGATATGCTCGGCGAAATCCGGCAGCTTAATCCCAAGCCTGGCAGCGGTTTCGAGACCGGCGTTTCCGAAGCGATCATGCCCGATGTGGTCGTCAGGCCCTCCCTGGAGGGCGGTTGGCTGGTCGAGCTCAATCCGGATACGCTGCCGCGCGTGCTCGTCAACCAGTCCTATTTTTCCCGTGTGACCAGAAATGGCGATGATCACGCCTTCCTGTCCGAATGCCTGCAAAGCGCCAACTGGCTGACGCGCAGCCTTGACCAGCGGGCAAAAACCATCATGAAAGTGGCAAGCGAGATCGTCCGCCAGCAGGATGCCTTCCTGCTGAACGGTGTCGACCACCTGCGCCCGCTGAACCTGAAGACGGTCGCCGAGGCGATCAAGATGCACGAATCCACCGTCAGCCGCGTCACCTCGAACAAATACATGCTGACGCCGCGCGGCCTCTTCGAGCTCAAATATTTCTTCACCGTCTCGATCAGCGCCGTTGCCGGCGGCGACAGCCATTCGGCCGAGGCGGTGCGTCACAAGATCCGCGCGCTGATCATGCAGGAGAGCCCCGACGCGGTGCTCTCCGACGACGATATCGTCGACATGCTGAAGAAAGGCGGTGTCGATCTCGCCCGCCGCACGGTTGCCAAGTACCGCGAGGCTATGAACATTGCCTCCTCGGTCCAGCGCCGGCGCGAAAAACGGGCGCTCGCCAAGGTCGCCGGCTTCTGACGCCGCAATGCTTCGGTCTTGATCGAAGCATCCAGCTCCAAATCCCCGTTATTTCTCTGACGTCTTGAACGAATTGGGAAAGCCGACCATGACGCCGCAAAATCCGAAGCTTGCCAGGGAGCTTCTCCTGCTGCTGGCGCTGGCAGCCCTCTGGGGGTCGTCCTACACTTTCATCAAGATCGGCGTCGAGACGATCCCCCCGGTGACTTTGATCGCCGTCCGCACGCTGATTGCCGGCGGCATTCTGCTCGCCGTCCTCCGCTACCGGCGAATCCGTCTGCCCCTGACGGTGGGACGTGGCGGCGGTTTTTTGTCCAGGCCTGTCTGAACAGCGTCATTCCCTTCACGCTGATTGCCTGGGCGGAACAATCCGTCGATGCCGGGCTGGCGGTGATCCTCAATTCGGCAACGCCGATCTTCACCTTCCTGCTGACCGTGCTGATAGTCCGCCACGAGCAGGTGACGGCGCGAAAGCTTTTCGGCGTCATATCAGGAGTTGCCGGCATCTGCCTGGTCATCGGCGTAGAGGTGCTCGGCGGTCTCGGCGAAAGCCTGATGGCGCAGCTCGCCATCATCCTGGCGACAGCCTGCTATGCCGGTGCGGCGATTTTCAGCAAGAACTTCAAGGGGCTCGATCCCGCCGTGCCGGCGGCCGGCTCGTTGATCTCGGGCGCGGGCATTCTCCTGCCGGTCAGCCTCGTCGTCGACCGGCCGTGGACGCTCGATCCCTCGGCCGCATCGATTCTGGCGCTGCTGGCTCTGTCCGCCTTTTCGACGGCGCTTGCCTTTGCGATCTATTTCCGTCTCGTCCAAACGTTGGGCTCGGTCGGCACGACGTCGCAAGCCTATCTCAGAGTGCCGATCGGTGTTGCGATCGGCATCCTTTTCCTCGGCGAAAGGCTGAGTCCGACGGCCTGGATTGGACTCGTTTGCGTCATCTTCGGTGTCGCAGCCATGACGATCCCGGCGCGAGCTATGGCAACCACAGCGAGAATCCACTAAAAGTCATTGGTAAGCGGCCGGTGAAATATGCTGTAATTACCGTGTTTTCAATGCGTGCGTCGCGTGTATTAGTGATGCCGATTTTTCGCCCTATTGACTTTTCAACAGCGGCTGGCTAGAAGCCCGCCGCAATCGATGCCGCAAACGGCGTCTGGAGTTATCCCCAGCATCAGAAGGGCACCAAGGACCAGCAGGCTGACGCCGATCTTGCTTGAGATTGCGCGAAGTGCTTGGATGAACCTGAGGCTTGGCGTAAACTGATACCCGCAAACGACGATAAGAAGGGAAACTCCATGAGTGTGCGTGTGTCCGGTAAACATATGGAAATTGGTGACTCGTTCCGTCAAAAGATCGAGGACCAAATTGGTATGGCCATCACGAAATACTTCGACGGGGGATATTCGGGTCAGGTGACCGTGGAAAAGGCGAGTTCTCGTTACTCGGCAGACTGCAAGCTTCATCTCGACAGTGGGGTGGTGCTGCATGCGGCCGGCGAGGCGACGGACCCGCTGCTGGCTTTCGACGCCGCTTCGGAGCGCATCGAAAAGCGCCTGCGCCGCTACAAGCGCAAGCTGAAGGACCATCATGCCGGAAACCATCTGAACGGTTTTGCAGAAGTCTCCTACACGGTCATGGATTCCGTTCCTGACCACGAAGATGAGATCCCCGACGATTTCGCGCCGGCCATCGTCGCCGAAAGCACGAAGCAGCTGAAGACCATGTCGGTCGCCACCGCCGTGATGGCGCTTGACATGACCGACGAGCCGCTTCTCCTGTTCCGCAGCCCCGGCAAGGAACACTTGAACATCGTTTACCGTCGGCACGACGGAAATATTGGCTGGATCGATTCAGCCAATATCAAAGGCTGAGATCAGGCGGTGAGCGGCGGTATCGCCGCCGCTCGTTGCATTTGATCCCGGCGACAGAAGGAAAAAGAAATGGCATTGGCAGATTTGCTCCATCAGGATGCGATCATTCCCGCCCTCAGAGTAAATTCCAAGAAACAGTTGCTTCAGGAATTGGCCGCAAGAGCCGCCAGGATCACCGGGCTCTCCGAACGGGAGATCTTCGACGTCATCCTGCAGCGCGAACGCCTTGGCTCGACCGGCGTCGGCAACGGCATCGCCATTCCCCACGGTAAGCTGGTCAACATCCATTCGATCGTCGGCATCTTCGCCCGGCTGGAGCAGCCGGTCGATTTCGAAGCCCTGGACGACCAGCCTGTCGACCTCGTCTTCCTGCTGCTGGCGCCGGAAGGTGCCGGTGCCGATCATCTGAAAGCCCTGTCGCGGATCGCCCGCGTGCTGCGCGATCACGATCTGGTCGCCAAGCTGCGCGCCACGGATTCCGCTTCGGCAATCTACGCTTTCCTCAATGAGGAACAGACGTCGAACGCTGCCTGAGCGTCATTTATGTCTGAAATGCAAAAGGCGCCGGCTCATCCCGGCGCCTTTTGCATGATAATGCATGTCGCCGGGAAGTGTGCAGCGGTTCCCGGATAACGACATGCATAAAAACAAAGAGCTAAAGCGCGTCGCATGAATCAAGTTAGCCGTGACGCGCTTTAGGGAACTGATGCTCAGAACTCTTCCCAGCTATCCTGCGCCACGGCAGCCGAGCCACGCGATGGAGCTGCCACGCGGCGGACCGCGGGGGTGGCACGAGGCGAAGCGGCCGGGGCAGTCGGCGCCCGCATCTGCTGGGCAACCGAGGTCAGTGCTGCGGCATTGCCTGAGCCTGCGACCCTGAAACGGGTAGCAAGCGCCTTCAGCGTCTGTGCCTCGTCGTTGAGGGCGACGCTGGCGGCGGTGGCTTCCTCCACCATCGCCGCGTTCTGCTGCGTCACCTGGTCCATCTGGTTCATGGCCTGGTTGATTTCCTTCAGGCCGACGGCCTGTTCGCTGGCCGATGCCGAGATCTGGCGGATGAGATCATTGATGCTCATCACCTGTTCGGCGATCTTGTGCAGCGTGCCGCCGGCCCGCCCGACCAGATCGACACCTTCCTTGACCTGGACGGCCGAGGTGTTGATCAGCGTCTTGATTTCCTTGGCGGCATTGGCCGAACGCTGCGCAAGTTCGCGCACCTCCTGGGCGACGACGGCAAAGCCCTTGCCGGCTTCCCCGGCACGCGCCGCCTCGACACCGGCGTTCAGCGCCAGCAGGTTGGTCTGGAAGGCGATCTCGTCGATGACGCCGATGATCCTCGAAACTTCCGTCGATGACTGCTCGATCCCTTGCATCGAGGCGATCGCCTTCTGCACCACTTCGCCGGACTTTTCGGCGTCCTGGCAGGCGAGGTTGACGTTGTCTGCGGCCGTGCGGGCGTTGTCGGCGCTGGAATCGACCTGTGCGGTGAGTTCGTTGAGTGCGGCCGCCGTCTCCTCAAGGCTTGCCGCCTGCTGTTCGGTGCGCTTGGCGAGGTCGGAAGCGCTGTTGCTGATTTCGCCGGTGCCCAAGCCGATATTGGCGACGCTGAGGTTCATCGTGTTGATGGTCTCTTCGAGGCTCGCAAGGGCGGCGTTGAAGTCCTGTTTCAGCTTGCCATATTCGCCGGGGAAATCGTCGGTAATGCGGTGACTGAGATTGCCCTGCGACAGCGCCGAAAGGCCGTCGCCGACGATCGAGACGATATGGCGCTGAAGCGATACCGATTGCTGGCGTTCCGATTCCGAACGGCCGCGCTCGGTCTCCGCCGCCTGCCGCTCTCTGGCGGCCTCGTCTTCGAGGCGACGGCTGTCGGCGAGCGTGAAGCGGAAGCCTTCGAGCGCCTTGGCGACCGAACCGATTTCGTCGGTACGGTCCTGGGCGGCGACCGGTTCGTCATACTTGCCGTCGCCCAGCGCTTCGACGCTGGCAACCAGCCCGCCGAGCGGTCGCTGCACCAGCGAGCGAACGGCGAAATAGAGTGCCAGCATCACTGCGCCGAGCACGATCAGGCCGTTGACGATCATCATGGTGGTCTGATCCTGCACCGGTGCGTTGATCGCCGTATGCGGGACATCGACGAGCACGACCCAGGTGGCGTTGACGCCGGGAACCGCGAACGGATAGACGACGCGGTCGAAAGGATCGAGGCCGTCATAGGCGAGGTTTCTGACGAGGCCCGGCTGTTTGCTTGACAGCGCCGATTTGACGGTGTCGGCGCCTTCGCCGTCATACTGCTTGGTCATCAGGTCGGGGATCGGCGCGACGATCCAGTTGCCGGTCTGCGACAGCAGCGTGACGCGGCCGGAGCCGAACGGATGCAGCGCCTGCAGCTTATCGGTCAGCGATTTCAGCGAGATGTCGACGCCGCCGACGCCGATCATCTTGCCACCCGACATCACGGGATAGGCGATCGAGGTCAACAGCGTCGGAACGTCGGTACCTTCGGCCATATAGGGCGTGGTGATCGCGCCCTTGCCGCTGTCGGCGGCGAGCTTCCACCATTCGGCGGTATAATCATTGTCGAAAGTCGAATATTGGATGCCGCCATCCTTGGTTTTCGACCAGTAAGGCGTGAAGGCGCCGTTCTTGTTCGTGCCTTCGTCATTGTTGTTGGCGATCTCGGTGGTCTTGCCGTCGAGCGCGCCGAGCTGCTCGCAGAACCAGCTGCCGAAGGCGAAGGCGTTCTGCTCGAGATTGGCCTTCAGCACGTTGATCATGCCCTTGCGATCGAGCGCCTTGCCTTCATGGCCGCGGCCGATGACGCCGGACATAGTGCGTGCGGCGCTGGCGAGTTCGCCGACATTGGCGGCGATTTCATTTGCGATCGATTTCGCCTCGAGGTTCGCCTGATCCATCGTCAGCGTCTGGACGCGGTCCCGGGTCTGGCCGATGAGGAAAAAATTCGAAACGACAAGGACAAGCGCGATGGCGATGCCGGTGATGACGATGAGCTTCGCGGCAAGCGATTTCATGCGGAATATGGACATGGGAATCCTCGGGCAAGGATGCGCCGAACGGGCATTTTCCGGCGCAGGAGCAAAGGCATCGCCCCGTCATGGAGCCGCCGCCTGCAGCGCCGTGCATCTGTTAAAGACGCGCAAAGGACGCCGCAGCATTTTGAATTATGCAATGGACGGCCGGATCAAAGGCATGCGTCACCGGCGACCAGGAGCAACATCGCTGGGGATCTGTTAAATTTGAATGAAATTTGGGTCGTGCGCCGCGGTAAAAAGGCAGGAATTCCCCTTAAAATTAAGGGCCCTGCCGGCGGCTTCGCAAAGAGACGCAGCTTATATCCTGGCTGCGACGTCCTCACCCCAAGGGATCGAAGGCTGCGCCCCGGATTTGAGGCAGGCGAGTGAACCGGCAACGGCCGCACGGCGCAGCGCCGAGGCAAAATCCAGGCCCTCGTCGAGGCTCGCCGCGAAATAACCGCAGAAAGTGTCGCCGGCGCCGACCGTATCGACGGGTTCGATCTTCAGACCCTGCGCCCTTAAGATCGCTCCGTCGCGAATGGCGATGACACCGTCGCCGCCAAGCGTCACGATCAGCGTCTGGCCGGTTTCGGCGTGCAGGCGCATCAGGGATGCCTCGCGCGCCGGCGCGTCCATGCCGTCCTGTCCGGCGAGCCGCTCGAACTCGGTCTCATTGGCAATGACGATATCGGCAAGCCGGCCGAGGCGCGGCGCATCGGGAATCAAGGGCGCAAGGTTGAGGATACTGGTGACGCCCTTGGCGCGGGCGGCCGACAGGGCGCGTTCGACGGCATCAGCCGGCACTTCGAACTGCAGCATCAAGATATCGCCTTCCTTCATGCCGCCGATCGCCGTCTCGGCATCGTCAGCGGTGACCACGCCGTTGGCACCGGGAACGACGGCAATCATGTTTTCACCGTCGCCGCCGACAAGGATCAGCGCCGTGCCGGTGGGACCGTCGACATGCTTGACCAGAGAAAGATCGGTTCCCGCATCATCGAGCAGGGCAAGGGCATCGGCGGCGAAGCTATCCTTGCCGACAGCGCCTGCCATATGCACGTAGCGGCCGGAGCGCCGCGCGGCCAGCGCCTGGTTGGCGCCCTTGCCGCCGGCGGCGGTGGCAAAACCGTTGCCGGCCACCGTCTCGCCGGGCTTCGGCAGACGCTCGGTGGTGGCGATGAGATCCATGTTGATGGACCCGAAAACTGTAATCATCAGGGGTGTCCCGTCCTTTCGCGCATGCGGGCGAGACACTGCCCGAAGCGGTCACTCCTCGTCAACCACCCTGAGCTTGAGAAGCCCGGTGCGGCTTTCCACCGATTTGGCTGCGGGTTCGGTATCGCGGTCCGGTTTGCTGTCGCCGCCGGCCTCGAATTCCAGCGCTTCGATCTTGGCGCCTCGCTTGGTCAGTTTGTCGGCCGACGTGACGACCATGTCGATATCCTTCTGCGCCATGGCGAAATGGCCCTGCAGCTTGCGCACCCGCTCGTCGAGGCGGCCGAGGTCGTCCATTAGGATCGCCACTTCGCCTTGGATCAGATGTGCCTGCGCCCGCATGCGCTGATCCTTGAGCACGGCCTGGATGACCTGGATCGACAGCATCAGCAGCGATGGCGAGACGATGACGATGCGCGCGCGGTGCGCTTTCTGCACCACCGGCTCGAAGTTTTCGTGGATCTCGGCGAAGATCGATTCCGACGGCACGAAGAGAAAGGCCGTATCCTGGGTTTCCCCCTGGATCAGATATTTCTCGGAAATGTCCCTGATATGGATCTCCATGTCGCGGCGGAACTGCTGGCCGGCGATCTTGCCCGCCTCCGGGCTGCCGGCGTCGCGGATCGCGTTCCAGGCCTCGAGCGGAAATTTTGCATCGATCACCAGCGGCGGCGCACCGTTCGGCATGCGGATCGTGCAGTCGGGCCGCGAGCCGTTGGAGAGCGTTTGCTGGAAGGCATAGGCGCCCATCGGCAGGCCGTCGGCGACAATGGTTTCCATTCGCGACTGGCCGAAGGCGCCGCGCGTCTGCTTGTTGGAAAGAATGGCCTGCAGCCCGACGACATCCTTGGCGAGCGTCTGAATATTGTTCTGCGCCGCATCGATCACCGCCAGCCGCTCCTGCAGCCGCTGCAAATTCTCATGCGTCGATTTGGTCTGCTCGGTGATCGTCGAGTTGACGCGCTGCGACATGCCGTCGAGGCGTTGGCTGATCGCCTGGTTCAGCTCGCTCTGCCGCGCGCCGAACACCTCGGTCATCACAGCGATCCGGCCCTGCATCTCCGCCTGGATCTTCAAAAGCTCGGCCATGCGCGCCTCGCTTTCAGCGGCACGAAAGCTTGCCTCCTCCGCCTGCTCGCGGCGAAGGCTTGCGCCGCGCAGCAGCAGCACGATCACCAGCAGGACAAGAGCCAGCAGAACCCCGCCGGCAAGCGCCAGCATGGCCGGGCTGATCGAGGCAAGCGACAAACTGAACGAATCGGAACTAGCGGTCATGCCGTAACCATAACAGAAGAGGTGGCAATATATAGATCAAAACGTGAACGGACATAGCGCCCCCAATGTCCTCGCAGGCCGAGGCGCTTGCTGGCCAAAAGGGTCGTTCCGGTACCGCCGCCGGCCAGCGGCCAGTGGCCAGCGGCGAATATGGCGAAATTCCGGGCGGGGATGCAAAAAAGCGTCTTCCCTGCCTGCCGGATAATTCCATAGTCGGAAAAGATGGGTTATGGGAACGCCATGACCATCAAGCCACTCATCATTCTTCCCGATCCTATTCTCCGCCAGGCCTCGAAGCCGATCGAGCGGGTCGATGCCGACCTGCAGCGTCTTGCTGACGATATGCTGGAAACCATGTACGACGCGCCGGGCATCGGCCTTGCGGCGATCCAGATCGGCGTGCCGCGCCGCGTGCTCGTCATCGACGTGTCGCGCGAAGGCGAGGAAAAGCAGCCGCAGGTCTTCATCAACCCGGAGATCGTCAAATCTTCCGACGAACGCTCGGTCTATGAAGAAGGCTGCCTGTCTATCCCGGATTATTATGCCGAGGTCGAACGCCCCGCCGTCGTCTCGGTCAAATATCTCGACCGGAACGGCAAGGAACAGACGGTGGAAGCCGATGGCCTGCTCGCCACCTGCCTGCAGCACGAGATCGACCATCTGAACGGCGTGCTGTTCATCGATTATATCTCGCGGCTGAAGCGGGAGATGGTGATCAAGAAATTCACCAAGGCGGCGAAGTCCAAGGCGCTCTGAACGTCGCGTTGAAATTTCGCCGGCGAGGCGCTATGATATCACTGATATCATATTGGAGGTGCCGATGGGTGACCTGCTTATTCGCGATGTTCCGGATGCAATGAAGCGGCAGCTTCAGGAAAGCGCGCAGCGCAATGGCCGCAGCCTTTCGGAAGAGGCGATCGAAATCATCCGCCGGCAGATTGCTGTCGGGCGTTCGGGGGCTTCCGCCGGACAGCGCTTTCGCTCGCTGATGAGCGATGAAAGATTGAGCGATGAGGAGGTGGAAACCATCGCCGCATCGCGCCACGAACCCGACCGCGAACCGCCGCGCTTCGACACATGATCGTCCTCGATACGAATGTGATTTCCGAAATGCAGGGGAGAACCCACAGCGAGCGGATATTGAACTGGCTTGATGGCTATGACGTCGAGACGCTTTTCCTGACGACGATTGCCGTCGCCGAAATGCGCTATGGTCTTGAACTTCTTGATGACGGCAGGCGGAAGGCAACGTTGATATCCGACTTTAATAAGATCGAGTCGGAATTTTCAGGCCGTATCCTCGGTTTTTCCCTGAGCGCGGCCAATCGCTGCGGCCTCTTGGAAGCACAGCGCAAGAGGGCGGGGCGGCCGATGGAGACCAAGGATGCGATGATCGCCGCCATCTGCCTTGCAAACGGCGCCACGCTCGCCACCCGCAACACCAGAGATTTCGAGGGGCTTGATCTCAAGCTCGTAAACCCGTTTGAAGACGGCTGATCCTCAATTGGCGAGATAGAATGTCTCTTAGCATCATTTTCATGGGAACACCGGAGTTCTCCGTTCCGACCCTGCGCCTGCTGGTCGATGCCGGACACAGGATCATCGCCGTCTATACGCAGCCGCCGCGGCCGGGCGGGCGACGCGGGCTCGATCTGCAGAAATCGCCGGTGCATCAGGCGGCCGAACTGCTCGGCCTGCCGGTTTTCACGCCGGTCAATTTCAAAGATCCCGAGGAGCGCGAGAGGTTCGCCGCTCTCAAGGCCGATGTCGCCGTCGTCGTCGCCTATGGATTGCTGCTGCCGGAGGCGGTTTTGAACGGCACCCGCGACGGCTGCTACAACGGCCACGCCTCGCTGCTGCCGCGCTGGCGGGGTGCGGCGCCCATCCAGCGGGCGATCATGGCGGGTGACGCAGAAACCGGCATGATGGTGATGAAGATGGACAAGGGGCTCGATACCGGCGCCGTGGCGCTCACCCGCACAGTCGAGATCGGCCCGAACATGACGGCAGGCGAACTGCACGACCGGTTGATGCAGGTCGGCGCCAAGGCGATGGCGGAAGCCATGGTGAAGCTGGAGATGAACGACCTGCCGCTGACGCCGCAGCCGGAAGATGGTGTGCTCTATGCCGCCAAGATCGACAAGGCCGAAACCCGCATCGATTTTGCCAGGGATGCCCTAGATGTGCACAATCATATCCGCGGTCTGGCGCCATTTCCCGGCGCCTGGTTCGAGCTCGAGATCGGTGGCAAGCCTGAGCGCGTGAAGGTGCTCGGCTCGGAGCTGGCTGAAGGCGAGGGGCCTGCCGGGCAATTGCTGAGCGACGATCTCGTGGTCGCCTGCGCCTCGGGTGCTGTGCGGCTGACCAGGCTGCAGAAGGCAGGCGGCAAGCCGCTGGCCGCGGCCGATTTCCTCAGGGGCACGCCGCTTGCCGCCGGCACGAGGCTTTCCTGATGCCGCGCTTCCGCATGACCGTCGAATATGACGGCGGCCCCTATGTCGGCTGGCAGCGGCAGGAGAACGGCCCCTCGGTGCAGGGCGCGATCGAAGCCGCAGTGCTGTCGCTGACCGGCGAGACCGTCTCGATCCGCGGCGCCGGCCGCACCGATTCCGGCGTCCACGCCATGGGCCAGGTGATCCATGCCGATCTGTCGAAGGCATGGTCGCCGTACCAGCTGCAGAATGCCTTGAACGCGCATCTGAGGCTTGCCGGCGAGCGTGTTTCCATTCTCGATGTCGAGGCGGTTGCGGAATTCTTCGATGCCCGTTTCTCGGCGTTGCGCCGCCATTATCTCTACCGGATCGTCAGCCGACGGGCGCCGCTGGCGCTGGAAGCCGGCAAGGCCTGGTGGGTACCGAAGGCGCTCGACCACGAGGTCATGCACGCCGCCGCCCAGAGGCTGGTCGGCCGCCACGATTTCTCCACCTTCCGCGCCGCTCATTGCCAGGCAAACAGCCCGGTGCGCACGCTCGATCGGCTGGATGTGACGCGCAGCGGCGAGCTGATCGAGATCCGCGCCACGGCGCAGAGTTTTCTCCACAACCAGATCCGCTCCTTCGCCGGCACGCTGAAGCTCGCCGGCGAAGGCAAATGGACGCCTGACGATGTCGAGGCCGCCCTTGCGGCGCGCGACCGCAAGGCCTGCGGCCCGGTGGCGCCGCCCGACGGGCTCTATTTCCTGCAGGTGGATTATCCGGAGGTGATCGTCGACCGGCGCAGGCCGGTCAGCGAGACCGATGACGATCCATCGTAAGCTTGGTCAGACCGGATAGATGCCGAGGAAGTGCTGCAGATATTCCGAAAGGATCATCGACGGCACCAGCAGCACCAGCGTCATTGCCCCGACCATCAGCGGATGACCGTGGCAGATCATCCGCAGAATGCGCGCCAGCACGAAGACCTGAGCCAGCATGAAGGCAAGCAGCAGCAGCGAGACAAGGCCGACGGAGCCGGGAAGGAAGACAACCATCGCCAGCAGCAGCCCGTTGATATAGGAGAGCGGCACGCCGAGCCAGTTGACGCTGACGACGACAGGGGCGAAACGCTCGCCCATGCGGAAGGCAAGCAGCAGCAGCCCGGCAAAAACCAGCGGCACGAACCAGTTGGCGAGCTCGACGAAGCCGAGCCTGAGATAGAAGGCAAAGCCGACATCGGCTTCCGGCGGCATCGACCGCAGAAAGACCTGCCGCCACCAGAGCCAGGAAATGCCCATCGGCGGCAGGCACCAGGCGATCGCCCAGAACGAGCGGTTCACGCCGCGCTCGGACAAATCGAGGTAGCGGAAGCCGCGCGGATCCAGCCGGATCAGCAGCCAGAGGCCGGCCAAATAGTATTGGACTTCCCTAAGCCCCGGCATTGGCGAACCAGTGGGCAATGAAGGTCTCGTAGATCGCCGTCAGCATCTCCAGATCGGAAACGGCGACGCGCTCGTCGACCATGTGCATCGTCTGGCCGACGAGGCCGAACTCGACGACCGGGCAATAATCCTTGATGAAACGCGCATCCGAGGTGCCGCCGGTGGTCGAAAGCGCCGGCGAGCGGCCGGTGACACTTTCGACGGCTGAAGAGAGCGAGGCGATCAGGGCATTGTTGCGGGTGAGGAAGACATGGCTCGGCCGGTCGGCCCAGACGATATCGTATTTCACCGGTTCGCGGCCCGGCCGCAGCCGACCATCCCCGGCGGCGGCGTCGAGGCGCCGCAGGATTTCGGCGCGCAGCGTCTCGGCCGTCCAGCTGTCGTTGAAGCGGATGTTGAAGCTGGCCGAGGCCTTGGCCGGAATGACGTTGGTCGCCGGATTGCCGACATCGACCGTGGTCACCTCAAGGTTTGACGGCTGAAAATCGTCGGTGCCGCCGTCGAAGGGCGGATCCATCAGCGCCTGCGTCAGCTGCAGCATGCCGCGCACCGGATTGTCGGCAAGATGCGGATAGGCGGCGTGGCCCTGGACGCCATGCACGGTGATCTTGCCCGACAGCGAGCCGCGCCGGCCGATCTTGATCATGTCGCCGAGCCTGTCCGGATTGGTGGGCTCGCCGACCAGGCAGGCATCCCAGCGTTCGCCGCGTTCGGCCGCCCACTGCAGGAGCTTGGTTGTGCCGTTGATCGCCGGGCCTTCTTCGTCGCCGGTGATCAGCAAGGAAATCGAGCCCTTGGGCGGCCCGCTCTTTTCGATATGGCGGGCGACGGCGGCGACGAAGCAGGCAATGCCGCCCTTCATGTCGACGGCGCCGCGACCGAAGAGTTCGCCCTTCGATATCTCGGCGGCGAAGGGCGGATGCGTCCAGGCGGCCTCGTCGCCGACCGGCACGACATCGGTATGGCCGGCAAACATCAGATGCGGGCCGTCCTTGCCAAGCCGGGCATAGAGGTTTTCAATATCGGCGGTTCCCGCTTCGCTCGCTTTCACCTTGTCGACAGTGAAGCCGAGCGGCGCAAGCATGGCGTCGAGCGCCGACAGCGCGCCGCCTTCGGCCGGTGTCACCGACGGGCAGCGAATCAGCGTCTGAAGATTGGCGACGGGATCGGTAGCGGTCATGGCGTCGAACTATCCGGCGGGAATGGCAAAGACATGGCAAGGCGGCGGCCTCGCGCAAAAGACGCCGCCTGTTTACCGGATCAAAGTCCTGGTGTCATCAATCTCTGAGCAGCTCGTTGATGCCGGTCTTGGATCGGGTCTGTTCATCGACGCGCTTGACGATGACGGCGCAGTAGAGATGCGGCGCTGGCTTGCCGTTGCCCATGGTCGCACTGCCCGACGGCATCGAGCCGGCGACGACGACGGAATAGGGCGGCACTTCGCCGTAGCTCACTTCGCCGGTGGCGCGGTCGACGATCTTGGTCGACTTGCCGATAAAGACGCCCATGCCGAGCACCGAGCCTTCGCGGACGATACAGCCTTCGACCACTTCCGAACGGGCGCCGATGAAGCAATTGTCTTCGATGATCGTCGGGCCGGCCTGCATCGGCTCCAGCACGCCGCCGATGCCGACGCCGCCGGAGAGATGCACATGTTTGCCGATCTGCGCGCAGGAGCCGACCGTCGCCCAGGTATCGACCATCGTGCCTTCGCCGACATAGGCGCCGAGATTGACGAAGGAGGGCATCAGGATGGCGTTCGGGGCGATATAGGCCGAGCGGCGCACGACGCAGTTCGGCACGGCGCGGAAGCCGGCGGCGCGGAACTGGTTCTCGCCCCAGTTCTCGAATTTCGAGGGCACCTTGTCCCACCAGGTGGAATTGCCCGAGCCGCCCTTGACGACGTCCATGTCGTTGAGGCGGAAGGACAGGAGCACGGCCTTCTTCAGCCACTGATTGACCGTCCAGGCGCCGTCGGCGCCGCGCGTTGCGACACGAACCTTGCCGGCATCGAGCAGGTCGAGCGCTGCTTCGACCGCATCGCGAACCTCGCCCTTGGTCGACGTGTTCACATTGTCGCGATTGTCGAAGGCGGCTTCGATGGTCTTTTCGAGGGATGCGAGGTCGGTGGCGCTCATGAGAATTCCTTAAACTTCGATCTTTATCGTGGAGACGGCGGAGTCTCCGGAATGCGGTTGGCAGGGATTTAACCTGCTCTACAGCATGCAGCCGTAGAACGGAATGATTTTTCCAACAAGATCATACTTGGATTCAAGGCGTTATAGCGACATATCCGGCTTTGAAGCCGGCAAGACTGAAAGGCATTTCGACATGGCGAAGGGACGAAACGGCGGGTCGCGGCGCAAGGATGGCGTATGGGACCCGCTGAAGAGCAGCTCGACCGACAGGCAGCGCGCCGAGGCTGTGCCGAAGACGCCGCAGACGATGTCGCCCGCCTACCGCCTTGCCTATGTCGACGAGGATTTCCTCTGCCGTGAGGAGCTGCGGCCGATCCGCCTGCAGCTGGAGCTGCTGAAGACGGAGATGATGCTGACGGAGCGCGGCATCCGCTCGACCGTCGTCATGTTCGGCGGCGCCCGTATTCCCGCCCCCGGCCAGAGCGCTTGGGCGGCACGCAACGACATCCAGCGCGCCAATCTGGAGGCGGCCTCCGTCTATTATGACGAGGCGCGAAAATTCGCCCGGCTCTGCTCGAAATATTCGGCGACCCTCGGGTTCCAGGAATATGTCATCGTCACCGGCGGCGGTCCCGGCGTCATGGAGGCCGGCAATCGCGGGGCGGCCGACGAGGGCGCACCCTCGATCGGCCTCAACATCGTGCTGCCGCACGAACAGGCGCCGAACGCCTATGTGACGCCGGAACTCAGCTTCAACTTCCACTATTTCGCCATTCGCAAGATGCATTTCATGGTGCGCGCCAAGGCAATCGCCGTCTTTCCCGGCGGCTTCGGAACGCTCGACGAATTCTTCGAATGCCTGACGCTGATCCAGACCGGCCGCATGGAGCGGCTGCCGCTGATCCTCTTCGGCGAAGCCTTCTGGCGCCGCATCGTCAATTTCGATGCCCTGGCCGAATTCGGCACGATCGCGCCCGACGACGTCAAGCTGATCAGCTTCGTCGACACGGCCGAAGCCGCGTGGAAGATCATCCAGGATTTCTATGAGCATCGCGAATAGCGGCTCGGCATCCCGTTCGTAAGACGTGGCTCTTTCCCCGCCGGGCGGGGAAAGAGCGGAGGCGATGGTTCGCCCAACCTTGCAGCCGCGGCCTACAGCAGCGGCCGGTCCGGCATGTCGTCGATCGAGATGACGCCGTCCTTGTTGCGGTCCATCCGCGCAAACAGCTTGTCGAAGGCGGCAACGGCTTCCTGTTTGGAAATCTGGCCGTTCTGGTCGGTATCAACCCGGTGCATCATCATCGAGGCGCGCATGAAGTTGCCGCCATGGCGCATCCAACGGTGCCCGTCATGACCATCATGCCCGCCGTGACCGTCGCGTGGCGGCCGGCTCTGGTCGTCATTGCCTGGCGTCGCGGCTGCGGTATCGGTATCCTTGTTTTCGCTGGCCTCCTGCTTGCGCTGATCTCTCATCGCCTGCATCTGCGTCTTCTGGTATGCGCTGATTTCACCGGGCGTCAGCGAGCCGTCATTATTGGTGTCGATCGCAGCGAAAACCTTGTCGAGGCCGGCGGTCGCTTCTTCTTTGGAGACCTTGCCGTCCTTGTTGGCGTCGAACTGCTTGAGCATCCTGACATAGGTGATTTCGCGGAAGGCGGCAGGCCCCGGACCGTGCATGCCGGGGTGCTGGCGCGACGCGTCACCGGGTGCGGCATGGCCTGCCCCGGCGGCTGCGCCGAAGATGAGGGTGGAGGAAAGCGCTGCCAGTATCAGCTTGTTGCGGTACATCGTATTTGCCTTTCGTGAGGTGTCCCCTCACGAAGAAAGCTACGGCAGCAGGGCGGAAAGCCCCAGTTAAACATCGGTAAGCTGAATGAAACTTTGGTAATCCGTCAGTCGCCGCCAACCCAGGGGCCAGATCAGCTCCGAGCGGTAATCTTGCCGAGAAAGGCGGCGAGGTCGTCGGTGACGAAATCGATGTGATCCTCTTCGCCGCTGATCTTTTCCCACCATTCGACGAGCGTGTCTTCCAGATTGCGCGGCACCAACAGCACTGTCTGCATGCCGAGCGCCTTCGGCACCGTCAGATTGCGCGGCAGATCCTCGAACATCGCCGCCTTGCTCGTTTCGACGCATTTTAACGCCGTGAACTTGTCGTAGGTCGCCTGCGCCGGCTTCGGCACATAGTCGGCGGCGACGATATCGAAGATGTCGTCGAAATGCTCGAGAATGCCGAGCGCACCGGCCGTCATTTCCGCATGTTTGACGCTGCCATTGGTAAAGATGAACTTACGCCCGGGCAGCGCCTTGATCGCCGCGGCGAGTTCCGGCTGCGGCGTCAGCGCCGTGTAGTCGATCGCATGCGCCTTTTCGAGGAAGTCGTTCGGGTCGATGCCGTGATGAATCATCAGGCCCTGCAGCGTCGTGCCATGCTCGTGGTAATATTGCTTCTGCAGCTTGCGCGCCTCTTCCCGCTCCATCTGCAACAAGGCCGCGACATAGGCGGTCATGTTCTTGTCGATCTGCGCGAAGAGATTGACATGATGCGGATAGAGCGTGTTGTCGAGGTCGAAGACCCAGTCTGTGACGTGCGCGAAATCGGCTTTATCAGGCGTGCGGTCGATCTTTGTCATGGCGGTCTTATGGCATGGGCGCGGCCGCAAGGAAATCGACAAGAATAAAATAGACGCCCGATTTTCGGCGGACGGCGCATGCGCGGGATGCTAGAAAGCGGATATGCTTTTCGAACGCCCCGACGACGATACGCTCTATGACGCCTTGATCGCGCGCAGCGCTGATTATGAGGGGCAGGCCTATGTCTGCGTCAAGACGACGGGCATCTTCTGCCGGCTGACCTGCCCGGCGCGCAAGCCGAAGCGGGAAAATACCCTGTTCTTCGGGACGATCGCCGCTTGCATGCATTCCGGCTTTCGTCCCTGCCGGCGCTGCAGGCCGCTGGAACAGCCGGGCAGGGAGCCCATCGTCGACGAACTGCTTGCGGCACTCGACGCTCAGCCGGAGGTTCGCTGGACCGAGGAGCAGATTGTCCGCCGCGGCCATGATCCGTCGACGGTGCGCCGCGCCTTCAAGCGGGCGCTCGGCATGACCTTCCATGACATCGTCCGCTATCGCCGGCTCGGCGAAGCGGCCCGGCAGCTGGCCGACGGCGCGCGCGTCATCGATGCGCAGATCGACGCCGGATACGAGTCTCCGAGCGGCTTTCGCACGGCATTCCAGCGGCTCGTCGGTAAAGCGCCGGCGCTCTCGCAAAACCGCGAATTGCTGGTTGCCGCTTGGTTCGCCACCCCGCTCGGGCCGATGATCGCGGTTGCCGACAAGACGCATCTGCACCTTCTCGAATTTCATGATCGTAAGGCGCTGCCGACTGAGCTCGAAGCGCTGCAGAAGCGCGTCCGATCCTCGGTCGCAATCGGCCGCACCCCTGTCATCGACCAGATCGAGGCGGAGATCCGGGATTATTTCGAGGGCCGGCTCACCGTTTTCACGACGCCGCTGGCGCTTGGCGGTACGCCCTTCGAAAAACATGTCTGGGCAAAGCTGATGGAAATCCCTGTCGGTGAGACGCGCGCCTATGGCGATCTTGCCAGGGAGATGGAAAGGCCGGAGGTGGTGCGGGCCGTCGGCCGCGCCAATGGCGCCAACCAGCTTGCCATCATCGTGCCCTGCCATCGTATCCTCGGCGCGGATGGTTCACTGACCGGCTACGGCGGCGGGCTCTGGCGCAAACAGTGGCTGCTGCGCCATGAAGAGAAAATCAGCACACAGGCGAAGATGGAGGAGACAGCATGAACCAGATTGAGAAGGCCAAGGCATTCGCCGCGCTGCATAAGAAGGGCGATCCGATCGTCCTCTACAATATCTGGGATGCCGGCACGGCGAAGGCGGTGACGGAAGCCGGCGCCAAGGCGCTCGCGACCGGAAGCTGGTCGGTCGCCGCAGCCCACGGGTTTGCCGATGGCGAGAAACTCCCGATGCAGGTACTTGTGGAGACGGCGAAATCCATCACCGCCGTCATCGACCTGCCGCTGTCGGTCGATTTCGAAGGCGCCTATTCGGCGGAGCCCGAGGGGGCGGCGGCCAATGCCGCCAGGCTGGTGGATGTCGGCGCCATCGGCATCAATTTCGAAGATCGGGTGGTTGCCGGCGAGGGGCTCTACCCCGCCGAGAGCCAGGCGGCCCGCATCCGCGCCATTCGCGCCATGGCCGACGGCAGAGACATCCCCTTCTTCATCAACGCCCGCACCGATCTCTTCCTCGCCGAAGGCGATCTTGCCAAACATGCCGGTCTGGTGGACGAGGCGATCGAGCGCGGCAGGGCCTATGCGGCGGCCGGCGGCAACGGTTTCTTCGTTCCCGGCCTGATCGATCCCGCCTTGATCGAAAAGATCTGCGCTGAATCGTCGCTGCCGGTCAATATCATGATGCGGGCGGGCGCTCCCGATGTGAAAACCCTGGCAAAGCTCGGTGTCGGCCGCATCAGCTATGGACCGGGGCCTTACCGGTCGATGATGGAAAAGCTGAAACAGGAGGCGGCGGCGATTTACAGCACGCTCTGAGGCCGAGATGTGCGCGGGCCGCAGCTCTCAGATGAAAGACTGCGGCCCGAAAATGACATCCCACTCCGCTCAGGAACGGAAGCGCAGATTGCGCCGTGTCAGCTGGTCGACCGAGGTGCAACCCATCAGCTTCATGTCCCGTTCGATCTCGGTGCGCATCGTCTCCAGCGCCCGTTCGACGCCGGGCCGCCCGGCGGCGGCAAGCGGGAAGAGATAATAGCGGCCGAGCCCGACCGCCTTCGCCCCCAGCGACAGCGCTTTAAGAACATGCGTGCCCCGCTGCACGCCGCCATCCATCATCACGTCGATCCGGTCGCCCACCGCGTCGACGATTTCAGCCAGCTGGTCGAAGGCGCTGCGCGAACCGTCGAGCTGGCGGCCGCCATGGTTGGAAAGCACGATGCCGGTGCAGCCGATCTCGACCGCGCGCTTGGCGTCTTCGACCGACATGATGCCCTTCAGGCAGAATTGCCCGCCCCAGGCCTGCACCATGTCAGCCACGTCGTTCCACGACATGGAGGGGTCGAGCATTTCGGTGAAATATCGGCTGATCGACAGGGCGCCGCCGTCCATCTTCACGTGGTTTTCGAGCTGCGGCAGCCGGAACGCCTCATGCGTCATCCAGTCGATCGCCCAGGACGGCTTGATCGCAAACTGCATCATGCCGGCGAGATTGAGCTTGAAGGGAATGGCAAAGCCGGTGCGCTTGTCGCGCTCGCGGTTGCCGCCGGTAATGCTGTCGACCGTCAGCATCATCGCCTGCACGCCGGCATTCTTCGCCCGCGCCATCATCTCGTGGTTGAGGCCGCGGTCCTTGTGGAAATAGAACTGATAGACCTGCGGCCCGGCGCTGATCTGCCGCGCTTCCTCCAGGCTGATCGTGCCGAGCGAGGAGACGCCGAACATCGTGCCGTATTTTCCCGCCGCCGCCGCGACCGCCCGCTCGCCCTGGTGGTGGAAAAGACGCTGTAGCGCCGTCGGCGAGCAATAGACCGGCATCGCCAGCTTCTGCCCCATGACGGTTACCGACATGTCGACCTCGGCCACCCCGCGCAAGACGTCGGGCACCAGATCGCAAGCTTCGAACGCCGCGCTATTGCGCCGATAGGTCACCTCGTCATCTGCAGCGCCGTCGATATAATCGAAGATCGGCCCGGGAAGCCGCCGTTTGGCCATGCGCCGGAAATCGTGAAAATTATAGCAGTCTGTAAGGCGCATCTGTTTGCTCGACCCGTTAAGTTTCGGGGCGCAACCTAAAGCACGATTCGAAATCTTGCCAAGGCTAGATCGGGCGATTTGCGGCTTCTTCGAGCGGATATCGCAGTCAGGGGCGCGATTCCGCCTGATGTTGCGGCTGATTGCCACCGGAAGCGGATGTGTCGACGCGCTTCAACCCTCGCCGTGGCACGATCATGTGCGGGAGCTTGATCGCCGAAGCCAGGCCGATTCCCGCCAGCAGCCGGATGAAATACCAACCGAGGTCCAACTGCCCCGGCTCGATGCCGAGCCGCGCCGATTCCGGAAAGGCGTGATGGTTGCCGTGGAAGCTCTCGCCAAAGGTCACCAGCCCGAAATGCGGCAGGTTGTAACCCTGCACCGCGACGTCATCGACCCGCCATCCCTGATGACCGGCCCGGTGGGCGAAATGACCGACCAGCCAGTGTCCGGTCAGCGACACCGATACCCGCACGGCAATGCCCCAGACCACCCACGGCAGTCCGCCAAGCGCGAGGAGAACGAGTGCCAAGGGGATCTGCTGCCCCATCCATGTCGCCTCCAGGAAGCGATAGAAGCGGTCGCGCCGCTCGCGCTCATCGAGGACGAAACGGGGCGGATGGTTCAGCGTCACTATGCAATGCATCTGCCAGAAGGCATCGATAAAGAAAGGCCGCCGATGGGCATAGAGCCCATGGCATTCGCGCTGCCGTTGCGCCCAGTCGCGAATATCGTGCGCATAGATCATGCCGAAGGGGCCGGCCATGCCGACCAGCGTACCGAGATAGACGAGAACATGCTCGATCCAGAGAGGGGTGTTGAAGGAGCGGTGGATCAACAGTCGGTGCATGCCGACCGAATGACCGAGGCAGATGGTGATGGCGGTCAGGAGGATGAAGACGGCAAAGGCGCTCCAGGTGAAGGTCAGCGGTCCGCCGATAATGGCGATCAGAGTCATGGCGGCGATCCAGATAGACTTTGCCGGCATCCACACCACTTTGCCCGTCACCGCATCGCTGCTGTTGTCGATCATGCGCCCGGTGGAAATGCTGCTCATGGCAAACTCCCTCCTATCGGGCGCATTCTCCGCTTGAATATCGCCCGTCAATTCATTAATTAAGAAATTAGCTAATTACTTTGCGTCAATCGAAACAATTAAGCAATACGTTAATTGCTTAATTTGTTGATGGATCGACGGATGATGCCGCGGACAGGGAGACCGGACTTGGAAGACGAAACCCTCGACGACGCTGCAGAAGGTAGCTCAGTCAGCGCCGCCCAGCGGGTATTTCACGCACTTTCCAGTGCGCCGCGGCGGAAGATTCTTGCCTATCTCTCGGCATCCGGCTTGACCGCCGGCGAGATCGCAGACCGCTTCAGCATGTCCAAGCCGGCCGTTTCGCAGCATCTTTCCATTCTTGAAACGGCGGGGCTGATCAGACGGGAGAAGCAGGGCCAGTTCGTCCACTATTCCCTGATCGAGAACAATCTCGTCAATACGCTCAATGGCTTCGTGCAGGAGGTCTGCCCGGTCAGCCGGCCGATCAAGAAGGAAAGCCAGGCGCGCGTCCGCGCGAAAGAATTGCCTTGAGCATCGGGGCCGATCCTGTGCCGGCGTGATCGCGAGAAAGGATGGAAGAGGTCGGGCAGGCGCCTCTGACGCATGGGCGCTACTGACTGCTCTTCCCGATGGAAAAGCTGAAACAGGACTCACGAGCAGGAGGAGGGGAGACGCGCCCTTCGTTCCGATGAAAGGCGCACTCTCCATCAGGGAACGATCAGCGTCCCAATGCCGTGCTCGGTGAAGATTTCCAGCAGGACGGAATGGGCGGTCTTGCCGTTCAGGATGACGACGCCCTGGACGCCGGCCTTGATCGCATCGATGCAGGTCTCGACCTTCGGGATCATGCCGCCCGAGATCGTGCCGTCGGCGATCAGCGCATGCGCCTCGGCGACGGAAAGCTCCTTGATCAGTTGACCATTCTTGTCGAGCACGCCGGCCACATCGGTCAGGAACAGCAGCCGGGTGGCGTTGAGCGCGCCGGCAATGGCGCCGGCGAAGGTATCGGCGTTGATATTGTAGGTGGCGCCGTCGCGGCCGGGTGCGACGGGCGCGATCACCGGGATCATCTCCGAGCGGGCGAGCAGATCGAGCAGCGTGCGGTCGACCTCGACCACTTCGCCGACGAAGCCGAGATCGAGCACGCGCTCGATGTTCGAATCCGGATCCTTGACGGTCTTGCGCGCCTTTTCGGCGAAGACCATGTTGCCGTCCTTGCCGCAAAGGCCGATCGCCCATTCGCCGGTCTGGTTGATCAGCGCGACGATTTCCTTGTTGATCGAGCCGGCGAGCACCATCTCCACGATCTCGACCGTCTTCTGGTCGGTGACGCGCAGCCCGCCCTCGAATTTCGATTCGATGCCCATCTTGTTCAGCATGGCGCCGATCTGCGGGCCGCCGCCGTGAACGACGATCGGGTTGACGCCGGATTGCTTCAAAAGGGCGATGTCGCTGGCAAAGGCCTTGCCGAGTTCGGGATTGCCCATGGCGTGGCCGCCATATTTCACGACGATCGTCTTGTTTTCATAACGCTGCATGAAGGGCAGCGCCTTGGCCAGAAGCCGTGCCTGCAGTTCGCTTTCGGACTCGTTCATGGGGACCCCGCGGAATTGTTCGCGGCCTTTTATCGCAAGTTTCCGACAGAGGGAATAATCCAGAGGGCAATAGTTTTTCGTATCTGGCGCGGAGCCGGTGGCCTTTAGCGTCCGGCGCACCCAAGCATGAGATGAGGAACGGCATGCAAGGCGATGAGATTGCAGACCTGATCGGCCGCGTCGCGCTCGGCGACCGCCGGGCCTTTGTTGCCCTTTACAATCAGACCGGGCCGAAACTTTTTGCCATCTGCCTGCGTATCTTGAAGGATCGCACGGAAGCCGAAGAAGCCCTGCAGGAAGTTTATATCAGCATCTGGCAAAGGGCCGGAAGCTACCAGGCAGCGACAGGATCGTCGGCAGCGTGGCTTTCGGCGATTGCCCGCAACCGGTCGATCGACGCGTTGCGGTCGCGCAAGCCCGTCGCCGACGAAATCGACAGTGCCTATGATCTTGCCGACGCCGCACCCGACCCGGAAATGCAGACGGTGACGAAGGATGAAGGAAGGCGGATTGACACCTGCATGGAAGAGTTGGAAGCTGATCGTGCGGTCGCGGTGAAACGGGCTTATGTCGAAGGGCTGAGCTATCAGGAACTGGCCGATCAGTTTGGTGTCCCGCTGAACACGATGCGGACCTGGCTCAGGCGCAGCCTGTTGAAACTGAGAGAGTGCATGGAACGATGACATCGCCCGACAAAAGCAAGGGAGACCGCTCCCGCGACGAGGTTCTCGCCGGCGAATATGTGCTTGGCGTCCTGTCGCTGCAGGATCGGCGGGTGGTGGAAGAGCGCATGCGCCACGATCGGCCCTTTGCCGCGATCGTCAGCCGCTGGGAAACCAACCTTTCTGCCTTCAATGACGAATATGAAACCGCCTCGCCGAACCGGGAAACCTTCAAGCAGATCGAGGCGCGGCTATTCGGCGATGCTCAAAAACCCGCATCCTTTTCGCAAGGCCTCTGGAATTCGGCAGTCTTCTGGCGCTCGCTGAGCTTTGCCTGCGTCGTCGTCGCCGTCAGCGCCGTCATCTTCGCCTCGGGCGTCGTGCCTGAGCCGCAGGGACCGACACCGCTGGTCGCCTCGCTTTCCGGCCAGAACAGCGCCATCAATCTTCTTGCCTCCTACGAGCTGCAGAGTGGACGGCTGAAGATCGTGCCGGTCGCCGCCGGCAAGCCGGAGGAGAAATCGCTGGAACTCTGGCTGGTGCCGGGCAGCGGCCTGCCGAAATCGCTCGGCGTCTTCCAGCCGGGCGAGAGCGGCGAACTCGTCATTCCCGCCGATCTGCGCAGCAATCTCGCCGATGGCGCGACGCTTGCCGTCAGCCTCGAACCCTTCGGCGGCTCGCCGACCGGCCAGGCGACCGGTCCGGTGATCGCAAGTGGCGCATTGCGCCGGCCATGATCGGGCGCCGGCCGTAAATCGCGTCGGCCATGAAATCATTTTCTCCTGTCTGAAACTCTTTGGCGCAAGCCGCCGTAGTTCGAAATGTCCGGACGACGCTCAGGCATAAAGCCCGCGGATCGTGTCCGGTGAGGAGAAAATCATGATCAAGTCCGTATTGCGCGGTTTTGCGCTCGCCACCGCCCTGTCCGCCGTCGCCTTTGCCGCCGCCAAGAACCCTGAAGTCGGCGGTGCGCCGATGTTCGCCACCAAGAACATCATCGAAAACGCCGTGAATTCCAAGGATCACACGACGCTGGTCGCCGCCGTCAAGGCAGCCGGCCTGGTCGGCACGCTGGAGGGCAAGGGTCCCTTCACCGTCTTTGCGCCGACCAACGAAGCCTTCGCCGCCCTGCCGAAGGGCACCGTCGACACGCTGCTGAAGCCGGAAAACAAGGCGACGCTCACCAAGGTTCTGACCTGCCATGTCGTTGCTGCCGACGCGATGGCCAAGACGGTTGCCAAGATGATCAAGGATGACGGCGGTGAGCACGACATCAAGACCGTCGGCGGCTGCGTGCTGAAAGCCAAGGAAAGCATGGGCAAGATCACCCTGACCGACGAAAACGGCGGCGTCTCGCACGTGACGATCGCCGACGTCAAACAGTCGAACGGCGTCATTCACGTCGTCGACAAGGTGCTGCTGCCGAAGATGTAAGCCCGCCCATCTTGGCAGGGCCCGGGGCGCTCTTCGGGGCGCCCCGAAAGTAGCCGAGAATGACTTGCCTTGTGATTTCCGACCAGTTTTTTAGCGATGAGGCTATCGGGTCGCTTCGGCTATTGGGAAAACGAGCGAGACACTCACGCCGGCGTCGGGGGACGAGGTGACTTCGACCTTGGCGCGGGCGTTCTGTTTCAGCGACTGTACGATCATTGCGCTTAGTTTACCCGGGTGCGGCCAAGTCACATCTTGAGGAAGCCCGACCCCGTTATCGGCGACGGTGATCCTGCACCCTGTATCGCTGACGACACAACGGAGCGTGATTTCTCCGCCATCACGCCCCACGAAGGCATGTTTGAGCGTATTGGTGAGCAGTTCGTTGATGACCAAGCCGGCGGGCATGGCCACATCGACCGAAACCGGCCAGGTGTCGACCTTCATGTCCAGCCGGATCCCTTCCACGGCGTGAGCCGCCATCACCGAGGCGGCAATCTGGCTCACATAGGTTCCAAGATCGACTGTGGCACCTTTCTCTTCGTCCGACAGCGAGCGATACAGCAGCGCCAGGGCCTCAATCCGCCCGGCAAGCCGTGCAAACCTTTCGCTTTCCTCGCTCTGTTGCGCATTGCGTGCCTCCATCCGGATCAGCGCTGTGATCATCTGAAGGTTGTTCTTCACGCGATGCTGAAGTTCGCGCAGAAGGACATCCTTCTCCGTCAGCAGTTCACCGAAGCTTTGATCGGCCGCCGCCTCATTGCGCGCCGCAAAGGCCACCAATCGGAACAGCGGGGTATCATCATCGTTGACGATGGTATTCGACCAGACATCGATAATGGCAGTGCTCTCGGGTTCGGCCACCAGCGAGAACGCGCCAATATACTCCTCGGCAGAGGTCACGGCGGCCGTGAGCGTCGCTCCTCCCGAAATGGCGGTGGAATTCAATTCGATCTCGGACCAGGTCTTTCCCTCGACCTGCTTTGCGCTCAGCGCCGTCAGCCGTTCGAATTCGAGATTGACATAGATCAGCGCCTCGCGGTCGCCGAGTTCGGAGACGGCCACGGCAAAAGGGACGTGATCGAGAAAGTGTCGAAACCGATCGTCATCAAGGGCTTCGGCCAGATGGGGCAGGTTGCCGACGCCTTCCGGCGACAGCGGCTGGTCTTTGCTATCGGTCATCTCATTACTCGCGCACGCGGACTGCTCTTGCACCGCCTGGGATGGAGGGTTGCTTCAAATACTGCGGGGACGCAAGTGCAATCGCCGCTGATCCGCTTACGCGAGTAGTTTCATTATGCGATGATAGGGATCCGAACCCGTGGGGCCAAACCCGGCAAGGCTATGCCCGGTCATAGGTAAACGAGGTCAGCAGCGTCGTCACGAAATTGCTCGCCCGTTCCTTGACCAGGACCTCCGTCCATTCATCCGTGCCGCGCAGCCGCAAGTCCGTGTAGATGCTGTCCACCGCTGCCTCTTCGATACGCTTGATGTGCGTCCTGAACGAAGCCTCGCCGCCACCATGATACATGTCCCTGATAACCATTCGGAGAATCTCCTGAATGGCGATCTGCCAAGCCGTATTGATCGACTGGAGTTCCTTGATATCGTCCGCCATTCAAGCTTCCTTCAGGATGAGTTCACGGTGAGCGCAGTGTGAGGTCAGCCGGCCCGGGTGCGTTTTGCAACGAGCGCGGCCGTTGTTGTTGCCCGGTCGTTGCGTTCCCTGGAAAGCCGCGCCTCGCGAAGCCGCAAGGTCTTTGCCTGTTGCGATTGGACGTCGGATTCGAGTTCCTCGGCCGCCTTGTTCTTTGCAAAGAACTGGCTCTGGACGTTGCCGAAGGCAATCTCCGCCCGCTGGCGGGATTTGCTGTATGTCTCTGTCATGTCGGGTCCGATACTGAGAGTTCGATGGGCGAGCGAAAACAAAAAGGCCAGGCAGTTCGCCTGGCCTTGCATGGATAACGTGCTTCCGGCAGTGCCAGTACATCCGTGGTCAAAGGAAAGCAGATATCGAGTTAAGCGTTCTGGAGATTGCAAGCGGACATCTTGCCCGACTTGTTGTCACGCTCGAGATCGAAGCCGATCTTCTGGCCTTCGACGAGTTCGCGCATTCCGGCGCGCTCGACGGCGGAGATGTGAACGAAGGCGTCAGCGCCGCCATTGTCAGGCTGAATGAAGCCGAAGCCCTTGGTGGAATTGAACCATTTAACGGTGCCAGTGGTCATGACGAACCCTTTCATAGCAATATTGAAGAACCGCAGCGCCAGGGCGATACGGATGGTGATAGCGATTTTTGAAAGGAAGTTCGTTCAGGCCGCGGTGCTAATCGCGCGATAACCAAGCCAGCAAGCAAAATTCGATAGTTGTCATGTAGCGCAACGGACCCGCGTCGTCAACCGTTAGTTTTTCATCGATGGTCGATTCAACTTTAGGATGCGTCTGTGGCCTTTGCACCAAATGGGGACTCGGCCGACTGAAAAGCCGCGGATCCGAAAATGTGGGAAGGAGCTTCGGAACTGGCCGGATTCGCGCGTCGCCGAACATTGCCGCAGCTATCGGCGAGCGCTGAACCATCTAGCGCCGCTCTATTTCCAGCGGGCGACGCCGACGGTTTCGCCGATCGCCTGGCGCAGATCGTCCAGCCCGTCGCCCTTTTCCGACGAGGTGGACAGCACGCCGGGATAAGCGGCCGGGCGCTTGCGGATCTTTTCCGCGGTCTCGGCAAGCAGCTTCGGCACGGCCGGCGCCTTAATCTTGTCGGTCTTGGTCAGCACGATCTGATAGGAGACGGCCGCCTTGTCGAGCAGATCGAGCACGTCGTCGTCGTTCTTCTTGATGCCGTGGCGGCTGTCGATCAGCACATAGACGCGCTTCAGCGTCGCGCGGCCCCGCAGATAGTCGAAAACCAGCTTGGTCCACTTGTCGACCTGCTCCTTCGGCGCCTGCGCATAACCGTAGCCGGGCATGTCAACGATCGCCATCGGCGGCATGTCGCCGCTTTCGCCGGAATAGCCATCCGGAACGAAATAATTGAGCTCCTGGGTTCGCCCCGGCGTGTTCGACGTGCGCGCCAGCCCCTTCTGGCCGACCAGCGCATTGATCAGCGACGACTTGCCGACATTGGAACGGCCGGCAAAGGCCACTTCCAGGGGCCCTTCCGGCGGCAGGAAATTGAGCGAGGGTACGCCGCGGATGAAGATCCATGGGTGGCCGAAGAGCGGCTTTTCGGTTTCGGGCATGCGGGCTCTGCAATCTCCGGGTTCTGTCTCTTCACCGGGCTTCGTGGTTTTGAGGGGAGATGTCAAGCTTTGAGGCGGTTAACAGCCCATTGCGGTCCCCACGGCCGACGGCTCTGCGTCTCATCGCGCGCCCAGGCTGACAAGGTAGGCGCACAGCATATCGGCCATTGCCTCCGAATAGGCTTCCATGTCTTCGCTCTTCCGCGGTCTTTCGGAGAAATCCTTTCCGACGGTCGTCAGGGTTGTCATCATAACGTCGCCGGCGAGCATGCGGGCTGCCTCAGGGAGGGCGGGAAGCACCTCCCTCAGGAACGCCTCGATCACCGGATCGCCAGCCTGTCGCGCCTCCCGGGCCTCCGGCGCATCCCTGTAGAGCGGAGCGGCGTCGCCGAGCGCCACACGGACGGCGGCCTCTTCGCACTCCGAGCGAATAAAAGCCTGAACCAATCTGCGCACCCGGCGAAGCGGCGGCTCCGATCGGTCGTTGAGGATCTCACTCAGAAGACCGATGGTCTCGCGCCACTCGTCGCTCTGCAGCCGAAACAGGATCGCCGCCTTGTTCGGAAAATATTGGTAGAGCGACCCAATGCTGACGCCTGCTTTCTCAGCCACGCGCGCGGTGGTGAAGCGGTGCGCGCCTTGCTGCGCCAAAACCTGAACAGCAGCCTGCAGAATGGCCGAAACGAGCTCGTTCGACCGCGCCTGTTTGGGCTGTTTTCGTGAGGAAATTTCAGAGCTTGGGCGATCGGCCATTTCCAGGCTCCCGGATGCGATTAGCGAATGCGACGAATTAATCGTATTTTTTCGATCGGCACAACAACGCTCTCGACAAAGGATTTGCCATGACCACGTTAACGACCGCACCGCTCGCGCCGCTGCTCGAGCATTTGTTCGAAGAGGCCGACAAGGCGACGAGCCCCGGCCTGGCGGCACTGTCGCGGGAGGAGCGGGATCGCCTCTTCCACAGCAAGACGGAATACCGCAATTTCTACGGCCTGATAAAGGACCTGTGGCTGCCCGTGTCGCGCAGGACCGGCGAGTTGCTCTATATGCTGGCACGCGCCAGTGGAGCACGTGAGATCGTCGAGTTCGGCACGTCGTTCGGTATTTCCACGCTCTATCTCGCCGCCGCATTGCGCGATAACGGCGGCGGCCGGCTGATCACCACCGAGTTCGAGCCCGACAAGATCTCCAGAGCACGGCAGAACCTTGCGGCGGCCGGGCTTGCCGATCTCGTCGAGTTTCGGCAGGGCGATGCGCTTGAAACCCTCGGCGCCGATCTTCCCGGCAGCATAGATTTGGTCCTGATGGACGGCGCAAAGTCGCTCTATCTGGAGATTTTGTACATCTTGGAAGGCCGCCTCCGGCAGGGAGCGATTGTCATCGCCGACGATGCCGACGCCTGCCCGGAATACCTCGGCCACGTTCGCGCGCCTGGCCGCGGTTACATGTCGACGCCGTTTTCCGAAGATATCGAGCTTTCCATGCGCGCTTGTTGAAGCCGCGTCGGCGCAGGGTGATTGCTCACCGATACGAACAGAAAAGCCCCGTCGGAGCGGGGCTTTTCTGTAGCACATTAACCTGCTGCAATAGGCAGCTGCGTCATTTCGACGGCGCCGTTTTTCGTCGGAACAGGCCCTTCAGATTGTCGAACAGCTCGACCTTGACGCCCTGGCGCTTCATGATCACCGACTGCTGGATCACCGAGAGCGTGTTGTTCCAGGCCCAGTAGATGACCAGGCCGGCCGGGAAACTTGCCAGCATGAACATGAACACCAGCGGCATCCAGTTGAAGATCATCGCCTGCGTCGGATCGGGCGGGGTCGGGTTCATGCGCATCTGCAGGAACATGGTGATACCCATGATCAGCGGCCAGACGCCGAGATGCAGAATGGTCGGCGCTTCGAAGGGCAACAGGCCGAACAGATTGACGATCGTCGTCGGATCGGGGGCCGAAAGGTCCTTGATCCAGCCGAAGAACGGCGCGTGCCGCATCTCGATGGTGATGTAGATCACCTTGTAGAGCGAGAAGAAGATCGGGATCTGCAGCGCCACCGGCCAGCAGCCGGCGATCGGGTTGATCTTCTCTTCCTTGTAGAGCTGCATGGTCGCCTGCTGCAGCCCCATGCGGTCATCGGCGAATTTCGCCTTCAGCTCCTCCATCTTCGGCTGCATGCGCTTCATGTTCGCCATCGAAGCATATTGCTTGCTGGCGAGCGGGAAAAACAGCGCCTTGACGACGATGGTGGTGCACAGGATCGCCACGCCGAAATTGCCGAAGAAGCGATAGAAAAAGTCCATCAGCTTGAACATCGGCTTGGTGATGAAATAGAACCAACCCCAGTCGATCAGCCGGTCGAACTTCGGGATCGAATAGCTGGTCTCGTAGCCGTCGATGACGGGCACTTCCTTGGCGCCGGCGAAGACGAGGTTCTTGAGCTCGATCGACTGGCCGGGCGCAACGGTGAAGGCATCGTCCTTGTAGTCGGCCTGATAGCGCGGCTGGCCATCGGCAAAATGCGAGAAGCGTGCTTCATAGGCCGAGGTCTGCGGCGGAATGATCGTCGCGGCCCAGTATTTGTCGGTAATGCCGAGCCATCCGCCGGTGGATTTCGGCGGCATGACGGCTTCCTTCTCGGCGGCGGTATATTTGGTTTCGACGAGCCCGTCATCGCCGATGACGCCGATGAATCCTTCATGCAGCACGTAGACGGAGGGCGTCGTCGGCTTGTTGTAACGCGTCACACGGCCGTAGGAAGACAGTGATACGGGAGCCTGGCCGGTATTTTCGACCTTGTCGGCGACGGTGAACATGTAGCGTTCGTCGACGGAAATCGTCCGGGTAAAGGTCAGGCCCTTGTCGTTGGTGTAGGAAAGCGTCACCGGCGTCTTGTCGGTGAGCTTGGCGCCCTCGGGCGCCGTCCAGAGCGTCGAGGCGCCGGGAACGTTGCCCGTGGCGTCGCTGCCGATATAGCCGAGCTCGGTGAAGTAACCATCCTTGGTTTCCGCCGGGCTGAACAGGGTGATGGTCGGGCTCGAGTCGTCGACGGTCTCGTGATAGCCCTTGAGCTTCAGGTCGTCGAGCCGGGCGCCGGCGAGGTTGATCGAGCCGGAAAGCGCAGGCGTATCGATGACGACGCGCGGGTTCTTTGCCAGCGCCTGTTCCAGCGTTGCCGTGGCGACGGCCTGACCGGAAGGGGCGGTCCCACTCGTCGGGGCCGGCGCCGCGCCGTTGGCTGCGGGCTGCTGCACCTGTTCGGTCTTCTGCTGCGCCTTCTGGGCTTCCTGCGCCTTGCGCTGGGCCTCGATGCGCGGATTCATATAGAGAAACTGCCAGCCGAGGACGATCAGCACCGAGAGAGCGATCGCAATGAAGTAATTGCGGTTTTTTTCCATCATACGTTCCTGGGGCGTCCGTCTCCGGAGCGCCGGGGTTTCGGCCTGGTTTCCACGCGAAATTTCAGTTCCGCGGCCAATTCTTTGAAGGACGCCTCAAGCACGTCCCTGCGCGCGACAACCACATAGTCGTGTCCGGGCTGCATTGCAAACCCCGCATGAAGCCGCACCGCCTCTTTCAGGCGGCGGCGTATGCGGTTGCGTTCAACCGCGTTGCCATGTTTTTTGGTGACTGTAAATCCGACGCGGGCTTGGCTGTCGGGTTCCTTCCGGTCGAGGACTTCGAGAAGAAAGAGGCCGCCGCGGCGTTTTTCGCCCTCGCGCACGGCAAGAAACTGCGGGCGGCTTTTCAGCCGCCCGACAGCGTGTTTTTCTTTATTGGTCGTCAATTCGCCCGCCATCTCTTTTCGGGCAACCCGGCCTTAAGCCGAAAGACGCTTGCGGCCCTGCGCGCGGCGGCCGGCGATGACCTTGCGGCCACCCTTGGTAGACATGCGCGCACGGAAGCCGTGGCGACGCTTGCGAACAAGCTTGGATGGTTGGTAGGTACGCTTCATTTATTTAAACACCGCGGAGTGCGGCCCTTCTTGAATTTGCATAATGCAAGGAGCGTTATTTTTCGAACGGGCGGGCCATAAAAGGCTGAGTGACCGGACGTGCGGCGGCTTATAGGGATGAAGCCGGTGAAAGTCAATTATACCGGATAATTTCGCTGCAAGCACCAGCTCGGCAAGTATTTTCGCACTCCGGTATTAATAAATTCGATCTGCGCCGACTGGTTGTGATTTGTCGGCGCGGCAGACCGATCGCCCGGTTTTCAGGGCTTTGTGCGTCCCGGCCAGGGTCCACATGGATAATTTCCCCAGCCATAATCGTAAATAATGGAAATCTAACTTTAATAAATTTCGCCGATATTCAGGTCATCGGCTGGAATTTGCTTTCCAGGCAGTGGCGTACCTCAGGAGACAGCATTGAAGATCCGCGGCAAAATTAATCTGTTGGTATGCGTGATGGGCGCGGTGGCGCTTCTGATCGGCGCAACGGCGCTTTCGGCCATGCACGAATATAATCGCAACCTGACGGCTTACGAGCAGGCTGCCGCCCGCGCCTATGCCGGCGAACGCCTCAACCGCTTCGTCACGGCCGTGGTCATGGAAGCGCGCGGCATCTATGCGGCCAAGTCGATCAAGGACACGCCGAACTTCGCCAAGGGCCTGCTGGCCGGCCTCGACGAGATCGACAAGGTTATCGCGGGCTGGGCGCCGCTGGTTCCGGAAGACGAGAAGGGCGATTTCGCCAAGCTCGTCGCCCGCGCTGCGGAATTCCGCACCTTCCGTATGGAGACTGCCCGTCTCGGCACCGAAGTCGGCCCCGAGGCCGCCAGCGCCCAGGGCAACAATGACGCCAACCGCGCCAACCGCAAGGCGTTCCAAGCCGAAATCGACGCGGTCGTCGCCACCGACAAGGCAGCGCTCGAAACCGTCAATACCGAGATCGAAAGCTTCCGCACCTGGGTACTGATGCTCGTCCTCAGCATCACCGGCATCGGCATCGCGGTCGGCATCGGCATGGGCTTCTATATCGGCACCAGCCATCTGAGCCGCCCGATCAAGCGCGTCACCCGGGCGATCAATGAGGTCGCCAGCGGCAATTTCGAAGCCGAGGTTCCCTTTGCCGGACGCCAGGACGAAATCGGCGAGATGGCCGCCGCCGTTGCGGTCTTCAAGGCGAACGGCCTAGCCGTCAAGCGCCTGAACGCTCAGGAGGCGGCGATGCGCGCCAAGAGCGACGACCTGCAGTCGAGCATGTCCGTCGTCGTCGCCGCGGCTGCGGCCGGCGACTTCGGCCACCGCATCGACAAGGACTATGAGGACGAGAACCTCAACCAGTTCGCTGGCAACATCAACACGCTGCTGTCGAGCGTCGATGCCGGCATCGGCGAAACCCGCCGCGTCATCGCAAGCCTTGCCGAAGGCGATCTGACCCAGACGATGCGCGGCAGCTTCCAGGGCGCCTTCGCCGAGTTGCAGCAGAACGTCAACAATACCTTCGTCACCCTGCAGGCGACCATGCGCGAAGTGCGCGAGACGACGGAGGCGATGAACGGCAACACCGCCGAGCTGCGCAATGCCAGCGACGACCTGTCGAAACGCACCGAGCAGCAGGCGGCCGCCCTCGAACAGACATCGGCAGCGCTCGACCAGATTACTGCCGTCGTCCAGAACTCCACCGAGCGGGCGCATGAAGCAACCGTCATGGTCTCCGAAGCCAAGGACAAGTCTGGCGCTTCCGGGGTCGTCGTGCGCAACGCCGTCGAAGCCATGGGCCGCATCGAGCAGGCCTCGCGCGAAATCAGCCAAATCATCAATGTCATCGACGAGATCGCCTTCCAGACCAACCTGCTGGCGCTGAACGCCGGCGTCGAGGCGGCACGCGCCGGCGAGGCCGGAAAGGGCTTCGCAGTCGTCGCCCAGGAAGTGCGCGAACTCGCCCAGCGTTCGGCAACGGCCGCCAAGGACATCAAGGCGCTGATCACCAAGTCGGGCGACGAGGTCCAGGTCGGCGTCAAACTCGTCCAGGCGACCGGCGAGGCGCTCGCGGAAATCGGCACCCGCGTCATCGCCATCAACGATCATATCCATTCGATCGCCACGGCTGCCACCGAACAGTCGACCGGCCTCAAGGAAGTCAATACCGCCGTCAACCAGATGGACCAGGTGACCCAGCAGAATGCCGCGATGGTCGAAGAGACCTCCGCCGCCACGCACAGGCTTTCGGCCGAGGCCGGCGGACTGGTCCGCCTCATCTCCCGCTTCAGGCTGTCGGATGACGCGCCGGCACCGGTGGCGCTTGTCCGCAACGAGCCGCAAAGGCCGGTCGCCTCGCCCGCCCGCCGGGCGATCGCCAAGGTCGCCCGCGCCTTCGGCGGCAATACGGCCGCCGCCGAACAGAGCTGGGAAGAGTTCTGATCTGTTATCGATCATGCGCTTTGAAACGCCGCCTCCGGGCGGCGTTTCTTTGTGACGACATGACGCTGCTCGCAAAGATTTGAAAGCGGAGCCTTTTGGTCTAATATAAAGCTCCAACGGTGAAGGCGGCTGGAAGGTTGCCGATCGGGCGAGACAAAAATGCCGGTACAAGATCAGGGCGACAATCCTTCGGCCGAAACCCCCGCGACCGGCGAGACCGCAAGGGCGCCGTGCCCGTCTGCCGGTATGTTCGGCGGACTGTCGGGCAAGCTGCTCTGGCTGACTGTCTTCTTTATCATGCTCGCTGAAATCCTGATCTTCTTCCCCTCGGTCGCCAGCATGCGCATACGCTGGCTGGAGGACAGGCTGAACACGGCCGCTGCCGCCGCCATCGTCATCGATGGGCTGCAGCCGGTCGAGCTGCCGCGCGCGCTGCAGAAGGAGACGCTCGAGGCCACCGGCACCAAGGCAATCGTGCTGCGCAAGGATGGCACCTCGCGGCTCTTGGCGACGACCGATATGCCGACCTCCGTCGATGAAGCCTATGATCTCACCGACGTGCCGCCGGCAACGGCGATGCGCGATGCGCTTGACACCTTGATCTTCGGCGGCAGCCGGATGATCCGCGTCTACGGCCCGGTCGGCGACACCAATACCGGCGTCGAGGTGGTGATGAAGGACAGGCAGCTGCGCACCGCGATGTTTGCCTATTCCCGCAACGTTCTCCTGCTATCGGTGCTGATTTCGCTCTTCACCGCGACGCTGATCTTCTTTGCGATCAACCGCATCCTGATCGGCCCGATCCGCCGGCTGACCGGCAGCATGCAGCAATTCTCCTCCGATCCGGAAAACCCCGCGCATATTTATATCGGCGAGGGCGGCCGCGACGAACTGGCGGTTGCCGGCCGCAACCTCACCTCGATGCAGATGGAGCTGCAGAAGACGCTGAAGCAGCAGAAGAACCTCGCCGCTCTCGGCCTCGCCGTTTCCAAGATCAATCACGACATGCGCAATATCCTGGCCTCGGCGCAGCTGATGTCGGACCGGCTGGTCGATGTCGACGATCCGATGGTCAAGAGCTTCGCCCCGAAGCTCCTGCGCACCATCGACCGCGCCGTCGGCTATACCACCGAGGTGCTGTCCTACGGCAAGGCGAGCGAATCCGCCCCGCGCCGCCGCCATATCCCGCTTTTGGAACTCACCCAGGACGTCAAGGACATGCTGGCGATCGATCCGCAAAGCGGCATCGAATTCACCGAGCAGATCGGCGCCGATCTCAAGGTCGATGCCGATGGCGAGCAGCTGTTCCGGGTCATCCACAATCTCTGCCGCAACGCGCTGCAGGCGCTGACGGCGCCGGGCGAGGCTGCCCCTGGCGCCGTCAGGCGCATCACCGTCGCCGCCCAGCGCGTCGGCAGCGTCGTCAGCATCACTGTGGATGATACCGGCCCCGGCATGCCGCTGAAGGCGCGCCAGAACCTGTTTGCCGCCTTCCGCGGCTCCGCCCGCTCCGGCGGCACCGGCCTCGGCCTGACGATCGCCCGCGAGCTGGTGCTCGCCCATGGCGGCACGATCGCGCTGGTGGAAAAACCGACGGTGGGAACCCAGTTCCGCATCGAGATTCCCGATCGCCCGGTTTCGCTGGAGGATTACCGCAGCCGGACGCACCTTGAGAAGTGACCGGATTTCGAAAGCCGCGGCCGCAAATTATGAAACGCGCGATTTTTTCCGAAATGCTCTTGCATTGTCCCGAAGGACGCTTTAGAGGATCGCCCACGCAAGCGGCACCGCCGCAATTGCACGCACCCGTAGCTCAGCTGGATAGAGCACCAGACTACGAATCTGGGGGTCAGGAGTTCGAATCTCTTCGGGTGCGCCACTTCCTTTTTAGCAGCTTTAATTGCACTCAGTGCCGGATGGGCAACGTCATCTGACGTGGCTCTCTGATATTGTGCGTAACTGACCAGCATCTTTTCCTATGGTCCCATCGGAGGAACTGTGTCCGGTGGCAGTTGCCTGCGGAGGAAATTTGCCGTGACAATTTCAGAATTATTGACGGTCTCCAACCGACATCAGTTTCCCTTGCCGGATTTTCAGAACGGCGATGAAATAAGGTTTCCCGGCGCTTTGGTGTCGGCATTGCTTGATCGGTTCACAAAATCAGGAGACGCCGTCTTCGATCCCTTTGTCGGCTTAGGGACGACCTTCTTTGTCTGCGAGCAGAATGGCAGAATCCCTTATGGGATAGAAGCCGACCGGCAGAGATATGAATGGGTCAGGGAACGCATCACGACAAAGGATCATCTCTTCTGCGGTGATAGCGCGGGGCTGGCAGCCTTCGGCCTTCCCGAGATGGATTTCTGCATCACATCGCCACCATACATGCCCCATTGGCATAAATGGAACCCGCTTTACAACGGCGATCCCGATTATGACGGCTATGACGTTTATCTGAAACGCATGCAGGAAATATACGGCCAGATCTGCCAACGCATGAAGACGAATGCCTATCTTGTCGTTCAGGCCGATAATCTGACCAACGAAAAATTCTCCCCCCTTGCCTGGGATCTGGGAAGAGCTTTGTCAAAGGTCATGATGCTTGAAGGGGAAATTGTGGTGAATTGGTCTGAAGCGGTGGAAAGCGGCAACCGCTTCACCCAATGCCTCGTGTTCAAGAATACAGGCGGATGAAAAGTTCGCCGCGATAGCCGTTACAGTCTGTGCCCCAAGGCAGCCAAGCGAAAAACTATTGCTCGGCCGGGAAATCTCTTTCAAAGTCTTCCTTTTCTTTCTTGCCGTACGCGGATGAGTAATAGCCACTGCAAATCAGATATGAGCACTCATCCGGATCGCCCATTTCCCATCCCGGCAGGCAGGTAACCACGCGCTGGAATTTTTCGTTGCAAAGGCCGTGGTTTGCCAAGAGCCGCGGCTCATTTCCGAAATACGCGCTTATGGCTTTCTGGCGTGTCCATGCCGGAACGACTTTCCAATCCGCGGCGCCACCCTCAGCGCTCACATTGCCGGTCGCACAGAGCGACCAGTTGGAAATCACGACCGGCTGATCGCAGGGAAAGGCCTGGACGGCGCTTCCCAGCAGGATCGAAACCAATGCCAGTAGCCGCTGGCCATAGACCATCGCGCCCTTCTTCCTCATGCCGACCCTTCGCATCCTGGCCTCCACCACGTTCAATTACCTGCCACCGTCCGACGGGATCAGGTGATCTCAAAAATGCTCTAAGATTTTTTTCCTAGTTCACGGAATGTTCTTACGCTAGATTGCTTGCCGTTGCAACCATGGAATGTTGAATTCCGAAGAATATTGTGGCGATTGGCGATGTCGGCGCTTGGATAGGTCTTTCCGTCCGCTTCTGTGAAAAACGAGTTCTTCTGTCGTTTCTCGGAAGGAGGCGCTGGCAGCCAAGCTGAGGCGCTGGTAGGGGAGTTCAGCCCGCAGGACAAAAGCCGCCCCAGTGCCGGAAGCCGCCGGCTCGCGCCTCTCGGTGGAGGCATCAAGCCCAACAGCGTCCAAATGCCTGGCCCTACTCCTTGATCGGGATTCCGGCTTCGATCGCAGCCTCGATGAAGGCCTGCCGCGCCTCTTCCCGGTTTCGTTTGCCCGACATGACATCCGCGCAAACCGCGCAGGCCCGATCGAGCGCCGGACCCTCCTCGGTCGGCCAGTCTTCGACCAGCGCCCATGTTGCGGCCTGGGTCGTCTGGATCACCACCCATTGATCCGGGCCTTCAAGGGCTAACGTCACTGGCTTCTTCCAAATGGTTTGCATTGTCTCAGGACCTCCACTGCATCGTCTCTGCCGCCTCCTCACATAAGGCGGTTTATCCCGCGTGGCGAGACGACGGCTTCAACGAGTTGCTTTTTCCGGCAAAGCCGATTGCAGGCTTGTGCGGCGCCTCTCAGAAATCTTGGGTGAATTCGCACGCCAGCATTGTTTTGCCTGGCAAGGCGTCCCCTTGGCGGGCGACAATCCGGACTTTTCCGGGACCGGCAAGTCCCGGTTCGGGCTGCTGATCGGCTGGAAGCTCACGCGAATAGCCCTTGGTGGATGTTCCAAGCAGGTCCGAGGTCTCCGGCTTCAACCGGTATTTTTTCGCCAGATCGTCAGCGCGTTGGCCCTCGACCAGAATTCCGACCGAATTGCTGGCAAAGAAAACCTCCGTCGACTTGAAGCCGTCGTGGCCGATCTGGCTCGGGATCTTGTAGATCGCTGCACCCAGCGACGACGTGTCCGGCTTGGCCAGAGCTTCCGCGGCATCATAGATTTCGGTTGCCGATGTTATCGAATAGGGCGGCTTGCAAAGGGCGGCATCGAAGAACTTTTCATTGGCCGAAGCGGCCAGGGCGTGTTCGGCCTGAAATGTCTGAAAAGCAACGAATAGCGAGAAGGCAGCGGTGCGCATGAATTTGGCGTTATGCATGTGATATTTCCACGAGTTGGCAGTAGCGGGCCGCGTTCGATTATAAGTCCGGATGCTTAGGGGATTCGGAACGGCATTGCCACCTTAGGTTTAGCTTTCGGTCTTTTCGAAAGTGCCGCCAGATGTTTAATTGGAGATCGCTGTCCGGCTCGGATAGAGCGGCTCCGCTTGTCGAGACAGAGCATCACAGTCCCTACGACGGCGGGAGAGCCATGATCGCAGCCTATATCGACGAAATCATCATGTTTTGCGCCGGCCTGTGGATGACCTCGGTCGGCTTTGGTTATCTGCCGCTGCCCGGCTACTCCGCCAATCCGCCTTTGGTTCGTCACTTCAAGTGGATGGGGCCCATACTGCTCGTCATCGCCATCGTCCTGGCCGCCGCCTCATAGGGCTGGAGTGAACAAATGAACAATATGTTGGCTTGCCCATCGTGCGGATTGGACGAAACAGAATCGATTGTGCACTTCGATTCGTACATTCTTCGATGCGCCGCCTGCGGCGAAGCAATCGTCGCGACATCATTCATGGCGATGCTCGAGTCGGATCACGCGTTTTCAGCCTTTGCCGATCCGGGGCCCGGAAAACACCTTGCGCCAGAGATGCTCATCGCTCGCGGACCGCTTCGGCAGATCGCAACGACAATCAGCGGCGCGGCGTCTAACGGAACGCTGATACGCCTGATCCCTGAACCCAAGGATTGAAATCCGACTTCGCGTCGGTTTATGGGTTTAGCCCAGCGACAGCCGCGCCGCGCACCAGTGCCATACCGCATCGACCGCCTTTCGCGGCGATGACGCGCGTTTGCGGATAAGGAAATAGTCCGGTTCGATCAGCGTCGTCGCATCCGTCACCTGCACCAGCCGCCCGGCCTCGAGATCCGCCGCCACGAACGCCCGGCAGGCCAAAGCGACGCCCTGGCCGGCGAGCGCGGCATCGAGGGCCAGCGTGGTGTGGTTGAACACCGCGCCCGGCAGCTTCTCGCGCGATCGCAGGATGAGCGGCCAGGGGCTGACCGCGTCATGCAGAAGCGGCAGCTTGCGAAGCGCATCGGCCGTCAGCGGAAGGGGTAGGCCCTTGACGAGGTATGGGCTGGCGACGGCGACCAGTTCCTGGCGGAACAGCAGCCTTGTTTCCAGCGAGGCTGGGAAGGGCCCGCGGGTCAGCCGCACCGCAATGTCCACCTGATCGCGGTCGAAGTCCGACAGCGCCTCGGTGGCGACCGTTCGCAGTTCCACGTCGGGGAGGGCGGCTTTGAACTCGGCGAGACGCGGGATCAGCAGCTTGGCGGCGACCGTCGGGGTGACGCTGATCGTCACGGCGTCCGGCCGGGCGAGAAGCCGTCCGGTCGCCTCGCCGAGCGTGTCGAAGGCGCGGGTCACATCCGCCAGATAGGCTGCGCCTTGCGGGGTCAGAGCCAGACCGCGCGGCAGGCGTTGAAACAGCATCAGGCCGAGTTGATCCTCCAGCGCGCGGACCTGCTGCGCCACCGCACCCTGAGACACTCCCAGCTCCTCGGCGGCGGTGCGGAAATTCAATCTGCGGCCCGAGACCTCGAAGGCGCGGAGCGCATTCAGCGGCGGCAGCTTGCGGCGGGGTTGGGCCATTGAGATTTCCGGAGGCTCTCCAGTAGATTTTCTACAGTCTGACACGTTTCTTTCTGAGGCGAAAGTCGGCGCTGTCTCTGGCATACTGCTTCGCAATTCAACGATTGGAGGCTTCGATGTCTAAAGAAAAAGTCGCTCTCATCACCGCAGGCGGTTCCGGCATGGGTGCTGCCGCCGCACGGAAGCTGGCTGCGGACGGCTATCGCATTGCGGTGCTCTCTTCGTCGGGCAAGGGCGAGGCGCTCGCCAAGGAATTGGGCGGTGTCGGCGTCACCGGCTCGAACCTGGTCAATGACGATGTGAAGCGGCTCGTCGATCTGGCGATGGAGAGATGGGGGCGGATCGATGCGGTGGTCAATTCCGCCGGCCATGGGCCGCGTGCGCCAATCCTCGAAATTACCGACGAGGACTGGCACAAGGGCATGGAGGTCTATTTCCTCAGCGCCGTGCGGCCGATCCGGCTGGTCGCGCCGATCATGGAGGCCCAGGGCGGCGGCGCCATCGTCAACATCTCGACGGCATGGGCCTTCGAGCCATCGGCGATGTTTCCCACTTCGGCCTTCGCCCGGGCGGGGCTGGCAAGCTTCACCAAGATTTTTGCCGACACCTATGCGGCGAAGAACATCCGCATGAACAATGTCCTGCCCGGCTGGATCGACAGCCTGCCGGCCACCGACGCGCGGCGCGACAGCGTGCCGATGGGCCGCTATGGCACAGCCGAGGAAATCGCCGCGACCGTCGCCTTCCTGCTCTCCGAGGGCGCCGGCTACATCACTGGCCAGAACATCCGCGTCGACGGCGGCATTACCCGTTCCGTCTGAGTCAGGCCATGGAAACAGATCATGAGGCCGTGCCGCCGAACCTCGCGGATATAGACGCTTCCGCATGGCGGGAGCTTGAAACGGCTGCGTCAAATCCGCAGTCGGGTTTCCGGTTCGTGAACCTCTGCTCGGTGGATTCAGAGGCGAGGCCGCAGGCGCGCATGGTGGTCTTGCGGCGCGCCGACGGGTCATTGCGGGTTCTAGAATTTCACACCGATAGCCGCAGCCCGAAATGGCGGGAGCTTTCGGCAAATCCCCACGTCGTAGTCCTCGGCTTCTGCCCGCAGACGCGGCTGCAGTTTCGCCTTCAGGGAACGGTCGAACTGCATGCCTCCGGCAGCGATCAGGCGAACGCCGCCTGGGACACGCTCTCCCCCTGGACGCGGACGACCTACACCGGCGGTCCGCCCGGCGACGAGTGTGGTTTTGACATGATCGATGAGGCGGTTCTACCAAAGCCTGCGGATGAGGCGGAGGGAAAGCCGCACTTCGGCCTGCTGATCTTTCGCGCCCGCATGCTGGACTGGTTCCAGTTGCGCCGGCAGGGCAATCGAAGGGCGCTGTCGACCTATGACGAGACGGGCGCTCTTGCCGCCTGTCGATGGGTCAATCCATAATCTGGGAGGCCATGATATGGAATGGGCGCACCCTCATGGGCGCAGCCGGACGACGATCGAAGCTCCCGGAACCCTCAACTGTTCCGCCATCGCTTCCAGATCTTTTCCATCGGTGCCCGCCAGAACAATGTGGCCATCCATGATCGGCTCCCTCATCCAAGGTTCCATGACGACCTTGTCGTTGATCAGCAACTGCGTTTGCCGTCCCAATGCGGCTTGCGTGAAATCGCGGAATTTGGCGGTGCTTTCCGGCGTGAGTACGATAGTCAGCCCCCGATCATAAGAGATGGGAGACCGGGCGACCTCGGCGCTCTTCACCTCGAGCGAGACGGGCGCGATCGCTTCAGCCCCGTCTTTTTCCGTCACCACCGCCGTCTCCTGCGATTCCGGCGGCGAAGGCGGCGTGGAAAGCTCGTCCAGGATGCCCGGCCCGGCCTTGGCAGATGGCAGCGGCTCGACATGCAGATCGGGCGTCTGCAATACCTTGGCCGTCACCACGGCGGGGAGCGGCAAGCGCGCCGGCATGTCGTCCCGCAATATGTGGGTGTAGGTGCGCAGCGTAAATCCGCCTGTGGTCACGCTGACGATCTCGGTGGCTTCGACCGCCGAACCATCGTCCAGCGACACGACGAATTTGGCGCTTCGGGTCTTGCCGGCGCGTTTGATGGAAGCCAGCTGATCGGCGGTAAGGTTCTTTACCCGCTCGGGAAAGGCCGCCATCATCTTTGCCGTCGCCGGCTGCTGCGACTGACTCAACGCTGCGGGATCGAATTCTTCCGAGAGGGAAAGAGTTGCCGTGTGGGAGGCAGCGTCGGTGGACTCAAGGGTCCAGGTCGACACCACGGGGACATTGACGCCGCTATAATCCTCGATCCGCGACGCCGCCGCGGGCTGCCCGATCTGCATGACCTGATCCTGATAGAATTGTCCGGTCGCAAGCAGCTGCGCCTCCGGCACCAAGGCGGTGACGATCAGCAGCGGGTTTTGCTCTATCTTGCCGATGATACCATTGACCCCATTTTCCGCGGGCGCGGTCCCACCTGGTCCATTGGCGGCCATTTCCCGCATATGCGCCAGGATCCCATCGACGCCGAAGAGGTTGGTGGGAAAGCCGTTCAGGTCCGTTTCCAGCTCGAGCGTGCTGGTGCCATAGACTGCAAGGGAGTTCCGATAGAGCAAGTTCATCTGATAGCTGTCGGTAGGGCCAGCAGTGCCTTCCGGCAATTCGGCATTGAGGGACCAGCGGGCCCGCATGCCGCTTTCATCCCGCGACAGAACCGTCATGCGCTGGCGAAATACGCCGCGCGCCGTCACCGCGGCACCTGGCTTGTCGAACCAGAACGACATATCGCTTTCGGTGGCTTTCTGAACGCTGTAGCCGCGCTCGGCGCCGGTCGCCGGCGCATAGCTGGGGATTGTGACGCCGTCATCGGACCACGCCGGACCGGAGAGCGTGACACAGACGCAAAACCAGACAAGTCTTCTCCAGTGCGGTGATTTCATGCTGGCTGGCCTCTGACATTCCTGCCGAGATCCTAGCAGGAAGGCCTCGGTGATATAAGATCAAAACTAAGAATATTTTCCTATCCTGTGGATCGTGCTTGCGATATGTTGCACGCAATTGCAACCATGGAATGCTGAATGTCGAGCAAATTTTTTCCCGTTGGCGAAATGATCGTCCGGACGAACTTCCGCTGTCGCCCGCAGAATTCCCGGCCTCGCAAGGTGGGAGTCTTGCCGAAGGATCGGCTGGCAACGAGGGTTAGGGGCTGATGGTGGAATTCAACCCGCGCGACAAGAGCCGAACCAGTGCCGGAAAGACGCGGGCGATGGTGCGAAAACATACCGCTCCGCCCGGCAGGAGCGATGACGGCAGCCTTCGCTGGCAATGGCTGACGATCCAGCTGCTGGAATCGCCGGCATTCACGACATTGAGCGCGAATGCCTGCCGCGCCTTCTTCCGCATCATCATCGAACACACCGCCCATGCCGCCTTGGAAAACGGCAAGCTTGTCGTGACCCATCCCCAGTTCGTGTCCTACGGCGTCACCGGCGAATATGTCGCCGATGCGCTTGATGAATTGGCATATAAGGGGCTGGTCAAAGTTCGCCGCGGCCGCGCAGGCAGCGGGGTCGCGCATCCCAACCGCTTCACCCTGACATTTGTCGGCGACCATGAAGGCGCGCCGGCCACCGACGAGTGGAAACAATGCACGGCCGATAGATGCCGGAAATGGTCCGAGACCCACCGCAAACTTGCCGCCGACAAACGCGGGCGCGTCGGCCGGAAGAAAAAAACACCACTTCGGAATCCCGAAATCCCACCGCTTCGGGATCCCGAAATTCGCCGCGCTTCGTGAGCTATGACCCTCGGAAAATATTGAGGGATTTCAATGTCGCAGCCAATTTCGGGATTCCGAAGTGCTATATAGAGTTTGGTGGGGACGAAGGCACTTTGCCACGATCAGGAACTCCGTCTCCCGCCCGCCGATCCTTCCGGCCGAAACCGTGCGCAGCAGAAGGCCGAAGGCTTCATAGAGCCAATAAAGCGGAGGAATTCGGTCCTTGAGCGCATGCACCTGGGTCGACACATATTCGCCGACGAAGATGATATCCATGCCGAGTTCCTTCAGTGTCCCGGCGATCTCCGAATGCGATGCCTCTGCAGCGTGCTCGACGCGAAACGGGGCATAACCCGGTTTTCCTGCGTTTTTCTGCCTCAGCACGTAGCGGTAGAACAGGACGTGGGTCCACCAGGGCGTGAGGTCGGTGAAGATCCCTTTGGCCGAATTCAGGATCGGGCCCTTGACGAAGACCAGGCCACCGGGGGACAGGGTGTCGTGGGCTCTGAGCAAGGCGGCGCGTGGGCTTTCCAGATGCTCGAGTACGTCCCAAAAGACACAGGCGTCGAAGCGGCGGTCTCCGTAGTCGATGGTCTGCGCATCGCCGAGGATCCGCTCGCAAGCGTCCCGGTTCCTCTCGAGCTGCTCCTTCGAGATATCCAGCACCGTGTATCTGGCGCCCTCCAAGGGAATATGGGTGCGAGAGCCGCCGCCAACCTCCAGAATATCCGTGTTGATCTTGCTGGAAAAGGCTGACCGCGCGTGTGATAGCGCATCGTTTACCCACGGCGAAGCCATAATCTTCCTCCCCAGGAGAGATTAGCGTCTGCGACTATAAGTAAGCATTAATATAACGTTTAAGCAATATTTAAACTTTCGCTGCCGGTGTGCCTAAAGCGCGTCGCGTCAAACTTGATTCATGCGACGCGCTTTAGCTCTTTGTTTTCACGCATGTCGTTGCCGCAAAACCGCGGCACACTTATGCGCGACATGCTTTAGTTTCGCGCAACCTTGCTGATGTACCCGCAGGTCTGATGAGTCTCAGAGGCGCTTCGGCCGGAGGAATGCATGATGGTGGGTATTTTTCGGGCTCTGGCAGTCCTTGCGATGATGACGGCGCTTGCCGGTTGCATCGACCATGCCAATGATCCGGTGCTCCTGGCAATCGGCGTGCCGGTCAATCCGCCTGCTGTTGCGCACGGCATCTGCATGACCGATGGCAACGCCATGTATGACGAGGCGAGGAAGCAGTATCAGCTGCGGGCCCAACTGACCGGCTATGCTCAGGCCGACGAGCTGGAGGCGGAAACGATAGCGCGCGCTGCGGCCCACCGGCAATATGTCGCCTGCCTCTCCGGCCAGGGCTACCGGACATTATACGCGAATTGAGAACAGAGAATTCAGATTTCCGCCCTGGCGCCGTTTGAGCCCGTCTGCCGATCGCGACTTTTCACGTTTTTCGGCGCTTTGGTCACGCCGGATCGCCTGCAATCACGAGTTTTGGAAGCCGCATGTGAGCGAGGAACCAGGCAGCTGGAAAAGGCATTTTCATCAGGTAAATCCACGAAGGAGGGTTTATCATGAAGACGCTCAGACTGACCCCTTCCACCACGGTGCTCAGTGCCTTTCTCGCCCTCGCGTCGATCGCGTCGATCGCGCCGGCGCAGGCAGCACCTGTCCAGGCAGTTCGGCCGCCCGATCTCCAAGCCGTAAAAATGGTGCAATATAAACCACATGCCGGGTCCTGGCATGGATATCAGGGCTTTCGCACCGAGCGCCCCGGCACCCGCCGCCATTCCGACGGTTACTGGTATCCGCTTGCCGCCTTCGGCGTCGAAGCCGGCACCACGGGCTCCATCGTTCGCCAGCCGGTGAACAGACCGGCAGCCCCGGAAATGTGCAACCCTACGTTTTCCGGATCGATCGGTCCCGGCAGCATGCCTTGTGACAACGGCTATTGAGCCGGCAAATGAAAGAGGCGGCCCTGAGCCGCCTCTTTCTCGATCATGGGGCCGCTCACATATCCGTGACCTCCATTTTGGCGCCGTAGTATGTGACAGATCGCCTTCCTAACTCCGGGGCGCAAATTCCCTGAATCCTCCCAAGGAGACGATTATGACCACGACCTTCAAGAGCGGCCTGACCGCCGCCGCTTTCAGTGCAATCCTCGGCCTCTCGGCCTTTTCGGCCACGGCAGCTCCCCTCCAGTCGAGCGCGACGGAGCAAGGTGCGACAGCGCGCCCGGTTGCTCAGGAAACCAAGGTTGAACATGACAGGCGCACGACCGGTTCGATCGGCGAGCGCGCGGAAAGCATGGGTTCGACACACTATATGATGAACCCGAAGAAGCCCCTCAACATGGATTGCAAACTCGGCTTCAACCCCACGAGCAGCTCCAGCTGCAACTATTGACGAGCGCCCCGCCGTTCGCGGCCAAGTTGGCAGACTTTGTCGGCAATATGGAGGCGGCCTTTTTGGGCCGCCTTTTGCTGTAGGGACCGGTACGACCGTCTTCCACAAATCTTGCATCAACTGCAAAAATGCAATAAGTGAAAAATCAACAGAGATTTCGACAGGAAAAACCGCGCAAATCGCCTGTTCGCACAGGTGTTTGATGCGTCTGCCTTGGAATTGCCATGCTCGCCGCGATGGTCGCATTTCATAATCAATCGAATTTCAGACAGGTGGGATAGTCATGACCGCAAAGGCTGCATGCTCCGATTTCCTGCATTTTTTTCGCTCCTGGATCAGCAACCCGCTTCGTGTCGCCGCCATCGCGCCATCGGGCGATTCGCTTGCCAGGATCATGACCAGTGAAATTGCCGCGCTCGACGGGCCGATCATCGAGCTTGGCCCCGGAACCGGCGTCTTCACCCGGGCGCTGTTGACGCGCGGCGTCAGCGAGGCGGATCTGACCCTGATCGAGTACGGCCCGGAATTCATCGCCGCGCTGCAGGCGCGTTTCCCTATGGCGCGTGTGTTGCAGATGGATGCGGCCCAGCTCGCCCATGCCGATATTTTCGAGGGCGAACCGGTCGGCGCCGTTGTCAGCGGCCTGCCGCTCTTATCGATGTCGCCGCGCAAGATCGCCTCGATCCTGGCCGGAGCCTTCGCCTATATGCGGCCGGGCGGGGCCGTCTATCAATTTACCTATGGGCCGCGCTGCCCGGTGCCGCGGCCGATCCTCGACCGTCTCGGCCTGAAGGCGGTGCGCATCGGCGGCACGGTGCGCAACCTGCCGCCGGCCTCCGTCTACAGGATTTCCCGCCGCAAACCGCTTGAGCTGTCGCGCGAGCGCTTCAGCTATCGTGAGAGCGAAGCCGAACTCGACGATATTGCCGCTTTTTCCAACGAAACCGGCGGCTGAGTGATGATGCCGGGCTGACATGGCTGACAGCAAACGGACGGCGACCGGGGAAGGCAGGCGGGAACGCAAGCGGCGGCAGACGCGCGAGCGCATCGAGCAGGCGGCGATGACGCTCTTTCTCCAGCGCGGCTTCGAGGCCACGACCGTCGAGGACATCACCGAAGCGGCCGACGTCTCCAAACGCAGCTTCTTCGACTATTTCCCCTCCAAGGAAGAGGTGGTGTTTGCCTGGCAGGATAGTTTCGCCGATCGGCTGATGGCTGTGATCGCCGCAAGGCCGGCAGAAGAGCCCTTGGTGGCCGTGGTCGAGGCGGCGATCATCGCCACCGTCATCGCCGCTGTCGACGAGCGCGGCCTGGCGCTCGCTGAACTCATTCATCGCACGCCGGCGCTGAACGCCCGCGACCAGCTGAAATATGCCAGGCTGGAGCAGAAGCTTGCCGAGGCGCTGCTTCTTCGCAAGGGAAATGATCCGGCAGAGCGGTCGCGCATGCGCATTCTTGCCGCGGTCGTCATCGGCGCGCTGCGCGTCGGGGCCGAACTCTGGCAGCAGCGCCCGCCGGATGCCGCGCCGCAGGATTTTGCCAGGGAAATCTTCGCCGAGCTCTGGAGGATACTGGCTGAATTCGGCGACGAGGCGAAGACCAGGCTTTGATGTCGGTCGCTCAATCCGCGCACCCTGCGGCATTTTCGGTTCCGTTCCTGTCCGTGCCCGCGGCTCCCTCCTATATGTGCAAGCGTCATAACGGCCATAGTCTCGATATCACCGTGATCGGCGGATCATCACCGCGCGCCGATGACCGGTGAACCCGGCGGCACCGCGCTGCGCCACCCACTTTAACGATTTCATTGACCAGGAGAGGAAAGATCATGTCCAGTCATAATGCAGCCAAGTCAGGCACCTTCAAGATCGGCGGCGAGATCGCCGTCAACCGTCTCGGCTTCGGCGCCATGCGGGTCACCGGCAAGGGCATCTGGGGCGAGCCCGACGATCATGCCGAATCCATCCGCACGCTGAGGCGCCTGCCGGAACTCGGCGTCAACTTCATCGATACCGCCGATTCCTACGGTCCCGATATTTCCGAATGGCTGATCAAGGAGGCGCTGCATCCCTATGGCGGCAAATCCATCGTCGCCACCAAGGGCGGCCTCACCCGTCATGGCCCCGACATCTGGCTGCCGGTCGGTCGCCCGGAATATCTGATCCAGCAGGCGCATAAGAGCCTGCGCAATCTGGGGCTCGAGCAGATCGACCTCTGGCAGCTGCACCGCATCGATCCGAAGGTGCCGGCCAAGGAGCAATTCGATGCGATCAAATCGCTGCTCGATGCCGGTCTTATCCGCCATGCCGGCTTGAGCGAAGTCTCCGTCGCCGACATCGAGGCGGCCTCGAAGCACTTCAAGGTCGCCACCGTCCAGAACCGCTACAATCTCGTCGACCGCACCAGCGAAGACGTGCTCGATTACTGCGCCAAGCACAATATCGGCTTCATCCCCTGGTTCCCGTTGGCCGCCGGCGATCTCGCCAAGCCCGGCTCGCTGCTCGACACGATCGCCAAGAAACACAATGCCGCGCCAAGCCAAATTGCGCTCGCCTGGGTTCTGAAGCGCAGCCCGGTGATGCTGCCGATCCCCGGCACCTCCAAGGTCAAGCATCTAGAAGAAAACGTCGCGGCTGTGGATATCACGCTGTCGGACGAGGAATTCTCCGCACTCGATGCCGAGGGCCGGAAGGTCTTTAAGGCGGCTTGAGGAGCTGACCGGCGGAGCCAATCCAAAACCCCTCCCCACAAGGGGAAGGGGCCAACTTGCTGCACCGCTTCAAGTAACCGTCGATCGCACCAATCCGTCGAACGGTAACAACAGACAAAGACCTTCACCGTCTTTAGCCCCTCCCCCTTGTGGGAGGGGTTGGGGAGGGGAAAGGGCGGGAGGATGAGCGGCAGGCGGCGACCTCTGAGTTGCAGCAAGATTTTTCGGCACAATTTTGACCACCTGGTCAAACATGCCGCAAAATGAGGCGCCTCCCTGCTGTTTCCTAGGCAAGCCTTGCACTGAGTGCAATGCTGCATTGCGGTATTTTCGCTATTCCCGATCAAGTGAATGGGGTATCACTATCTTCGTAAGCAGCGCACTCCTCCTCCCAGCGCTCTTACATCGGACTGACAACACTCCTCCTCCCAGTTGTCAGTCAGGATCAAGAGCCTGGCGCACCTCCTCCCGCGCCAGGCTCTTTTCGTTTTCCCAATCAAGCTCTTCCTTCTAGGCAATTTGACTCTGCGGCTGTCGTCGGCCTATTTGAACGGGCGCCGCCTGTCGGTGCGCGAACCGGTTGGAGTTTGGTCATGATCGGCAGATGGCGCGGCCCGCGGGCGGCTCTGACAGGTCTTCTGCTGGCGGCGTTCGCGCTCGCCGGCTGCGGCGGCAGGCCGGTCGGCGTCATGCAGGCGGCGGGCAGCGTTCCCCCGGGCACGTCGAAGGTGGACCTTCTCGTCGCGACAACGCGCGCTGCCGACGACAATCCGGCCGTGCTTTTCTCAGGCGAACGCGGCACCGGACTTACCGTCAATGCCGTCGATGTTTCGATCCCGCCGGAGGCCAATCGCAAGGTCGGCCAGGTGCAATGGCCAACGCGGCTGCCGGCCGATCCCTTACGCGATTTCGTCACCGTGTCGGTCGATCCGCTCGAAGGCGAGCGGGCGGGCGAGACCTGGCTGAAGGGCCATATGCCTAAGAGCCGCCGGGTGCTGGTCTTCGTGCACGGCTTCAACAATCGGTATGAGGATGCCGTCTACCGCTTCGCCCAGATCGTCCATGATTCGCATGCCGACGTCGCTCCCGTCGTCTTCACCTGGCCCTCACGCGCAAGCATCTTCGATTACAATTACGACAAGGAAAGCACCAACTATTCCCGCGACGCGCTGGAGGAATTGCTGACCCGCACTGCCGCCAATCCCGCCGTCAGCGACGTCACCATCATGGCCCATTCCATGGGCACGTGGCTGACCGTCGAAGCGCTCAGGCAGATGGCGATCCGCAATGGTCATGTCGCGTCCAAGATCAACAACGTCATCCTCGCCTCGCCGGATCTCGATGTCGACGTCTTCGGCCGCCAGTTCGCAAGCCTCGGCAAGGACCGGCCGCATTTCACCATCTTCGTCTCCAGGGATGACCGGGCTCTGGCGTTGTCGCGGCGCATTTCCGGCAATGTCGATCGCCTCGGCCAGATCGATCCTTCGGTCGAGCCCTACCGCAGCAAGCTGGAGGCGGCCGGCATCACCGTGCTCGATCTCACCAAGCTCAAGGGCGGCGACCGGCTGAACCACGGCAAATTCGCTGAGAGCCCCGAAGTGGTGAAGCTGATTGGCGACCGGCTGATTGCCGGCCAGACGATCACCGATTCCAATGTCGGCCTCGGCGAAGCCGTCGGCGCAGTGGCGATGGGCGCTGCCCAGACGGCCGGAAGTGCCGTCAGCGTCGCCGTCAGCACGCCGATCGCCATCTTCGATCCGCGCACCCGCCGCAACTACGACGCCCAGTTGAAGCGCCTCGGCCGGTCGGTCGACAATACCGTCGGCTCAGTCGGCGACAGCGTCGGCGCCGGCCTGCCGGAAAGCCAGTAAAAAATCCATAGGCATCACTACCGATCTGATATATCAGAGTGGCGAAGGGCAATTCTGTCTGCAGTATGGGTGGGTTGATGGCATGGCTGAAGAGACGAAGAAGAGGGTTGTTGTCGTCGGCGCAGGCGTGATCGGCGCCTCGATCGCCTTCGAGCTGCAGCGGCGCGGCCTTGCGGTGACCTTGGTCGACAAGGGCGAGCCGGGCCGCGGCACCTCCTTTGGCAATATGGCGAGCATCGCGCTCGATTTCGTCGCCGGTTCCTGCCCCTCGACCTGGAAGAAAATGCCTGGCTGGCTGCTCGATCCCGAAGGCCCGGTCTGGCTGCGGCCCTCATATGCGGCAAAGATGCTGCCCTGGTTCCTGCGTTTCCTCGCGGCCGGCCGCCCGTCGCGCCTCCGCGCGATCGAGGATGCCGGCATGAGCCTCTCACAGCGCGCCCTCGGCGATTTCAGGCAGATGCTCGAGGCGATCGGCGCGCCCGAGCTGATGACCGAGGAGGGGTGTCTGGCGATCTACGAGACCGAGGCGGAATTTGCCGCCGACCGCGGCCATCTCGCCATGATGCAGCGCTACGGCCTCGAATTCGAAGTGTTGAGCAACGGCGCCATTCAATCTTATGAGCCGGCTCTTTCCCCATCGATCGCCAAGGCCGTGCTGCTGCCCGACAACAAGTCGATCCGCGATCCCTATCAGCTGGTGGTCAAACTTGCCGAGGCGGCCAAGGCCGCGGGCGCGGCCTTCGTCTCCGGTATGGTCCGGAATATCGAGCGCAAGGGCGATGGCACCGCCGTCGTGCTGCTTGAAGACAGCAGCCGCATCGAGGCGGATTCCGTCGTGCTGGCCGCCGGCGTCCACACCCGCTTCCTCGCCGAAAAGCTCGGCGAGCCGATCCCGCTTGAAACCGAGCGCGGTTATCACACGCAGATCATGAAACCCGGCATCTCCATGCGCTATTCGATGATCTGGCCGGCGCGCGCCTTCATGGTGACGCCGACGGCGGGCGGCATCCGCGTCGGCGGCAATGTCGAACTTGCCGGCCTCGATGCGGCTCCGGATTTCCGCCGACCGCGGGTGCTGGTGCGCCATGCCCAGCGCGCGCTGCCGGGTCTCAAACTCGAGGAGGCGACGGACTGGATGGGCCATCGCCCGGCGCTGCCCGATACGATCCCGATCATTTCGCCGTCCTCGAAAATGCCGGGGGTTTTCTATGCGACAGGCCACGGCCATCTCGGCCTGACCTATGCGGCAACGACAGCGCGGCTGATCGGCGATATGGTGACCGGGCTCAAGCCACCTCTCGACATCACCCCGTTCCGCATGGACCGATATTAGGATTTACTGTCGATGGCGGCCTCGGCCGTCACATCCGAACTGGAGTTTACGACATGAGATGGAAGCGCACGATCCAGCTGCTGGACGTTCATGCCGAAGGCGAGATCGGCCGCGTCGCGATCGGCGGCGTGCCGAAGATCCCCGGCGAGACCATCGCCGCTCAACTGCATTGGCTGAACACCGATCCGAAGGGTGACGAGCTGCGCCGCTTCCTCTGCCTGGAGCCGCGCGGCGCCCCGATTGGCTCGGTCAACCTGCTGCTGCCGGCAAGGCATCCGCAGGCGGATGCCGCCTTCATCATCCTGCAACCGGATCAGGCGCATGCGAGCTCCGGCTCGAACTCGATCTGCGTCACGACGGCTTTGCTCGAATCCGGCATCGTCGAGATGCAGGAGCCGGAGACGATCGTGACGCTCGAAACCGCGGCCGGCCTCGTCAAGGCGGTAGCAACCTGCCGCGACGGGCGCTGCGAGAAGGTCAAGCTCACCATGGTGCCTTCCTTCGTGCACGAACTCGACGTCGAGATCGACACGCCGCATTGGGGACGGATCAAGGCCGATCTCTGCTATGGCGGCATCTTTTACGCCCTGGTCGATGTCGGCCAGATCGGTTTGACGATCGAGGAGGCCAATGCCGCCGGCCTCGTCCAGGCCGGCATGATCCTGAAAGAGCTGATCAACCGCGACATCACAGTCGTCCATCCCGAGATTCCGGCGATATCAGGCGTCGCCTATGTGATGTTCCGCGATAGCGAGGCCGACGGCACGGTGCGCACCTGCACCACCATGTGGCCGGGCCGGGCCGACCGCTCGCCCTGTGGCACCGGCAATTCCGCCAATCTTGCCGCGCTCCATGCCCGCGGCAAGGCGAAAGTCGGCGATGTCTTCACCTCGAAATCGATCATCGGCTCCGAGTTCGAGGTCGGGCTGCAGGCGGTGACCGAGGTGGCCGGCCGCCCGGCCGTCATCCCAACAATCACCGGCCGCGGCTTCACCTTCGGCCTCACCCAGGTGGCCCTCGACCCCTTCGACCCGCATCCCGCAGGCTTCGCGCTGACGGATGTCTGGGGGCCGTCGGCGGGAGAGATCTGAACGCCCAAGGCCACGATGGGCCGGGGTGGATATGGGCATCAACCAGATATGCTGCCGGCGAGGTTGGCGTTTGAGCGTTTGCGGCCGGGCAGCGGGGTCGCGTCAATTGCCCGCTCCGAGCACCTGCGCAGCAGCGAGGGATCGTCGATCACATGCGCCGGCACCGCGTAGTAGCGGCGAACCGTCACATCCCTGCCGGCAGCGCGGTAGCTGAACGGTTCCGAGCCATCTGCCTCGAACTCCGCGCGCATCGCGGCGTCGACGCGCAGATACAACGTGCCCTTCATGACGAATCCGAACTGCGCGCCGTTTCGGACGAGGGCGGATCCGCCGAAGAACCGCCTTACATCGATGGCGCCCGGTGGGGCGATCTGGCTCGCAAATTCGAGCGCCAACTGGCGTGTCGCCTCGCTAGTCATGGGGCTGCCCCGCCGAAGGATCAAAGAAGCCGGTGATCGCGCTGAGCCGGCCATCGGACATCGCCGCGAAGCTTGTCCCCGTCTGCAGGACGGTCTCGTCGTCGTGGCGCAGTTCCCAGCGTGCCAGCGAACGTTCATTGTGATGGAGGACGCTCAATATTATGAACCGGCCTGCCGGCATACTCTCCTTGAAGCCGGCCATGTAAGTCGAGAGACCGGCTCGCCCGGCGATCGCTCCATTCGGATCGCAATAGGTCACATCGTCGGCGAGGCAAGCCGACATTTCCGACTCGCGCGCGTCAGCGTCCAACGACCAGATGGCCGCATATCGATCCCATAGCGCCTCAGGCGTCATAACAGTATCTCCAGTTGATTGAATTCGTCTTCGATCGCCTGCCGCAGGCGGGCTTTGTCTTCGCCGCCGCGAATGAGCACGAGGAGGCCTTGATAGAGGGCAAGAAGACGGACGGCTGTCCGGTCCGCCTTGGCTTCGTCCGCGTCTCGAGCCACAATCGACGACTCGCCGAGCCTCGAGCGGAACGTGCTGCGAAGAAGACCAAGCGCTGCTTCGACACGGGGATGCGTTTTGACCTCACCTCCAAATTCCACAGCCATGTTGGTGATCAGGCAGCCCAGGGAACCGTTGTCGGGCTCATGCAGCAGTGAAAGGAACAGTTCGCGCAAGCCTTTAAGGCCGCTCCCCGGCGGCGCAAATCGCTCGATCCGCCCCTCCAGGACCGTCCGGTTATAATGTCTGAACGCCGCGTCGAAGAGGCCGGCCTTGTCGCCGAAGGCGTGATAGATGCTCCCGCCTTTGAGGCCCGTCGCCTCTTCCAGGTCTCGGATCGACGCACCTTGATAGCCGTGCTTGCGAAAGACCTGCATCGCGCCCTTCAACACCGCCTCCTCATCGAATTCCCGCGTTCTGCCCACACTCGCCTCGATTCTTTATTGATCGTTCTAGAATGACCGATCAAGAATGCGAGTGCAAGGCCTTTCGTAAACTTTCACCAATCATGCCTCCGATGTCGCTGGCGAGATGGGCAACGTGACGAGATTAAGGATTCCGTCGCGGATAGGCCGCGTAGCCGAAATCGAGATCCCTTATCTCAATTGCCGCGGCGACTGGTTGAATTTCTGGCGGAAAGCCGTTGCGAAATGTGCGGCATCCGAAAAGCCGGTCTCGAAGGCGATCTGCGTCATCGAGAGCGTGCTGTTCTCCACCAGAAAGCGGGCATAACGCAGGCGGGTCTCGATGATGAACCGCTTCGGGGTCATGCCGATGCCTTGCTGGAACAGGCGCCCGAACTGACGCGGCGACAGCCCGATCATGCTGGCTGCCTGCTCGGGTGATACGTCGCGGCCCTTGCGGCTCTCGATCAAAACGACCGCGCGCTGAATGCGGGAATCCTCGACATGTCGAAAGCTGGAAACCCGGCCTTGGTCGAAAGCGCTCAAGCCCTTGTGCTCGGTCAAAGACAGCTGGTGAACTGCCTTGGCCGCCCGGTCGGGACCGCAATGGGTGCCAATGAGTTCCGTCATCAACGACAGGATCGAGACGCCGCCGGGAACGGTGATGCGGCCGTTCTCGATCAGGAAGTCGTCGCGCGTCGAGAATGCCTGGCGCGGAAAGGCGATCTTGAAATCCTCGGCATGGAAGGGATGAACGGAGGCTTTGCGCCCGGTCAGCAGGCCCTCTTGGGCGAGTACGAAGACGCCGGTGCAGACGCCGATCACCGGGACTCCGGCGGATGCGGCGACCCGAAGGTAGTCGCGATGCTTGCTGGGTGCTGCGCGTAGATGCGGCAGGAGACCGCCGATGACGGCGATATAGTCGAAGTCCGTCGGGTTGATATAGGGCGCATCGGCCTGCACGCGGATGCCGCAGCTCGCCACCGCGGCGTGGCCCGGCGCTCCCATGATCGACCAGCGGCAATGCAGGGGTCGGGAGTTGTCGGCAAAATCGGCCGCATGCCGCAAGGGCTCGACGATCCCGGTCAGCGACATCATCGGGAAGCTCGGCCAGAGCAGAATGCCAATGGAGAGATCGGCCTTGCGGTCTCGGGCCGCCAAAAGCCGTTCGGCCCACAATCCATCGAGCCAGCGGACATAGTCCGGCTCGATGGCCGGTGCATCTGAAGGGGTGGCGTCTGTGTTCATGGCGGCCGACCTTAAGTCAGCCATGTCGCTATTTCAAAGAAAATGTCCGATTTCTAAAATTCAACGCCGCCTTTCGGTGGCAAGCTCTCTCTCGTCGAACTCGACATCCGGCGACAAGACCCACCGGACCGGGGAACCAAAAACAAATCAAGGATCAGAACAATGGCACTTTCTCTTTCGAGAAGGGTGGTGATGTGCGCGCTGCTGGCAGGCAGCTTCATGGCATCGGCACCGCTCGCAAACGCATTCGAACTTGCCGAGCAGGGCAAGCTGACGGTCGCCTTTACGGGAGACATGCCGGGCTCCGGCTGGCAGGACGGCAAGCTGATCGGCTACGATGGCGAGATCATGCAGCGCATCGCCGACAAGCTCGGCCTCAAGATACAGCCGGCGCTGATGGAATGGTCGGGTACGATCGCCTCCGTGCAATCCGGTCGCGTCGACGTGATGCTCGGCACGATGGGCTGGACTGAGAAACGTACGAAGATCATGACGTTGTCCGAGCCGATCCATTATTTCAAGAACGGCATCATGCAGTCGAACAAGACCAACTGGGATAAGCTTTCCGACCTGGAAGGCAAGAAGGTCGGCACGATCACCGGCTTCTCCTTTGTCCCGGAACTGAAGATGATCAAGGGCATTGAGCTCTCGCTCTACGACACATCCGACGCTGCCGTGCGCGATCTCATTGCCGGGCGTATCGATGCCGTCATCGGCGACCCCCCGGTGGTTTCCTACGCCATCAAGCAGAACCCGGATTGGAACATGCACTTCCTTGCCTTCACGGATAACAGCGCGGATTTCCCGCTGCTCACCGGGCTCGGTCAGGTCGTCTATGGTCTCAACCAGAAGAACGACGATTTGCGTCAGAAGATGGACGCGATCATCGCCGATATGTGGAAGAGCTGTGAGATGAAAGAGATCGGCGCACGCTACGGATTGTCCGCCGATGTCTGGTTCAAGCCGGTGGGTGCAAACTTCCGTGCCGGCGTCGACCGCCCCGGCGATTACAAGCTTCCCTCCTGCGCAGCCGGCGGCTGACCGGGCTGACGGATGAAGGCTGCGGCAAGCGGCCTTCATCCGACCTCTTCGCCACGACACAACAGCATAAGGAAACTGCGATGAATGCGCTTTTGAGCGTGGCGGGCCTGCGCAAGAGTTATGGCCCTGTCGAAGTCCTGAAGGGGATCGATTTTACCGTCGCGCCCGGTGAGAAGATTGCCCTGATCGGCCCCTCGGGCTCCGGGAAATCGACCTGTCTGCGCTGCATGAATTTTTTGGAGAAACCGAGTGCCGGTGAGATCTGCCTCGATGGCGAGCGGATCGGCGTTCGCAACGGCCAGGTGATGAGAGATCGGCAGCTTGCGCCACAGCGCGCCGAGATGGGCATGGTCTTCCAGCTCTTCAATCTCTGGCCGCATCTCTCTGTGACGGAAAACGTTGCGATCGCGGCACGCAAGGTCCGCGGCCTGTCTGCCGGCGAGGCGCGCGAATTGGCCCTGGAGATGTTGGCGAAAGTGCACATGACGCACCGCGCCGATGCCTCGCCGCTGGAGCTGTCCGGCGGCCAGCAGCAACGTGTGGCCATCGCGCGGGCGCTCGCCCAGAAGCCGAAACTCATGCTTTTCGACGAACCGACTTCAGCTCTGGATCCCGAACTGGTCCATGAAGTTCTGAAAGTGATGGAAGAGCTCGCCGCCGAAGGACGCACGATGCTGATCGTTACGCACGAGATTGCCTTTGCCCGCGACATCGCTGACCGGGTGCTGTTCCTCGACGGCGGAAAGATCGTCGAGGCCGGGCCGGCGCGCCAGGTCATTACCGCGCCGCGCGAGGCACGCACGCAAGCCTTTCTCAACAAGATCCGGCACTAGGCGCCATGAGCGGATTCTCGCTATTCCTCTCCGTCGTTAATGGGCTCGCCGCCGGGCTTGAGGTAACCGTCCTGGTGACGCTGGCCTCGCTGGCTTTTGCAACCGGCGTCGGCTTCCTCCTCGCCCTCGTCAGGCAATTCACCGCCATCAGGGTCGTCAATCTGGCGATCGACGCCTATTGCGAAATCCTCTGCAACGTGCCGGCCCTGACGCATCTGTTCATCCTCTATTTCGGGCTTGCCAGCATCGGCGTGAGGCTGACCTCGATTGCTGCCGCCATTCTGGGTCTCGGACTGATCGGCGCAGCCATTACCTCATCGATCTTCCGTGCTGGTTTCGCCTCTTTACCAAAAGGCCAGGCGGAGGCGTCGCTTGCTGCAGGTCTGACGCCGCTCCAGACGATTTTCGAAATTTTGACGCCGCAGGCCATGCGGATCGCGCTGCCGGCGCTCGGGAATTACGCGGTGCAGCTCCTCAAGGACACCTCAGTCGTCTCGGCCATCGCGGCGCCTGAAATCATGTTCTTCGCCCGCTCCATGGTCACCTCGTCCTTCCAGACAACGATGATCTACGCGACGGCGGCGGCACTCTATCTGCTGCTGAGCCTGCCATTGATGCAGGTGACGCGATTCCTCGAAAGACGTTACGGGAGGCTGAAAGGATGATCGGGTTTTTCGCACCCTACCGCGACTATGGTGGCGAATGGCTGCCCTTGTTGTTGCGGGCAATGGTGAATACGGCAGTGCTTTCCGTATGTGCCTTTGCTCTGGCGCTCGTGCTCGGTTTGCTGCTTTCGCTGTGCCAGAGATCAGATTTCCAGGCGTTACGGCATTTCGCGGCCCTTTATGTGACGGTCGTGCGCGGCGTGCCGCTGCTCGCGGTGCTGTTTCTGCTTTACTTCGGCCTGCCCGGCATTGGGATCGTCTTCGATGCTTTCGGCGCGGCGATCGCAGGTTTGGCGCTGTGTTTTGCGGCTCAGATCGCCGAACTCTTCCGGGCCGGGCTGAAGGCGATCCCGGCGGGGCAGCGCGAGGCGGCCCTGGCTGTCGGTCTCACGCCGGTCCAGAGCTTCCGGCTGATCATCTTCCCGCAGGTCGTCCGCGTCATCCTGGCGCCGATGATCGTCACCTTCGTCGCGCTTCTCAAGGATTCCTCGCTCGCATCGCTGATCACCGTCAACGAACTGGTTCTGACCGGCCGGGCGATGGCGACCGAGTATTTCCTGCCGCTGCAGATCTATGTGGCGGTCGGCCTCTGCTACTTCGCGATCGCCTGGCCGTTTTCTGTCTTCTCCCGCCGGCTTGCCGTGCCCGCCCGCTAAATCATAAGGTTCAGACCATGACCACCGATATGACCGTTGCCGCGGTCACCGCGTTTCCCGCCGCGCCGGCACGTAAGGCCCGCCCCCTCATTCTCATAACGCCCGATCTCGACGAGACGCCGCAACAGCCGACGGAATGCGAATATGTGGTGCGCTCGAACTATGCCGAGGCCATCACCAGCGCCGGCGGGGTGCCGCTGATCCTGCCCTATGACGCCGAAAACATCGAGGCGGCGCTGGCGCTTGCCGATGGGATCGTCCTGACCGGCTCCCGGCCGGGGGCCGAAGTGGCCGATCGGCGCCGCGACTTCGAGCGTCAGCTGGTGGCCAAGGCGCTGACGGCAGGCAAACCGCTGCTCGGTATCTGCCATGGCATGCAGCTGATCGGCGAGTGCCTCGGCGGCGAGTTCCTCAGCGAGCTTCCGGCCGCCGGCATTTCGCACATCCCGCAGGACCTGCCCGATGAACTGGCGCACGAGATCATCGTCGAGCCCGGCAGCCTGCTTGCCGGCTGGGTCGGGACGGGGCCGACCCGGGTCAACAGCCTGCATCGCCATGCGCTGTCCGGTCACGGGCGCTTTCGCATCATCGCGCGGGCACCCGATGGGATCATCGAGGCATTCGAGGGCGAGACCGAGGCATTTTGCCTGGGGATCCAGTGGCATCCGGAATACCGTCTGACGGCCCTCGATCTGGAAATTCTCAAGGCTTTCGTCGCGCGCAGCGCCGAAGCCGGCAAAAGCAGAAGGGCTGATCCCGGCATGAGCGCAAGCGATGCCGTGCACAGGCGTCTTGCCGTCCTCGGCCTCAGTTTACCGGAAGCCGCAATGCCGCCCGGGGCTTTCGCCGGCGCTGTGCGAACCGGCAATATCGTCACCATGTCCGGTCAGGTGCCGGTGACCGGTGGAGCTGTTCGGCGAACCGGTCGGCTCGGGGCGGATGTCTCGATCGAGGAGGGCCGCGAATGCGCGCGGATCTGCCTTCTCAACCTGCTTGCTCAGCTTGAGCGCGCCGGTGGTGGGTTCGACAAGGTGCGCGGCTTCGTGCGGCTTGCGGGCTATGTTGCCGCAACGGATGATTTTACCCGCCATGGGGCGGTCGTCGACGGCGCGTCCGAGCTGCTGCGCGATCTGTTTCCGGATCGGTGGGAGCACGCCCGCATTGCGATCGGCGTGTCATCTCTTCCGCGGGGCGTTCCGGTCGAAATCGAGCTGACCGCGCTTGTGGGAAGCGAGGTCTGACATGGCGCGCATCGCAGTCATCGGCGCAGGCGTGATCGGCGTTTCCTCGGCCTATCTTTTGGCCAAGGCAGGGCACGATGTGACGCTTATCGATGCAGCAGCCGAACCCGGCAGCGGCGCCAGCGCCGGCAATGCCGCGCAGCTCTCCTGGGCCTATGGCGATGCGATGGCATCTCCCGGGCTGCTCAGGCATCTGCCGGCCATCGCTCTCGGCCGCGACCCCGCCTTCCGGATTCGCTGGCAGCTCGACCCGGATTTTTTTCTCTGGGGGCTGCGCTTCCTCGCCAACGCGTCATTTTCGCGATGGTGGAGCAATACCCGGGCCATTCTGGAACTCGCCGGAGAGTCCCGCCGCGAACTCGCATTGCTGGTGGCGGAAACCGGTCTGTCCTTCGACTACCGGCTTGCGGGAAAGCTGCATCTCTATCCGGATCAGCGTAGCTTTGCCGCGGCCCAATCAGCCGTCTCACGGAAAAATGCACTCGGATTCGAGCAGCAGATGCTCTCGAACGCGGAAGCCCAGGAGATCGAGCCTGCCCTTGCCGGCTACCAAGGCGAAATCGCCGGTGCGGTCTACACGCCGGGTGATGCGCTCGGCGATGCAGCCGGCTTTTGCCGTCAGCTGACACACCATATTGCTCAGCACCACCGGGTGTCGCTGCTCTTCGGCCGGAAAGTGGCGGGCTTCTCACGACAGGCGGACAGGCTTGCGGCCGTGAGGTTCGACGACCGGGAGGAACTCGCGGTCGATACCGCCGTCGTCGCTGCGGGCGCTCAGGTCCGTCTGCTTGCCGCGGAGCTGCCGGAGGTCCGCCCGGTGCGTCCGGTGAGAGGCTATTCGCTGACCGTGCCGCGGACCGCTGCCGCACCCGCCATCAGCCTCACCGACGTAAAACGCAAGCTGGCTTTCGCATCGATCGGGGATCGTTTCCGCGTCGCCGGTCTTGCCGATATCGACCGCCCGGGCGCGGGCTTCGACCCGGCGCGTTTCGAAGCGCTGCGCGGCGCAGCCGTCGGCGTCCTGCCGGCGCTCTTCAAGAACAGCGTCGTTCTGATGCGATGGTCAGGCGAGCGGCCGATGACCCCGTCATCCCGCCCGATCATCAGGCCCTGCGAGCATCTGAAAGGTGTTTACATCAACACCGGCCACGGAATGCTCGGCTGGACCTTGGCATTGGGCTCGGCCCGAAAAATGGTGGACCTGATCGCCACACAGACGAGATGATGACTAGACGATAGCTAGTAAACGAACGGATCCACCCCGGCCGCCGACGGTGTGCCCGGTTCTTTCGGATAGATCACGCCCTTGCGCAGGATGATGTTGGCATAGAGCCTGGGTTCGCTGGTCTGGATCACCGCATGGGCGGCCTTCACCCGGCCGTAGAAATCCGGGCCGACGAGCGGCACCACCGGCCGGTGCGGCTCGTGACGGGCGCAGCAGTCGATCATCTCCTCATGCACCGGGTCGAGCTTGTCGCGCTCAGCCTTGACGGTCGAGCGGAAGATCGCTTCCGGCACGAAATCGTCGATCGGCAGCACGCTGAGCACGGCATTGAGGACCGGGATCAGGTGGTGGCCGTCGAGCCGGATCAGCCGGCGCGCATGTTCGACGCCCGGATAATTGCCGTCGACGATGGCGATCTCGTCGCCGTGGCCCATGGCCCGAAGCGTAAAAAGCAGCTCCGGGCTCAACAGCGGATCAAGTCCTTTCAGCATTGTCTACCTCCTTGAAGAGTACGTTCTGGTCGGTGAGGTAACGCGCAAAGATCGGCAGGCTGGCGCCGCCGATGGCGCGCGCCTGGGCGCCGACCGCGCCCTCGATGATTTCGGGCATGACGACGCCCTGCAGGTCGAGCTTGGCGGCTTCGTCGATGGTGGCCTGCACAACGCGGCTGCGCACCCAATGGGGAAAACCGCCGTCGATCACGGCGGCGCTGAAATCGACGATCGAGGCGGCCGCGACGATCGCCTGCGCCAGCGCCTTGGCGCTATCCTGGATCCAGGTCTCCATCGGCTCGCCGAAATCCACCCAGTCGTCGGCCGAATACCACAGCGGCTCGGGATCGATGCCGCGCTCGCGCAGCATGTTTTCGAGCACGAAGATCGAGGCGATTTCGAGCAACTGCATCGTCTCGCCGTTCTTTCCCCGCACCGGCAGGGGGCCGATTGCGCCGGCCGTGCCGGTGCGGCCGGAAAAGATCGCCGAGTTGAGCACGATGCCGCCGCCGATGAAGGAGCCGATGAAGAAATAGACGAAATCCGGGTAGGACGGCCCGACACCGAAGACCAGTTCGGCCCCGCAGGCGCTGGTCGCATCGTTCTGCATGAAGACCGGATGGGAGACGCGCGCGGCGATGTCGGCCTGCAGGTCGACATCGCGCCAGACCTCCATGGCTCCAGGCGGCGCGCCCACCTCTTCGGCCCAGTTCCAGAGTTCGAAGGGGGCGGCGATGCCGAGGCCGGCAATGCGGCCGCGCTGCTTGTCGTCGAGCCGGTCTTCGAGTTCCTGGATGCCCGAGGTGACGAAGGCGAGGATTTCTTCCGGCAGCGGATAGGCATAGGTGCGGTGCAGCTGCATGCGGATACGACCGACGAAATCCATTAGCACAAGATCGGCGCTGCGCCGGCCCATCTTCAGGCCGAAGGAATAGACGGCGTCGGCATTGAGATGCATAGGGATCGACGGCTGTCCCACACGGCCGCGCACCGGCGCCCCGCGCGACAGCAGACCTTCCTTCTCAAGCACCCGCATGATCACCGAGACGGTCTGGGCCGACAGTCCGCTGCGGCGCGCGATATCGGCCTTCGACAGCGCACCGTAGAGACGCACCAGCGACAGCACGAGCCGTTCGTTATAGGCCCGGACCCTGACCTGGTTCGCACCTCCGGCCGGATTTAGAATTGGCGGCGGGACCGGCGTGTGTTCCGGTCCATCCAAAGACGACATGGCCGCTCCTCCCGATTGTTGGCCTATGCCCAATTCGATCGAGCATGCCACATCGAATTAATAATTCAATTGGATTTATTTATTGACAAGCCGATTTCTTTCGCTCTTAATTGCCCTCGTCAAGGGCACGGGACGGCTTTGGAAGCTTAACAATCCACGGCGAAGTGTCATATCTTAAAATTCCGGCCCGCACGGGCGGCGCCGGCAAACTCTGGGAGGAGTTCCATGAAGAAATCTGTTCTCGCTTTCGGCGCGCTCGCGCTTGGTGTCACCTTTTCCGCCCCCGTCATGGCGGCGGACGTTGCCGCCTGCCTGATCACCAAGACCGACACCAACCCCTTCTTCGTCAAGATGAAGGAAGGTGCGACGGCCAAGGCCAAGGAACTCGGCGTTTCGCTGAAGTCCTATGCCGGCAAGATCGACGGTGACAGCGAAAGCCAGGTGGCAGCGATCGAAAGCTGCATCGCCGACGGCGCCAAGGGCATTCTGCTCACGGCTTCGGACACCAAGGGCATCGTGCCTGCGGTCAAGAAGGCCCGCGACGCCGGCCTGCTGGTCATCGCTCTCGACACGCCGCTCGAGCCGGCCGATGCCGCCGACGCCACCTTCGCCACCGACAACTTGCTCGCCGGCAAGCTGATCGGCCAGTGGGCCAAGGAAACGCTGGGCGACAAGGCCAAGGACGCCAAGGTCGGCTTTCTCGACCTGACGCCGTCGCAGCCGACGGTCGACGTTCTCCGTGACCAGGGCTTCATGATGGGCTTCGGCATCGACCCGAAGAATCCGGACAAGATCGGCGACGAAGACGACAAGCGCATCGTCGGCCACGACGTGACCAACGGCAACGAGGAAGGCGGCCGCAAGGCGATGGAAAACCTTCTGCAGAAGGATCCGGGCATCAACGTCATCCACACGATCAACGAGCCGGCCGCTGTCGGCGCCTATCAGGCGCTGAAGGCCGTCGGCATGGAAAAGAACGTGCTGATCGTCTCGGTCGATGGCGGTTGCCCGGGTGTGAAGTCGGTCAAGGAAGGCGTCATCGGCGCCACCTCGCAGCAGTATCCGCTGCTGATGGCGTCGCTCGGCATCGAGGCGATCAAGAAGTTCGCCGATAGCGGCGAAAAGCCGAAGCCGACCGAAGGCAAGTCCTTCTTCGACACCGGCGTCTCGCTCGTCACCGACAAGCCGGTTTCCGGCGTCAAGTCGATCGACACCAAGGAAGGCACGGACAAGTGCTGGGGCTGAGCCCAATCTCTTGAAACTAGAGCGGCCGGGGCTTGATCCCCGGCCGTTTTCGACGGACGATGTACCGTCGCCCCCACGAACCGGCTCAGAATAGACCGGAAGGATATCGGTGACGGCCCCCGTGCGAGTTCGGCGCACGGATGCGGAGGAGGAACCATGACCGGAACTCAGGAATTCGAACGTGTCCTCGACGGCAGCGACAAGAGCGTCGCCTCCTTCGAGCACCAGGACGTCTCGCTGATCAAGCGCGCCCAGCATTTTCTGCACTCGACGCCGGCCGCCGTGCCGCTGATCGTGCTGGTGCTGGCGATCATCATCTTCGGGGCAACGATCGGCGGACGGTTCTTCTCGTCCTATACGCTGACGCTGATCCTGCAACAGATCGCCATCGTCGGCATTCTCGGCGCCGCCCAGACGCTGGTCATCCTGACCGCCGGCATCGATCTTTCGATCGGCGTCATCATGGTGATCTCGGCTGTCATCATGGGCAATGTCGCCATCACCTACGGCATACCGACGCCGATCGCCGTTATCGGTGGTCTCCTTGTCGGCGGGCTCTGCGGCTTGCTGAACGGCTTCCTCGTCGCCTTCATGAAACTGCCGCCCTTCATCGTCACGCTCGGCACCTGGAATATCGTCATGGCGACGAATTTCATCTATTCCGCCAATGAGACGATCCGCGACACCGATGTCGACGAACAGGCGCCGCTGCTGCATCTTTTCGCTGCGAGCTTCAGGCTCGGCAGCGCCGTGCTCACCCTCGGCGTCATCGCCATGGTGCTGCTCGTCCTCTTGCTCTGGTATGTGCTCAATCACACCGCCTGGGGCCGGCACGTCTATGCGGTCGGCGACGATCCTGAGGCCGCCAAGCTCTCCGGCATCCAGACCAAGAAGGTGCTGCTCACCGTCTACACCATCTCGGGTGTCATCGCCGCCTTCGCCGCCTGGGTTTCGATCGGCCGCAACGGCTCGATCTCGCCGTCCTCGGCGGTCACCGACTATAACCTGCAGGCGATCACCGCGACGGTGATCGGCGGCATCTCGCTCTTCGGCGGCCGCGGCTCCATTCTCGGCACGCTGTTCGGCGCGATGATCGTCGGCGTCGTGTCGATGGGCCTCAATATGCTCGGCGCCGACCCGCAATGGAAAGTCC